>JGI24130J36418_10000443_pt1 | contig 13482 bp, 15 predicted proteins | sample BarGraNGADG00212_FD_36418 | JGI IMG/M metagenome (IMG submission 36418)
GTGCCCTACCAAGCGGCCAACGGCGTGGCGGTTGACCTCGGCGCGGTGCAGATTCGCGACCTTGTGGTCGTCTCCCGCGCCAAGGGAGAGGTCGGCACGCTGTCCGGGATGGTGGTCAATACGAGCGCCCAGTCCGTCACTATCAGCTTCACCGCCGGTGCTACCGGCGGGTCGGTGCTGGCCCAGGCCCCCGCGGACAAACAGACCCGACTCTCGGGGGTTGCGGGCACGGCGCCGGTCACCCTCCCGAACATCGACGCCGCCCCCGGCGACATCGTCACGCTGACGGTCAGCACGCCGGCCGCCGGGGCGTCCGAGGTCTCGGTGCCCGTCCTGCTGCCCGACGGCATCTACGCCAACATCACCCCTGCGCCGCTCGTCACCGCTAGTCCCTGAGCCGCACGCCCTNAAGGCCACGACAGCTCACTGCTCAGGGGTTCTCGAACTTGTAGCCCAGACCGCGCACGGTGACGATGAACTGCGGGTTCGGCGGGTCAGGCTCGACCTTGGCGCGCAGGCGCTTGACGTGGACGTCCAGCGTCTTGGTGTCACCGACGTAATCGCTACCCCACACCCGGTCGATGAGCTGCATCCGGGTCAGCACCCTGCCCGAGTTGCGTAGCAGGATCTCGAGCAGCTCGAACTCCTTGAGCGGCAACGCGATCGGCGCCCCGTTGACCGTGACCGTGTGTCGCTCGACGTCCATGCGTACCGGGCCTGACTCCACCGTGGCGGGCATCAGCTCCTCGGGCTCGTGACCGCGACGCAGCACCGCCTTGATCCGGGCCAGGAGCTCACGGCTGGAGTACGGCTTGGTGACGTAGTCGTCCGCCCCGATCTCGAGCCCGACCACCTTGTCGATCTCGCTGTCCTTGGCGGTGAGCATGATGACCGGCACGGACGAACGCTGCCTTAGGGCACGGCATACGTCCATCCCTGACAGGCCCGGGAGCATCAGGTCGAGCAGCACGAGGTCAGCCCCTGAGCGGTCGAAGTCCGCCAACGCGTCCGGACCGGTCTCGGCCACCGACACCTCGTAGCCCTCCTTGCGCAGCATGTAGGACAGCGGGTCGGAGAACGACTCCTCGTCCTCGACCAGCAGGATGCGCGTCATCAGGTGACCTCTCGGGAGCGGTGGCCAGTGCCCGGGAGCCCAGGAAGTTCCGAGAGACCAGCGGGTATGACGGGTGCCTCGTCGTCGCTCGTGGGGGCCGCCGGCAGACGCATCGTGAACGTCGAGCCGTGGCCCTCCTCGCTCCAGACCGTGACCTCTCCGCCGTGGTTGGCGCAGATATGCTTGACGATGGCCAGGCCCAGGCCGGTGCCGCCGGTGTCTCGGGACCGTGCGGCGTCGATGCGGTAGAACCGCTCGAAGATCCGCGCCTGCTCGCTCTTGTGGATGCCGTGGCCCTGGTCGGAGACCGCGATCTCGACGAGCCCCTCCTCGGAACGCACGCTGACCGCGACCCGGGTTCCTGGGTCGGAGTAGTGGATGGCGTTGCCGACCAGGTTGCGGATGGCGGTGGCGAGCAGGTCCGCGTCGCCGAACACCTGGGCGCCGGGCGACAGGGACGACACGATCTCGATGGCTCGGGACTCGGCCACCAGCCGGGACTGGTCGATGGCCGCGGTGGCCGCCAGCGCGACGTCGACCAGTACGGGCTCGTGCAGGGTGTCGGCGATCTGCAGCCGCGAGAGGTCGACGATCTCCTGGACCAGGCTGGTGAGCCGCGTGCTCTCCACCTGCATCCGGCGGGCAAAGCGGGCCACCGCCTTGGGATCATCCTTGGCTTCCAGGACGGCGTCGGACAGCAGCACCAGCCCGCCGACGGGGGTCTTGAGCTCGTGGCTGACGTTGACGACGAAGTCGCGACGGACCTCCTCGACCCGTCGAGCCTTGGTGCGGTCGTCCACCAGCAGGAGGATGAACGCACTGCCCAGCGGACCCACGCGCACGCCGACCGTGATCCGGCCGCGGCCCAGCGGACCTCGGGGCAGATCGAACTCGACCTCCTGGATCTCGCCGTCGCGTCGGACCTGTCGGGCCAGGTCGCGCAGCTCGTCGTGGACCAGGTTGTCGTCGCGGACCAGCCCGTGCGCCACGGCCCAGGGGCTGGTGCTCACGACGGCGTCAGCTGCGTCGAGCACGATCGCGCCCGAGCGCAGCACGGCGAGGACAGCAGAGACGCCGGGCGGCAGTGCGTGGGGGTCCACCGGTTGCGGCACGCTCCGCTGCGACCGGTCGGACAGGCGGACCGAGGCCACCGAGACGGCACCGATCACCAGCCCGAGCAAGCCGCCGAGAACTGCCTCAATCGTGGGGTCCACGGGACTCAGCGTACGCACGGCATACGCACGACCCGACGCTTTTCGGGGCCAGCAGCACCCGATCCCGCATGCGGCACCCTACTGTTCACCTCAACGCCGAAGATCGTTCACCGGTGGGTGCGACTCTTGACAGGCAGACGGGCGACGCGTGCCCGCCATACGTGCCCGCCATACAAGATGGGGAACCATGCGCAACACGTTCCATGAGGACCTGGACAAGATCTCCGACCAGCTGGTCGAGATGACCCGACTTGCCGGGTCGGCCATGTCCCGCGCGACCACGGCACTGCTGGACGCCGACCTGCACCTGGCCGAGACCGTCATCGCCGCGGACGAGCAGATCGACGCGCTGCGCAAAGACCTGGACGACCGCGCCATCGACCTGCTGGCCCGTCAGCAACCGGTCGCCACCGACCTTCGCATGGTCGTCACCGCGATGCGGATGAGCGCCGACCTCGAACGGATGGGCGACCTCGCCCGGCACATCGCCAAGGTGGCCCGGCTGCGGTACCCGAACTCCGCGATCCCGCCAGTGATGCGCTCCACCGTCCTGGAGATGGGTCAGGTGGCCGCGCGGATCGTGGCCAAGACCGGGTCGGTCATCGCCGGCAAGGACATCGAGTCGGCGCTTGCCCTGGAGCGCGACGACGACGAGATGGACCGCCTGCACCGCGACATCTTCAACATGCTGATGGACGACAAGTGGACTGCCGGCACCGAGGCGGCGGTCGACGCAACCCTGGTCAGCCGCTACTACGAGCGGTTCGCCGACCACGCCGTATCCGTGGCGCGCCGGGTCGTCTATCTGGTCACCGGTGAATGGCAGCCCGACTACGCGTTGGACAACGAAGAGATCTAGCGGACAACGAAGAGATCTCGCCCGGCTCGCTGACGGCGAGCTAGCGGCCTTGGTTGGCGACAGCCGCGGCCGCAGCTTTGGCAGCCTCGGGGTCGAGGTACTCCCCGCCGGCGATGAGCGGCTTGAGGTCGTCGTCGAGGCGGTAGATGAGCGGCATACCGGTGGGGATGTTGAGCCCGGAGATGGCCTCGTCGCTGATGCCGTCGAGGTGCTTGACGATCCCGCGCAGGCTGTTGCCGTGGGCCGCGACCAGGACGGTCAGGCCGGCGCGCAGGTCGGGCACGATCGCGCTCTCCCAGTAGGGCAGCATCCGCGTGATGACGTCCTTGAGGCACTCGGTGGCGGGCGGGCCACCTTCGATGTCCGCATAGCGCGGGTCGTGGGCCTGGCTGAACTCGTCATCGGCCGGCTGCGGCGGCGGCGGGACGTCGAAGGATCGGCGCCAGGTCATGAACAGCTCCTCGCCATACTGCGCGAGGGTCTCCTTCTTGTTCTTGCCCTGAAGCGCGCCGTAGTGACGCTCGTTCAGACGCCACGAGCGCTTCACCGGGATCCAGTGACGATCGGCGGCGTCCAGGGAGATGTTGGCGGTGTTGATGGCCCGTCGCTGCAGCGAGGTGTGCACCACGTCGGGGAGCAGGCCGGCCTCCTTGAGCTGCTGGCCGCCGCACAGGGCCTCGGCCCGCCCCTTGTCGGTCAGGTCGACATCGACCCAGCCGGTGAAGAGGTTCTTGGCGTTCCACTCGCTCTCGCCGTGGCGGAGNAGAATGAGCGTGAAAGGTGCGGAAGCGGTCATGCCTANGAGTCTATTTGCTCATCCCGANCGGGCCCGAGCAGGTGTCGGAAGGCCTCGAGNTTGACGGTGGACTCGCCGCGCGAGCTGCGCCAGGCCCACTCCTTCTTGATCGACTCAAGGAAGCCCATCGCAAGCAGCTCGTTGAACGCGCCGTCGGCCGCCTCCAGGACGACACCGAAGATCTGGTCCAGGTATGCCGCGTTCGCAGCCGCGAGCGGCACCCGACCGGTGACGTAGACGTCGCCGTCCTTGTCGATGCCGTAGGCGAGGCCGGGCAGCTTGAGGTTGCGGCGCAGCAGGTAGGCGTAGACGGCCTCGTGGTTCTCGTCGGGGTTGCGCACGACGAATGCCGAGATCGACAGGGACTGGTCGCCGACGACGACGGAACACACCGTGTTGAGCTTTTTGTCGCCCGGAAGCGTGACGACGAGCTCGCCGGGGCGACGGCCGGGCTCCCACGCGATGCCGGCCTCGTCGAGGAACGTACGTACGGACTGCTGGGTCGCGTCGCTGGTGTTCGGACCCTGGCTGGAGCCCGGGCTGTCGCTGGTGCTCTCAGCGCCTTCGATCACAGGGTCAACATGTCCGGGACGATGCTGAGATGCGGGACGTCACTGTCGACCGGGGGGGCGGTACGCGCAGCGGTGGCCTCGCTGTAGACCTCGAGCAGACGATCGGTCGTNGCCGCCCAGCTGAACTGCGATGCGTGCTGAACAGCGTTACTGCTCAACAACATTCGGTAGTCAGTATCATCCAGCAGGCTCTCGAGGCCGGCGCTCCAGTCGGCCGCTTCGTGCCCCTGGATGAGCAGGCCGCCGTCGCCCACGGCAAAGGGCAGGCCCCCGACGGCAGCGGCGACAACCGGGGTCCCACAAGCCTGGGCCTCGACGGCAACCAGACCGAACGACTCGCTGTATGACGGGACGGCGACGAGGTCGGCAGCGCGGTACCACTGGGCGANGGTGGCGCGATCGACCGGAGGCACGAAGCGCACCTGGGCGTCGATACCGAGCTGTTGCGCCAGCTCGTGCAACAGGCGGGGCTTGCTGAGACCAGAGCCGCTGGGGCCGCCGAGAACGACAACCACGAGCTTCTGGCGCAGCTCGGGTCGGCGCGCGAGCAGCTGCGCCGCCGCCTTGAGCAACACGTCGGGAGCCTTGAGCGGCTGGATCCGACCCACGAAGAGCAGCACCTGCGCGTCGAGGGGCAGCCCCACCTGGGCGCGGGCTTCGGCCATGTCCCCTGGTGTGAACAGCTCGAGGTCGACGCCGGGCGACACGACACGCACCTTGCGGTGGTCGGCGGCATACAGGTCGATGAGCTCGCCGGCCTCGCCCGTGGTGTTGGCCACCAGGCGGTCCGCAGCCTCGACGACCTGGGTCTCGCCGATCTCGCGACCGAGCGGCTCGGGCGTATCGCCCTCTGCCATCTGGGCGTTCTTGACGCGAGCCATCGTGTGCATGGTGTGCACCAGCGGCACGTGCCAACGGTCTGCCGCCAGCCAGCCGACCTGTCCGGAGAGCCAGTAGTGGGAGTGGACCAGGTCGTACCAGCCCTCGGGCCGGGCCGCCTCGGCACGCATGACGCCCTGGGCGAAGGCACACAGCTGGCCCGGCAAGTCTTCTTTGGCCAGGCCCTCGAACGGCCCGGCGATGACGTTGCGGACGTGGACCCCTGGCGCCAGCTCGGACTGTAAAGGCATATCGCCAGCGGTCATCCGGGTGAAGATCTCAACCTCGATGCCGCGTCGTGCCAGCTCCTTGGAGACCTCTGCGACGTAGACGTTCAGGCCACCCGCGTCACCGGTGCCGGGCTGTTCGAGCGGCGAAGTGTGGACGCTGAGCATCGCCACTCGGCGCAACTTCGGCATTGACGACATACATCCCTCTTTGATCCTGGGCACGTGGCCGCGAGGCGGGCACGTGGGCGTTGAATCTATTGTCGCAACGCTGCGGCGCCGTTACCTATTTCCCCGCCCAAGTCACCACATACCAGACACGGCATACGCTGCGGTCTGTGGCATCGAGGCGCCCGGTCGGCAACATCACGCGCGGAACGACCAACCCCAACCGGCTGCGTCGCGTCGACCGTTGGCTGGTCGGGCCGCAAGGCTTCCGTTTTCGACGCGCGGTGGGCCCGCCGGTGGTGGTGGATCTGGGGTACGGCGCGTCGCCGGTCACCACAGTGGAGCTGCATGACCGCCTCCGCAAGCTCCGGCCTGACACGCGCGTGGTCGGGATCGAGATCGACCCGGCACGGGTGCTGGCCGCCAAAACCCTTGAACGAGAGGGTCTTTCGTTCCGGCTCGGGGGTTTCGAAGTCCCCCTCGAGACTGGCGTGCGCCCGACCATCGTGCGCGCCTTCAACGTGCTGAGGCAGTACGACGAGAGCGAGGTCACCGCCGCCTGGCAGACGGTGTGCCTTCGACTGGCCCCCGGTGGGCTCCTGGTCGATGGCACCTGCGATGAGCTCGGTCGACGCAGCACCTGGGTGGCCTTGGATGCTTCTGGACCGTTGTCGCTGTCCCTGTCGATGCGCCTGGCCGACCTGTCACGCCCCTCCGACATCGCCGAGCGGCTGCCCAAGGCCCTGATCCACCGCAACGTCAGCGGGGAACCGATCCATGCCTATCTCGAGGCGCTGGACGACGCATGGGCGCGCCAGGCACCGCAGTCGTCATACGGCGTGAGGCAACGGTTCATNGCCTGCGCGGCGGCGATGCGGGATCAGGGGTGGCCGCTGCTGGACGGTCCCTCGCGGTGGCGGCTGGGAGAGATCACCGTCAACTGGTCAGCGGTACAACCCCTGCCCTGACGGGGGACGAGATCCCTGACAGGGGACGAAGACCCTGACGGGGACGACGATCCAGACTGGGACCAGCGCCCTCAGCGGCCGTGCCCCATGACCCGGCGCAGCGCGGGGCGCACATCGGCCATGTAGACACCGGCGCCGACCACGGCCAGGATCCAGATCATTGAGAACGGGGATAGGACGGTGTAGAAGGCAAGCGCGACAGCGACACCCAGAATCGCCAGCCAGATGGGCTTAGACAACTTGCCGGCAGCGGTGAACGCGTCGGGGCGGTGTCGCAGGGCATCGACGAAGCCGAACACCGCCAGCACGAGAGCGGCGAGCCCGAAGACGAGCCCGATGAGCTCCTGGATGCTGCCGAAGATGTTGGACATGCTCCAAGCGTAGTGGCCGACCTAGGTTCAGATGTCGGTCTGCAGAGCGCGCTCAGATGCCCACGGCGTCGATCGAACCGACCAGGTGGCCGTGGCCGAGCACCGGGGCGTGGGCCATCTTGTCGAAGACGTCCGAGTCGATCCCCAAGCGCCGCAACGCTGCCACCATCACGATGGGTCGCGCGCGCTGACCACCGTCAGCGATCTTGAGCGCGATGGCCCGCCCGTCGTCCAGCCCCACGGCATAGACGCTCTCGGCGCCGTCCTTGGCGATCAGGCCCGGGACGCCGCGCATCAAGGCTGTGACGTCTCGGCGGGTCCCGCCCACACATTGGGGGAAGGCCCGCATGGCATCTGCGACCTTGGCCTCGTTGGTGCCTTTGGGCGCGGCCGCTATACGTGAGAAGGCCCGCGCCAGTCCGGTCAGGGACACTGCCATGACCGGCGCGCCGCAGCCGTCAATCCCTGTGGCCGCAACGCTTTCGCCGCTCACGTCGGCCAAGGTCTGCTCCATCAGCCGCTGAAGCGGGTGCTGCGGGTCGCGATAGGTCGCGGTGTCCCACCCTGCGGCGACACAGGTCGCGAGCATGGCCGAGTGCTTGCCGGAACAGTTCTGCGCGAGCGAGGTCGCTTTGCGCCCGGCAGCTATCCACTCGGTGCGTTCCGTCTCGTCGTACGGCAGGTCGGGGGTGTTCTGCAGGTCCTGCTCGGTGAGCCCGGCGCCGGCGAGAATCCGCAGGACGATGTTGAGGTGAAACCGCTCCCCCGAGTGGCTCGCGGCCGCCATGGCGAGCAGCTCACCGTCCAGGTCGAGGCCGGCACGAAGCATGGCCAACGCCTGGATGGGCTTGCTCGACGAACGCGGGAAGATCGGGCCGGCGACGTCACCGATCGCCAGCAACGTCGAGCCGTCCGCGTCCAGTGCCACCACGCTGCCGTGGTGCACGGACTCGACGAAGCCGGAGCGGATGACGTGGGCGACGACGGGGGCGTCATACAGGGGAACGCGCTGCTCGGTCACGGGAGAACTCGCTGCTCGGTCACGGGAGAACTCGCTGCATATTCACGGCTGGGAGCCTACGCTCCGACGACAACGCGGCCGGTGTCGAGGGATCGACACCGGCCGCGTTGCCTTGCTCAGTTCAAACCGGTTTGCTCAGTTCAGGCCGGTTCCCAGGCCGAAACCGCGGGCTCCGAGCGGCCTGAACTGAGCAAAGTCGGTGGGGGTGGGTTTGGATCAGTCGCCGACCTTGGGGGTGGCGACCTTGGCGGCCGCGGCAGCTGCGGCCGCGGTCTTGGTGGCGCTCGTCACGGCCGACTTGGTCGCGCGCCGCGCCGAGGTGGTGCTCTTCTTGGCGGTCGTGGCGGCTCGCTTGACCGGGATGCGGGTGGCCTTGACGGACTTGCGCGCGGTGCCGGTGGTGACCTTGGCCTCGCGGCTGACCGAAGCGACGACGGCCTCGATGACGACCTCAGCCTCGTGGCGACCGGTGGTCAGCGTGGCCTTGGCGACGCGCTCGGCGTCAACCGCGGCCTTGCGTACGGTGGTGACGGCACCCTTGCCGAGGGAGACGGTGCTGCCGGCCTGGGCCAACAGGTCCTTGGTGGACTTCTGGTTGCGGATGCGCTTGACCAGCTTGTGGCCACGAACGGCGAGCTCGGCGTAGGTCTCCTGTGCCTTGCCGGCGACCTCGAGCGTCTGGTTCAGGGCCAGCGCAGGCACGTGCTGGGCCTGCTCGGCAAGCTTCTCGGCGCGCTTGATTGCCTTGTCCTGCAATAGGGTTGCCTTGTCCATGGCGTTGCCCTGCAGCTTGGCGGCCTTGTCCATTGCCTTGTCCTGAAGCGCGCTGACGTCAAGGTCTGCGCGTGCGGCGAGGGCGCGATCGCGGGCGGCGCGCACCTTCTCGACGGCCAGGTCGGTCACGCCGACGGCGGCGAAGACGGGCTTGGTGTCGGTAACGGTCTTTCGGATGTCCTTGGCGAGAGTCATGGCTAGTTCTCCTTGGTGGTATTCACTGCGGGGTCGGGTGAGTGATGTGCCGGTGTCTTCGCCGGACGGGGTTTGGTGGGCCGGATGGGCCGGGTGGCCTCCGCGGCCTGCGTGGACCTGCGGGCTCGGGAAGCCGTGTGCGGTGCCGACTCGCCCACGAAGGACTCGTAGACGTCCAGCAGGACGGCGCGCTGTCGGTTGCTCAACGCCGGGTCGGCAAGCACGGCGGCCTGGACATCAATGCGGGCGGCCTCAGCGAGATCGGTGTGCTCCTCGAGGAAGCCGGCGCGGACGTAGAGGGACTCCGCGGAGATGCGCAGGGCCTTGGCGAGGGCCTGCAGGATCTCGGCGCTGGGCTTCTTCAGGCCGCGCTCGATCTGGGAGAGGTAAGGGTTGCTGATGCCCGCCACCTCGGACAGCTGGCGCAACGAGAGCTCGGCCGAGTGGCGCTGCGCTCGCAGGTAGTCGCCCAGATTGTGGACGGAGATCGGAGGGAACTTGGTCATACCTCAAGTATGCTTGCTCTAGTTAGCACTTTGCAAGCCCAGCAAGCATGGCACCGGTCACACGCCCATACGCCCTCTTGTTGCGGCCAAACCACGGATTCCGGCCGGTTCAGACCCGCGAACGGTCGTTTGGCCGCAACAAGGCCNAATGGGGGTGGGGGTCAGGGGGCAGGAGGTCAGGAGGTCAGGAGGTGCGACGGCCCTTGACGGACAGCAGCTCGCGCGCCTCGTCGGTCGTCATGGGTGGGCGCTGCATCAGTCGAGCCAGCTCCGCGGCCCGCGTGACGAGCTCGACGTTGTGCTGCACCGGCTGCCCCTTGGCAAAGTTCAGGTTGTCCTCCATGCCGACCCGCAGGTGCCCGCCGGACGCGAGCGCCACCGCGGCGATCGAGAGGTGCGTGCGACCGATCCCGGTCGCCGACCAGGAGGTCACCTCAGGCGGCAGGGCCTGTATGCCGGCCATCAGCGCGGCGGGCGTGCCGGGCATAGCGCCTGGGACACCGGTGACGAAGTCGACGTGGACCTTGCCGCCATAGGGCAGGCCGAAGTCGTCGATCAGATGACGCAGCGCCGCCACATGCCCAAGGTCGAACAGCTCGAACTCGGGGACGATCTCGCGCTCCTGCGCCAGCTGGTAGAGCTGCGACATGAACGGGTAAGGGTTGAGGAAGACGTCATTGCCGAAGTTGGTGGTGCCACAGGTCAGGCTGCAGGCGTCCGGCTCGGNGTCCAGGACGGTCAGCCGTTTCTCGAGCGGGTCGTGGACGCTGCCGCCGGTGGAGAGCTGGAGGACCAGCGACGTCTGCTCGCGCAAAGCTTGAACCGCGTCGCGCAAGTAGACGGGATCCAGGGTGGGCTGGTGGTCGGCGTCGCGCCGGTGGATGTGAATCAGCGAGGCGCCGGCAGCCTCACACTTGATGGCGGTCTCGACGAGCTCGTCCAGCGTCGTCGGCAGCTGGGGGCAGTCGGCCTTGGCGGTCTCGGCTCCGGTGGGCGCGACGGTGATCAGCGTGTTCATGGCCGACATCCTGCCAGCGCCCGGGTCTGTCGGTTCCGTCGAGGCGTGTAACTGACCCGGGCTGCGGTGTATTCAGCGGGGGACGATCTCCTCCTGGCTGGCGCTACGACCATCGACCAGACACACGGCGTCGAGGGCCGTGTTGCGCTTGATAACGGCCAGCGCGATCGGGCCAAGCTCGTGGTGACGCGCCACCGACGTCACCCGGCCGACAACCCGACCGACGACCTCGACCTCAGCCCCCTGCGCGGGCAGGGTGTGGCCGGAGCCGTCGAGGTGCAGGAACACCAGTCGACGCGGTGGCCGCCCCAGGTTGTGAACGCGAGCCACGGTCTCCTGCCCGCGATAGCAGCCCTTGTGCAGGTGAACGGCGGTGCGCAGCCAGTCGAGCTCGTGGACGATCGTGCGGTTGTCGGTCTCGAATCCCAGACGCGGACGCCAGGCCGCAACGCGCAACGCCTCGGCGGCCCACATCCCCGCCATCGGTCGGTCCCCGATCGTTGCCTCCAGCTGGTCACGGGGGACGATCACCTCGCGCCAGGGACGCTCGTTCCCCGGGTGCTGGGCTGGGTCAACCACCGCGCCGTATGCCGCAGTGTCACCCACCAGGAACGGCCACGGATCGCTCCAGGCCAATGGCTCCGACGACGTGGTCTCGGCACGCACCGGCTCACCGATCACGGCGTAGTCGGCACTGACATCGCTGACCTCGACGCGCAGCATGAACCGCATCGAGTCAAGCCAGGTCTTCAGCGCGACCGCGGTGCCGGGCTCGACGGTGACCCAGGTGGTCTCGCCGTCATCGACGAGGTGCAGGTCGTGCTCGATGTGCCCCTTGGGGCTGAGGACCAGCGTCTCGGCGGAGGTGCGCGGAGCCAGTCCGGTCAGCATCTGGGTGGTGATCGAGTGCAACCAGGTCAGGCGGTCCGGCCCGGCGATCGTCAGGACCCCGCGGTGAGACAGGTCGACCGCGGCCATGCCCTCGACCAGGAGTCGCTGCTCGCGCAGGGGATCGCCGTAGTGTGCGGCGACCTCGGCATCAACGCCCNCACCCGCGACTGCACGGGGTCTGCTCAACAACGGACTCGGCGGCAACGGGCTCGGCGCCGCCACAGTTGGCGCGCTCACTGAGCTTCCTGAACTGCCTGAGCCGCCTGCGCTGCCTGTGCTTGTTGAGCTGAGCACGCCTTGCACCATCCGTGGATCGCCATATGTTTCACATCCGCCACAAAGCCGTGGCGGGTCAAAAGATTCCCGACGAACGGATCGGCGGTGACGACCGGGCTCTCGATCACTACCCCGCACGACAGGCAGACGAGGTGCAGATGCTCGGCGTGGTCGGCCAGGTGATAGGTCGGCGAACGGTGGTCGAGATGGGTGTGGGAGACGACGCCCACCTCCTCGAGCGCCTCGAGGTTGCGGTAGATCGTGGACAGGGACAACGTCGGCCCGCCGTCCTGGCCAACGGCCGCGGCGAGAAGGTCGGGGGTGGCGTGCCCGAGCGCGCGGACGGCATCAATGATCCGCGACCGCTGAGGGGTCAGCCGCATACCCCTGGCCCTCAGGGACTCGCCGAGGTCGCTCATACGGCAAGCCTCTCATCCATTTGAGGGTCTCCCCAAGACATCATTCGTGGGAGTCCCCAAGATTGGCCGAAACCTAACCTTGAGTCATGCTCGACGAGCGGACCATCACGGTGACCGCATTCGCCCGTGCCACGAGCAGGGTGCGCATTCGTCGGATCGTCGCCAGCCTGGCCGCGCTCCTGGTGCTGCTCACGGTCGGGACGGGCGCGGCATACCAGGCCTTCTTGAACCACACCCCGAAGCTCAACATCAAGCACGCGGCTCTGCTGCCCGCCCCCGGCATCGCCCTCAGACCGGGCGAGACGGTCCCGAACAAGGATCCAGCGGCCAAGGACGCCGAGAACTTCCTGCTGATCGGGTCGGACCGCAGCGGCACGGTGGCCCAAGGACGTTCGGACATCATCGTCCTGGCGCACATCACCAACGACCGCAAGCACGTCTATCTCGTGAACTTCCCCCGCGACATGTACGTCGACGTGCCGGGCTATGGCAAAGGCACGATCAACTCCGCCTATGGGTATGGCGGGTCGCAGCTGCTCGTGCGCACGTTGCAGCAACTCGTTGACGTTCCCATCGACCATGCCGGCGTCATCAACTTCGCTGGTCTCCAGGGCATGACCGATGGGCTCGACGGGGTCGACATCACCCTCGGGACGGCAAGCTCGGGGCCCGGCCTCACCACCTTGACCAAAGGCGTCAACCACCTCGACGGAGTGGGCGCACTGGGGTTCATCCGCGAACGACGCCAGCCCGGCGAGACCGACATCACCCGAGNGCGTCGAGCGCTGATCTTCATCAAGGCACTGATGGTCAAGGCCCTGAGCAAGGACGCGCTGACCAACCGGATCGCGTTCGCCGAGTTCAGGGACGCCGCCACTGCGAACCTCACCGTGGACAACGCCTTCGTCACGGAGGACATGAGCTCACTGGCCTCGGCCCTGAAAGGCTTGGGCAGCAAGGACATTGCGACGATCACGGCACCGATCACCGGGCTCGGGAAGAGCGNGACGGGCACGCGGATCGACGTCGTGAACACCTCACGGATGGCCCTGCTGTCGATCGCCCTCAGATCCGACAACATGGCCAGCTTCCCGACCACGTAGCGGGACCGATGGTGGTGGTGGGACGCATGCCGGCTGGGCCGGCCCTACTCGCCTTGTCGACGCGCTCGCGCGAGGACCGACTCGGCAAGCAGGAGCAACGACTCCCGCGGC
>JGI24130J36418_10000446_pt1 | contig 13463 bp, 12 predicted proteins | sample BarGraNGADG00212_FD_36418 | JGI IMG/M metagenome (IMG submission 36418)
AAGGAGCACGACTGGAAATCGTGTATGCGGTGTTGAACCGTATCCAGGGTTCGAATCCCTGACTCTCCGCCAGCATGCGCACACGAGAAGGCCCGCCCGGGNGACCGGGCGGGCCTTCTCCCATTCCANCGGGTGCGGGAAGNGCTAGCGGACCCTGAGNGTGACGCTCGGCGAGGTAGCGCCGCGAAGGTCCCAGTCACCGCTGTAGACCGCCCGGACCTTGTATGTGCCACGCAGCGTCGGCCTCCACCAGCACGTCGCGCGCGCGTTCGTGGCCGCGCGAGTGAGGCGCTTGGTTATCAGCGTGCGCCACTTCTTGTGGCGGCCATCGTAGCACTGGAACTTCACTGTGCCGGTCGCCGACCGGGGCGCCACCGTGGCCGTGAAGAAGGCCCAAGACCCGCGGAAGACCGAAGCGTGGGCGATGCTGAGCCGGAGACGGCCGCGCACCGCTACGCTGACGAACGTCTCGGCCGGGGTGTAGCCGGGGCCACCATCGATCGCCACGCGAAGCTCGCTCGATGCGGTCAATCCCGGCACGGGGACCTCGAACGACAGCACGCCGTCGGCCAGCTCCGCCATGCCGGAGGCCAGCAACTCCTCGTTCTCCCCATCGGAGGCGAGGCCGTAGATGTTCACTTCGACCGGCGTTGTCGGGCCTGAGATCTCGCCCGTGACGTATGCGTCGCTGCCGTAGGTGATCGTCCGTGCGGACGCGTCGATCTCGGTGACCTGTGTCGTGGAACTCCCGTTCAGGTACCAGCCGGTGGTTGCGGTCGTCTCGATGACGTCCGCGCTTGCTGCGCCGAACGATCCGCTGTCGTCAGAGGGTTTGAAGTCGACGAGCACGGTGCCGTATCGCGGGTCGGCGTTGAGCTCGTCCACGATCTCCGCGATCGAGTCGCGGTGGACCGGCGCCGCGCCGTTGCTGCTGCCGTCCGTGGAGTTGTAGCAGTAGGCCACGAGCTGACCGGTGAGGGCGGCGTCCTCCGGGATCGTCACGGTGGCGTCCACGGTCTGCGTCGCGGCCACACCGTAGGCGAGCAGTGAGACGCGCACCGGGTTTTCGCCGCTGTGCAGCGGCGACAGCGAGTTGACGCCGACGATCCGGGCGTTGTGGTGCCGCGAAGTCGCGGTCGCCTGCAGGTCGACCGACACGATGTGCGGGTCCTCGAGGCCGTCGCCGAGCACGGAGAGCAGGCGGGTGACGGCCCAGTCAGCGTCCTCGGTCATGGCGGAGACNACGTCGAAGTCGTCGTCGTACACGTTCGGCATGACGATCGTGTACTCGTGGCCGGCGCTGCTGACGACCACGGTGGTGGTCGTGACCGCGCTGCCCGGGATCATGTCGGTGTCGAAGACCTGATAGCCGGCAGAGGACACCGCGGCGCCGGTCAGGGCTGCAGATGCGCCTCCAAGCGACTCGGTGTCCAGGATCGCGCTGGAGATCCACACCGACGAGGTCCCCGTGCGGCCGGTGTCGGTGTTGAGCACCTCCGCGGTGAGCGGGGCCTCGGCGGGCGTGGCGCCCACGGACCCCATGATCCCGGCGCCGCGGTCCTGGGTGAACGTCCCTTGCAGCGCGGCGGGTTCTCCCACTTTGTAAGGCTCGTTGAGGCTCGGCCAGACGCCGGCGATCCACGCGTTGCACATGTACAGGCTCGTCGCACCGGTCCAGTACGCCGGGTGTCCGTAGGCCAGCACCGTGTCACCGTCGGTGTACGTGACCGTGCCGATGCCACCGACCCACATGTCCCCCCGGGTCGCGAGCGCGGCGACGGAGGCGCCGGGCACGAGTTCGGTCGAGAACGACGGGTCGCCCGAGGAGAGCCGCGAACTGATCGTGGTCACGCCGATGCGGTGCTTCGCGAGCTCGCTGACCAGATGGTCGTAGGCCCCGCTCCCCGGGCGAAGGCCGCCGACGAACACCGTCGCGAGCGGGCGGGCGACGAACGCTCCGCCGGCGCTTGCGGACGAGAGCTTCTCAGGCGTCGCGGAGACGATCACGCGATCGATGAGCTGGCCGGAGACCATCACCGGCTTGGAGAGGTCCAGGACGCGTGGGCCGTAGTCGGATACCAGTTGCAGCATCGAGTCGATCGGGGTGGCGAGCCCGGTGCCGCCCGCTGTGAAGAAGTCACCGTAGGAAACCGCCCCGATGACCTTCCAGGTGTCGCCGTCCTGAAGATAGATCGGGCTGCCGCTCATGCCCGCAGCGATGCCACCGATCGCGGCGATCTCATCGCCGGACGCCCTGAACATGATGAGCGCGCTCGATGGTGAGTCCATCGTCACGGCGAGCACCTCGACCGGGATCGTCTCGATCGTCGACCCCCTGAGGACCGTCTTCATGTAGCCCGAGAGGCTCCTGGTGGGGGAGGCGGCCAGCTTCGACCGCAGGGCTGTCAGGCCGAGTGTGGGGTCGCCGGTCGCCGCGAAGGCGACGGGTGCGGCTACGGCAAGCAGCGACGCCGCCAACGCCGAGATCAGGACCAGCCGTGCGAACGCGCGTCGGAGCGTCATGGATCCCCCTGTCCGTGTGGGACCTGCTCGCACAGGCCCCCAGCATCACTGCGTCGAGCGTAGCACGGTCTGGGAGTGCGGCCGGCGGTGACGTTGACCGCCTGCTACTCTCGCAGAGTCCAGGTGCGCCGGAGCGGACGCGCTCTGAACCGCGGGAGATGCGGCCTGCGCAAGAGCCGACACCCGCGACGTGAATCGCTCGGCGGGTGGTCGCCGTGCCGCCGAGTGTCGTACACTACCGATTCGCGGCCCGGCGCCCTGTGCGGTGGCCGCCAGCACCACCTCGCGGAGAGGTGGCAGAGTGGTTGAATGCGGCAGTCTCGAAAACTGTTTAGGGGGTATCCCCCCCTACGAGGGTTCGAATCCCTCCCTCTCCGCCAGTTTGCCGGTCAGACGTAGCCCCGGTCACTTCGCCAGAAGTGCCGGGGCTACGTGGATTCCAGACAGGAGCAGCCGCTGACCTGCTTCGGTTGAAGCTCGTCCAGGGGCGCGGAGCCGGTGGTGCCAGGTGGATTCGTCCCCGGGTGCTATCGCATGCGCACGTACTCGCGCAGATCCGCCCCGAGCACCGCGCGCAACTCCGACAGGTCGTTGGAGGGCATCGCCACGAACGCGAATGCGAAGACCGGATAGCGCGCGAAGTCCGTCGGTCGCAGCTCAAGAAGGTCGCTGAAGCGCGCCGCGAACCGGTCGTAGCCGATGGATTCGATCGCCGAGAGATCGACGGTGCTGGGCAGGTCGCACACCACCACAGCGGTGGTACGGCCCGCCGCCTTTTCGGCGATCCTTGGCCAGTCGGGGCGTTCGTCGCGCAGGTAGCAGCGGTAGGGGTTCACACCATAGGCGAAATGCGCGAGATCGGTCGCGCACCAGCCCCCGAAGCGCATCGGGTTGATCTCGATCGGGGCGATACGGCCGGCGGTGTCGATGCGGAGCTCGGCATGCACAGGGAAGTCCGTGATGCCCGCACGTCGGCCGATCTCTGCGAGGAACTCCATCGCCGGGGGACCCAGGCGATCCACGATCTCGGTGCTGGTGAGGTAGACCCGATCGCTCACGTCATCGGCCGAGGCGAACAGGTGTGCGAGCACGTCGACGAGCACCGGTCGGCCATCGGCGTCGAAGTAGGCGTCGACTGCGAACTCCTCGCCCCCGATGACCTCCTCGACCACGAACCGGTCCAAGCCCAGGACTTGCTCCGGGTACATCGCTGCGAATATGCGCACTTCGCGCTCGATCTCATCAACCACTGCGGGCCAGTCCGCGGAGGACGCCACAATGTGGACACCCATGCTGAAGAACCCGACTGCGGGTTTGACGATGGATGGGGCGCGGAGCCGGCTCGGGTCGAAGGTCCGCAGTTCGGACAGCGCGAGTCCCACGAAGCGGTAGTCGGGGTACAGGTCGGCGACGAGTTCGCGAAAGGCGATCTTGTCCTTGAACAGCCCGATGTGGCGCGGCAGATCGGTGGCTGCGAGGTTGTCGGCGATCCAGCCGATGGCGTTCTCAGAGTTGGAGTACAGGCGCGAACCTGGTCGTGACGCCGCCACCGCGAACTCGGCGTCGTTCAGGATCAGCCCTGTTGCAACGCCCACGAGTCGCTTTCGAGCCATGGGTGTATCCAGCACCGGTAGACCGAGCTCGCTCACAGATGCGACGAGCAGGTCGGATACGTATGGCTCCTCGAGGATGAACATGGCGACTCCGAGTCTCTGGCGCCAATGGCGCGGGACTTGAAGCAGGATAGCGCAGGTCCTCGCCGTCGATCTCCCTTGAAGGTGGCTGGNGCCTCATGCGTCGCCCATCATCCCGCAGCGTGGATGGCGCAGGATGCTAGACTTCTGCCACTCGACTGCGATGCTGCAGGGGGCTCGAGGACAGGGGCTGACGGCTTGAAGCGGGTGCTGCTCGCATCGGTGCGGAAGTGGACGGGCGTCGCCCGGCTTCCAAGCACGCTCGGGCCCTCAGGATTCGAGGTGCACCTCCTCGACAGCGGAGACACGCAGGCGTCGTCGTCGTGTTGGAACGCCTCGTGTGAGGTGTTCCGCGGGCGCGCCACGGCACTAGCGCAACGGCTGCTGGAGGTCGCGCCCTCCTACGACCGCGTGATCGCGTGCGACGAACCGCTCCTGTCCGCGCTGGTCGCCGCAGGGGACGCGCGGGCGGACGCGTTCCTCCCCGCGCCCCGCGAGACCCTCAGCATGCTTCTCGACAAGACGCGCTTCCCCTCCGCGGCCGCGGCGGCAGGCATCCGCGTGCCGCGTTCGTTCGTAGCGAACACACCGGAAGAGGCGGAAGCCGCGTTCGCTGAGATCGGGGGCGGAGCCTTCGTGAAGGGCGCTCACGGCGTCGCGGGGAAAGTCGTCCGCAGCGCCGATGATGCCGGGTCCGCCGGTGCCGCGGCCGCCGAGCTCGGCTGGCCGGTGCTTATCGAGCAGAGGGTGGAGGGCGACAGCCGCCTGATGCCGTGCCGCTTTGAGCGAGGCGTGCTCGTGGCGGCGATCTCCGCCTCGCGCCTTCACACGGTGAGCCCGAACGGCCCGTCCACGATCAACGCGATCCTCCCGGTCAGCGGCGAGCTCACGAGCCTGGCGGAGACGGCGGGCCGGGCGTTCTGCCTGCACGGCTTCGTGAGCATCGACTACTTCGAGCCGAGCGACGGGACAGGTCCCACAGTCCTCGAGATCAACCCGCGTCCGGTCCCACAGCTGCATCTGGGAAGGCGAGTGGGCGTGGACATGGCCGCGGCGCTCCACGACGTGGCGTCAGGCGTCTTCGACGGCTGCTCCCGGCTCTCCGGCACGGCTGCGCGCGTCGTGCTGTTCCCCCAGGAGCTGCACCATCTCCGATCCAGGCACGGGAAGGTCCGCGGTACAGTGCGCTGGCTGCGCATGCGCGACGCCCTGTCCGATGTGCCGTGGGACGACGCATCCCTCGTGTGGCGTCACCTGCGTCGGGCTGACTGATGCAGGGGGTCACGCCGCCGGCGACCGGGGAACCCGATGTCAGCGTCATCGTGGCGACGTACAACGGCGCCGCCTACGTCGAATGCGCTCTCGACTCGCTCGTGCGCCAGACGATCGGGCCCGAGCGGATGCAAGTGCTCGTCGTCGACGACGGCTCTACCGACGCGACGCCGGCGATCGTCGACCGCTACGCTGCCGAGCACTCCTGCGTCGAGGTCATCCACCAGCCGAACTCAGGTGGACCCGCGCAACCCCGAAACCGCGCACTCGAGAGCGTGCGCGGCCGTTACGTGTTCTTCCTCGACCAGGACGACAGCGTCGCCGATGACGCTCTGGAGTGCATGGTCCGGACCGCCGACGTGAACGGGACCGACGTCGTGGTCGCGCGCATGAAGGGCGTCGGCGGCCGCAACACTCCCCGGGTCGTGTTCCCGCGCACCGTGCCGCGGACCGACGTGTTCTCCTCCGCAGCATACTGGCTGCTCAACCCGCTGAAGCTGTTCCGCATGTCGATGGTCCGGTCGTTGGATCTCAAGTTCGACACCGAGATGCCGTGGGGCGAGGACCAGCCCTTCGTCGCGCCGGCGTACATCAAGGGCAACGGTATCTCGATCCTGGCGGACAAGGACTACGTGAACTGGGTCTACCGCGCCGACCGCTCGAACATCACCACGAGCGTGGTCTCCCTTTCCGCCCGCATGCCGGTGGTTGACCACATGCTCGACTACGTCGCCGCCAGCGTTCCCCCGGGCAAGGATCGGGACCGGCTCATGCGACGCCACTTCCTCGTGGAGGTCCTGACCTCGGCGTTCGAGGGGTACCGGACAGAACAGGACCCGGCGCTGCGCCACGCCGCCTTCGAACGGTTCCGCGAGCTCGCGGAGGCCTACTACACCGAGCGCATCGACGCGGACTTCCCTCCGAACGGACGCGTGCTGATGCGGCTGCTGCTCGACGGCCGGTCGGATGAGTTCTCGGAGTACCTCGACCTCGTGAAGCAGGCGGGGAGGCCGGGCGTCCTGGTGGAAGGGGAGCACGTCTTCCTCGGGCTACCTTGGTTCAGGGATCCGGAAAGGGGTCTTGCCGACGGCCTGTTCGACATCGCGGGATCGCTGAGGGTGGAGTGCAGGACCGAGCCGCTCGTGCCTGATGGGTCCGGCGCCCATTTCAGTGCGCGGTGCCGCCTGGGTGCGCTCACAGATCGTGTGACCGCGGTGGACCTGATCGCACGATCACGGGCGTGCGGCACCGACCGGTCCTTCCCGCTGGCGCACACGGTGGTCCTGGACGAGGAGCGCCCCTTCGTCAGGGTCGAAGACACGGTCGCGGTGGGGCGGCTGCTCCCGCGTCTTCCGGCCGGTACGTATGAGCTGTTCCTGCGAGTGTCCGCCGGTCCGACGTGGCGCGAGCGACGGGTGTGCGAGTGCGCCCCGCCGCCTGCCGAGGCCCGCGTGATCAAAAGCTCGCTGCACTTCGGCCTCGGCCGTGCCGCGACCCTGGTCACAACCGGTCCCGGCAACCTCTCGCTCAGCGTCGTCGACGTGGTGGCGCGCTGGCGGCGGCGGATCCGACGCGCTCGGACACTCGTCGGAAAAGCGGTCNGGCGCGGGTCCGGGCGCACAGCCTAGCGGGCCGCTGAGCGGTCTCAGCAGGCCGCCGGGACCGCGGCCTCGATCTCGGCGTATGACGTCTCGGTCGGCTCGCCGGCTGCGCGCCAGAGGACAGTGCCCTGGCAGTCGACGAGGAACACGTGGATCGTCTTGGTCGAGTCGATACCGAGTTCGCGCTCGAGCTCGCGGATGTCGGTGTAGATGGTCAGAGTGTGACGTCTCGTGTCAATATCGGGGATGCCCGCCCGCATCCCTCCGTCGATGCCGCCGCGGAAGATGCGGTACCCCTTCGAGATGCTGGGTACCTCCCACACCTCCATGCCCGGATGCTTCTCGGCGAGCGCGTGCAGCCCGGGGGTCCATTTGTCGACGAGAAGCTGATGCCACTGCTGGAACGCGACGATGATCACGTGCGGCCCGCCTGGCAGCCCGTGCGGGATCACATACTCGTCGCCTTCGAGGTCGCGCACCTGCAGAGCGGGGAACTGCATGGCTGGTCCTTTCCCGATCAGAGCGAGCCGAATGTGGATATGAGCTGTTCGAGCGAGAACGCCTTCTCATCGTGACCCGTGTAGATGCGGTCCGGCGCCCGCGCGATCACGCACCGGATGCTCGCGCTCATCGCGTCCTCGTCGCATACGAACCCGCCGCGCCTCATCGTGCGGGGGTCGCGCCCCCGCTCGCCCATCAGGTCTCCGACGAGCGCGTCGCCGGCGGCGGTGAAGACTGAGAGCGAGCCGCGACTGTGCCCGGGTGTGGGCACGACGACCGCGTCGATGCCGAATTCGCGCAACGAGCGCTCCCCGTCGATGACGATGTCCGGGACGGGGCCGACCGGCGACAGCGACAGCGCGTGGCGGCGCCGGATCGCGAGCAGCAGCGTCTTGTTGAGCGGGTGGCGGGCACGCATCTCGGTGTCGACACCGGACAGGCACTTCTCCTCGTCGCCCGCCCCGAGGGCCACCGGCGCACCGGTGGCCTCGCGCAGGGCGATCGCGCTGCCGGTGTGGTCGCCGTGGCCGTGGGTCAGCAGGACGAGAGAGACGTCGGCCGCGCAGCGTCCTTGGTCTGCGACCGCCTCGAGGATGCGCTGCGCCTGCCCCGCGATACCCGTGTCGACGACGACGATCCGGTCACCGACGAGCAGGTACGCCATGACCGTCATCGGCCCCATCTTGATGGGGACCGGGATGACCTTCACTTCCGTCACGCCGTACCTCCCTGACTGTCCGGCTAGCTGAAGCGCACGGCAGAAAGCGAACCGTCGGCCTCAACCGTGACGATCCGGTGATGGCCGGTGTCGGCGACGAGCATAGTGGAGGTGTCGCTCCAGACGCCACCCGGTTCGCGCAGCGAGCCCTTCACGCCCGCATCGCCCGGCCACGGTGCGCAGGCGCGCGTGAGGAGCTCGACCCGCTTCAGACGGTCGTTGTAGGTGTCGGCGACGGCGACAGCGCCTCCGCTCGCGGCCACATCCTCGCAGTGCTGCAGTTGCGCTTCGTCTCCGGCGCCATCGCGGTCGCCGAATTCGAACAGCCCGGTACCCACCACGGTGGTGACCGCGCCTGGTTCCAGGGTCCGTACGGCTGACGTCTCGCAGTCCGCGATCACGAGCCGCCCGCCGGCGCGCGGCGACAGCCCGGTCGGCTGAGCGAGCGCAGCCCGCGTAGGCGCCGCGTCCCGGATGTCTTCGGCGCCGCTGCCCGCGAGCAGCGTGAGGGTGGCTTGCGCCGGATCGAGTTCGAAGATCTGGTGGGCCCCCGCCATGGAGACCGCGAGGCGCCCCTCGTGCTCCGCGAGTCCCCAGGGCGAGCGCAGGTCCACGGCCAGCGCAGGACCGGCGTGGATCGAGGCGCTCCCGAGCCGCCCCGTGCCGGCCACCCGCTCGAGCCGGCCTTCCCCGAGACGCCAGATCGAATGCCCGGCCCTGTCAGCGACGTAGACCCGGCCGTCGAGCGCCGCAAGCCCGCGCGGCTCGACGAGTCCCGGGTACTCGGCAACGACCGCCGCCGTCCGCTCGTCCGCGTTCCAGTCACATTCGAGCACCCGGCCGTGTCCCGAGTCGGAGACCCACAGACGGGCGTCAGCGAGGATCGCGCGGGTGGGGAACCGCAGCGTGCCCTCGTGCCGGGGAAGGGACACGTGCAGCGGGTCCGGCCCGCGCACGAGCGTCCCGCGGGACTCGGCCCGCGCCGCTACGCGCTCGAGCTCCCGGGCCATCGCCTCGACCTCGAACTCACCCGACTCGATGACGGCGAGGTATCCCTCGGGATCGATCACGGCCACGGTGGGCCACGCCTGGACCGCGTAGTCGCGCCAGATGCGGTACTGACGGTCGTTCACCACGGCGTGCACGACTCCCAGGCGGTCGCACGCTTCCGCGATGCGTCGGTCACACGCTCGGTGACGAACTTGCCCGCGCTGACACCGATGACGGTCAGGCTGTCCGCGAACCGTTCCTCGAGCTCCCGTACACGCGGGAGCACGTGCATGCAGTTGATTCAACCGTAGGTCCAGAAGTCGAGGAGCACCATGCGGCCGCGCAGCTGCTCGAGANGGACCGGGGCGGTCCCTATCCAATCGAGCCCCTCGCGGAAGGCGGGGGCATGTACGGTGCCGGCTGGGATCTGGGTCATGCGCGTGCGCTCCTNCCAGGCAGCTGACGGCTCCATAGGGTTGTTGCCCCCGGCTGGCCGCGGGCTACCGCGCGGCGTTTCGGACTCCGCCGTGGACGTTGGCGGCTTCGACCATGGCATCGAGCACGGTGCGGATGGCGGGCGCATCGCCCGAACCTGCCCGGACCGCCGCGAATATGCGGCGCGTCAGTGCCGGCTCGACAAGCGGCCGGATGGCGATGTCCAGGCCCCGCAGGTCGGTCAGCTCCGGAGCGACGCCCACCCCCAGCCCCGCCTCGACCGCAGAGCCGATCGCGCGGAAGTAGTTGCTCTCGAGGATNACGTGCGGCTCGAACCCCGCGGAGTGGGCGACGCGCTCCACCGCCTCGCGGCTCGCCGCGGTCTCCTGCGCGACGCACCAGCGCTCGTTCGCCAGGTCCTTGAGGCGCACCGGGCTGCCGCTCAGCGCGAGCGGGTGTTCCTGCGGCAGGAGAACCACGATCGGTTCGGTGAGCAGGTCGTAGCGGGTGAAGCTCGGGTCCGGCGGGACCGGGACGAAGTCCCACTCGTGCGACAGCGCGATGTCCAGCTCGCCGGCCCGCAGCGCCGGCAGCGCCCGGAACGGTTCGAGNTCGCGGATGTCGAGNTCGAGCGCGGGGAATCGCTCGCGGAGGCCCGCAAGGGCGGGTAGTGCGATCGACTGCGCGGCGGTCTGGAACACGGAGATCCTGACCGTGCCCCCGACCTGGCCCGCGAGGGACTCAACGTCGGCGACCGCGGCCTCGCATTCGGCAAGTATCGTGTCGGCGTGCTCGACGAGGCGCCGGCCAGGCCCCGTGAGGCGGATCGAGCGCGCGGTGCGTTCCAGCAGTGCGACGCCCACCTCGCGCTCGAGCGTCGCGAGCTGATGTGACACCGCGGGAGGGGTGAGGTAGAGCGCCTCGGCGGCGGCCGTGATGGTTCCGCGCTCGGCGACCTCGCGCAGGATCCTGAGGCGGTTCGTGTTCAGCGGCACAGGGACCTCCGGTAATCATCGAGAGAAATAAATATAGATGCTAACACAANAATAGCGGAAATGGACTTGTTGCTCAAACGTGCCGACAATCGAGTGGTGAGATTTACACGGNCGCTGGACGATGAGAGACGAGTCCGATGATCCTGCTGGTGACGAAAGGCCTGCTCGCACCGGCGCTGCTTGCCGCCTGCACGCTCGCCGGACGCCGGTGGGGGACGCTCGTCGGTGGCTGGCTGCTCGGGCTTCCGCTGATATCAGGGCCGGTCTCGTACTTCCTGCTGGTCCAGAACGGCTCCCGGTTCGCGGAGGGCGCCGCGCGAGGCGCGCTGCTCGGCATGCTGGGGACCGGAGTGTTCTTCGTCCTCTACGCGCTGCTCGCCAAGAACCGCCCGTGGTGGCAGACGCTGCCGGTATCCGCCGTGGCGGCGGCGGCGGTGACGGTCGCGCTCACGCAAGTCCATCCGGACCTGGTCGTCGCTGCCATGGTGGCGGTGGGGTTCCTCGCGCTGATCACCGTGGTGGTGGGCCGGCCGTTCGATGCCGTTCCGGCGCCTGCGGCCAAGTTGCACACGGTCTTCGTGCGCATGGCCTTCGCCTCGGCGATGGTCGTGGGCGTGACGCTCGCTTCCACGGAGTTGGGCTCCCAGGTCAGCGGCATGCTGACCGCCATCCCGATCATCTCCGCGATGATGGCCGTATCGACCCATCGCTCGGCAGGCGGCGAGTCGGTGCGCGGCCTCGTGCGCGGGGCGGTCGCGGGCTTGTGGGGAGGCGCGGCGTTCTTCGTCGTGGTCGCTTCGCTCATCACCGGAGCGGCGCCGGCCCTCACGTACCTCGCGGCCACGGTGGCTGCGGCCGTGGCGGCCGGGGCATGCGGCGGCCTGATGGCGCACGCACGGCCTTACCCTTCGAGTCTGCCGAGGTACTCCGCGTAGTCGGCATCGTGCAGGAAGTCACGGATGCGCTGGCGGCCCGTTCGCAGGATCATCCAGGGCGCGAACTTGAACTGCAGGTGCAGCCATACCCGCTGAGCGAGGCGCNTCGCGGGTGGCAGACCGCGGAGATACGTCTCGAGCCCCGGGCCGAGCCGCCGGTATCGGAGGAACAGCCCGTCGGCGAAAGCCCTCGCGATCCGCAGCCGGGAGTAGAACTGCCGGTACTCCTCCGTCACGATCTCCTGCATCTGACGCGGTGAGACTCTCTCCGGGCGGATCGACACGTGCATCCCGTCGAGGAACTTCAGGTCGGCTACCTCGTGGAACATCACCCGGCCGGCAGCGTCGTGTTCGGCGGTGCTCTTCGTCCCGGGCAACGGCGTCTCGAAGAGGTACTGGAGCGAGCTGACGTACTGGCGCGCGAACCGCCCGTTGCGCTTCAGTGTCTCGGCAGTGTCACCAGCGAAGGCGATGAACATGCCATGGACCAGAAGTCCGTAGCGTCTGAGGGCAGACAGCGCGGCTGCGGTCTTCTCGCTGGTGATGCGCTTTCCGATCTCGGCGAGGTCGGAGTCTTCGGCCGACTCGACGCCGACGCAGACCGTCGTCACGGGTGACAGGTCGCGCAGCAGGCGCAGGAGCTCGAGGTCCAGACCGCCCTGACGGTCGAAGACGGCGTCGGCACGCATCTGGACGACGATCGGCTGTGCATAGCCTCGCTCGATCGCGCCTCTCAGGAAGCGCTTGAACGAGGGCTTGTTCGCAGCAGCGTTGTCATCGATGAGGAACGCACCGCGTCCCTCCGCCTGCTGTTCCAGCAGCTCCTCGACGCTCTTCTGCTCTTCGCGGAGCACGTATCGCGGCCAGATCTCGTGCACCTCGCAGAAGGCACAGCGCTCGGGGCAGCCGCGCGACCTCCAGACGTTCGCGGTGGTGCAGTCCTCCGCGCCCGCCACGAGAGACATGTCGATCAGAGGCAAGGCGGTGACCTCGTCGTCGGTGAGCTGGCGGGGCGGAGGGCCGAGGTGCGCCGCGCCGGCTTCCTCCCAGGCGATACCGGGAACGTCACGCACCGCTGCGCGCAGTGCTTCGCCGTACCAGCCCTCCCGAACCGCGTCGAGGAACCGCGGAAGCGAGAACTCGGCCTCTCCCCTGATGACGAAATCGGCCCCGGCCTTGAGCGCGCGTTCCGGTGCGCACGTTGGCTCGGCTCCACCGAGCACGACGACCGCGTCGGGGTTGTCGCGCCGGACCCGGTCAACAAGCTCGGCCGTGCGAGTGAGCGTGCACGTGATGGCCGAAAACCCGACCACGTCCGCCTCGGCCACGTAGTCCCAGTCGATCGAGTCCTTGCCCGAGATGTCCTCGACGAAGGCGCGCACGTGGTAGCCCGCGTTGCGCAGGATGGTGGCCAGCAGGGGGACGCCGCGACCCATCGCGACGCCCGAGTAGATGTGCAGCCCCGGGGAGCCCGCCTCGATCAGCGCGACCCGGGTCGCGCTCCTGTCAATCATGTTGCCACGCTCCTTGATCTGCGGCCCGCCCGCTGCCGATGGGCGCGGGCGGCCGGACCGCGACCCGCGCGTCAATCGCGGGAAGTCACGATGTCCTCCGTAGGCGTGACCTGGTCGAGCCACGCGAGCACGAAGTCAGCGACCTGCTCACGCCCCTGCTCCACGATCGTGAGGTGGTCGCGGTTCCATGTTCGAACACCCTTTCACTCGAGAGCGAGGACCACGCGATGCGGTCGTGCGTGGAATATGCCCACTGCGCGCGATGGCCACCCGTCGAAAGGGGTT
>JGI24130J36418_10000454_pt1 | contig 13387 bp, 11 predicted proteins | sample BarGraNGADG00212_FD_36418 | JGI IMG/M metagenome (IMG submission 36418)
CGATGCGCATACCACATCATCAAACGCCGGACGGAAAAAGAACAGGTTGATTCTTTACGAGTCCAGGCGAGCAAGAACCGCACGACTTCCTCCCGTTCGCCCGGTACCTGCGCTCGCTCTATCCCCTGGACACCCGGATCGCGGCGCAGTTCCAGGCGCTGCCCTACTGCACCCTCGACGGCACCGACCACGTCTCGCCCGAAGAGCAGGCCAGCATGATCCGCCGCTACCTCGGCTGGCGTAATCCTCACGCGGACGACGAGAAGCTACCGGAGATCGTGGCCAGGGCGAAGGTTGCTTGAAGCGGCACCAGCGCCTAGAAACGCCCGAACCGGCCATGCGCCAAAGTTGTGCGACGGTTCGAGCCGCCGGCGGCTCGTTCTGCCGCACAGGTCGCGGGTGCCATGTCGACCGCCCGCCCTGTCGACCGTCGGCGCTGGCCAAGGAGCTCGCCGGCCCGAGCGCTGGTGCGGTCATGGGCACCAGGCCAGCAGGTTCATGGGGAAAGTCCCCCGTTTGGTCGGATGGGTCGACTACACTATCGAACATGTGTTCGAGTGCAGGGAGCGGTGCCGCCGNTAGCTAGCTAGGCGCAGCTCGGCAGACCTACCGGGACTACCGGGTCAGAAAGGGGCCGCGACCGACGCCGGCGGCCGGTTCGGGCGGCGGCACGGCCGCGGCCGATACTGTCGCGGTCCCTGGTGTCGATCAGCGTTGACGAGGAGCCCGTCGTGGTGATGCGGATGTCGACGCTGTTCCTCCGCACGCTGCGGGAGGATCCGGCGGACGCCGAGGTCCCGAGCCACAAGCTGCTGGTCCGGGCTGGCTACATCCGCCGGATTGCCGCCGGCATCTACTCCTGGCTGCCGCTCGGCAAGCTGGTCCTGGACAACGTGGCAGCGATTGTGCGAGCCGAGATGGACGCGATCGGCGGCCAGGAGGNCCTGTTACCCGCGTTGCTGCCTCGGGAGCCTTACGAGCTGAGCCGGCGCTGGTATGACTACGGCCCGGAGATGTTCCGGCTCCAGGACCGGCGCGGCGCCGACTACTGCCTCGGCCCAACCCACGAAGAGATGATGACCCTGCTGGTCAAGGGGGAGTACTCCTCCTACAAGGATCTGCCGCTCACCCTCTACCAGATCCAGACGAAGTACCGGGACGANCGGCGACCCCGATCCGGGATCATCCGGGGTCGGGAGTTCGTGATGAAGGACTCCTACTCGTTCAACCTCGACGACGCCGACCAGCAGCGCTCCTACGACGACCACCGGCGCGCCTACGCCCGGATCTTCGACCGGCTGGGGCTGGACTACCGGATCGTCGCGGCGATGTCCGGGGCGATGGGCGGCAGTCGCAGCGAGGAGTTCCTGGCCCCGGCGGCGGCGGGGGAGGACACCTTCGTTAGCTGTCCCAACGGTGACTACGCCGCCAACGTGGAGGCCGCCGAGGCGGCCCCGCCAAGCCCGCGCGACCAGGCCGACTCCGCGGACCCGGTGGCGGACGCGCCGCCGATGGAGGACTTGCACACTCCCGGCGTACCGGGCATCGACGCCGTGGTCGAGCATCTCAATACCCGGTCCGGCGGGGCCATGTCGGCCGCGGACATGCTCAAGACGATCTTGGTCAAGGTCGATGGCGCGCCGGTCGCGGTCCTGGTCCCGGGCGACCGCGATGTGCACGAGGAGCGGTTCGCGGCGGCGCTCACCCCGGCGGTGGTCGAGCTCTTCGACGAAGCGGACTTCGCCGCCCGGCCCGACCTGGTCCGGGGCTACGCCGGTCCGCAGGGGATGGCCGGCCGTGGCGTGCGGGTGCTCGCCGACGTCCGGGTTGCCCCTGGCTCGGCTTGGGTCACCGGCGCCAACGTCGCTGACCACCACGTCCGGTACGCCGTGGCCGGCCGGGACTTCGTGGCCGACGGCACCGTCGACGTGGCCACGGTGGCCGCCGGTGACCCGTGCCCACGCTGCGGTGCGCCGCTGGAGTTCGGCCGAGCCATCGAGATCGGCCACATCTTCCAGCTGGGACGCAAGTACACCACCGCGCTNGACCTGCGGGTCAGCGGTGCAGACGGCACGTTGACCACGGTGACCATGGGCAGCTACGGCGTCGGGGTNAGCCGCGCGATCGCGGCGGTGGCCGAACAGACCGCCGACGCCGCTGGGCTGTGCTGGCCGGCGGCCATCGCGCCGGCGGACGTGCACGTCGTCGCGGTCGGCAAGAAGGAGCAGCCGGCGGCGGCCGAGCGGCTCGCTGCCGAGCTGGAGGCCGCCGGGGTCCGGGTGCTGCTCGACGACCGCGGCCTGTCCGCCGGGGTGGCCTTCGCCGACGCGGACCTGATCGGCGTACCGACGATCGTCATCGTGGGCAAGGCCCTGGTCGACGGCGAGGTCGAGGTCAAGGACCGGCGCAGCGGGGACCGCCGCCGGGTGCCGCTGGCCGACGCGGTGGCCGAGCTCAGCTCCGTGGGGGAGCCGGGGCGGAGGTGAGGCTGGCCGAGGCCGGAGTCGGGGAAGCCGAGGGTGGCTCACCAGGGAAAGCCTCACCGGGAAAGGGCCTGGTGGCCGGCGCCGTTGGAGCGAGCAGCAGGCGCCAGCGGACGGCCCGCACCGCCGCGTCCTGCAGCGCCGCGACCGCCAGCCGGCGGATGTCCGCGTTGGGCGTGGCCGCGAGCCCGTAGCGGTACGCCGCCGCGGCGCCGTCCTCCAGCCGGGACGCCAGCGTCAGGGCAGCCGTTCGGTCGGCGACCGGGCCCGGTACGACGTAGCCGGGCGCCGCTGGGGTAGGGCTGACTCCGCGGTCGCGAACCAGCCGAGCCACGGCGTCCCGGCGAGCGAGATGAGCGTCCTCGGCTTGACTCGCCACGGTCCGCTCGGCGCTGGCCAGGTGACCACCGAGCACTCCATAGCCGTACGCCGCCGCATTCTCCGTGGCGAGCAGCGTCTGCAGTACGTCGACGTCGGTCACGGCGGAGTGCCCGGCCCGGGCACCGTGGCCGGCACCGTGGCCGGCACCGTGGCCGGCACCGTGGCCNGNACCGTGGCCNGNACNGTGGCNTGCACCGCCTCACTGGCCGCAACCGAGCCGAGCACAGCGGCCAGCGGGCCGGCAGCGGCGACGATCGCGTCGTCCGATCGGGCGGCTGCGTTCGCCGTCTCGGTGGCTGTCAGGTCTTGCACCGTCGTCGCTGCGTCCGGCCCGGCGACCGGCGACGGCGTCGGCACGGCGAGCGGTGGGCGCACCGCCGGCGTCCCCGAGGACGGTTGCGGTGCGGCGGTCCGCCCCGGTGACCGACGCGCCAGCTCGGCGTCCAGGGCGGCGCGGTGGGCGGCGTGGTCGGCCCGGATGGCGCTCAGCACGGCGGCCAGCGTCGGCGCGGCGGTGATCGCGGCGTCATACCCGGCGAGCAGGGACACCTCTGCGGCCACCGCAGCCTCCAGTCGAGGCCGGTCCGGATCAACTGGGTCAGCTCGCCGCGGCGCGCCTGAGCCAAACGGTCGGCAGGCGGACAGCGCGGCCCCCGCCGCGAAGGTTGCCGCAACCGCGCCCAGTACGGCTCGCCGGGTGGCGCGGAGCTCTCCCACGCCGTACCTCCCGGCTCTGGCTGCGCGTCGCCGCATCGTACGGGCGGTCATAGCTCGGACGGGTCATAGCTCGGACAGGTCATCGCTCGGACGGGTCATCGCTCGGACGGGTCATCGCTCGGACGGGTCATCGCTCGGACGGGTCATCGCTCGGACGGGTCATCGCTCGGACGGGTCATAGCGCCCTACATCGACGCAAGCCCGGCCGGCCAGTTAGGGTCGCAGCAACGTCACGAACTGCACCTACGCCGCACGCCACAACAGCACACCGGAGGGCGAGGAGGCCTGATGAGCAGCGCCTCGGTCCGCGCCAAGCTGCGCGAGCTGCTGGATCCGGTGGTGGGGACGGCCGGGTTTGACCTGGAGGACGTCACCGTCGCCGCGGCCGGGCGCCGCACCGTGGTGCGCGTGATCATCGACGGCGACGGGGGCGTGTCGCTGGACGCGGTGGCCGACGCCGCCAGCGCCGTGTCCGCGTTCCTCGACGAGCACGATGTCGTGCCGGGGGCCTACGTGCTGGAGGTCAGCTCGCCCGGCGTCGACCGCCCGCTCACCGAGGCCCGGCACTGGCGCCGATCGGTCGGCCGCCTGGTCTCGGTCAGCGCGGCGGGCACCGCGCTGACCGGGCGGCTGCTGGCCGCGGATGACACTGGCGTCACGCTCGACGTTGGCTCGGTGCTCCGGCGACTGCCCTTCGCCGAGCTCGGCCGCGGGCGGGTCGAGGTGGAGTTCAGCCGGCCGGCCGCGGCAGATCCGGCAGAGCCGACGGATGTGGAGACTGCAGCGCCGGTGGACGCGCCGTGAACATCGACGTTGCCGCACTGCGCAGCATTGAGCGGGAAAAAGACGTGTCCTTCGAGACCGTGGTCGAGGCGATCGAGACGGCCTTGCTGGCGGCGTACAAGCACAGCACCGAGGCGCAGCCGCACGCTCGGGTGGAGATCGACCGCAAGACCGGCGCCGTCAGTGTGCTGGCCCAGGAGGTCGCCGAAGACGGTCGGGTGCTGCGGGAGTGGGACGACACGCCGTCCGACTTCGGCCGGATCGCCACCATGACCGCCAAGCAGGTGATGCTCCAGCGGCTGCGCGACGCCGAGCAGGCCATCACCTACGGCGAGTACGCCGGTCGCGAGGGGGACATCGTCGCCGGGATCATCCAGCAGAGCGGCGGGCCGGCTGCGGCGGCGCGCAACGTGCTCGTCCAGCTCGGCAAGGTCGAGGCCGTGCTGCCGCCGGCCGAACAGGTGCCCGGCGAGCGCTACGAGCACGGCGTACGGATCAAGTGCTATGTCGTCGGAGTGCACAAGGGCGTGCGCGGGCCGTCGATCACCCTGTCCCGGACCCATCCCAACCTGGTCCGCAAGCTGTTCGCCCTCGAAGTGCCCGAGGTGGCCGACGGCACTGTCGAGATCGCAGCGGTGGCCCGGGAGGCCGGTCACCGATCGAAGATCGCCGTGCGGTCCACTGTGCCGGGGGTCAACGCCAAGGGCTCCTGCATCGGTCCGCTCGGCCAGCGGGTTCGCAGCGTCATGGCCGAGCTGCATGGGGAGAAGATCGACATCGTGGACTGGTCGACGGACCCAGCCGCCTTCGTGGCCTCGGCGTTGTCGCCGGCGACGGTGGCAAAGGTGGAAGTTGTCGACCTGGCCGCGCGGTCGGCCCGGGTCGTGGTCCCGGACTACCAACTCTCGCTGGCGATCGGCCGGGAGGGGCAGAATGCCCGGTTGGCCGCGCGGTTGACCGGGTGGCGGATCGACATCCACTCCGACGCCGAGCCGGCGCGCGACATCCAGGAGTCAAGCAGTGTCCAGGAGTCAAGCAGTGCCCAGGAGTCACCCAGTGCCCGGGAGTCAAGCAGTGCCCGGGAGTCAAGCAGTGCCCGGGAGTACGGAGGATCGACATCGCGTTAGACTCCACGGGTCGCCGATCGGCGCCGATGCGTACCTGCGTGGGCTGCCGGGGTAAGGCGGCGAAGTCAGACCTGCTCCGCGTCGTGGAAGTCGAGGGCGTGTTGGTTCCCGACCTTCGCGGCCGGCTGCCGGGCCGAGGCGCCTCCGTCCACCCAGCGCGGCGGTGCTTGGACCTGGCCGAGCGGCGGCGGGCGTTTTCCCGGGCGCTGCGCGTGCCCGGACCGCTCGACGACTCGCGCGTCCGGGCGTACGTCGGCGGCCTGGCGGAGCAACGCAGCACCGACCAGCACAGCACCCGGCGCGACAGCACCGAATCAGCTTTCCGCACCGTCCCAGAGAGCAGGTCGAGACCGCGATGAGCGCTCGATGAGCCCCAACAGATGAGTACGCCCATGCAGTAGGAAATCGGTCGAGCACTCGCGGCAGCAGCCGCGGGCCGCGCCGGCCAGACGAGGAGCACAGTGGCAGGCAAGGCCCGGGTACACGAGCTCGCCAAAGAGCTGGGTGTCGAGAGCAAGGTCGTCCTCGCGAAGCTCAAGGAGCTCGGCGAGTTTGTGAAGTCGGCGTCGTCGACGGTGGAGCCTCCCGTCGCCCGCCGACTCAAGGAAGCGTTCCCCGCGGCCGGCGCGCCAGCAAATGGAGCGCAGGCGAGCAGCGCGCCAGCGGTTGGTGCCGCGACGGTCACTGCGCCAGTAGNTCGACCGGCCCCCGGTCGAACGGCGGCGNCTCCTGCCCCCGTCAGCCTACGGTCGGCGGCCGGAGCCCCGGCCCCGCCGACCGGTATGCCCACGCCCGGGCCGGGCGGGATGCCGCCTCGGCCAGCAGCGCCGGAGCGCCCGGCCGCGGCGGCTACGGCCCCAGCCCGCNCCGCCACCCCGGGTCTTCCGACCGGGACGCCAGGCATGCCCGCTCGACCTGGTCCGGCCNCGGCGCGGCCGGGCAACAACCCGTTCAGCTCACCGGCCCCGACACCGATGCCGCCCCGGCCGGCGGCTCCCCGGCCGGCCCCCGGGATGTCGCCGCGACCAGGATCCGCCGCTCCCGGCATGCCACCGCGGCCCAGTGCGCCCGGCCGTCCCGGTGGAGCTCCGGGCATGTCGGCACGCCCCGGCACACCCGGCATGCCGCCGCGGCCGGGAGCCCCGCGGCCCGGGGCTGCTGGCCCGCGGCCCGGCCCCGGCACTTTCCCGCCCCGTAGCTTCGATTCCGGCGGTGGCCCCGCTCGCCCGGGCACCGGAGCTCCCGGTCGTCCCGGCGGAGCTCCCGGTCGTCCCGGCCATGGGGGCGCCCCCGGGCGCCCCGGCGGGTTCGCTGGCCGTCCTGGCGGCGGCGGCGGTGGTGGCGGTGGGGGTGGGGGCGCCGGAGCCGGCGCTCCCGGTCGTCCCGGCGGTGGCGGTGGTGGCTTTGCCGGCCGACCCGGCAGCCCGGGTGGTCGAGGTCGTGGTGGCGGCACCCAGGGCGCGTTCGGTCGCCCCGGTGGGCGCGGCCCGGTCCGCGGCCGCAAGAGCAAGAAGCAGCGGCGTCAGGAGTTCGACAACCTGGACGCGCCGAGGATGGAGTCCGGTGCCCCCCGGGGCAACGGCGAGATCGTTCGACTGCCCCGTGGGGCCTCCCTGTCCGACTTCGCGGACAAGATCAACGCCAACCCGGGCTCGCTGGTCCAGGTGCTGTTCGGGCTGGGCGAGATGGTGACCGCGACCCANTCCTGCACGGATGAGACCCTGCAGCTGCTCGGCGNACAGCTCGGCTATGAGGTGTCGATCGTCAGTCCGGAGGACGAGGACCGCGAGCTGCTGGAGCGGTTCAACCTCGAGTTCGGCGGCGACTACGACGACGACGTCGAGCTGGTCGCCCGGCCTCCGGTGGTCACGGTCATGGGTCACGTCGACCATGGCAAGACCAAGCTGCTCGACGCCATCCGGTCCACCCGGGTGGCCGAAGGCGAGGCGGGTGGGATCACCCAGCACATCGGGGCCTACCAGGTGAGCGCCGAGGTCGCCGGCGAGGAACGGCTGATCACNTTCATCGACACGCCNGGCCACGAGGCCTTCACCGCAATGCGCGCCCGCGGCGCCCAGACCACCGACATCGTGGTGCTGGTCGTCGCGGCCGACGACGGGGTGAAGCCGCAGACGATCGAGGCGCTCAACCACGCCAAGGCCGCCGAGGTCCCGATCGTGGTGGCCGTCAACAAGATCGACAAGGAGGGAGCGGACCCGACCAAGGTTCGCGGCCAGCTGACCGAGTATGGCCTCGTCGCCGAGGAGTACGGCGGCGACACGATCTTCGTCGACGTCTCGGCCAAGGCCCGGCTGAACATCGACGGGCTCCTAGAGGCGATCATCCTGACCGCCGACGCCTCCCTCGACCTGCGGGCTGACCCGACCACCGACGCTCAGGGTGTGGCGATCGAGGCGCACCTGGACAAGGGACGTGGTCCGGTGGCGACCGTGCTGGTGCAACGCGGGACGCTGCAGGTGGGCGACTCGATCGTCGCCGGCGACGCCTTCGGCCGGGTCCGCGCCATGCTCGACGACAAGGGCGGCCCGGTGGACCAGGCCGGCCCGGCCTTCCCGGTGCAGGTGCTCGGCTTCACCTCGGTGCCGGGCGCGGGTGACAATCTGCTCGTCGTACCGGAGGACCGCGTGGCCCGGCAGATCGCCGAGCAGCGCCAAGCCCGGGAGCGCAACGCCGAGCTGGCCATGAGCCGTGGTCGACCGACGCTGGAGACGCTGTTCGANAAGCTCAAGGANGGGGAGACCAACCAACTCAACCTCATCCTCAAGGGCGACGTCTCCGGATCGGTGGAGGCGGTCGAGGATGCGCTGCTCAAGATCGAGGTCAGCGACGAGGTGGGCTTGCGAATCATCCACCGCGGCGTCGGCGCCATCACCGAGAACGACGTCACGTTGGCGGCGGCCTCGGATGCGGTCATCTTGGGCTTCAACGTCCGGCCGGAGGGCAAGGCCCGCGATCTCGCCGACCGCGAACACGTCGACATCCGGATGTACCGGGTGATCTACCAGGCGCTCGACGACGTCGAGAACGCGCTGCGCGGGATGCTTAAGCCCGAGTACGAGGAGGCGCAGCTCGGCACCGCCGAGGTGCGTGAGGTGTTCCGGGTGCCGCGCATCGGCAACGTCGCCGGTTCCCTGGTGCGCTCGGGGACGATCGTGCGCAACAGCAAGGCCCGGTTGGTCCGGGACGGCGTCGTGGTCGCCGACAACCTGACCGTCGACTCGCTGCGGCGCTTCAAGGACGACGTCACGGAGGTGCGCGACGGCTACGAGTGCGGTATCGGGCTGGGCTCGTTTAACGACATCAAGGTCGAGGACGTGATCGAGACCTACGAGCTGCGCGAGAAGCCCCGCTCCTAACGGCGCCTGGCCGGCCTCCCCAACGAACGTGGCGGGGACGGCGGTTGGCGTCCACCGTGGTCTCGGGAGGATTCGGCGTGTACGTCGGTGCGTTAGCGCTCGACCTGTTGTTGGGCGACGTGCACTCGCTGAAGCAGAAGCGAGGGGTGGTGCGGCCGATCGTGACCGAGCTCAAGCGGCGCTTCGACGTGTCCGCCGCGGAGGCCGGTCACCTCGACCTGCACCGACGGGCAATGTTGGGGGTGGCCGTTGTCGCGCCGGACGCGGCGCACTGCGGGGAGGTCATGGACGCGTGCGAACGGCTGGTCGCCGACCGGCCGGAGGTGGAGCTGCTGTCTGCGCGGCGGCGGCTATGGAGCCAGGAGAACGACTAGTGGTCGACGCAGCGCGGGCCCGAAAGCTCGCCGTCCGGATCCGCGAGATCGTCGCCTCGACGCTGGAGCTGCAGGTCAAGGACCCCAGGCTCGGCATGGTGACGATCACTGACGCCCGGGTTTCGCCGGACCTGCGGGAGGCCACCGTTTACTACACCGTGTACGGCGACGACGCCGAACGCGCCGCCAGCGCGGCCGCGTTGGAGAGCGCCCGTGGGGTGGTTCGCTCCCAGGTCGGCCGGCAGACCGGGGTGAAGTTCACCCCCTCGCTGGCTTTCATCGCCGATGTGGTCCCCGACAGCGCCCGGCGGATCGCCGAGCTGGTGGCCCGCGCCCGGGCGGCCGACGAGGAGGTTGCCCGCGCCGCCGACCGGGCTGTCCCGGCCGGTGACCCCGACCCGTACCGGGTGCCCCGCCGGCCGACCGACGAGACCGACCCCGCTCACGCCGACGACCCAGCCGGCGCCGAGGGCGATGCCGAGGCGGCCTCGTGACCCGCTCCCTCACCCCCGCTCGGGTGGCGAGTGAGCGGCCGACCGAGGCCGACTGGACCGCCGCGGTGACCGCCTTGCACCGGGCCGAGGAGGTGGCGCTGCTCTGCCACGTCAGTCCCGACGGCGACGCGCTCGGGTCACTGTTGGGTCTACAGCAGACGCTGCTGCCGCTGGGCAAGTCCGTCGTCGCCTCGTTCGGCAGTGATCCTTTCGTCGTCCCGCCGGCGTACTCGGAGTTGCCTGGAGTCGACCTGCTGGTCCGGCCGGAGCAGTTTCCGGCCGCCCCCGACCTGCTGGTGACCTTCGACACCGGCAGTCAGGACCGGCTGGGCGCGCTCGCCGACCGGGTGCACACCGCCCGGGAGGTGTTGGTGATCGACCACCATGCCTCTAACACGCGCTACGGCACGTTGCACCTGATCGACCGAGCCGCGGCGGCCACCGCGGTTCTGGTCGAGGAGCTGGGCCGCCGACTCGGCACCGCCTTGACGCCGGAGATCGCCGCCCCGCTTTACGCCGCCCTGGCTACCGACACCGGCTCGTTCAAGTACGCCGCCACGACCCCGGAGACGCATTACCTCGCTGCCCGGCTGCTGGCCACCGGCATTCGCCATGACCTGCTCAGCCGCCGGATCTGGGACCAGAACCCGTTCGGCTATATCCGGCTGCTCGGCGTGGCGCTGGGCCGAGCGGTCCTGGAGCCGGCCGCGGTCGGGGGTCTCGGCCTGATCTGGACCTCGGTAGGCGCCCCCGAGCTGGTCGCCCATGGCCTAACTCTCGAGCAACTGGAAGGGATCATCGACGTGGTGCGCACCGCCGAAGAGGCCGAGGTTGCCGTGGTCTGCAAGGGGGACGTTGACGGGTCCATCCGCGTGTCCACCCGATCCAAGGGCGAGATTGACGTTGGTGCGGTCTGCAGCTACCTCGGTGGCGGAGGGCACCGGCTGGCCGCCGGCTACACGTCGTACGCCGATGTGGCGGCGACCATGGCGGCGCTGCGCGAGCGGCTGGCCGACGNCGAGTACGTCGGGCTGGGGGATGAGGCGTGACCAGCCACTAGCTTCGTGATCAGAACCTTGCGTCGGCGTCAGGTGTGAGCGCGCTGCGGCGACCGTCGCCGTACGAGGGCCTGGTTATCGTCGACAAGCNCGCGGGCTGGACGTCACACGACGTGGTGGGCCGGATGCGCCGGCTGGTNGGCAGTCGCCGGGTCGGGCACGCCGGCACGCTGGACCCGATGGCCACCGGCGTACTGGTCGTCGGCGTGGAGCGGGCCACCCGGCTGCTCGGCCACCTTTCCCTGCGGGACAAGGCGTATACGGCCACCGCTCGACTGGGGGTCGCCACCGACACCGACGACGCGGACGGGGAGGTGGTGGCGACCGCTAGTACCCGCGACCTCACGGCCGCCGCCGTCCGGGACGCCGTCGCCGCGCTGACCGGGGAGATCGACCAGGTGCCGTCGGCGTACAGCGCCGTCAAGGTCGACGGCGTCCGAGCCTATGCGCGGTCCCGGGCGGGCGAGCGGGTCGAGCTCCCGCCCCGACGGGTTACGGTGTCCCGGCTGGACGTGCTGGCCGCTCGCCGCTCGGCAGACGGCGCGACCTTGGACGTGGACCTTGCGGTCGTCTGCACCAGCGGCACCTATGTCCGGGCGCTGGCCCGCGATGTCGGGGCGGCGCTGGGCGTGGGCGGCCATCTGGTCGCCTTGCGCCGGACCCGGGTAGGCCCGTTCGGGTTGTCGTCCGCCCGCCCGCTGGACGACCTTGCGCCGCTGGCCGCCGCCGGCCGGCTGGGGGAGGCAGTGCTCCCGCTGGCGGAGGTGATCGCGGCCACCTTCCCGCGGCGCGACGTCGACGCGGCCGGCGCCCGAATCGTCAGCCACGGCGGGCGGTTGCCGGAGTCCGGAACCGGTCCCGGCCCGGTGGGCGTCTTCGGTCCGGACGGATCTGTGCTCGCGCTCGTGGCGGACACCGCCGGCGTTGCCCGCCCGCTCGTGGTCTTCGCGCCGCTGTGACGCTGTTCGACTGGTCGGCGGCCCGGTGGTGCCCGCCGAGTCAGGGCAGCTGGGGGTCCACAGTCGTCGGGACGCTACCCGCAACGCCTGGGGCGTTCACCCGCACGGTGACCGCGGCGGATGTCGCCGGCGCCGGGAAGGTGAGCCGGTACTGGTTGGCGAAGTCGGCCGCCAGTGCGTCGTACGCCGTAAGTGGTGCGCCGGCGGAGACGGTGTAGACGGCTCCGCCGGTGGTGGTCAAGGCGGAGCGCAGGGCGTCCGAGCCCGGCGTGCCGTTGCCGACCAGGGAGACCGGCGTGCCGGCCATCTGGGCGCTGAGCGTGGCGTCGATGACCTCCTGCTCCTTCTGATCCACCGTGCCCGACCCATTCACCAGGACCGCCCGGTGCAGCCGCGGGGCGCTGGCCACCTGCTGGGCAGCGAGCCGAAGCGCGGCCCCTGGGGCAGATGTGCCTGCGAGTCTCACTCGGTCCAACGCCTTCACTGCCGTCGTCACGTCGGCGGTCATCGGCTGGATCAGCGCTGGCCCCGCCGTACCAATCACGGCGACGCGGCTACCGGTGGGGAGCTGAAGCACTAGCTCGGTCAGCCCGTTGCCCGCGGTCTGCAGGTCAGCCCTGGTCGCGTCGGCCGAGGTGTCGACGACAACTGCCAGGTTCTGTCCGGCGGGGGCTACTGGCTGCACCGTGGTGGCGGTGGGCCGGCCGTCGACACTCACATCGAACGCCGAAGGCGGCAGCGCCGCGGCTCGCGGGGCACCGGGCACGCTCACGGTCAGCGTCATGCCGCCGGCCGCGGCTCGCTCCCGGGCCACGACCCGTACTGCACCGGTTGGCCCCACCGACGTCGTTGCGGCCGGCTGATCACCGGCCACGCCGCTGGTGGTGGGTCGGCCAAAGCGGGTGGCCAGTACGACGCTGACAGCCGCCAGGACGACCAACAGTGACAGCGCCACGTCGCGGGCTCGCGGACTGGCCGCCACGCGGCCGACCCGGCCACGCTGCCCGGTCCCGCCGCCAAAGCCGACCGGCCGCCTGGTGACGCCTTGGATTCGATCGCGCAGCGCCGCCAGCGTCTCCGTCAGGCTTCGGCCGATCCGGCGGTCCTGGTGAGCCGGCCGAGCACCGTCCGGCCGGAGCAGTGCGTCCAACCCGTGCGGCCCGTCGGAGCCGGCGAGGTCGGGCGACTCCGGCGTCGGAGCCAACGGGTCCACCAAGGGGGTGGCTGGCGTCGTACCCGACGGCTCCGGATTGGCCTTCGAGCCAGCGCCGTCAGCCATCGTCGGCACCGATGCCGCGCGTCGGCCACCCGCCGACCCACCGTCGACCGCCAGCTGTTGCCCTCCGCACCCAGTCCCCCGTGTCGACCACCGTAGGCGCCCGGTCATCGGGTGCCGCGCCGGTCACCAACGACGCCGGACAGTACCGCCTTGACCGGCGTCTTTTCAGGAATGCCACGGCGGTGTCTAGGTTAGCCCGATATTCTCCTGAGTTCTACGGCGCATGAGTTCTACGGCGCATGAGTTCTACGGCGCACGACGGGCCCAGCCTTGCACGCGCGCTCAGATCAGACCAGATGGGTGGCCCATGACGGGGGAACGCAGGTCGGGTCGTGACGCCATCACGGCGGTGTCG
>JGI24130J36418_10000463_pt1 | contig 13343 bp, 10 predicted proteins | sample BarGraNGADG00212_FD_36418 | JGI IMG/M metagenome (IMG submission 36418)
CGCGGGTCGGGCGCGGCGGCGGGTCGGGCGCGGCCGCGACTCAGGCGACGGCGCGACTCAGCTGCCGGCCGGAACCTCGTGGTCCGCGAAGTAGCTTCGCCACGGGCCCGACCCGACGATGAACGGCTGCATGACCGCGCGCTCGGCCTGGACCGTGTGCATCAGGTCGTGAGCGGCCCACTCGTTGAGCATCTCGCGCAGCGTCACCTGCCCCAGTTCGGCGTGGCGAGCCGTTCGCGCCAGGTCGGCTTCGGTCACCACCTCCAGACTCGCGAGGGAGCGGGCGCGCGCCTCGGCGTAGCGCGCCGCCACTACCTCGGGGTCCGTGGTCGGTTCGGGCCGCGAGCCGGCTGCATCCGGATCGAAGGCGGTCAGGTCGCGTCCCTCCAGGAATGCCTGGAGCCGCACCGAAAACGCTCCGACCTCGGTGTCCAGGAGATGCTGGAGGCACTCGATCGCCGACCATTCGCCGGGCGCCGGACGCCGCGTCAGAAGCTCGAGCTCGACCGAAGCCGTCAGCGTCTGCCAGCGGTCGGCTGTCGTCGATAGGACCTCTCGAACTCTCGCGAGCAGTTTGTCCATGCCAACCTCCTGATTGGATGGTAGCCGAGGCTGTTCTACTGGGTTCGGCTCGAAACGTACAATCGCAACCGTGACTCCAGAACTCGCGGCGACGCTCAAGCGACTTCCCGACAGACCCGGCGTGTACCTCATGAAAGACACGCGCGGCACGGTCATCTACGTCGGCAAGGCCCAGAGCCTGCGCAACCGCGTCCGCAGCTACTGGCAGAAGCAGACCGGCGGCGGCGAGAGCCAGCTGATCCGCAGCGTCATCGACAAGATCGCCGACCTCGAATACACCATGACCGACTCGGTCAGCGAGGCGCTGCTGCTCGAGATAAACCTCGTCAAGCGCTACCGGCCGCGCTACAACGTCCGGCTCAAGGACGACAAGAGCTACCCGTTCATCAAGATCACGCTGGCGGACGATTTCCCGAAGATCGAGCGCACGCGCAAGCTGCCGGCCGACGGCAGCCGCTATTTCGGGCCGTATGCGTCGGCGAGCAGCGTCGACGAGGCGATGAACCTGATCCGGCGGCTCTTCCCGTTCCGGACGTGCGGGCTCGACATCCACGAAGGCCGCAAGGCGATAGAACGGCCCTGCCTGCTGTACCACATCAAACGCTGCCAGGCGCCCTGCGTGGGCTACATCGGCAAGGCCGAATACCGGGCCGACATCGCGCAGATCGAACGATTTCTCGAAGGCCGCCAGGAGGACGTCGCCCGCGAACTCACGCGCCAGATGCAGGCGGCTTCGGAGGCGACCGAATACGAGCGCGCCGCCGCCCTCCGCGACAAGGTCAAGGCCATCGAGCGAACGATGGAGTCGCAGAAGATGGCCGCCCACGCCACCACGGAGGAGGACGTTCTAGGGTTGGCCCGCCAGGACACGCAGGCCGCCGTGCAGCTGTTCGCGGTCCGCGGCGGCAAGATGGTCGGGCGCGACGTGTTCCTCCTCGATGCCCCGCGCGAGATCGATGACGCGACCGTGTTGAGCGGCTTCGTGCAGCAGTACTACAGCCGCGCCACCAGCACGCCGCCGGTCGTGCTCGTGCCCACTCTCCCCGACGACGCGGCGGATCTCGAGGAAATGCTCACCGCATGCCGGGGAGCTGCCGTCCGCCTCCACGTCCCGCGTCGCGGCGCCAAGCGCGAGCTGCTGGACCTCGCCACTCGCAACGCCACCGAGACACTCGCCCGCGAACACGCCCGCTGGCTCGCCGACCAGGGCAAGACCCTCGCCGCGCTCGAAGAGCTGGCCGAGGCGCTCGACCTGCCCGCGGTTCCGGCGCGCATCGAGTGCTACGACATCAGCAACTTCCAGGGGGCGCAGTCGGTCGGCAGCATGGTCGTGTTCGAGGACGGCAAGCCGCGCACCGGCGAGTACCGGCGCTTCCGGATCAAGGAAGTGAAGGGCGCCAACGACTACGCCAGCCACCAGGAGGTACTGCGGCGCCGATTCCGGCGAGCGAAGGTCGGCGAGGAAGGAGTCGAGGAGGAGCTGCGCTGGCAGCTGCCCGACCTGGTCGTCATCGACGGCGGCAAGGGCCAGCTCTCTGCGGCGAAGGAAGTCCTCGACGATCTGGGCTACCACGATCTGGCGGTAGTCGGGCTGGCCAAGGAGCGCGAGGAAATCTTCCTGCCGGAGCGGGACGAGCCCGTGCTGCTCCCGACCACGTCCTCGGCGCTGTATCTGATGCAGCGGCTGCGAGACGAGGCCCACAGGTTCGCCATCACCTACCACCGCTCGCTGAGGGCCAAGGCTGCCACCCGGTCGGCGTTCGACGATCTACCGGGCGTCGGCCCGAAGAGGCGGGCGGCGCTGCTGCGGGTCTTCGGCTCGGCCAAGCGGGTCCGCGAGGCGCCGCTGGAGCAGGTGGCGGCGGTGCCGGGGATCGGAGCGTCGCTGGCGGCAAAGATCAAGGCCGGCCTGGAGGGCTAGCGAGAGAACCCGAGGAGGTGGGCCGCGGCCGTCGCCCTGAGGCCGCGCGCCGCCGAGGCGAACCCTGCTATCATCCCGCCTCGTGCGACGCTTCCTTCCGATCCTGATCCTTGTCATCGGCGCGGTGGCCCTTTACGTGGACTTCTTCCCGGGTGCCAGGTTCGCCGTGTTCAGCAGTATCGACGCGGGCTTGAATCAGCCCCTCCAGACCAAGCTGGGGCTCGATCTCCAGGGCGGCTTTTCGGCCACGTACCAGGCCCAGCCGATCGTCAAGGACGGCAAGACGACCTACCCGGACTCGGCTGCGATGGAGACGATCCGCAACATCGTCGAGAGCCGCGTGAACAGTACCGGCGCCGTCGAGGCTATCGTCGAGACTCAAGGCAGCGACCAGGTCGTGGTGCAGGTGCCGGGCGCGACAGATAGACAAGCGATCGAGAGCCTGGTCGGCAACGCAGGTTTGCTGACCTTCGTCCCGCTGGACCGCAATACCTACGGGTATATGACACCGTCCACCGGGGTGGACACCCCGGGGACGAAGCCGCGTCCGAACGCAGGTGACAACGTCAGCACGGGATTTGCGGCCCCGCTCTTCTCGGGCGATCAGGTGGATGGCAGCGCTACAAACTCCTTCTACGACAGCAAGCAGGGCAAGTGGGCGGTCAACCTCGGCCTAAAGGATCAGGCAAAGACCGCGTTCTCGACCTGGAGCGGCAACAACGTCGGTAGCTACTTCATGATCGTGCTGGACGGGAGGCTCGTCGAAGCGCCTTTCATCCAGAGCGCGATCACCACCGGCTCGGCCGAGATCAGCGGCGGCTTCACGGCCCAAACCGCCAATCAGCTGGCCAGCCTCCTCCAGTACGGCGCCCTGCCGTTCTCGCTCACTCAATTGAGCAGTTCCGACATTCCGGCGACGCTCGGACAGAGCTTCCTCAACCAGACTATCCTGGCCGGCGCGATCGGGATCCTACTGGTCATGATCTTCATGCTCATCTACTACCGGCTGCCGGGGGCGATCGCGGTCCTGGCGCTGTCCTACTACGGAGTTGTGGTGCTGGCGATCTTCAGGATCGTTCCGGTCACGCTCACACTTGCGGGGATTGCGGGCTTCGTGCTCTCGGTAGGTATGGCGGTAGACGCCAACATCCTGATCTTCGAGCGGACCAAGGAAGAACTGCGGGCAGGCAAGACGCTCGTCTCGGCGGTCGAAGCCGGCTTCAATCGAGCCTGGAACTCGATCCTGGACTCGAACGTGTCGAGCCTGATCACCGCCTCGATCCTGTACTTCGGCGGTTCGTCCACCATCAAGGGCTTTGCCCTGGTGCTGATGATCGGCGTACTGACGTCTATGTTCACCGCGGTCACGGTCTCGCGGACCCTGCTCCGGCAAGTCGTCCACCGCCAATCGGCCCAAAGAGCCTGGATGTATGGAGTCTCCGATGAGGAGTTCCAGGCACGGGCGATAGCCGGCCGCATGGGCAGCCGTCGGGAGGCCCGCAGCCGTGTTTGATGTCATCGGCAAGCGGAACTGGTTTTTCCTCTTCTCGGGACTGCTCGTCGTTCCAGGCCTGATCTTCATCCTGCTGACGCCGCTCTCCAACGGCAAAGCCGGTCTCCAGTTCTCCGTCGACTACACCGGCGGCACGGTCTGGGAAGTTCAGTTCAAGAACACGAATGCCTCCGCCGACGAAGTCAAGGCAATCTTCGTCCAGCAAGGTGTGACCGACGCCGAAGTGTCAGAGGACACGGCCAACTACTTCACGGTCCGGACCAAGCAGGACAAGCTATTCCCGCTGCCCACACCGGTTCCGCCGTCGGCCTCGCCGAGCGTTTCCGCGTCGGCCAGCGGTTCCGCGTCGCCCAGCCGCTCGGCATCGCCGAGCCCGACTCCCACCCCGAGCCTGAGTCCGACGCCCAGCGCGACCCCGTCCGGTAGCGCGAGCTCATCTGCAAGCGCAAGCGCAAGTGCCACGGCCAGCCCGACGGCCTCGTCGTCCGCCAGCGCCAGCGCGAGCGCCTCGGCGTCCGCTACTCCGAGCCCGTCGCCAACGCCTGCGCCCGTGCTGGCCGGCATCGGTCAGGACGGCAAGTCCTGCGACCTCCAGCTGCCACCTGCGGGCAGCAAGCTCGCGACTATTGCAGCTGCCCTTCAGGCCGATGCAAAGCTTGGCCCAATCGCCTGCACCCGCCAGTCCACGACGGTCGGTCCGATTATTAGCAGCCAGCTGATCCAGCAGACGATTCTGCTGATCCTGGTTGGCTCGTTCGGCATCCTCGCCTGGATCGGGATCCGGTTCAAGAGCATCAAGTTCGGCGCCACCGCGCTGGCCGCTCTCCTCCATGACGTGATCGTGGTGGTCGGGACCTTCGCCATCCTCGGTACGTTGTTCGGCGTGCAGATCGACGCGCTCTTCGTCACCGCGATGCTGACCGTCATCGGCTTCAGTGTTCACGACACGATCGTCGTTTACGACCGGATCCGGGAGAACAAGGCGCGACACGCTGGCGAACCCTTCGACCTGATCGTCAACCACTCGATCCTGCAAACGTTCGGCCGGTCGATCAACACGAGCTTCACCGTCGTGATCACCCTGGTCGCCCTCTTGCTGTTCGGGGGAAGTGCGATCCACTACTTCGTGTTGGCCCTCCTGATCGGCATCGTCTCGGGCACGTATTCGTCGATCTTCAACGCGAGCCCGCTGCTGGTCGTTTGGCAGCTCTGGGAGGATCGCCGGAAGGCCGCGAGACTGGCGGCCCTGCGCGGAGGCCGACGCGCCCACGCCTGAGGCTCGGCGGCGGCCGGCGCATTCCTTCGTTGGCTCTTGCGCTCCTCGCTCACGCACCTTTGGGTGCGCTCGCTACGGTGCTCGTCGCCGGCTCGGACTGCGCTCGGCGGCCGCCGACCGGGTCGGAATCGGCCGGCACATCGCGTTGTTGTCGCCTGCGCGGCTCGCTCACGCACCTTCAGGTGCGCTCGCTTCGGGTGCTCGCGTTGAGGTCCGGATACGTGGCGCGTAAGCGGCTCGTGGCATGCTGGGCGGCATGATCCTGTCGAGCTTCCGGTGGCGCCTGCCGGCGCCTGTGGGTGTCGACCCGGCTTGTCGACCGATCGCCGCCGAGAGTGGCCTCTCCGAGCGGCTGCTTGCGGTGCTGGCTGCGCGGGGGGTCCGGAGCGCTGAAGAGCTAACGCGGTTCCTCGCGCCCGCCGAGGATGGGCTGCACGATCCGCGGTTGCTCCCCGACGCCGAGGTTGCTCTCCGGCGGGTGGCGTTGGCCCGGACGCGCGGCGAACGCGTCCTGGTGTATGGCGACTTCGACGCGGACGGCCTGACCGGGCTCGCGATCCTCGTCATTGCGCTCCGGCGGCTCGGGTTGGACGTCGAGCCCTACGTACCCGAGCGGCTGGGCGACGGTCACGGGCTGTCGCTGAAAGCCATCGCCAGGGCAGAGGCGGAAGGTCGGACGCTGATCGTGACCGCAGACTGCGGGACGAGCAGCGCGGCGGAGATCGACCTGGCCGCGGACCGAGGCATCGACGTTCTCGTGACCGACCACCACCATGCGGCAACATGGCCCGCGAGGGCCGTGGGCGTCGTCAACCCGCAGCGCGCCGACAGCGACTACCCGGACCACGAACTGACGGGCGCGGGCGTGGCCTGGAAAGTGGCGCATCTCCTGAGTTCGCTGGAGGATTGGCCGACTGGCCCGGACGGCAGCCCGCCGAGCGCGCCGGGAGAGCTGCCTGCGGCGGTGCGCAACCTCTCGGATCTGGCGCTGATCGGGACTGTGGCGGACGTCGCGCCGATCCTGGGCGAGAACCGCTGCATCGCTCGAATCGGCCTCGAACAGCTACGAAGCGCCTCCCGACCCGGTCTGGCCGCGCTCATCGCCAGGGCCGGCCTGAATGCCGAACGCCTGAACCTCGACGACATCGGTTTCGCGCTGGCGCCCCGTCTCAATGCGGCCGGCAGGGTGGGGGAGGCCGCGCGCGCCGAGACGCTCCTTCTGGCGGGGGATCGGGTGGAAGCCGACGCCCTGGCAGCCGAGATCGATGCCGCGAACCGCGAGCGGCGCGAGCTCACCAAGACGGCCGTGGCGGAAGCCAGGATCGCGCTCGGTCTAACGCCGGGCGCCGAGATGACGGCGCTCACCGAGCCTCCGGTGCTCCCCGCCGCGTTGCTAATCCGTGGGGAGTGGCCCGTCGGGATCATCGGTCTCGTGGCCGGTCGCCTCGCCGAAGACCTCGGTCGGCCGAGCGTGGTGGCCACGTTCGCGGATGAAGAGGCCGGCATCCTGCGCGGATCGTGCCGCAGCCCCAAGGGTTTCAACCTGGCCGGGGCGCTCATCGAGTGCGGGGATCTGCTGGACCGCCACGGGGGGCATGCCGCCGCCGCGGGGTTCGACATCGCCGTCGATCGCTGGTCCGAATTCCAGGCTCGATTCCTTGGCCTGGCCGCTCTCGCGGACCTGCCGCCGGGCCGGCCGGAGCTGTGGCTGGACATGGTCGTGCCCGCGCCCTCCGTCGACTACGCTCTCGTCCGCGAACTGGCGATGCTCGAGCCTACCGGTCCGGGCAACCCCGTGCCGCTGCTCGCGGTTACCGGCCTGCGGGTGGTCCGTGCCCGCTCGGCGGCGGGAGGGCATACTCAACTCGTCCTGGGCCGCGGGCGGGACGTCCTCGATGCGGTGGCCTTCCGCCGACCGGACCTGGCAACGATGCTCCGGGCGGGCGACATGGTCGACGTCGTCGCGAGAGCTACCAGCCGCCGTTTCGGGGGCTTCGAGTCGATCCAGCTGGAGGTGCTCGACGTGGCAGCCGAGGGGAGTCAGGTCCGGGTCGAGGAGGGCGCGACCGGGTGAGGGGGTTTCGGAAGCGCGTTGCCACACCACGCGCGCCGCACCCGCCTACGGAGAGAAGCGCCGGCCGTGCGGCGGCCGCTCTATCGGCGATCGCGCTGCTGGTCGCGGGCCTGATCACGCTCGAGTTGTACCGCAACCCGATCCCGCTTCCCGCGAGCCGCCCTGGGGTCACGAGCGAGACGCCGACCTCGACGGTCGTGGGCGAGACGACGGAGCCATCGACCGCCGTCGTATCGAGTCCCAGGATCGCCGTGCCGGGGACCCTCGCGTTCGTCAAGTCTGGGAACCTATGGGTCCAGAGCGGGACGCGGGCGACGCAATTGACCGACTCGAAGGACGGTGCCGCAGCTTCTCAGCCGGCCTGGTCCCCGGACGGGCAGTGGATCTACTACATCGAGAGCCGCACCAAGACCGCGAGCTGGTTCAACCCGGACGATGGCGGGGTCATCAGCGACTACACCCTCAATTGCCCGGTGCTGTGCCGGATCAGGCCCGACGGAACCGGGGGGCAGGACATCCTTTCTAGCCTGGTGAAGAGCGGGTCGCTCGAGAGCTTCTTCTGGATACGCCAGCCCTCGATCTCGCCCGACGGCCTGACTGCCGCCGTGATCTCCGATGGGCCGACGGGTCCGGGGCTCGTCGGGTCGGGCGACACGGTGCTTCATTTCGTCAACCTGCAGACCGGCCAACTGCAGCCGGCCCTGCCGCTTCGCGAGAACCCGCCGCTGGGCCAATCCGATCCCGCCTTTTCGCTGGATGGGACGAAGATCGCTTATGTGATGGAGGGCCGAAACGGAGCCGACGGTGCACCCGCGATCTGGCTCTACGATCTCGAGACGGGGAAGGCGCGGCTTCTTGCAGACGGTTTTCGCGGGCCATCCTGGTCACCCGACGGGAAGTACCCTGCCGCGACGCGTGTGAGCGGCAGCCTGCTCGACGTGGTCATTCTGGATGCGGAAACAGGCAAGCAGGTCGGCCGGGTAACCTATGACGGCTTCTCGTGGGCGCCCGTCTGGTCGCCGGCTGGAGACGAACTCGTCTATTCGCACCTGAGCAGCACGGTCGTGGACTTGTATATGACCCATGTGAGCCGATCCGGCATCGAGCTCGAATTCCAAAGCGAACCCAACCTGGCCGAGTACAGCGGCCTCGACGGAGACTCCAAGGCGGCCTGGTACATCCCCGCTCCCGGATCCGTTTCAGCGCCGATGACGAGCGCCCCGGCCGCGTCCACCGTCCCCTCCGCCACCGAAACCACTGGCGCCTCGTGAGCGGCCCGGAGCAGTACCTCGATCGGCTGGCCGCCCGAACCCTTGCGGTCGGGTCTGTCCTGTGCGTCGGTCTGGACCCTCAGCTCGATGCGCTGCCCGACGGCTTTCGACGCGACCTGGCGGGCATCGAACGTTTCTGCGAAGTCCTCCTCGATGCCACCGTCCCTTACGCCGCCGCCGTCAAGCCGAATCTCGCCTTCTTCGAAGCCTTCGGCTCTGCGGGGATTGCGGCCCTGGAGCGGCTCCGAGGACGCGTTCCGGCGGAGGTTCCGTTCGTGGGTGACGCCAAGCGCGGCGACATCGGGACCACCGCAGCCCGCCAGGCGGCGGCGCTCTTCGACATACTCGGCTGTGACGCCATCACCGCCAACCCGTACCTCGGATCGGAGGCGATCGAGCCCTTGATCTCGCGCGGCGACAGGTTCACTTATGTGCTGTGCCGAACCTCCAACCCGGGCGCCGGCGAGCTCCAGTCGCTCGAAGTTGCGGCCGACGCGCGAACCGGGGCTCCGGCCGAGCCGCTCTACGCCCGTGTCGCGCGGCTGGCACGTCGCTGGGGACCTGGCGGGACCGTGGGCCTCGTCGTCGGGGCTACAGCGCCGGTCGAGCTGGAACGGATCCGCGCCGTCGCGCCCGATCTCGCCATGCTCGTCCCGGGGGTTGGAGCGCAGGGTGGGGAAGGGGAGCCGGTACTGCGCCACGGGCCGGCGACCGAGCCACCCGCCGGCGGCCACCCGGGCGGGGGATTGCTGGTCAACGTTTCGCGCGGGATCGCCGCGGCGGCGCTGCGCGCGACCCCCGGTACGGGCCATGTCGACGTCGGCGAGCTCCTGGCCTCAGCCGCCGCCGACTGGGCCGAGCGACTTCGAGTCGTCGTCTAGCCGCCACGGCTCGCCTCGGCGCTAGACTAACGCCATGCGCAGCAAGGCGAGCGCCACCGACCGCGACGCCGGCCAGGTCACCGACGGGCACGGCCCATCCACGACCGGCGAGCACCGACGCGCGTCGACGGGCCAGCGGGCAAACTCGCAGCGGGTGGTCATTCTCAGCGGGCTCTCGGGCGCCGGCAAGACCGCCGCGACGAAGCTCTTCGAAGACCTCGGCTACATGTGCATGGACAACCTGCCGGGTGAGCTGCTGCCGGAGCTCGCCGAGCTGGTGTCGCGGGACAGGCAACGCTTCGAGAAGGTCGCGATCGTCCTCGACGTCCGTGCCGGCGACGCCCCACTCGCTCTGGCAGCGGTCCGCGGCGCGCTGGAAGGCCGCGGCATCAAGCCCCGCGTCTTCTTCCTCGACGCGCGCGACGACGTGCTCATCCGGCGCTACTCGGAGACGAGGCATCGCCACCCGCTGGCCGGGCAGCGCGGCATAGCGGGGTCGATCGCCGAAGAACGCCGGCTCCTGGAGCCGGTCCGCGCCGACTCGGACGTGGTCATCGATACCTCGGACCTCTCGCTCCGCCAGCTCAAGGAACGCATCTTCTCGCGGCTGGCCGACCCCAACGCCAGCCAGCAGATGGTCTTCCAGCTGATCAGCTTCGGCTTCAAGTACGGCATCCCACTCGAGGCGGATCTCGTCTTCGACGTTCGGTTCATGGTGAATCCGTTCTACGTCGATGAGCTCCGCCATCTCTCGGGCCTGACCGCCGAAGTGCGTGCGTATGTCATGGCCCAGCCCCTGGCGCCGCAGTTCCTCGACTTCCTGGCCCGTTTCCTGGAGCTGACCGTGCCCGGTTTCGAGATTGAGGGCAAGACCCGGCTGACCATCGCCGTCGGCTGCACCGGCGGATACCACCGCTCCATCGTGATCGTCGAGGAGCTTCGCGCCTGGCTCGAGCGACGTGACTACGGCACGGTTTCGGTCTTCCATCGCGAGCTCGAAGCGAAACTGGCCGAGCAACCGTGAGCGAGCAACCGTGAGGGGCCGCGGGACCGGCCCCGGCGGCCGCGGGACCGGTCCGGGCGCGCGCCGCTGGCTGAAGCCCGGCATGGGCATCAAGCGCTGGATCGTCATCGTATTCGTGGGCGAGCTTTGCCTGGCCCTGGCCGGCGCGCTATGGCTGCGGGCGGTCTACCGCGACGTGGACGTGCCCAGTCCCAGCCAGGCCGCCGTTTCGGCCGTGACGCTCCAGTTCCTGCCTTACTGGACGCGCGCCCTGCTATTGGGTCTGGCGGGACTGGCGCTGTTCGGCTACGGGTCGTTGCGCGTCATTCGCGTCCTCGTCGGTCCTTTCCTGTCCTCGGACCCGGACCAGCCGCTCGTCGAAGTCATCTACCAGAAGCGCTTCCTCGCCCGCGGGCCGCGCATCGTCGTGCTCGGCGGCGGGACCGGCTTATCGACCTTGTTGCGCGGCCTCAAGGAGCACAGCAGCAACATCACCGCCGTGGTCACGGTCGCCGACGATGGCGGCTCTTCGGGCCGGTTGCGGGAGGAGCTCGGCATACCCGCCGTCGGCGACATCCGCAACTGCATCGCCGCGCTCGCCGATGCGGAGCCGGTGATGACGAAGCTGCTGCAATACCGCTTTCCGGGCGACGAGCCGGCAAGCCTGGGCGGCCACACCATCGGCAATCTGCTGCTGGCCGCTATGTCTTCCGTGCAGGGCGACGACTTCGAGGAGGCGGTCCGCCAGATGAACCGCGTCCTCGCGGTGCGTGGCCAGGTCGTCCCGGCCACGGGCAAACCGGTGACGCTGCACGCCCGGTTGCTCGACGGCAGTGAAGTGGTGGGCCAGTCCGAGATCGCCCGTTCGACCGGGATCGACCGGGTCTGGCTGACTCCCGAGAGCGTCGCCGCTAGCGAGGACGCGGCTCGTGCCATAGCCGAGGCCGACATGATCGTTATCGGGCCCGGTAGCCTCTATACGAGCATCATGCCGAGCTTGCTGCTGCCCGAAATCGTCGGCGCGGTGTGCGGGTCGGCGGGGCTCCGCCTGTACGTCTGCAACGTTGCGACTCAGCGAGGGGAGACGCAGGGCTTCGATCTGGCCGATCACGTTGGCGCACTGGAGCGGCATACGGCGGCGGGCATGATCGACGTCGTCCTGGCAAACAACCAGTTCGGCGCCCGGCGCCCGGGCGACTACACGGCCCAGCCGGTTCGGCTGCGCTGGCCCCCGGCCGAAACCTCCGCAGCGGCCGCTTCCTCGCCGACACTCGTGCTCGAGGATGTCGTCGATCCCGACAACGCCCACCACCACGACCCCGCTCGGCTGGCAGCGGCCGTGATGCATATCTACGAACGTGAGTCGTTCGGGCGGCGGCGGTCCAGAATCGCCCGCTCTGCGTGATCCGGCGGCGCGGCAGCTGCGATGACCACGCCTGAACGTAACCTCGTGGAGGCGATGCGAGCCGAGCTGGCCGCCATCGATCCGCCCAGGCGTTGCTGTCGCCAGGCCGAGGCGGCGGGTCTCGAGGGAGCTCTCCGGCCGCGCCGGCGGGCGACGGCAAGACTCGTACTTCGCCTGAGGCGATGGAAGGAAGTGCAAGGCGCCGTCCCGCCTCAAGCCGCGGCGGGACCGGTTCCTGCCCCGCCCGCGCCGGCGTTCGAGTGGGCCACGGCCCCCGAGCACTGCCGGGCGGCATACCTGCGTGGCCGTTTCCTCGCGCATGGGTCGCTCAGCCTCGCCTCCGGTAGGACGCACCTGGAGTTCGTGGTCGCCGCCGACGAGGCTCGGGCGCTCTGCGAGCACCTGAGCGAGATGGGACTCCACGCTTCGTGGCGCCTCCGGCGCGGCCGGGGCGTGGTCACGTGGAAGAGCGCCGAGACCATGGGAACGTTCCTGCGGCTCGTCGGCGGTGGAGCGGCACTACTCGAGCTCGAGGCGCGGCAGGTATCACGCACGGTCCGGGGCGATCTCAATCGCGTCATCAACGCCGAATCGGCCAACCTCCAACGTGCCGTCGCAGCCGCCGCCCGCCAGCTCGAGGCCATCGATTCGCTCGAGGTCGACGGTCGCCTGGCAGCTCAGCCCTACCTGGTCCGGGTGGTTGCGCAGGGGCGCCGCGACATACCGGAAGCCACCTTCACAGAGCTGGCCGAGCGATTGGAGCTCCATCGTTCCGCGGTGCAGCGGGCCCTGGCCCGGATCGAGAGGCTCGCCCTTCATCCCAACGACGGGTAGGGAGGCGGCCCACCGGCGGGCATCAAGAGAGCCCACGCCGGGCCGACTGACATCCAGGCGGGGTCGTTCGGTCGCCGCCCGAGGGGCCGACTGTCCCTCCGGCCTTCCTCTCCGCTCTGTCATCATTCACGGCATGAGACCTGTAATCATTGCCGCCAACTGGAAGATGAACACCACCCCCGCGGACGCTGGAGAGCTGGCCGCGACAATCGCCGCCCGCACCGAGGAGCCGGGCGTCATCCGAGTGATCTGTCCGCCGTTCGTGTGCCTGGCCACGGTGCGCGATGCGCTGGCGGGCAAGAACGTGTTCGTGGGAGCGCAGAACGTGCACCACGAGCTTGCCGGCGCCTATACCGGCGAGACTTCCGCCGCGGCCCTCGCCGGTCTGGCGACGTGGGTCATCCTGGGCCACTCCGAGCGCCGGCGCGACGCTTTCGAGAGTGACGAGCTCATCGGCAAGAAGCTGGCGCGTGCAGTCGCCGCCGGCCTGCGCCCGATCCTGTGCGTAGGCGAGCTGCTCGCCGAGCGTGAGGCGGGACGCGCCATCGAAGTGGTCGCCACGCAGCTTCGCGGCGCTCTCGGC
>JGI24130J36418_10000464_pt1 | contig 13334 bp, 9 predicted proteins | sample BarGraNGADG00212_FD_36418 | JGI IMG/M metagenome (IMG submission 36418)
CCCCGCCGACTGCCGGCGGCCGAGGCGAGCTCCACCTCGGCCCCGGCCGCCAGCAGCGGTGGGTGTGCGTCTCCGGCCGGCGAGGCGGACCCGAGGTTGCCGCCGATCGTGCCGCGGTTGCGGATCTGCGGCGACCCCACGGTGCGGGCCGCCATCGCCAGGCCGGGCAGGTCATCGACGAGCTCGGCCGCGGCGATCGTGTAGGTGAGCCCGGCGCCGAGGCGCAGCGCGTCGTCGTCTCGGCTCCAGCCGGCCAGCTCACCGATGCGGCCGAGGTCGAGCAGCGCCGCGGGCCGATGCCGATCGAAGTTCAGGTCGACCAGCACGTCGGTGCCCCCGGCCAGCGGCTGGGCGTCGGGCCGGTTTGTCTTGGCCGCCAGCGCGTCCGGCCAGCTCCGCGGCTGCAGGAAGTCCACGATCTACCTCTCTTCGCCTGGGCGCTGCCCTCGGTCCGGGCGGTCAGTCCCGGGTGAACCGGGTCCCGGTGTCCCCGGCCAGCGCGCGCGCCATGTTCTCCGGATTGGTGATGACCGCCTCGGTGCCGCCGCCTTCCAGGTACTCGATGACCGACTCGATCTTCGGCTTCATGCTGCCCCGGGCGAAGTGCGTGCCTTCGGCCAGGTGTTGCTTGGCCTCGGCCAGCGTCAGGTGGTCCAGCCAGACCTCGTCCGGCTGGCCGAAGTTCAGCGCGACCTTCTCCACCGCGGTGGTGATGAGGAACAACTCCGCACCGAGCTGTTGAGCGAGCAGGGAGCAGCCGAGGTCCTTGTCGATGACCGCGGCTACCCCTTCGAGATCGCCGTCGGCGTTGGCAACGACGGGAATGCCGCCGCCGCCGATGCCGATCACGACAGTCCCCGCGTCGGTGAGCGTCCTGATGGCGTCGAGCTCGACGATGCGCACCGGCCGCGGCGAGGCCACCACCCGTCGGTAGCCGCGGTTGGCGTCCTCGACCAGGTCCCAGCCGTCCTGGGTCCGCCGGCGCGTGGCCTCGGCGGCGTCCATGAAGGAGCCGATCGGCTTGCTCGGGTCGGCGAAGGCGGGGTCGTCGCGAGCGACCTCGGTCTGGGTGACGACCGCGGCCACCGGCTTGCTGATGCCACGCCGGCGCAGCTCGTTCTGCAGGTTCTGGGCCAGCGCATACCCGATGGCGCCCTGGGAGTCGGCACCGCAGACGTCTAGCGGTATCTCGTGCAGCTCATGGGCGGCCAGCTCCGAGCGTCGCAGGATGAAGCCAACCTGTGGGCCGTTGCCGTGCCCGATCACGACGTCCCACCCCTGCTCGATCATGGAGGCGATGTGCTGGGACGTCTCGTGCGCCGCGATGTACTGGTCCCGCACGGACTCGTGCATCTTGTCCTTGATCAGCGAGTTGCCGCCGATCGCTACGATGGCGGTCCGGTCGCCCATGTCGGTGTCTCCTCGTGTCTCCTCGTCAGGTCAGTGTCTCCTCGTCAGGTCAGTGTCTCCTCGTCAGTTCATCGTGAGCGCCATCACGGCCTTCTGGCCGTGCAGGCGGTTCTCGGCCTGGTCGAAGACCACGGAGTGCGGGCCGTCGATGACCGCATCCGCCACTTCGACGCCGCGGTCGGCGGGCAGCGGGTGCATGTAGATGGCGTCCTCGTGCGCCATCCCCATCCGCCGCTCGTCGGCGATCCAGTCCGGGTACTTGTCAATGATCGCCGCCCCCTCGCCCTCGTCGGTGGTGGTGAGCATGGCGCCCCAGCTCTTGGCGTAGAAGACGTCGGTGTCGGTGACCCCGGCCTCGAAGTCGTCCATGATCTCGAAGCTGCCGTGCCCACGCTTGGCGTTGTCCTCGGCCTGCTCGAGGATCTCCGGCATGAGTCGAAACTCCGGCGGGTGCACCAGCCGGACGTTCATGCCGAAGCGCGGCAGCAACAGGGCCAGGCTCTGCGGCACGCTCATCGGCTTCTGGTAGCTGGCGGCGTACGCCCAACTGACCGTGGCCGACTTGCCGCGCGGGTCACCGAACCGCTCGATGATGGTCATCAGGTCGGCCAACGCCTGGTGCGGGTGGTAGATGTCGCACTGCATGTTGAGCACCGGCACTCGGCTGGCGGCGGCGACGTCACGGATGTAGCCGTTGCCGACGCCCCAGTCGACCTGCCGGATGGCGATGCCGTCGTTGTAGCGGCCCATGATCTCCCCGATCTCGGTGGCGGTGTCCCCGTGCGAGATCTGGGTGGTGCGGCTCTCGATGAACTGGGCGTGCCCGCCGAGCTGTGCCATCCCGGCCTCGAACGAGGCCCGGGTCCGGGTGCTGGCGAAGAAGAACAGCATGGCCAGCACCTTGTCCCGCAGGATCGGGTGTGCCCGCCCCAGCGCACGCTCGCGCTTGAGCATGAAGGCGACATCGAGCAGCGTGTCAATCTCGTCCTTCGTCCACTCCTGCAGGGTGATCAGGTCGCGGCCGCGAAGATGAGTCTGCATGGGTTCGCCTCCTACTCGACCGCGCCGAGGACCAGCGCCAGCAACGCCATCCGCATGACGACCCCGTTGAACGCCTCGAACCAGTAGCGGGCGTGCCGGGTGTTGTCCACGTCCGCCGGCAGCTCGTCCATCCGCGGCAGCGAGTGCAAGATGATCGAGTCGCGCTTGGCCTGGGCGCGCATCAGCTCCCGGGTCACCTGGTACGCCGCGGGAGTCAGGCCCTTGTNCTCGCCACCCTCGTCGCGCGACTTGGTGTAGTCGGCTTGGACGACCGGCTCCATGTAGATGACGTCGGCGTCGGCGATGCAGTCCTCGACCGACTCCATCTCGCGGTAGGTGACGTTGCGCTCCGCCAGCTCGGCCTTGAACTCGTCCAGCAGCGACATCTCCGGGGGGCAGACCAGGTCGGCCTGGATATCGAACTGGGCGGCGGCGTACAGGATTGAGTGCATGGTGCGCATCCGCATGTCACCGACGCAGAGGAATCGCAGCCCGTCCAGCGTCCCCTTGTGCTTCCAGGTGGTGTAGAGGTCGGTCAAGACCTGGGTGGGGTGCTCGCCCCAACCGTCGCCGCAGTTGATGACGGGGACGGAGGCCCACTTGGCCGCCTCCCGCGGGGCACCCTGCTGGAAGTGGCGCATCGCGATGACATCGCCGTAGTACTCCAGCATGTGGACGGTGTCCTTGATGCTCTCCTGGTAGAAGTCCCCGGCGCGGGTCATCTTCGCGTCCGAGAAGCCCAGGACGTGCCCGCCGAGACGGTGCATGCCGGCCTCGGTGGCTAGTCGGGTCCGGGTGCTCGGTTGGTAGAACGCCGTGAGCAGCGTCTTGTCCTTGAGCAGATCACCATTGTGCCGGTCGCGGGCGTAGTGCTTGAGCCGCTCGCAGACCTCGAAGACCTGGAAGTACTCGTCCCGCTCGAACTCTTTCAACGACAGGATGTCCCTGCCGGCGAAGCTGCGCATGAAGAAACTCCTTCTGCCCGTTGGCATCGGTGTCGATCCGGGGCGGGGCGTGGATCGGTCCCGCCGGGTAAGTGGATCGGAACGGCTCAGGTCGTCGGCACGCTCGAGCTGGCAACGGCCTGCTGCGGGCGGCCCACGATCTGCTCGTAGGCCTCCGGGTCGGTCGCCCCCTCGGTGGACAGCACGAGCACCCGGCTGGACTCGTCTAACCCCAGCGCCGTGCGCGCCGGCTCCGCGTCGGCCGACTGGGTCAGCTCGATCAAGCCGGCCAACCCGGCGGCCCCGGTCTCACCGGCGACCACGCCGGCCGAGGCGAGCTGGCGCATGCCTTCGCGCGCCCGGTCGTCGTCGACGGCGACGTAGACGTCGATGGCTGTCGAGACCAGCGGCCAGGCCAGCAGGGACGGCGTACCGCAGTTGAGGCCGGCCATGATGGAGTCCTGNGCACTGTCGATGGTGATGATCTCGCCGGCCTCCACCGACTCCAAGATGCAGTCGGCGGACAGCGGCTCGACTCCCAGCAGCCGGGGACGGCTGGGCGCGTCCGCGCGCCGGTAGTGCCCGCAGACCGCGGCGGCCAGGGCGCCGACGCCCATCTGGACCACGACGATGTCCGGCGCGGCATCGCCCCGCTCGGCCAGCTGGTCCTCGACCTCCCAGAGGATGCTGCCGTACCCCTCGATCACCCAGGTCGGGATGTCGACGTAGCCCGGCCAGGACGTGTCCGAGATGACCAGGCACCGCTCTCCGGCCTCCTTCGCGGAGCGGGCGATCGCGTCGTCGTAGTTGCCGTCGACGACGGTGCAGGAGGCACCTTCGCTGTCGATCCCGTCGACGCGGGCCTGGGCCGTTCCGGCCGGCACGTAGATGTCGGCGTCGAACCCCATCAGTGCCGCCATCCTGGCCACTGCCCGGCCGTGGTTGCCGTCGGTCGCCGCGGCCAGCTTGAACGGCTTGAGCGAAGTGACCCGCTCGGCCAGCTCCGCCACCGTNGACCACGGCTCGATCTCGCCGCCGAGGCGGTCCACCACTGCCCGGTACGCCGCCCAGGACGCGCCCAGTATCTTGAACGCCGGCAGCCCCAGCCGGCTGGACTCATCCTTGACGAGTACCTCGGCGACCCCGAGCGAGGTNGCCAGCGAGGGGGCGGTCAGCAGCGGGGTCGGCCGGTAGCCGGGCAGCTTGCGATGGAACTCCAGCGGGTCGCGGGTNTGCGCGCCGCCGTCAACGGCCAGGGTGTCCCCGGTCGAGATGGCGAACCGTCCGGTCACTGGCCGGTCTCCGGCGCGAACGTGTCGATCATGAGCCGCACGTCGTCTCCCAGCGGATAGAGGATCGGGCAGGTGGCGCCCGCGTCGATGTAGGACTGGACCTTCGCCGTGCACTCTGCCGGCGTGCCGGAGGCAGAGATCATCTGCACGGCCTCGTCCGGGACGAGGCGCATGGCCTTGCGGATGTCGTCTTCGCTGGCCGGCCAGGTCAGGACCTTGCCGATCTCGTCGATCAGCGCCTGGTCGACCCCGCTGGCCTTCATGATGTGCGGCTGCTGGCCGAGGTACTGCGTCAGCAGCTCTCGGGCGCGGTCGAGCGCGACCTCGCGGTCGGGGTCCATGGAGCAGACCACCAGCTGCGGCCGGTCGATGTCGGTGACCGAGCGCCCGGCGCGCTCGGCTCCGGCCGCCAGCGCCGCCATCGCCTCAGCGTTGTACTTCGGGCTGACCATGTAGTTGAGCACGGCGCCGTCGGCGATCTCACCGGCCAGCTCCATCATCTTCATGCCGGTCGCGCCGATGTAGATCGGCACCTTCTTCGGCGACCGGTCGCCGTGCACGATGTCGATCTCGACGTCGTCGAGGTGGACGAACTCGCCGTCGTAGCTGACCCGCTCCATCGCCAGCAGCCGGCGGGTCGCCTCGACGACCTCGCGCATGGCGCGCAGCGGCTTGCGCCGGTCCACGCCGACCTTCGAGGCCAGCGGCTCCCACCAGGCGCCGAGCCCGAGCATCACCCGGCCGGGCGCCAGCTCGTCCAGCGTCGAGAAGGTCGCCGCCAGCAGGCCGACATTACGGGTCCAGATCGGGATGACGCCGGAGCCGACCTTGATTCGCTCGGTGACCGCGGCGAACGCGGCCATCGGCACGGTCGCCTCCCGGACCAGCCGGGACTCGGCCTGCCACACCGCCTCGAAGCCGCGCTCCTCGGCGTACCGGACGTAGTCCATGCCTGCGCGGATCGGGTGCTTGTCCTGCAGGTAGAGCGCCATGCGCCCGGTGCTGGTGACGGCCATCAGTTGCTGGGCCCTTCCGGTGTGAATGGGTCGGGCGTGAATGGGTCGGGCGTGAATGGGTCGGGCGTGAATGGGTGGGGCGGAATGTCGGCGAGGCGGTCCCAGAGTCGGCTCGCCCCAGCGCTGATCTCGGCCAGCAGTGCGTCCTGGTCGACCCGGGTGGAGCGGCGGTCGGCGACGACGAGCTCGCCGGCCACCATGACATCCCGGACCCGGCGGGCGGACAGGCCGAACATCCAGTGCCCGGCCAGGTTGTCGGCGCTCAGCGGCGTCGGGGCGTGGTAGTCCAGGACCATGAGATCCGCCGGCGCACCCGGTTCGATTCGTCCCAGCGCCGGCTCGGCGAAGACCTCGCCGACCAGCCGGGCGCCGTGGCCGAGTCGGTCCAGCGGCCAGGAGGCGAGGGTGAGCACGTCGGCCTCGAGCGCGCCAGAACGCTGCCCGCGACTCGGCGAACATGTCGCCGTCGATGCCGTCGGTGCCCAGCGCCACCCGGTCGCCGAAGCGGGTGACTGGACTGCGGCCGACGGCGTTGTTCATGTTGGAGCGGGCGTTGTGCACCACCGTCGCTCCGGAGCCGGCCAGAATGGCGATCTCGGCGTCATCAACTTGCACGCAATGCGCGAGCAGGGCCTGCTCGGTGACCACCCCGGCCCGCTGCAGCCGCTCGACCACGCGCACCGCCCACCGGGCCTGCGCATCCCGCTGATCGGCGTCGTCCTCGGCGACGTGGATGTGCAGCCCGGCGCCGGCCTGGTTGGCGCCCGCGACGCAGGCCGCGAGCGTCTCGTCGGACAGGGTGAACGAGGCGTGCGCCCCCATGAGGCCGCGGGTCAGCTGTCGGCCGCCGGAGCCAACCGTCTTCAGGAAGCGCTCGTTCTCGGCGACGCCGGCGCGGGCCGGCTCGGGGCCGTCCCGGTCGGTCACCTCGTAGCAGAGCACCGAGCGCAGCCCGAGTGACTCCAGGGCGTCGGCCATGACGTCGAGTGAGCCGTCGATGGCGTTCGGCGAGGCGTGGTGGTCGACCAGCGTGGTCGTCCCGCAGAGCAGCGCGTCCAGGCCNCCGGCCAGCGCGGACAGCCGCACGGTTTCTTCGTCCAGGGCACGGTCCAGCCGCCACCAGACCCGCTGCAGGATCTCGGTGAAGTTCGCCGGGGACGCCAGCGCGAACGGCATGCCGCGGGCCAGTGCCGAGTAGAGGTGGGTGTGCGCGCAGACGTTGCCCGGAATGATCAGCGTGCCGGAGCAGTCGCGGCGCGGCACTCCGTCCGGCGCGGTGCCGACTGCGACCACCCGGTCGCCCTCGATCACCACGTCGGCGGTGACGAGGTCGCCGCCGGATACCGCGCTCAGCACGGTGCCGCCGCAGAGGGCGAGGCGTTCTCCCTCGCTCATCCCGACCGCCCCCGCGCGCCGAGCTTGGGCACCGCTGCCATGGCCGCCACCGAGTCCTTCATCGGCAACCGGGTCCGGCGGGTTCCTTCCAAGGCGTAAAGGGCGCCGGCCACCGCACCCGCGGTCGGCACCAGGCCGATCTCGCCGATGCCCTTGGCGCCGTACGGCCCCTCGGGCTGGTGTTCCTCGACGAAGATGCATTCCACCGGCGGCATGCCCGTCGGCGGGATGATGTTCAGCGACTTCAGCGTCGTGGTGACCGGTACGCCGTTGGAGACCACGAACTCCTCGGACAGCGAGTGGCCGAGCCCCATGTGCACCGCGCCCTCGACCTGCCCCTCGAGCAGCGTCGGATTGATCACCTTGCCGACGTCATGCGCGGCGATCACCTTCTCCAGGTGGCCCTCGGCGTCCAGGATGACGACCTGGGTGGCCCAGCCGTAGGCCATGTGGGTCACCGGGTTGTCCACCTTGGCGCCCACCTGCGTGGTCCAGTCGACCTTCATCTCGCCGTAGAACTCGCGCCCGGCGAGGTCCTCCAGCCGGCTGCCGGTCAGCTCGGCGCGCAGCTTGCGCGCGGCGTCGATCACGGCCTGGCCACCCAGCACAGTGGCCCGCGAGGCCGTGGTCTGCCCGGTGCCGAGGTCGCGCTCGCTGTCGACCAGGACGGTGACCTTGTCGGGGGTGATCCCGAGCTCTTCGCAGGCCATCTGCATGAGCACGGTGTTGACGCCCTGGCCCATCTCCGTCCAGGAGTGGTAGATGGTCAGCGAGCCGTCGGCCTCCGGCCGCAGGATCGCCCGGCCGTACTCGGTCAGGCCGTTGCCCACGCCGCTGTTCTTGACCGCGGAGCCGATGCCGGCGTAGCGGGCGGACTTGTAAGCGTCCCGGACGGCGAGCAGCGTCTTTTTGATGCCGACGCCGGGACCGAGCTTCTGCCCGGTGCCGAAGATGTCGCCGGTCTCCACCGCGTTGCGGTAGCGGATGTCCCAGCCGTCGATGCCGACCTGCTCGGCGAGCCGGTCCATCATGCCCTCTAGGGCGAAGTTGGTCTGGTTGGCGCCGAAGCCCCGCATGGCACCGCAGGGCGGGTTGTTGGTGTAGACGGCGCGTGCCTCGATGTCCACGTTTGGGATCTTGTAGGGGCCACAGGCGTGGCCGGCGGCGCGCTCGAGCACCTTGTCGCCGACGCTGGCATAGGCGCCGGTGTCGCCGACAATCCGGGCCCGCAGCCCGACCAGGTTGCCCTCGGTGTCGCCGGCGACGGTGTAGGTCATGGTCAACGGATGCCGCTTGACGTGGAAGCGGATGCTCTCCGCCCGAGACAGCGTCAGTTTGACCGGCCGGTGAGTGTGCATCGCCAGCATCGCGGCGTGGCCTTGGACGTTGAGGTCCTCCTTGGCCCCGAACCCGCCGCCGCTGGTCACCAGCGTGGCGCGCACCTTCTCCTGGGATAGGCCAAGCACCGAGGCGACCTGGCGCCGGTCACTCCAGATTCCCTGGCCCTGGGTGTAGAAGTGCAGGCCGCCGTCCCCGGTCGGTACGGCGAGCGACGACTCAGGCTCGAGGAAGGCGTGCTCGATGTACTGNGTCGAGAACGTCTCGGTGAGCACGTGCGGCGCAGCGGCGAAGGCGGCGTCGGGGTCGCCGCGCTTGACCTCCGACAGCGAGAGCAGGTTGCCGCTGGCGTGCACCTGGGGGGCGCCGTCTTCGAGCGCCGCAAACGGGTCGACGACCGGCCCGAGCACCTCGTAGTCCACCTCGACCAGGGCCGCGGCCTCGCGCGCGGCCGCGCGGGTCTCGGCGGCGACGATGGCGAGCACGTCGCCGACGTAGCGGGTGGTCTCGCCCACGCCGTACAGCTGCAGCCAGTCCTGGGTGATCTCGCCCTGGATCCGCTCCCCCGGTACGTCGTCCGAAGTGAGCACCGCGACCACGCCGGGATGAGCCTTGGCGGCGGTGGTGTCGAGCCGGACGATCGTCGCCCGGGGATGGTCGGAAAAGCGCACCGCGGCGTGCAGCAGCTCCGGCGCGCTCATGTCGTTCACGTAGGGCTTGTCGCCCAGCGCCAGCTCCCGGCCTTGATAGCGGGCAGTCCTGGAGCCGACCCGGCCAGTGCGGTCGATCGCGGGCAGCGGCCGCCCCTGCTTGACCGCGCCGGCCAGCAGCACGGCGTCCACGATCTTCACGTACCCGGTGCAGCGGCAGAGGTTGCCGGCGAGCGCCCGGTTGACCTGGTCGCGGGTCGGCTCGGGGGTCTTGGCCAGCAGCGACTCGGCCTTCATCAAGATGCCCGGCGAGCAGAAACCGCACTGGGAGGCGCCGGCGGCGACGAAGCTGTCCGCCCACAGCGCGCGGTCGTCCTCGGCCAAGCCCTCCTGGGTGGTGACCTCGCGGCCCGCGAGTCGGGTGGCCTGCTGCGCGCAGGAGACCACGGCCTTGCCGTCGATCAGCACCGTGCAAGCGCCGCACGAGCCTTCCGGCGCGCAGCCGTCCTTGACCGAGGTGACGCCGCAGGACTCGCGCAACACCTCGAGCGCGCTCGCCCCGGCGCGCACCTCGACCGAAACCGACTCACCGTTGAGCGTGAAATCCATGGGAATACCCCTTTGCTGCCGGCACGGTCAGTACATCAGTGCCCGGTTCGACTTCTTCCTGGCGCTGCGCTACTGCTGACCACGCGGCTGCTGCTGACCAACGCGGCCACGGCTCTTGGCCCCCCCGGCTGGGCTCTGCCATCCTCCTCCCCGCGGGGATCGGGTCAACGGTCCTCCTGCTCCGCTGGAGGTCACTGTATGAGCACCGCAATGCATCCCGGCGCGTCTCCCGCCGCGCGGGCGACACGCCACCCGGTCGACCAGGTTCTCCCACCCGGTCGGCTGATTCCGCTCGGGATCCAGCACGTCCTCATCATGTATGCGGGCACCGTCGCCGTACCCATCATCGTGGGCGGCGCACTCAAGCTCGACACCCACACCATCGGCCTGCTCGTCAACGCAGACCTGTTCGTGGCCGGAGTCGCGACCCTGATTCAGTCGATCGGGATTGGCAAGATCATGGGCATCCGACTGCCCGTGGTCGCCGGGGCCACGTTCAGCGCGGTCACGCCGATGATCCTGATCGGCTCGAAGTACGGACTGCCGGCGATGTACGGCGCAATGATCTGCTCCGGAGTATTCGGTCTGCTCATCGCCAAGCCGTTCTCCAAGGTGCTGAAGTTCTTTCCGCCGGTGGTCACCGGCACGGTGATCACGGCAATCGGCCTATCTGATTGGCGCCGCCGCCGGTCTGATCGCCGGCAACGACACCAGCGCCAAGAACTACGGGCAGATGCGCAACATCGTGCTGGCCGCGTGCATCATTCTGCTGATCATCCTCGTCAACCGGTTCTTCCGCGGGTTCGTCAGTCAAATCGCGGTTCTGCTGGGATTGATCATCGGCACCATCGCCGCGTTCCCGTTGCACATGACCAACTTCTCCGCCGTGAGGTCGGCAGCCTGGCTCGGCCTGGCTCGGCCGTTACGGTTCGGGGCCCCGGAGTTCAAGGCGGCCGCCATCATCTCGATGTGCATCGTCATCCTGGTGACCTACACCGAGTCGACCGCCGACATGCTGGCCGTCGCGGAGGCGGTGGACAAGCCGGTATCCGACAGCGACATAGCCCGTGGTCTGGCCACGGACGGGTTCTCGGCCCTGCTGGGTGGGTTCATGAACTCCTTTCCGGACACCGCCTTCGCGCAGAACGTCGGGCTGGTGACGATGACGCGGGTCCGCAGTCGCTGGGTGGTCGCCGTCGCGGGGGCGTTGCTGTTCATGCTGGGGCTGGTGCCCAAGCTCGGTGAGATCGTGGCCAGCATTCCGCAGCCGGTCATCGGCGGTGCGGCACTGGTCATGTTCGCGATGGTCTCCGCAGTTGGGATTCGGACGCTCCAGCGGGTGCCGTTCGCCGATACCAACAACCTGCTCGTCGTGGCGACGTCGCTTGGCGTGGGTCTGCTGCCGGTCGTGGCACCGAAGATGTACCAGCAGTTCCCGAGCAACTTCCAAGTGATCTTCGGCAGCAGCATCACCTCCACGGTGATAGTGGTCTTCCTCCTCAACCTGTTCTTCAACCACCTGCGCCTGGGCGACAGGGACTCGCTGGTCGAGGGTCCGGACGAGATGGCATCCGATCTGTCCCCCGGGCTTCGACCCCCTCCGACCCGGTAACCAACCAGGTCTCCGCGGCAGACCGGTAGCCAACGGCCGCGCCGCCGGACACCGTAGGGTCCGGCGGCATGCGGACACTCGTCACCGGCGGCACCGTCGTCACGGCCAGTGACACCGTGGCCGCCGACGTGCTGATCGTCGACGAGCAGGTGGCCGCCGTCGGGATCGACGTCCGTGCGGGTGCCGGTGTCGACCGGGTCGTCGACGCCACCGGTCGCTACGTGCTGCCGGGTGGGGTCGACGTCCATACCCACATGGAGCTGCAGACGCCGTACGCCGTGGCCTCCGACGACTTCGCCACCGGAACGGCCGCGGCGGCCTGGGGTGGCACCACCACCATCGTCGACTACGCCGGGCACGACTATGGGGAGCCACTGTTGGCCGGGCTGGCCCGCTGGCGGCAGAAGGCCGCCAAGTCGCACCTCGACCACGGCCTGCACATGATGGTCCGCGAGGTCAACGACCGGGTGCTGGCCGAGCTCCCCGCGCTCGTCGCCGCCGGGGTGAGCTCGATCAAGTTGTTCATGGCCTACCCCGGCGTCTACATGGTCGACGACGCCGCCATCTTCCGGGTCCTGGGCGCAGCCCAGGAGTACGGCGTGCTGGTGGCGATGCACGCCGAGAACGGCGGCCCGATCGACGTCCTCATCGAGCGGCACGTCGCCGCCGGAGACACGGCGCCGATCTTCCACGCCCGGTCCCGGCCGGCGGCGATGGAGGGCGAGGCGACCGGCCGGGCCATCGCTCTGGCCGAGCTGGCCGGCGCACCGATCTACATCACGCACCTGTCTTCGGCGGCGGCCCTGGCAACCGTCCGGGCGGCCCGCGACCGGGGCGTCGCGGTGTACGCCGAGACCTGCCCGCAGTACCTGTACCTCAGCGACGCAGACCTGGCTCGCCCCGGCTTCGAGGGCGCGAAGTACGTCTGCTCCCCACCGCTGCGGGCGGCGATGGACCAGCACGAGCTGTGGACCGGACTGCGACAGGGGGACCTTCAGGTTGTGGCCACCGACCACTGCCCGTTCCGCCTTGGCCAGAAGGAGCTCGGGCGCGGCGACTTCACCCGGATTCCGAACGGGCTGCCCGGCGTCGAGGACCGGTTGACCCTCCTCTTCCAGGGAGTGGTCGACGAGCAGATCAGCCTGAACCGCTTCGTCGCGCTGACCGCCACCATCCCCGCCAAGATCTTCGGCCTGTACCCGCGGAAGGGGACCATCGCCCCGGGCAGCGACGCCGACCTGGTCATTCTCGACCCGCAGGCGGAGCGGACGATCTCCGCCGCGACCCACCACATGAACGTCGACTACAGCTGCTATGAGGGCCGACGCGTCCAAGGCGGCATCGAGACCGTGCTGCAGCGGGGCAACGTCATCGTCGCCGACGGCAGCTACTTCGGCCGCCCGGGGGCCGGGCGGTATCTCGCCCGGGGGCTGCCGGACTACTCGTCCTGCTGATCAGCTGGTCGCGGCGGGATGCTCGCGGACGGCGGCCGCGGGCGGCTGCAACATCGCGGGCGGGTTCTCAGCGCGGGCGGGGGCTCAGAGGCGTCCCGCAGTGCCGTAGCCGGGTGAAGGTGAGCTCAACCGTCATCTCTACTGGCCGTCGGCATCGTTGCCGGCTGCGACACGCCGGGCTGGCCGTGCCGTAGCCGGGTGAAGCTGAGCTGAGTAACACACCCGCCGAAGCTGACCGCTGGCCGGCGCGCCTGACCGCTGGCGTTTACCTTCGCCGCCGCCCTGCGCGCCGGGCAGTATCCTCCGCGGAGTGCCCCGGACCAATATCCTGGCCGTGGTCGGGTTGCCGGTAGGCATCCACCTCTTCGGCGCTCCCTCCTCGACCCGGACCGTGGGGCTGACGCCCGCGAACGCTGCGATGGCGGCGCCTCTGGTCGGCTCGGCCCGGACGGTGGGGCAGGAGGTGAAGGTGCGGACGCTGCCGGACGTACCGACCGGCGAGCGGGAACTGGCGAGCGGTCGCTTGGACGCGCTGCTCGACGGTGCGCCGGACGCGCTCACGGTGGTGGCGAA
>JGI24130J36418_10000466_pt1 | contig 13308 bp, 11 predicted proteins | sample BarGraNGADG00212_FD_36418 | JGI IMG/M metagenome (IMG submission 36418)
CAGATCTCATGACCGTCAGCGGGCAGTTTTCATGTCCGCCACCGGGCAGCTTCATGGCCGTCTCCGGGCAGTTTGTCGTGTCCGCTGTCAGTCGAACGCTGCGTGTGTTCAGACGAGCGTAGCAAGCCCATCAAGTCGGTCCTCGCGTCGGACGATTGTCAGTACCAGAATCGCTTGGGCTGTGTAGATGATTGTTGACGCAACGGCAGCCCCGGTGATGCCCCAAATGGCACAGAACGGGACGTACAACACGCACAATGCGATCGAGATCAGCCCGACCAAGAACGCCGGCTTCCTTGCTCCGGTGGATACCAACATGGAGAACGCAATCCGCGCAGCGCCCTGAATGACTACTCCAGGCAGGAGAATGAAGATTAGGGGGACGGCTTCCACGTAGCTCGGAAGCAGGATAGGTAACGTAGCCCAGGCAGTTATGGCGATTGCAAGTCCGCCAAGTAGACCAGCGGCGAGGTTCAATTTGAGTAGTAGAGCACGGTGAAGTACGCGTTCAGCTACAGAACGGCTAGCGCTATAGTGGCTGAAGGCCAGGAGGCTGAGCGCCTCAGGGATGGCCCAGGTGAGTTCGGCGATTGGTGCTGCAATTGAATAAACTCCCAGTTCCTCGCGTATTACGAAGAACCCTAAGATTACTATGTCCGCTCGGTAGAGAAATTGGATGCCGATGAAGCCTAGATGAGCGGACCATGAGGTTGCCAAGATTGATCGAGATCTTACGTGGCGCTTTGGTCCGACCGAGGGTCGATCGAATCCGCGTAGACCATAGATTGTAGAGATTATAAGGCCGACGTACCAGCAGCCGACAACTGCTATAGGGGACCGAGATACGAACGCTACCGGTATTCCAAGTGTTGCGTAAATGCCGGATTGAATACTCCCAGCTATGAGAAACTCGCGCGCGTCGCCAAGTCCTTGTCGGACTCGCAGTACGACAAGGTTTATTGAAACGAGGGCGGCTCCAATCGTTCCAACCATTAGGTCAATCGCCCGTTGTGGCTCTCCGTTGATTCGGAAAGAGAGGGCACTTATGCCTATACCGCAGAGTATTGTGACGACGGAAGCCGATGCCCCTAGCCTCAAGGCCCTTTTCAGCGCCGATTGATCGCCTGTCTTATGCGCGTAGGTGACACCAACTTGCAGACTCCCAAATGCAATCGCGCCCGCCAGATTGGCGGCACCCATGATGAAAGCTAGTTGACCCCGTCCACCTGGTCCGAGAATCTTCGCGGTTGCAAATGTAACAAGCAAGCTCGCCGTGATCGGCACGACCTGTGACAAGAATAGTTCAGGTAGCCCGTTCAAACCCCTTGCGGACAGGGCATTACTGAATCTGCTGATCATGGGGGATTAAGTCCAGTCAGTCTAGGAGTCGCGCCATCACTTAGATCCTGTGATTGAGTTCTTGCAGGCGTAGAATCAGGGGGATTTTTGCGTGGTATCCCCATCGCGCGCCTACCGCCGATGGTTATCGAAGCAAAGACGACGATGCCTAATGTCATTACAGTGACAAAATCAAGGTAAAGAATTCGTAGTGTAAGTGGCGTCGACGCCAAGACCGACATAAGCATCGACGACACCCACGCCCAGTTCAACCTGCCCTCTAGCGCGCGTCTGTGTGCATGGGCCGCGAGAGCACCCATTGCAAAAAATGCAATAGCGACTCCAATTGTCCCGAAATCGGACCACACGTCCCCGAAGCCAGTGTAGACGTTGAAGGGGAAAGGGACCAATACATAGTTCGTTATTGTGTCCGGGACGTGGACGGGAAAACCGAGAAAGGCGGCGATTCGAATCAGAGCAAATATGTTACGGCCGAACTCGCCCGGATTGAAATTCGTATCTTGGGCCTTGCTGAGCGCTGACATGCCTCCGATCTGGTATACGATCGGTGATGCGAGGAAATCCGGAATCTTAGTGTCGCCTAGATATTCGTGGAGTGCTTGATTCTTGCCGAGAGATTGTCCTATCGAATTGAAGTAGACGAATGCGGCGGTCAATGTGCCGAGGGCGATAGAGGTGACTTTGACTTTATTCAGTCGCATGGGTCGCGAGGTTGTGCGAATGTAGAAATAGAATGGTAGCATCGTCGCCATTAGGCCCAGTGTGAATGTCCGCCCCGGACTCTGTGCGCTTGCCCAGAAAGCCAATGGAACTAATGCGAACCATCCTCGACTGACCCTCATCCCACCCAAGAGTCCCAAGCATGCCACCAGCGGTGACATGGCGAACATCAGACCTCCGACGCCTCCCCCTCGGACGGTGCCAAGTGTCTGCGCGAACCGTATCTTTGTCGCGTCAAGGGAACTGAAGTCTTGGACGCCAACGGCGGTTGTGATGCTCACCTGGAATTCATGAACGCCGTACACGAGTGCGGCGGTGACGATGATGGCCCATATCGTCAGAATCGTTGTTGAGATCGGTGGCTGGAATTTGGGATGCAACACAGTCCGTTTGACGGAAAGGGCGCCGAGGCCAAAACTCCAAACTCCCACTACGATGACGAACGCCGTTAGCAGACTGATCGGATACAGCCCGAGAGGGGTGGCGAGATGTATCAGGACGAGTGCGGTCCATCCGAGCGAGAACCATGTGGCCGGATGCGATTGACCGAGGTGCTTGGCGAGAATCAGATAACTCAGGAGATTACAGGCAAGGAGAAGTGTCGCAAACATCTTTTGCCGCCCTTCGTGTCCAGTGCCACAGCCACACCGACATTGGTGGAGTCATCCGAAGTCTGCCGGGGACTTTGAATCGCGGGGTAGCTGTGGCGGACCCGATCTGTCTAGCGTGGCTCAGTTTTTCGGCGATGGGGTGGATTGGTCTCAAGTAATCTTCATGGCCTAGCGTTATGCCTGAAAACTCGCCGAGGTCGCTTGCCGGGATGAGTGTGGGAGTAGTGATTCGTGTTTGAACATGATTCATGACAACCCGACCGCGTCCTGCCAGGCCGAAGACCAGACCGCAAGAGAGTAGTGCTCGTTCACGGCTGCAATCCCGGTTGCACCGCGAATGCTTCGCTCCTTTGAGGTTGCCTGGATCATGTCCGATAACGCATCCACCCAGTCGTCCGAATTCGTCACCGCAACTCCTGAGAAGCGTTCCAGCGCTAGGCTGTTGGTGCCCACGGGTGAGCCGACAATTGGCAGCCCCGTTGCGGCATACTGCAGGAGTTTGTAGGCGCACTTGCCGCGACTGTACGCCGTGTCATCCAGAGGGGCGATGGCGATGTCGGCCGTCGACATCGCCGAAGCGAAGGTCCCGATGTCCCATGGGATCCTCCGGAGCATCTGGTTGAGGGGGCCGAGGCGCGCATTGTGGGCGGGGCCACTAATGACGGTGAGCACGGCGCCCGTGCGACGATTGATCTCAAGCAGCGCAGGAGCGATCTGGGCGATGTAGTGCTCGGTCGCCGGCGAGCCCAGCCACACCAGCTCGGGAGCGTTGCCAGTGATCGTCCAGTCGGTCTTCGGTGTGTAGCCACGCGGATCGATGCACGACGGAATCACCCGAACGTCCGGATTGTGGGCCTCAGCCCAATTGGCCAGATAGTCGTTGCCTGCGATGACGAGGTCGGCCGCCGCGACGGCTTGACGGCACTTGTCTCCAGTCCCAAGTAGCCGGCGGATCGGGGACTGGTCGTGAAAGAGGGCGTCGTCGAAGTCGTACACCCCGTGAGCGGCGCGACGCAGCAGGCCTTCCTCGACGTCCCCCCGGCTGAATGGGCTGGCCTCGCGGGACAGAACGACGCGCTGACCCGAGACATCGAGTCTGCGCAAAGCGAACTCGGCGCGGCTCACCGCTCCGGGATGGGCGGCTATTGACCGCGGACGGTTGTTGTTGAGTCCCGCATGATAATGACACGTCGCATCGATTCCGAGGAATCGGAACCAGTCGTTCAGACGCACTCTCGTGCTGGCTGCGGTTGGGCCGTAACTGGAGATGGCATGGATGCCCCTAGGTGACGACATCGTCCGATTCCTGTTCCAGCCACAGTTCCAGCACCAACAGGGCGTACAAGAGGTAGGCCCTGTTCCGGTCGGCAAAGCCCTCGTCGTCGAGCAGTGCCGTGATCAGTGAATCGTCGATGAAATCTCTCACTCGTGCGTTGGGGGAGCTTAGAAGATCATGCAGCAGCGGTTTCAGATCTCCAGCCAGCCACTCACCCATAGGGATCTCGAATCCGCGTTTTGTACCGGATGTCACCCTTGAAGGCAGAGCATCGCGGTACGCGTCGCGCAGGACCTTCTTGGGCGTGCCGCGACGGACGCGATACCCGTCAGGAAGCCGCCACGCGAACTCGGCGACTACGTGGTCCAGCAACGGGGACCTGGCCTCCAGAGAGTGAGCCATGCAGGCCATGTCCATCTTGACCAGGAGACCGGACAGGAGGTTGATATGGCGATCGGACTTCAGCTGCTGGTCCAGTTGGGAGATGCCCGGGGCGAAGGTTTCGCGGACGAGACGCTCGGTGGCTTCGACCGGAGGTCCCACCCAATGGGCGCGCTTGTCCGACTCCCGCAGCATGTCGCTCGTCCAGGCGAGGTAGCGCTCATCGGGAGCCAATGCCACGCCCCGTGCGAATCGTGCCGCGAAACCCAGCGGCGTTCGCCTGACTGTTGCGGCAGAGCCCAATGTGGCTGCCACTCTGGCGGCTACCGTTTGAGGGATCCACGACATACGGCTGGCATACGCAGCGGCGACGTAGCGACGGTAGCCGGCGAACACCTCGTCGCCGCCATCCCCATTCAGGACCACCGTGACATGCTCAGCGGCCATCTTGGCGATCTGGAGACTCGGGATGGCGCTGGAGTCAGCGAAGGGCTGATCGTAGTGCCGCACGACGGTTTGAAGCCCCTCCGCGGGGTTGAGCCGCAGGGGCAGAATGTGGTGCTGGACGCCAAGCGTCCTGGCCGTCTCCGCTGCAAGCTCCGACTCGTCGAGCCTGCCCCCTGTCGACACCGTGAAGCACTGAAGATCGGAACCGAGCACCTGTGCAGCCTCGTACGCGATAACACTGCTATCGACTCCGCCCGAGAGGAAGACGCCGAGTGGGACGTCGCTCCGCAGACGAAGACGAACAGACTCACCGACGAGTCGGCGGGTCTCTACCTGGGCCTCGGCGTAGCTCAGATTCGTCTTCGGATTGAACGTGGGTGACCAGTAGCTCCGGATGTCAAGGTGGCCATTGTTGAAGGTCGCGTGCGTGCCAGCCGGGACACAGAAGATCCCCTCGTAGATGGTGCTCGGTTGCGGTACTGCGCCCAGGGAGAGATAGTCGGCCACAGCCTGTCGACTGACGTTCCACCTTTCGCCAGCGGCACGGGCATACGGCTTGAGCGCCTTGATCTCCGATGCGAAAGTAAGTCCGTCTCCTTGGGCTCGGTAGAAGAGCGGCTTCTTGCCGAAGCGATCGCGGGCCAGGAACAAGACTCTGTTGCGCGAGTCGTGGATGGCGAATGCGAACATGCCGCGGAGGTGGGTGACCATCTCAGCGCCGTGTTCCTCGTAGAGGTGGACAAGCACTTCCGTATCACTGTGGGTTGTGAACCTGTGGCCTTTGGCTGTGAGGCCTCGCATCAGTTCGCGGTAGTTGTAGATCTCACCGTTGAAGACGACCGCAATGGATCCGTCCTCGTTGTAGACGGGTTGACGTCCACCCTCAAGATCGATGACCGAGAGCCGTGTCATGCCCATGGAGACGTCGGTGGTGACGTGGGTCCCGCGATCGTTGGGCCCGCGGTGATGGAGGGTGTCCAGTGACGGGGCCAACTGAGCCGCGATCCTCTGGTCAGATCCCCAATAACCGGAAATGCCGCACATCAGTGCTCCCTGCTGTGCTGAAGAGCGCGAGCGCCGGACACCTGGCCGAAGGCCAGCAGCGTCTGGACCACCGTCGCGGTCTGGAGTCAGCGACGACCCAGTTACGTGCCGCAACGCCGTATCGCGATGCCTTGCTTGGATCGCGCACCAGAGTCTCGATCGCGTCAGCCAGCGCGCGTGCATCCTGAGTCCTCACGATGAGGCCGGTCTTGCCCTCTTGGACGCTGTCGATTGCCCCGGTCGCGTCCGTTGTCACGGTTGGCAACCCCATCGCACTTGCCTCGAGTACCACATTGGGGAAGCCCTCGCGGAGCGATGGGAGCACGTGCACATCCATGAGACTAAAGTAAGGGCGGACATCATCCACCGCCCCGACCGCAACGACGCGGTCTCCCAATGACTTGAGCGTGTCCAAGTAGATTACGGAGTCGGTTTCGTCCTGCGGTCCAACCACGAGTAGTTGACAGGCGACCCCCTCGGTATGGAGCATGGCCATCGCGCTGATCAGGCAGTCGATGCCCTTGTCGTGTGTAAGCCTGCCGACAAAGCCAATGACGGGAACTGAACAGTCGATGCCCAGCTCGTCTGCTAGATCCAAGTCGGGGAGTCGAGGCGAGTAGTGCTCGCTGTCGACACCGTGGCTGCTGCCCGGGTGCGTCCGTCGAAGTTTGCGCCGCGGCGCCAGTCGTAATTCAGCGATCTGGCTCGCGAGCGACTGGGAGTTGGCGACCACCTCGGTGGATGCCCAGCCGGTGAGCTTCTCCACGGCAAAGAGCAGTTGTCGCCGACTACGCTGCTCCCCCTCCAGACGCAGTCCACCCACGTAGTAGAGGCGGCGCCTGGCACAGATGAATCTCCCAGCGAGCTGACTCAACAGACTCGCCTTGGGTGTCGCGGAGATCACCATGGAGGGCCGTTCCGCGAGGCAAACCCACAGCCACTTGGCGAGCGCAACCAGATCCGCAAGGGGGGAGATCCCACGCCTCATGGCAATTGATCGAACGCGAACGCCCATCTCGTCGGCGAGCCTTTCAAGTTCAGGACCAGGCGATGAGACCACGCAGACGTCGTACCCCTGGGCTTGGACCTGTCGAATGAGTTCCAGATGAAAATTGGTGATCGTGATTGGAATCGTGGCCGTCACCACGGCGACTGACCTGGCGTCGTCGCCTAGGACGCTGGATCTCCTCATCAGACGGGGACGCTCTGGACAGCGACGCCCAAGAACACGTCTTTCACCACACGTGATTCACGCCAAACGCTGCGCGCACCTACCGCCAGGTTTCGGGGACTGGCCGGTTGCGGACCGAAAACGGTCCAGGTGCTTGCAGTCATGCCACCCGCCGCCTGGCAATCACGGGGGTGGATCGTGGCGTAGTCCTTGAGAGTGTCCTTGCGTGCCCCGACCGCGGTGTTGGTGGTCGATGGACCTGAGTGCCTAGGCTGATGTTGGCGGCTCGGGCGCACGCGCAAGTGACCGAACCCTGAGCGTCGTATGCCGTGCTCGTTGCAGCAGTGGGGTGCATGGCGCCAGGTACCAGCCGTCAGCAGGGAGAAGCGCTCACGAAGGGTCCGCTGATTGATGCTGACCCGCATGCGTGGGGGTAGCTGGATTCTGTCTACGGGGACGGATTGGCTGGCACGCATCAGGCACCTGTGTCGGTGCGAGCCGTGAGAACAATCTCGCGGTACTCCTGAGAATTAGGAAGCTGGTCAAAATCCGCACGCAATACGCCGACCTGAAGCAGATTAACGAACCCACCATTCCGCCATACATGGTTCCTGGAGGTGCCTTCGATCTGCCAGCCGCACCGCTGTGTGTAGGCCTTTAGCGATGCGACATTATCTTCGAGAATGGAACCGTACAATCGTTCTAGCCCAACGTCATAGAAGGCAAAGGCCATGACCGTCATGATCGCATCGGTTCCTAGCCCTCGGCCGCGCTGTGGAACGTCTCCGCCGAGTTTGAGCGCCGTGAAAGCGTTCCGATTATGCCAGTCGACATCCCATAAGCCGGTCAATCCGAGAGCATTTCCTTCTAGGTCTTCTACTATCCATCGATGCGTGAAGGAGGGGACTTGTTGGTCGAACCACTTGGCTTGACGGGTAAGCGAAGATGGAAAGTCCCAACCAACAACGTTGGCACGGACGACCGGATCCGCATTCAACTCATGAATGAAAGTTAGGTCGCATGATTCGATAGGACGGCACGATGTTTTCAATCCACGGATCATATGATTGCCTCCTTTTGACGCCGTAATGTTACCCGGGAAAGCAATACCGCCCGGAAGACGACTAGATTCGCCATCCATCGCAGACGCAGCCGCCGATCTCTGCGACATCAAGCGTTTTGCATTGTCAGGGGACTAGTCCGATAGTCAGACATGGCCGTAACCTAGTAGGTCAGGCATCTTGGCCGTCGAGATCATCGACCTCTGCCGCAGTCTGTCCAACCAACTGCCCTTCGCCTCTCAATACGGCAGGGACTGTTCGCAACAGGACCCAGAAGTCCATCCTTAGCGAGAGACCGCGAATGTATTCCAAATCTGTTGTGATGCGTTGAGACCACGGAGCATTGTTGCGGTATCGGATCTGCGCAAGTCCTGTGAGTCCAGGACGAACGACAAGACGGCCGATCTGTTCTGAGTTGTACCGCACCACTTGTGACGGAAGAGCAGGCCGGGGACCGACGAAACTCATTTCACCCCGAAGTACGTTTGTTAGTTGCGGAATTTCGTCAAGACTCAATCGACGGAGTGCGCGCCCCACTTTGGTGACCATGGCTGGCGTTGGGTAATCTCCCGAGAGCATCTCCGTACCAACTGTCATGGTTCTGAACTTGTGAAGTCTGAACACCCGCCCATCCTTGCCTGTCCTCGATTGATGGAAGTATACGGGTCGTCCATCATTTGCCGCGATGGCTGCCGCGCACAAAACTTGGATGGGCGCTGTTATAAACAGCAAGAGTAAACTTCCCAAAATGTCCAAGCACAGCTTTCCTTTGGTCAAATAAAAGGGTTCTGACGTCTCAGACACGGGTGGTCCCCCCTCGATAGGCGGGGAAGTATTCTGAAGCCAAGAGCGTGTCTGCACTAATTTCACACTCCCTTGACCGGGTCTGGGTGTGAGCCCGATAAAGGTCGTGGTCGATGATCAGTCCGGAAACGCGGTATGTCAGTTCGCGCCCGCCAAACGTGCGCTTGAACCTGAAGAGGGAATCACGTTGATCGAGACCTCCTCCCAGGTGGAACTGGCGAAGGTCCTGCTCAGCGGTATATTGAGTCGCGGCCCACATCATCAGATTGTTTGACCCCATACGCGCATCGTCCACGTTGGAACCGGCGAGGTGATAATGAAGTCGTTGCATGTGGCGCATGAGCAGTGCGGAGGAGACCGGAACGCCAGAACGGTCTCTGACCTCGGCTATGAGCAGATTCGACCCTAGGCCTTCAAGGAGTTCGCTGTAGTAGCTGTCGCTGAAGAAGTACAGAGGTGCCGCGTCAAGACGCTGCATCGTTTGTTCGTAAAGGCGACGGAAGTCGCCGAATGGTGCGAAATCTTCGCTGGACGCTTGTCTGACGTCGCCGATGTATCCGTTCTTGAGCGCCTTGCGAATCCTGGTTCGGCAGGTCCCGGCCATGCCACTCCACGCCGAGTCACTGTCGGCGGGTTCCAAGACGATCGTCGGATGCCCGCTGATGATCGACCGAAGTCCGGGCAGCTCGGATGCCTGAGGCACGAGGGGCGAATGACGCAGCAGCACGCTGATGACGCTGAGCTCCCGCAGACAGTTGACAGTCGCGGACCAAGCCTCCTGAATCTGGGCGAAAGATAGTAAAGGCGAGGCGTGAACGCCTGAGTAGCCGTAGGGCGAGATGGCATCTTTAGTTCCGTCGTTGAGCGTTCGCACGATCAAGGGCACCTGCCAGGCGCCGTCAAAACCTTCCAGAAGAACCCACTCGCCACCGTCCGCAAGGCTTGCGGCCCGTCCGTAACCCTGGTGGAAATAGACGTCGGGTGACGCGAGTCCGGCGGGGACTTGATGCGCGCGGTGGACGTGAATCGAGCCCTGACCGTAGCTCATCGACCCACAGCCAGAGCGTTGTGCAGCATCTTGATGACGCGTTCGATCTCGTCGTCCTGCAAGGCCGAGCCGCTGGGCAGGGTGATGCCACGCTCGAAGAGCTTCTCGGACTCACCATTGACGAAAGATCGATGTGAGGCGAAGACGGGCTGCAGGTGCATGGGTTTCCACAGGCGCCGTGACTCGATGTTCTCGCCCGCGAGCTCCACGATCAGCTTCGAAGGGCTCACCGCGGCGACGGCAGGGTCCAGCTCGACGCAGGTCAGCCAGCAGTTGTCCTCGTCGTCACCACGACCGCTGTCACCACCGACTTCATCGTCGCGTCCCAGGAACCGCACGCCGGGCACGTCAGCCAACCCCTCGACATACATCTCACGGATGGCTCTTCTGCGCGCGAGCATGCCGTCAAGGCGGGTCAGCTGTGCGCGCCCCAGCGCGGCCAAGACATTGGACAGGCGGTAGTTGAAGCCGATCTCGGTGTGCTCGTAGTAGTCCACTGGCTGGCGCGCCTGGGTGGACAGGTAGCGGGCCCGCTCGATCAGGTCCTCGTGGTTGCTCAGCAGCATGCCGCCGCCGGAGGTGGTCATGATCTTGTTCCCGTTGAAGGAGAACACGGCCGCCGTCCCGAATGATCCGGCCGGGCGTCCGTGATAGGTCGCCCCGACCGCCTCGGCTGCATCCTCGATGAGAGGAATGCTTCGCTCGCGCAGGCCAGGCAGGATCTCGTCGTAGTCGGCGCAGCGGCCGAAGAGGTCCACGCTCATGGCCGCGACGACTCGGGTGCCCTCGGCCTGGAGTGTGTCGATGGCTTCCATGAGCAGCTCGGGGTCGACATTGCCGTCAGCCCGTGAGTCGACGAACACCGGCGTGGCGCCGGTGTAGAGGACCGGGTTGGCTGAGGCCGAGAAGGTCATGCTCGGCACGATGACCGCGGTACCCGGCCCGGCGCCGAGCCCGAGCAGGCCAAGGTGCAGCGCGGCAGTGCCCGACGCGAGTGCAAGAGCGTGTGCGACGCCGGTGCGGACGGCAATCTCGGCTTCGAACGCGTCGACATGAGGCCCCAGCGGTGCGACCCAGCCGGAGCGCACCGCGTCGAGGATGTAGTGCTCTTCGACCTCGGTGATATCGGCCTTGGACAGGTGGATGCGAGACATCAGACTCCGGTCGGCACGGATTGCGTCGACTGCCGGCGCATCCAATCGGCTGCCACTTGGTGGTTGGGCATATTGAGTGACTGAACCTCGTCGACGCTGAGCGTGGGCACGTCGACGCTGCTGACCAGCGGGTTGGCCGTGGCCCGGCGATCCTCGTTCATGGAGAACAGGTCCTCGCTGATCTTCTCGCCCGGGCGCAGACCGGTGTAGTTGATGTCGATGTCCTTGCGACCGGACAGCCGAATCAGCGTTTTCGCCATCTCGACGATCTTGACCTGCTCACCCATCTCCAGGACCATCACCTCGCCGTCCAGGCCGATGGAGGCAGCCTCCAGGACCAGCTGGCAGGCCTCGGGGATGAGCATGAAGAAGCGCTCGACATCGGGGTGGGTGACCGTGATCGGGCCGCCATTGTCGATCTGTGCGGTGAACGCATGCACCACGGAGCCACGCGAGCCCAGCACATTGCCAAAGCGCACCGATACATAGCGTCCCGGCTGGGTGTCTGCGAAGTCAGCGGTCAGCCGCTCGGCGACCCGCTTGCTGTGGCCGAGCATGCAGGTCGGGTCGGCGGCCTTGTCGGTCGAGATGTTCACGAAGGTGCCGACACCGGCCTCGGCGGCAGCAGTCAGCACGTTCAGGGTGCCGAGCACGTTGCTCTTCCACGCCTCCAGCGGATAGGACTCCAGCAGGGGCAGATGCTTGAGCGCCGCCGCGTGAAAGACCAGATCCGGCAGGGTGGCCGCGAAGACGGTGCGCATGGTGTCCAGGTCGCGGATGTCGGCGAGGATGACCTCATCGCCCTCGAGCAGTCCCTGACCGGTCAGGGACAGCTGGGTCGCCTGCAGGCCGGACTCGTCACGGTCGAGCAGATAGAGCTTGGCCGGGCCGAAGCGGGCGATCTGGCGACAGAGCTCCGAGCCGATCGAGCCACCGGCGCCGGTGACGAGCACCGAGCGTCCCGCGAGCTGCTCGGCGATGACCGTGGTGTCCATCGTGATCGGCCGACGGCCCAGGAGGTCCTGCAGGTTGACGTCGCGCAGGTCGTATGACGTGGGTTGACCGCCGATGATGTCTCGTAACGGCGGCAGGATCAGGACGTCCAGACCCGCGGCAGCGGCCAGATCGGAGAGCTCACGGATCAGCCCGGCGTCGGCCAGGGGCAGCGCCACGACCAGGGCGGTCGCGTCGTACTTGTGCGCCACATCGCCGATGTCCTTGCGGGTGCCTCGCACCCGCACACCGTCGATACTCAGGCGTTGCTTGGTCCTGTCGTCGTCCAGCAGCGCGACCGGGAAGAACCCACTCNCCATGTCGTGCATCATGCTGCGCAGCAGCCGTCGCCCGGCATCGCCGGCGCCAAACACGATGANGCGTCGTTCGTTCTCTTGGGACGCGTAGTGACGGCTGCGCCAGCTGCGGATCANGAAGCGGACGGCGAACATACCGACGAGGGCGAGGGCACCGGCAACCACGGGGACGCTGCGTGGCACCACCTGGGGATCGGCGATCAGGGCCCAGACCACCAGCCCTCCAGCGGTGACGATGACGGTGCGACTGATGTCGGTGGTTTCTTCGAACGAGCCTCGCCGATGGCCGACCGCGTACGGGCCGATGACGGTGCCGACGCAGAGGTGACCAATCGCGGCGGCGGCGGCGAAGATCAGGGTGGTTGCCGTGAACAGCTGGGCGTGTTTGAAGTCGAACCGAAGCCAGGTGGCGCCAAAGATGGCGACGAACCAGATTGCCGCATCGAACAGCACCCACACCCACCGATGCAGCCACTCGTTGCGCTCAACCGAACGTGGCGTCACGAATCTCCCCACTGTCAACCATGCAATCGGTCCCGAATTGTCTCCAGACATGCTAGCGGATTTGTGGATTTGGAGAGGCAGTGGGACGTTTTGGCCCGATTCGGGCGTTTCACGCGCCCGAGACGAACTCCGCGTAGTCACGGACCCACTCGTCATACAGGGAGGCATCGGTGATGCCTCCCTGAACAGCCACCCCACCGGGCGAGGTCCCTCCAGCAGCACAACGGGGTTGTCGACCAGCCGCTCCAGGGCGAGGACGGGGGTGAACCCCACCCGGGCTTGATACTCACACTATAAGCAGTTATATTCATAATGTGAGTGAACGACGGCCGGCGCTTCTACCCCTTCTGCGAAGTGAGAACCAGCTGCGGCTGCTCACTGCGCTTCTGCTCGCGCCCGAACGTACCTGGACCATCAC
>JGI24130J36418_10000467_pt1 | contig 13296 bp, 16 predicted proteins | sample BarGraNGADG00212_FD_36418 | JGI IMG/M metagenome (IMG submission 36418)
CGTCCCACCAGCCGCCTCGTCGTCCCTGGGATCAGGGTTGTCCACGGTGCTCCGCTTGGCCACCACTTTGGCTATCCGTCGCTTGTCCATCTCGGCCACCCGGAGCTCCCATCCGTCGACGGCGAGCACCTCGCCTTCAGCCGGGATATGCCCGAAGCCGTCAAAGAGGAATCCCCCCAACGTCACGTACTCACCCTCGGGGAGATCGATCCCCAGGCGGTCGCGGACATCGTCGACGCTCATCCGCCCGCCCACCAGCCAGCGACTTCCGTCCACCCTCACCACATCAGGCTCGTCGTCAGGGTCGAACTCGTCGGGAAGATGACCCACGAGCGCTCCCAACACGTCCTTCATTGTCAAGACGCCCTCGACGCCACCGTGCTCGTCCACCACCACCGCGAACGACCGTCGTTGGCGACGCATTTCGGCCAGGACGTCGAACACCAGACGGGACTCGGGGACCAAAAAGGGCTGGCGGAGGCGGCGGGAGATATCCACCGGATCGGGAATTGCCTGGTTGGCGGGGTCGGTCGGCATCACCCCTGCAGGGATGGAACTCCGGGCCCCGACATCGTCGATCCGTTGGTCTTCGGGTCTCCCACTCTGCACCTTCCACCCGGCCCGGAACAGATCGTTGACGAACAACACCCCGATCAGGTCGTCCAGATTGTCGTCGTAGACCGGGAAGCAACTGTGGCCCGATTCACGCACGGCCCGGGTGACATCGTCGGCCGTGACCGGGATGGACAAAGCCACCACGTCCACCCGCGGGGTCATGATCTCGCCGACGACTGTGTCGTGTAGATCGTCGAGCGCCTCCACGATGAACTGTTCCTGGGCATCACCCCCGCGGGTAACCCCGATCCCGGGAGCGCCATTGCGGTCACTGACCGCTACCGCGGCCCGTCCCCTACCCAGGAGGTTGCGGCGCTTCTGAATTGGTTGCACATGCCGATCGTGGTGTCGTCGGAACACGGACCCTGCCTTCGTTGGGTCGGTGAAGACCTTCAGGCGCCGGTCGCGGGGACGACCGACAGTGGTTGGTAGGACTCGTCATAGTACGTACCACCGTCGAGCAATGACGTGACGGCCCGACGAAGACGGATGGGGCCGAGCGGCTTGACCACCCACCCCTCGGCACCTGAACGGCGGGCGAGGAACACATCGGGACGACGGTCGAGCAGCATCAGCACCGGCACATGTTCGAGACTGCCGTACGACTCCTCGAGACGCAGCTCGAGGCAGACGGCCATCCCACCCATGTTTCCCATCTGGAGGTCGACCACTACCAGGTCCGGACGGCTCTCGGCCACCTCCTCGAGCACCGCCGGCCCGGAACCGGCCTCACGGATGGCGATGTCCGGGCGTCCTGCGATGGCGGCGATTTCAGCCCTCACCGACGGCGCGTCGCTGGCCACAAGAATTGAGCGCACGGACATGAGGTTAGCCCGCCTATTGAGACGGTTCGGCAGGCGCCTCAGCCGAAAGCGGGGCTCCCCGCCCATCGCCGAGAAACAGAAGATCGGCGATGACCTTGAGCCCCTCGAGATCGTGGACATCGGTGTTGAGAAGCGGAACCCGGGAGACCGGGGCGGGAGCGATCCGGGCCACCAGGTCGCCGTAGGTCCGCTCATCCCGATCCGACGCCGCCGTATAACCGGCCAGGTTGTTGATGAGATCCTGCAGAGCCCCGCCTTGCGTCGTTGCTTGACCGGCGATGGCCGTCAGTTGCTCCAGTCGGCTGTCGTCAATGAAGCGCGGTTGTACCCGGTTGACGATGAGGGCGGTCACCGACATATTCGACTCGGCCAGCTTGCCGGCGAAGTGCACAGCCTCATCGACGGAGTCGGGCTGGGGTGCGGCCACCAGAACGAATGCCGTGCTGGGCAGGGTGAGGAGTTCACGAACCCGGTTCGCCCGGGTTCGGAATCCCTCCTCCATCCCTTCGAATGCCTGGAAGAACGTCACGGCATCACGGACCACGTCGGCTCCGGCGACCTTGGAGATGGTGCGCAGCAGGGCATGGGCGGCCATTCCCACGAATTTGAGCGATGCCCGGGTAGGCATCATCAGCACCTGAAAGAACCGGTTGTTCAAGAGGCTGGTGAGCCGACGGGGGGCGTCGAGGAAGTCGAGAGCGTGCCGGGTGGGAGGGGTATCGACTACCACCACGTCGAAGCCTCCTTCTTCTGCCAGCTCATGCAGCTTCTCCATGGCCATGTACTCCTGAGTGCCCGAAAGCGCCCCGGTGAGGTTCCGGTACATCCGATTGCCCAGGATGCCCTCCGCCTGATCGGGGGTGTCGGCATACCGGCGGACCAGGTCGTCGAAGGTGCCTTTCGGGTCGAGCATCAGCGCGTAGAGCTCGCCCGGCCAGTCACCTTCGATCTGCGACGGCCGGTTGGAGAGAGCATCGAGCCCCAGCGAGTTGGCCAGNCGCCGAGCCGGGTCGATGGTCACCACGCATGCTTTTCGACCCAGACGGGCGGCGTGCAGAGCGAACGCCGCCGCGGTGGTGGTCTTTCCCACCCCACCCGAACCGCAGCAGACAACTATCGCCCGGTCCTGGGCAATGTCGGTAAGGGTGACGCCCCCGCTCATGGGACAGCCGCTTCAGTATCGGGGNGCGCAGTATCGGGGAGCGCAGTATCGGGGAGCGCAGTNNCGNNNNGCNTTCAATGCGTCGGCCAGAAGCTGAAGCTCATCGGGACCGATGGACGCCGTGAAGGCGAAGGGCACCCGCAGCTGGGGCAGCGGTAGTTCGTGATCCAACCTGTCGATTTGCTCCCGTTGGAGGACCTCCCGGGTACGGCGGAAGGTACTGGCGGCGTCGAGGGCTTCACGCAAGTCGTCGTCGAGGGTCACTCCGGCGGACTCGGCGGCGTCGGCAGCCGAGACATCCAGCCCCCGAATCGGTGGGTAACAAGCGTTGACGATGATCGGACCGAGGGAGATGCCCACCTTGTCCTCGAGTTGGTAGGCGGCGTCGACGACCTCATTCACCGGCATCTCTTCGGGGAGAGTCACCAACGCCACCTGGCACCGGGTGGGGTCGGTGAGTAGTTCCACCACCTCGGAGGCCTGGGTTCGGACCGGGCCCCCGCGGGCGGCATCGAGCAGTCCGCTGGCCGATGACAGGAACGTCATGGCGTGGCCGGTGGCCGGGGCATCGACGAGGACCAGATCGGCGAGGCCTGCCTGCTCGATCTGTTTGACTTTGCCGAGCACCAGAATGTCCCGGATGCCGGGAATGGCGCTCGAGACGATGTCGATGATTCCCGACGACATCAAGCGCTTCGAGAACCGGCGGAGCCCGTGGTCGGCCAGGTATTCGATGAGGGCATCGTCAGGGGTGATCCTCCGGGCCTGCACACTGCCCGGCGGGATGTGTGGCGCCTCGCTCTCGGGCCCGAGGTCCTCTTCGACCTCGTTGGCGCCCGCCGCGCTGAGCACGGCCCCGGCGTAATCGATGGTGTCACCGTGGCCGAAGGCGTCGGAGACACCCGATCGACCTTCGAGCTCGATGACCAGGACCGACAGTCCGGCGTCGGCTGCCATCCGGGCGATGGCCGCCACCATGGTCGTCTTCCCGACGCCGCCCTTACCCGCCACGATCAGGACGTGACTCTGCATGCAGAAAGTGCTGACGTCCATGATGCTCCGGAGCGTAGCGTTCTCCGGCCGCCCATCGGCGGTTTTGGGCCGAATGGGGGTGGGTGGAGGGCCCCTGGCCGGCACTGGTGAAGGGGCTGAGTGGGAAATCCTGGTCAGACCCCTTGTCTCCGTGCCACGGCGCGAGTACGTTCGCTGGCGTGGGGGCAGTACCCACTGGCAAAGGGGGAAGGAAACAATGGCGCAAGCTCTCGACACGTGGCAGATCAGAGCGTCGTGCCGCGGGCCTCAAGCCGAGATCTTCTTTCCTCCTGCCCATGCGGAGCGCAAAGAGGAGAAGCTCCAGCGTGAGGCGCACGCCAAGGCAATCTGCTCCACCTGTTCGGTACAGTCCGACTGTCTCGATTACGCCATCCGGATTCGTGAGCCTCATGGGATCTGGGGAGGCCTCAATGAAATGGAACGCAAGCTGCTGACCGATCGCCGGGCCGGCTGACGGTCGGGGCCTTTTTGTATGGCCGGCTGGCGCGGTCAGGTCACACCCAGCGATTGAGCGGCGGCACGGACTCCTTTTGATGTGCACACCGAGGATGGTTGCTGGTCAGTGGCCGCGCAGATCCCGGCGGTCAGATAGTTGGCAGACGCCACGATGGCCCGACTGGCCGGCGTCTCCCCCTTCTTCAGGTCGCTGATGATCGTTGACCTAGGGATCCGCAAAATTGTCGCCGGACTGAAACCTGATGTGGTCGACACCACCATGTTGTCGATGTCGACCAGTGGGTAGGTGCCGTTGCCGGTGCGGCTCGCGGCCCCGTAATGAGTCACCAAGGTCTGCTGGCCCGGTGTGAGGTTGGTGATCTTGGTGAACGCGCCGTTGGGGGCAGCCACGTCAGAGTAGATCTCGATGCCCGTGAAGGTGAGATACGGACTTGTATACGACGCGTCGAAGAAACTGAAGGTTTGGATCCCCGGGAACACCGACGTGGTCGAAGACAGCATGTCATGGAGCATCCCGAAGTGGCCGAATCGGGAGAGTGCCAGTACCAGGGGCCACCGCTCCGCCGCGCAAAATGGGCAGTACTCCGCCCCCACGAAGAGCACCTCGGGCTTTCCCGCCGCATACAGGGGGGCTTGTCCGGTCACCACGGTCGGAGGAGTGAGCCCGGCGTCCAGAGCCGTGATGCCGATGGCGTCGAAGGTGGTGACGGGCACGGTGGCCAGTGCCCGGAGGGTATCGGGTGCAGTTTCTGCCCGGTGGACCACCCNGAGGGTGGTCGGGGTATCGGTCAACGTGTAGACGAGAAGAGCGGTGACGCCGACCAGGATCACCACCACCGCGCCCCACGCGAAGCGGGACGTTCGGGTATGGGGGAGATGATCGGGCTCGGCGTGCACTCCTTACGACCCGTCGGGAACCAGGTAGTCAGCTCTGTCTGTCTCGAGTCCGTATCCGGGCGTGAGCACGATGGGCGTCGCCGTCACGATGATCACGAACAGGATGAACGTGATGACATGGACTGACGTGCACCACAGGCAGATGCTCTTGATGATGAACAGTTCGGCGATGATCAGGTAGAGGATCATGGCCACGCCCGTGACGGACAGAGCCAACCGGGCCAGGTGGATCCGACGGTCCGCCGATCGCCACGCCCGCGGCAGGGACAGGGCGATCATGGGGAGGAAGAATGCCAGCCCCAGCACTGCCACCGGTATGCCGAAGAGGTATGACTGCTTNCTGCTGGTCACTTTTGTGCAGTTGATGAGCCCGCCACCCGCCGGGCACGAGAGGGTGATGTGAGTGTCGAAATGGGTGATGGTGAGGTAGATGGCCACCCCGAGTCCAACCAGGCTCAGCAACAGTGTGACGATGGGCTGCCAGCGCAGCGTGGGCATGGTCCTATCTCCGAATAACTACCGGGTCAGCCCAGTTTGAGAGCTTTGGTCGCGGCTTGGACACCCGAACTCTGGCAGACAGTGGATGGTTGCTGCTTGGTGCTGGCACAGATGGTGGCACTGATGTAGTTGGCCGTACCCACAATGGACTGGGTAACTGAATTGGTGGGGTCATTCAGATTGCTGGCGATGTCGGAATGGCTGAGCCCGGCCAGCATCTGGGGGCTGAAGGTGCCACCCGATATCAGGGCCACATTGCCGATATCGATAAAGGGAAACCCGATTTGTCCGGCGGTAGCTCCGGGAATGTACGTCGGCGAACTGTACTTGCTGAGCACCGCCTGCTCCGCCTTGTTGGGATTCTGCAGCTTGGTGTACCCGCTGGAGCTCGGAATCGTGGTGTACTGCTCGACGGACACGAAGGTGAGGTAGGGACTGGTGAAGGTAGCGTTCCGGTAGCTGAAGGTGTTGGTGGCCGGAGCCACGTCGGTGTGTGACGAGGCAGTCACATCCAAGTTGCTCCAGGTTCCGAACCGCGAAAGCGCAGCGGTCATCGCCCACCGCTCGGCGGCGCAGTACGGGCAGTATTCCGCGCCGTAATAGAACATCGCCGGGGTGTGGCCGTTGAGGGTCAATGCCGGTTGATTTGACAGCACGATCGGCCGGTTGGGGGTGGCCGCCGAGGGAATGTTCGTGCCCACCTTGTCGTAGACGGAAGCCGGGATGCTGGTGACGTCCTTGACCACTGACGCCGCCGCCGGGGTCACCGGCGTAAAGGCGGCGTTGGCGTTGGAGGAGCTGCTGGTCGCCTTCACAATGACCAGCACCACGATGATGATGATGACCAGGCCCACCGCACCCCAGGCGACCAGGGCGCCGGACATGCGCCGGGGACCGGGAGTGGGTTGACTCTTACCACCGGGTCGAGGGGTGTTCCCTCCTTTGCCCACCGGTTTCTTTCCCGATATGGGGCGGCTCTGGGCCCGGCTGGCATCCTTGGCTGATGGGGAGCCCGATACGGGCTTGGGCGCCTTGCTGCCCGGTTTGGGTGTGTTGCCGCCCCCGGCGCCCTTTTTTTGTTCCCCAGCCATCGTGTGCCGACTCCTCTTCCTTTTTGCTCCTCGTGAGCGTAACTGTTCGATCAGAGGGGGTGCGGTCAGGTGAAGAAACCCATCCTCGGTGGTGCATCCCGCCGCCGGGCGACGATTGTGCCTAGGGTGACCGGATATGCCGGGTGCACCTGCCGTTGCCGAGACGTTGCTGGCGCCGGACCAAGACAGCATCACGAGGGATTCCAGGGCCGTGACCTGGAGCAATGTGGTGGTTGACGGCCATCGTGTGAACTATGCGGCCTCGGGGGACGGACCACCGGCGTTGTTCCTCCACGGGTGGGGACTACGGCCCAATGCCTACCGGGAGCCGATCCGTCGCATGGGAATGGCCGGCTGCCGGGTCTACGCCCCGGCCATGCCCGGCTTCGGCGGTACCCCGGAACTTCCGGGTGAACAGCGGTCGTTCACTGGCTATGCGGCCTGGGCCGGGCGGTTTCTGGACGTCATCGGCGAAAGCCGGGTGGCCCTGGTGGCCGGTCACTCGTTCGGGGGCGGCGTGTCGACGGCCTTCGTCCACGACCATCCCGGTCGGGCGGGGTCCTTGCTGTTGGCAAATGCCATTGGCGGCCCCACCTGGGCCTCGTCCCCTGATGGCATCCGCACCATGACCCAGCGGCCGGCGTGGGACTGGGGCCGTTATTTCGGGACCGATCTGTTCCACTCACCTCACCTCATGCGGGTCCTCCCCGCTTTGCTCGAGGATTTCATCCCCAATCTGATGCAGAACCCGCTGGGAATGTTCCGTACCGGCGACTTCATCCGGCGGGCTGATCTGTTGATGGAGATTCGGGCCATTGCCCGTCGTCACACTCCGGTACTGGTGGCGTGGTCGGATCGGGATCGGCTGGTGCCCCGGTCCGTATTCGACGAAATGCGACAGGCGGCCGGGGTGGACGGAGTGGTGGTCAACGGATCCCACTCGTGGTTGATTGCCGACCCGGAGGCGTTCGGGGAACTGGCTATCCACGCACTGGTGGATTCGGGAGCGCTCACCGTTCGCCCTTCCCTCAGCGTCGTCTGAACCGTCGATGGCGGCGGTAGCCTGAGCCGATGACCATCCCCATCCGTGATGCCGCCACTGTGATGCTGGTTCGGGATGCGGTCGACGACGACGGTGGACCGGCCATCGAAGTCTGCATGCTCCGCCGTAATCTGGCTTCCGAATTCGTGGCGGGTGTCTACGTCTTCCCGGGTGGGGGTGTCGACCCCGAAGACTATGGGGACGACATCGAGGCTCTGTGTCCGGGCCGCACCGACGCCGAAGCCAGTGCCATCCTCGGAGTTCCATCAGGCGGGTTGGCCTTCTGGGTGGCGGCCTTACGCGAGTGTTTCGAAGAGGCCGGGGTGCTGTTGGCCTATCGGCCTGGCGATGAAGCCGATTCCGAGGGGCGGTTCCTCGACACCACCGACCCGGACACCTCGGTACGGTTCGTCACCTACCGGGACGCCCTGAACGCCGGGACATTGCGGCTGCTCGACATCTGTCGTCGTGAGGGACTGGCCCTCGACGTGGGCTCGGTGCACTACGTCAGCCACTGGATCACGCCTGAGTTGGCACCCCGGCGATACGACACCCGTTTTTTCATCACCGCCGCACCCTCGGGACAGGTGGCCCGCCACGATGATGGCGAGACCATCGCCTCCATCTGGATTCGCCCGGTCGACGCCTTGCACCGCTTCGAGGCGGAGATATCGAGCTGCTTCCCCCCACCATCGAAAACCTGAAGCACATCGGTCGATTCCGGACCACCGTCGAGGTCATGGCATGGGCAGAAAAAGTGACCGACGTTCCGACGGTGCTGCCGATCGTGTTGTTCGAAGACGGGCAGGTGCTGGTGCTGCGACCCGGTGACGAAGGCTACGAGGAGGCCATCGAAGCCAAGATGGCCTCGGGGACCGAAGCCGATGACCAGATTGCCGCCGCTGCTCGTGGCCTGTTGTGGCCAAAGGCCGACCCGGTGTGAGTTGACAGTCATCGATATCAGGAGCGATCGACCGCAGATGCTTCTGCCGGTGCGCCCACACCTGACGCCGAGACCTCCGCCGGTCAGCTCCGCGACGCCGGGCTGACTGCCAGTACCCCGGCGTCCACTGCGGCATCCACCCGCTCGAGAAGTCGGGCGCTACACCCGTCCATCGGGACTACCGGGGCGATGGTGGTCACCACTTGTTCGGCCATGTCGGCAAATACCTTGGCCAGGGCATGACCTTCGTCGAGTGCCACCGGAGTCCCGGCGTCGCCACCGGCCGATACCGAGGGATGGAGCGGGACCTGGCCAATGAGTGGGACGCCCACCTCGGCGGCCAGGCGGGCACCACCGCCGGAGCCGAACAGGGCGTACGAGGTGCCGTGCTCGCAGGTGAAGTCGCTCATGTTCTCGATGACGCCGGCCACCCGCAGGTAGCCCTTGCGGGCCATATCCGCGGTGCGGGCCGCCACCTTCTGGGCNGCCACGGGAGGCGTCGTCACCACGATGACCTCNGTACGGGGCAGCATCCGGGCCAGGCCCATCTGGATGTCTCCGGTCCCGGGAGGCATGTCGATCAAGAGGTAGTCGAGGTCACCCCAGTGGACGTCTTCGAGAAACTGCTGCACGGCGCGGTTCAAGATGAGACCCCGCCACATGATGGCGCTGTCCTCGTCGGCCAGGAAACCCATGGACAGGACCCGTAGCAGGCCGTCGCCGATCCGTTGCTCGAGTGGCACCATCTTCTTTTCCCGGGACTCGACNTCACCCTGCATGCCGAGAAGCCGGGGTATGGAGAATCCCCAGATGTCGGCGTCGAGCACCCCGATGGTCAGACCCCGCCGGGCCAGGGCGACCGCCAGGTTGACNGTGACCGAACTCTTTCCCACGCCCCCTTTGCCCGAGGCGATGGCGATGACCCGAGCGGTATCGGGGATGTCGGTNGCGGGAGCCGGGTTCCGGGCCACAAGTCGGGCCCGGGCCATCACCGCTTTACGTTGTTCGGCGTCCATGACCCCCGTGGTCATCGTCACCGCTTTTACCCCGGGTAACGCGCCCACGTGGGTCTCCACGTCACTCCGGATCTGGTTCCGGAGGGGGCACCCGGCGATGGTCAGGGCCACGTCGACCTCCACCACGCCGGCCCCGGGGAGCCGGATGGCGGTCACCATGCCCAGTTCGACGATGTCGGCCCCCAGTTCGGGGTCGACCACGCCACGCAGCGCGGCGCGCACCTGTTCCTCGGAGACCGGGGTTGAGGAACCTGAGGCATCCACGCTGGTCATCACGCCCGAATTGTACCGGGGGTGCCCCTTCGGCCACCCGCAGGGGTGTACCAATATGGCGCGGGCGCGGGTACGCTGTCCTCAACGGTCACTTCGGGTGTCGTATCCGTGGTTGCCCGGTATCAATTCGATCCGCAGGAGGAACGTCGGTGAGCACGATCATGCAAACTGTAAGCATCGGAAGGAAGCCGAGTCCGGTGACGTTGACCGATAAGGCCACGGCCAAGGTCGGCGAGCTTCTGGCCCAGGAGGACACCGAGGGCCTGGCCCTCCGGGTGGCGGTGCGTCCCGGCGGTTGTTCGGGGTATAGCTACGAGATGTTCTTCGATGCGGATATCGCTGCCGACGACGTGGTGCGCGAGTTCAGTGGCGTGAAGGTCATCGTCGATTCGGCCAGCGCCGAGCTGCTCAAGGGCTCGACCCTCGACTACGCCGATGGTCTGCAGGGCGACGGGTTCCATGTGACCAACCCGAGTGCGACCCGCACCTGCGGTTGCGGTTCTTCTTTCAGCTGATCGACTGATCCGCCCCGCGCCGACAGCGCTGATGCCTGGCACCCGATGACGGGGTTTGGCTGCGGACGACCAGGTTAGGAACGGCACATTGAGCGCACCCATCGGTCCCTATAGCCCCGTGGTGAGAGCCGGCCCGTGGTTGGTGACTTCCGGGCAACTCGGGTTGGTGCCATCTGTACCCGACGGATCGGCCGGCGACGACCCATCGCCGCTCCCGGCCCCGTCTCTCATCAGTGGCGGTGTGGCGGCCCAGTTGACCCAGGCCCTGTCCAACGGCGAGGGCTGGTTGCGACGTGAGGGGGCGACCCTTCGAGATGTGATCAAGACCACCGTGTTCATTACCGACATGGACGACTATGCCGCGGTCAATGAGGCGTACTCGGCGTTCTTCGGAGACCACCGACCGGCCCGATCCGTCATCGCGGTGGTGGCTNTGCCGATGGGGGCCCTGGTCGAAGTGGAACTCTGGGCCTACACGCCGTCCTGATCAACCGGTCACCGGCCGACCCCTCCTCCGGTCATCGTCGAGTACGCCGCCTCGGCGTGTTGGGTGAGGTCGAGGCCCAGGAACTCTTGTTCGGCGGTGACCCGCAACCCAATCGTCCGATCGACTGCCTGGGCGATGAGGTAGGTCACGGTGAAGCAGAAGCCGANGGAGACCACGGTGGCCAACGCTTGGTTGGCCAGCAGATGGAAACCCCCTCCGCTGAAGAGGCCGTTGGCGCCGGTGGAGTTGATCGAGCGGGCAGCGAAGAGCCCGAGTAACAGCATGCCGATGATGCCTCCGACCCCGTGTACCCCCAGGACGTCGAGGGAGTCGTCGTAGCCGTAACGGAACTTGAGCCGGACCGCGAATGCACACGCCAGACCGGCGGCTCCTCCGACCACCAGTGAGGCCATGGGACCGATGTAACCGGCGCACGGGGTGATGGCCACCATGCCGGCCACCGCCCCTGACGCGGCACCGAGGGTGGTGGCCACGTGCTCTTTGAAGGCTTCGAACACCAGCCACATCAACAACCCGGCGGCCGCGGCCAACTGGGTGTTCACGAATGCGCTCACCGCCACACTGTTGGCCCCCAACGCGGACCCGGCGTTGAACCCGAACCAACCGAACCAGAGGATGCCGGCTCCCAACAGGGTGAGGGGTACCGAGTGGGGTTGCATCGACTCCCTGGGCCATCCCCNNCGCTGACCGAGCACCAACACGACGGCCAGGGTGGAGAACCCCGAGTTGATCTCGACCACGGTACCGCCGGCGAAGTCGAGNACGCCGCGTTGGGCCAGCCATCCCCCGGGGCTNAAGGCCCAGTGGGCCAGAGGCACGTACACCAGTGTGAACCACAGTGCGATGAAGACGACGAAACCCACGAACCGGACCCGGTCCACCGTGCCTCCGCTGATGAGGGCGGCGGTGACGACCGCGAACATCATCTGAAACACCATGATCGCCATGGGCGAGACGTGAACCCCGTGGAAGCCGGACAATGGCTGGGTCATGTTACGCAGGCCCAGGTTGTGCAGTCCTCCCAGTAGGCCGCCACCGATGTCGTGCCCGAAGGACAGGCTGAACCCGTAGACGGCCCAGAGCACGGTGATGATTCCCATGCAGATGAAGCTCAACATCATCACGGCCAGCACGCCCTTGGGGCGGACCATGCCTCCGTAGAAAAGTGCCAGACCCGGGGTCATGAACAGCACCAGTGCGGCGCTGATCAAGACCCACGCAGTATCTCCTGAACTCATGGTGCCACCTCATTGGATTCAGACGGTGAACGGGGAAGTCGCGGAACCCTGTCCGAGTCCCGACGATCGGCTGAGACCCTAGCCGGGGCATCATTGTCAGGTGACAGACGACGAGGGCTACTTGCTCGACAATCAGCAAACGGAGGCAAAACGGCGCTTCGACGCACTGTCGGCGCTGTTCGACCCCTCGACGTTCCGCTGCGTTTGAGGTCCGCCACCACGATGTGGGCAAGGATGAGCGCCCTGGTGGTGGCTTCGACCTCGTCCATGTCCGCCTCGTTCTGGTCCACCTCCCCGAGCGCACCCAGGCGTTGGCGACCATGGTCGACTCTGCGACCTGGTGGTTGGTTGGTGGTGGAGGACGCGGACCCAGCCCTGCAGCCCCTTATCTGCCCCGATGAGGTCGGTCCTGAACAACGGTTGGCCGACCAACTGCGACGGGGCTTCCGCACCCTGATGGCCGGGTGGGGGGCCGACCTGGCCTACGGGCGAACCCCGCCGCGGTTGCTCCGGGATGCCGGGCTCGTCGACGTAGAGGCTGATGCATACTTTTCGATCACCTCCCCGGCATGCACGTTGCTCGAGCAGGCCACCGTGGAACAGATCCGGGGACGCCCGGTGTCGAACGGAATCGCCACCGACGCGGACATTGATCTGCATCTGGCCAACATTGGCTCCGGTTGTGTTGACCTGGCCACCTCGCCGATGGTGTCGTCCTGGGGTCGCAAACCACCGGTTGACTAGTCCCCACCGAACCGCAGACTGTCAGCGGGTGGCCATCTCCACGTGGGTGCCGGCGGGGATGAGCCGCACTCCCTCGGCGACCAGGAGACAACCGTGCTCGCGCTGTTTCCCGGGTGCGAGGCGGCCCGAAACGGTGACCACCCTCCACCACGGGAGCGTCCCTCCCGAGGTGGCGAGTACGTTGCCGACGGCCCGCGCCGCGCCGGGAAACCCGGCCTCTTGGGCGATTTCGCCGTAGGTCATCACGTCACCACTGGGAATGGCGGCGATGGCAGCGGTGACTGCGTCGATGAAATCGGGAGGAGGTGCCATGCTCGGAACACCCCTATCGTTTCACGCGGTGATCAGTCGAAGAGGTGCCTTTTCGCCGGGACGTGGCGTCTGGCGAATCGCCCGAGGTGCCGCCGTCCCCGACAGCCCG
>JGI24130J36418_10000469_pt1 | contig 13280 bp, 12 predicted proteins | sample BarGraNGADG00212_FD_36418 | JGI IMG/M metagenome (IMG submission 36418)
GCGGCATTCTTGCTGGTCTTGACATCGATCGCCCCTGACAGCTTGGTGCCGCCGACGATGCGCAGGTGCTGAGGGCCGGAGTGGCCCAGCGAGACGAACTCGGAGTCCAGACTCTGGCCGATGCGGGCGAGCATCTCAAGGCTGAGATTCTGCTTGCCCTGCTCGATGCGGGCCACCGCGCTCTGGCTCGTCCCCAGGGAGTCGGCAAGATCGTTCTGGGTCAAGCCTTGGTGACGTCGGGCATCCCGGATCAAGGTGCCGATGCGGCCCAAATAGCTCTCTCTCATGCACCCGACTATAGATCACATGTGAGATACCACGTAACGCCTGTTGCCTTGGCGGGTCGGTGTGAGTGTTGGTGTGAGTTGTTGGTCAGGCTGGGACGCTGGCCACACCCCGAGGCAGGAACCGCTTCCCGTTGACTTTCTCCGAGATGCCGGTGCGATCCAGCAGTGGCGTGAGACCGCCGTTCCAGAGGGCGAACCCGGCGCCGGTGATCAGGGCGAGGTCGATGTCCATCGGAGCCGCGACAACACCCTCGTCCAGCATGAGCTGAGCTTCCTGCGCCAAGGCCGAGAGAACCCGTTCACGCACCTGCGCGGAGTCGAGGACCGTCGGGTTGGCCGGCGTCTCCATGAGCACCGCGACCTCGGGGTCCAGCACGGGCTTGCCCTCGGGGTAGATGTAGAACCCGAGCTTGCCGGCGGCGACCAGACGGTGCAGGCCCTCCGACACATAGAAGCGGTCCGGGAAGGCGCTGAAGAGGCTCTCATTGTTGTGCAGGGCGATTGCGGGACCGACCAAGCCCAGCAGCTCGAACGGCGGCATTGGCGCGAACCCGGCGAAGGCATGGTCGGCGATGTCCAGGGGGGTGCCCTCGTCGACGATCCGACCGACCTCGCCCATGAACCGGCCCAGGAGTCGGTTCGCGATGAACGATGGCGAGTCCTTGGCCAGGATCGACGTCTTCTTCAANGTCTTGCCGGTGGCAAACGCCGTCGCCAAGGTGGCGTCGTCGGTCCTGTCNCCGCGGATGATCTCCAGCAGCTGCATGACCGCGACCGGGTTGAAGAAGTGGAAGCCCACGACGCGCTCGGGGTTCTTCAGGTCTGAGGCCATCTCGGTGATCGACAGCGAGGACGTGTTGGTCGCCAACAGACATTCGGCCGACACCACCGCCTCGACCTCGGCGAACACCTGCTTCTTGACGCCGATCTCCTCGAATACCGCTTCGATCACGAAATCAGCATCGGCGAAGTCGTCCTTGCTCGTCGAGCCGGTGACCAGTGCCTTTAGCCGGTTGGCCCTATCCGCGCTGAACCGCCCGCGGCCGAGCAGCTTGTCGATCTCGGCGTGGACGTAGCCCACACCCTTGTCCACGCGATCCTGGTCGAGGTCTGTCATCACAATCGGAACCTCGAGCCGCTGCACGAAGAGCAGGGCCAGCTGGCTCGCCATCAAGCCGGCGCCGACGATACCGACCTTGGTGACGGGGCGCGCCAGCGCACGGTCGGGAGCACCGGCCGGGCGCTTGGCGCGCTTCTGCACGAGGTCGAAGGCATACAGGTTGCTGCGCATCTCCTCGCTCAGCAGCAGGTCTGCAAGGGCGTTGTCCTCGGCGGCGTAGGCCTCTTCGCGCGAGGCGGTCCGGGCTGCGGATACGAGCTCGAGGGCCTGCAGGGGTGCTGGTGCTGCGCCCCCTGTCTTGGTATTGACGAGCGCCTTTGCCGCGGCCACGGCGCCCTCCCATGCGGCCTCGTCGCGGTCGATCTCGGGACGGATCACGACGGTCCTGCCCGCGATGACGTCGGCTGCCCAGGACAGGGAGTCCTCCAAGAACATGGCCGGCTCGAACAACACGTCGGCGATCCCGAGCTCGAAGGCTTGGGGGCCCTTGAGCATGCGGTTGGTGTTCAGGGGGTTCTCGATGATGACCTTCAGGGCCGACGTGACGCCGATGAGGTTCGGCAGCATGTAGCAGCCGCCCCAACCGGGCACCAGACCGAGGAAGCACTCGGGCAACGCCAGGGCAGGCACGCCGGCGGAGATGCTCCGGTATGCCGCGCTGAGCGCGATCTCGACGCCGCCACCCATGGCGGCGCCGTTGACAAACGCAAACGTCGGGACGGGCAGTGTCCGGAACTGCTCGAACGTTGTGTGCCCGAGTGCTCCGATGGCCAGCGCTTGGTCGTGCCGGGTCACCTTGGGAACCCCGGTCAGGTCCGCACCGACTGCGAAGATGAACGGCTTCCCGGTCACACCGACTCCGACGATCTCGCCAGCTGCGGCGCGGTCGCGCAGCGTCTTCAGCACACCGGAAAGGCCAGCCAGGGTCGCGGGGCCAAAGGTGTTGGGTTTGGTGTGGTCGAGGCCGTTGTCCAGCGTGACCAGCACGAACGTGCCCCCACTGCCGGGCAGTGTGATGTCGCGTGCCAGTGCCCTGGTGATGACCTCGTCCGGGAAGATGGAGGCAAAGTTGATGGCCTCCGCGTCGGTGGTGGTTGCGTCGGTGTTCGAGGTGTTGATGCTCATCAGGCCACAGCTCCCTGGGTCGTGTGAGTTGTGGAGGCGAGCTCCGTGCCGTAGTCGCTGTGGTGAGGGTTCTCCCAGATCACGGCGCCGCCCATGCCGATGCCGATGCACATGGCGGTAAGGCCGTAACGCACGTCAGGGTTCTCCTCGAACTGGCGGGCGAGCTGGGTCATCAGTCGGACGCCAGAGCTGGCCAAGGGGTGGCCGGTGGCGATCGCCCCGCCGTACTTGTTCACCCGGGGGTCGTCGTCGGCGATGCCGAAGTGGTCCAGGAAAGCCAGCACCTGGACNGCGAAGGCCTCGTTGAGCTCAAAGAGGCCGATGTCCTCGATGGTGAGACCGGCTTGTGTNAGGGCCTTCTCGGTCGCNGGCACCGGCCCGATGCCCATCACCTCGGGCTCGACGCCCACGAACGCGTAGGTCGCCAAGCGCATCCGCACCGGNAGCCCGAGNTCCGCGGCGGCATCGGCCGAGGCCACGATGCACGCGGTCGCGCCGTCGGTCAGACCCGCGCTGTTGCCNGCGGTGACGTTGCCATGCGAACGGAAGGGGGTCTTCAGCCCGGCGATGTCCTGCAGGGTGGTGCCGGGCCGTGGCGGCTCGTCCCTGGTGGCCAGTCCGTATCCGAGCTCGGTGTGGCGGGTGGCGACAGTGACCAGGTCGGGCGTGATCTTGCCGTCGGCGTACGCCTTCTCGAGCTTGTGCTGGCTGGCCACCGCGTAGGCGTCGCAACGCTGCTTGGTCAGACCAGGGAAGCGGTCATGCAGGTTCTCGGCGGTCGCGCCCATCACCAGGGCGGACGGGTCGACGACCTTCTCGGAGAAGATCCGCGGGTTGGGGTCGACGCTCTCGCCCATCGGATGGCGCCCCATGTGCTCGACACCCCCGGCGATGGCGATCTGTGCCGTGCCGAACGCGATGGCGGAGGCCACGCTGGTCACCGCGGTCATCCCACCGGCACACATGCGGTCGATGGAGTACCCCGGTGTGGTGTTGGGCAGACCGGCCAGCAGCGACGCAACCCGACCGAGGGTCAGACCCTGGTCACCGATCTGCGTGGTCGCGGCGATCGCGACCTCCTCGACCCGTGCCGGCGGCAGCTCCGGGTGACGGCGCAGCAGCTCGCGGATGCAGTTGATGACGAGGTCATCGGCGCGCGTCTGGGCATACATACCCTTGTCGCCGGACTTGCCGAACGGCGTACGCACGCCATCGACGAACACGACCTCACGCAGAGTGCGGGGCACTGGGTCTCCCTGGGTTGGGCGAGTGGGTGGGCAGGTGGCTGGGCAGGTGACCAGACACTGTCGACAGGCGACCGCGGGCTTGCGCTGCGATCGACGAGAGCGATGCTACTCGCCAGTAACTTCGACGGTAACCCCGCGAGCCATTTTGGCCTCAGCCTCGACGGGCCGGTTGATGGCCTCTTCGAGGATGGGGCCGGCGATGTCGATCTGCCACTGACGGGCCCCCAGCGCGCGGAGCGCCTCGGCGATGGACTCAAGCGTCGGGTCAGGTGGGGGAGACCACAGCACTCGGCGGATCGAGTCGGGGGACAGCACGTTCTCGATCGGGATGTTGCGGGCTTGGGCGAACTCTCCCAAGGCTGCTCGGGCCTGAGCCAGGCGAGCTGCTGCGGCGGGATCGCGATCGGGCCAGGCACGCGCCGGTGGCGGGCCGTCCGGGCGCCGGGCGAGGGCGGGCAGCTCCGACTCAGGCACATGGCGTGCCCGCTCCAGTGCCGCGAGGAGCTGTCGCTGGTATCGNCGAACGGACCGCGCGCTGGGGCCGTCATGAATGTCCGCGTCCGTCTTCGGGGATNTGAGCGCCAGGTCGATCAGGGCGNCGTCGGGCAGGACCCGGCCGGGGGAGACGTCGCGTTCGATCGCGATCTCTTCCCGCGTCTGCCACAGCTCACGGACCATGGCGGCACCGCGGCGGTTGCGGACCTTGTGCATCCCCGAGGTGCGACGCCAGGGTTCGAACCGAACTGGTGGGCCGGTGAACCGGGTGAGTGCGTCGAACTCCTGCTCGGCCCACACCATCTTGTCCTGAGCTGCCAGGTCGGCGGCCATGAGATCGCGAACCTGGCCGAGAACCTCGACGTCGAGCGCGGCGTATCGGAGCCAGGGCTCCGGCAGTGGCCGGGTCGACCAGTCGACAGCCGAGTGCTCCTTGGCAAGGGTGAGCCCGAGATAGTGCTCGACCACAGCGGCCAGCCCAACCCGCGGCAGACCAATGAGCCGTCCAGCGAGCTCGGTGTCGAACAGTCGCGTCGGATGCAGGCCAACCTCCGCCAGGCAAGGCAGATCCTGGGTGGCGGCGTGCAGGATCCACTCGACATCGGTCAGAGCCTCGGCGATGGGCGAGAGATCGGGACACGCGATCGGGTCAACCAGCCATGTGCCCGCGCCTTCGCGTCGGATCTGGATGAGATATGCCCGTTGGCCGTAGCGGTAGCCGGATGCGCGCTCTGCGTCGATGGCCGCCGGACCGGTGCCAACAGCAAGGAACGAGGCCGCGCTGACCAGTCCACGCTCGTCCACGACCACGTCCGGCACGCCGTCCGCGGGCATGTTCAGGGCAACCAGGACCGGAGCGATGCGCACGTCCTCACCGGCGAAGTCGGGATCATGCGCGGTGGCGCCCACCGACGAGTCGGATGGCTGTGGGGAGGCGCTGGATCCGGTATTCACAGGGTCAATCTATTTGACCTGCGGGCCCAGAACGTTGGCCGGTAGCACCCGCCGCTGTTCAGCGGCGTCGTCCCGGTAGCGCCACGACACCGTCGGGCAATGGCGGCAGACCGGCGATCATGCACAGTAGATCCGACCAGACCTGCAGATGGACACCGAGGTCGGGGCCGGTCGGGGTCCAGGATGCCCGGATCTCCATCTCGACCGTGGTCTTGCGTTCCCCCAGGGCGGCGAAGCTCTCGGACACGACCCGAGTGACCGTGCCACCCTCGGCGGTGTAGGGGGCGTCGTGCTCCTTGAGCGCGTCCATCAGCCATGACCANCCGACGCCGCCGAGCATCGGGTCGTTCGCCAGCTCCGGCTCGAGCTCAGCGCGGGCGAAGGTGACCACGCGCCAGACCCCGTCCCACGGCTCAGGCGCGGACGGGTCGTGCAGAAGGACAAAACGGCCAGAGGCCAGCTCGTCACCTTCGGCGGGGAGCCCGGCGGTGACGACTTCTGCGGTCAGGGCCACGGCATACGGGGCGATCCTGCTGGGAGCGGGGACCTCTTCGACGCGNACCTCGGGGCGCAGCCGGACCTCGCGCAGGGCCCGCAGGGCCTGAGTGAATTCGGCGGGATTCTCGCCGGGGACGCCATGAGTGCCCACCACTTGAGCCTATGTCGACAGGTCCCGGGATGGAGTTCCGGCACGCCGGGATAATGTGCAGCGATGTTGCCTCTGCTCGCCCTGCTCTCCAGCGCATGCTGGGGCACCTCGGACTTCTTTGCGGGGCTCAAGGCCCGGACCATGTCGCCACCCGCCGTGGTTGCCGTCACCCAGGCCTTCGCCCTCGTCGCGCTGAGCGTCATCCTGCTGGTGCGACACGCGGGTCTTGCCGCATCGTTCAGCGGGAACGGCGCGCTCTGGTCCGCTACCGCCGGGGCTGCCGGCGCTGCCGGTCTGGTCTGTTTCTACACGGCACTGGCCTCCGGGACGATGGGGGTCGTGGCACCGATCTCATCCCTGGGTGCACTCGTCCCGGTCCTGCTCGGTCTGCTCAACGGAGAGCACCCGAGCACCACCGCGTGGTTCGGAATGGCGATCGCGGTGACAGGTGCGGCTCTGGCGTCCGGGCCCGAGCTGGCCGGAGCCGTGCCACCGCGACCGGTGATCCTGGCTGCTGCCGCCGCGGCGTTCTTCGGGGTGGCACTCTTCAGCCTCGACCGAGGGGCCCGCTACGCACTGCTGGAGACGTTGTGGGGCATGCGGTTGACCAGCGTGGCCATGTTCCTCGTCGCGGGGCTGCTGACCCGTTCGGTGGGCGGCACACGCGCGCGCGACCTGCCGGTGCTCGCGGTCATCGGTCTGGGCGACGTCACCGCGAACGGTCTTTTCGCGTTCGCCTCGTCGCGGGGCATGGTCAGCGTGGCCAGTGTGCTCGGCTCGTTGTACCCCGTGGCGACCCTCTTCTGGGCGAGGCTGCTCCTGGACGAACGGTTGCGCCGCGTGCAGGCCATCGGAGTCGGACTCACCTTGGTCGGAGTGGTTGCCATCGCGGTCTGACCCATGGGTTGTCCGTGGGAGGATCGGCCCGTGACGAACTCCTCGAGCAGCCCCCGCGACAGTGCACTTCTCCGCGCCGCCCGACGCCAGAGCGTGTCACACACGCCGGTCTGGTTCATGCGACAAGCGGGCCGGTCGCTGCCGGAGTACCGCAAGGTCCGCGAGGGCGTGGGAATGCTCGACTCCTGCCGCACGCCGGATCTGGTCGCCGAGATCACGATGCAGCCGGTGCGCCATCTAGGGGTCGACGCGGCGATCCTGTTCAGTGACATCGTGGTGCCGCTGGCCGCTGTCGGCGTCGATCTTGACATCGTCTCGGGGGTGGGACCCGTGGTGGCTCAGCCGTTCCGGACCCACGCCGACCTCGACCGTCTTCCGGAGCTGACGCCCGAGCACCTCCCGTACATCACCGAGGCCGTGCATATGGTGCTCCCCGAGCTCGGTGCCACGCCGCTGATCGGCTTCGCCGGTGCGCCGTTCACTCTCGCGTCGTACCTCGTCGAGGGTGGGCCCTCCAAGAACCATGAACACACCAAGGCCATGATGCACGGCGACCCGGAGCTGTGGAATGCCTTGTGCGCCCGACTGGCGCAGATCTCTGGAGCAATGCTTCGGGTGCAGGCGCAGGCCGGCGCATCGATCGTGCAGCTTTTCGACTCGTGGGTGGGCGTGTTGTCCCGCAAGGACTACGAGACCTACGTCCAGCCGCACTCGCGGGTGGCCCTGTCGGCTGTGGCCGACCTTGACGTCCCGAAGATTCACTTCGGTGTAGGAACTGGCGAGCTGTTGGCCTCGATGGGTGCCGCCGGCGCGGACGTCGTGGGCGTGGACTTCCGCACCTCCCTGACCGACGCCCGCGCTCGCCTCGGAGACCGGTATGCCGTACAGGGCAACCTGGACCCAGCCCTGCTGTTCGCACCGTGGCCGGCTCTGGAGAAGGCCGTTCGATCGATCGTGGCCGAGGGTGCTCAGGCGCCGGGACACATCTTCAACCTGGGCCACGGTGTCTTGCCGGAGACCGACCCCGACGTGCTGACCCGCGTCGTCCAGCTGGTCCACGAGGTGTCCGCTCGCTGACAGGCTCTCACGGAGCTGGTGGACCGCCCGGCGCGGGAACGACCGGTAGCCGGTTCGCCCGGCGGCGGCGCAACCACCACACGAGTGGTGAGCCGACCAGGGCGAGGAATACGGCGAACGGCAGCACGGCACCGATGCCGGTGAACAGTCCCTGGGCCGAGGCCGCGAACGCGTCCCAACCGGAGCGCAGACCGGCGAGGAAACCGTTCTCGGTCACGGTCTCGTTCCCGGGCGTCCTCAGTGATACCGCCAAGGTGGAGCGGTCGACGCTGTCCTTGAGTGCAGCGAGCTGCGACTCCAGCGACTCCAGGTCCGCCTCTCGCCGACTCATCTCGCTCTCCAGGGCAACGACCTGACCGAGGTCCTTGGCCTGGGCCATCAACGCGCGCACGCGGTCAACGCTGGCACGCATGGTCTTCAGCCGGCTCTCGGTGTCGACATACTGCGAGGTGACGTCCTGCGAGGACGTGTTGCGCTGTAGAACCGTGCCGATCTTGCCGAGCTGGTCGAGGGCCGTATCCAGCTTGTCCGCCGGCACCGACAAGGTCATGGTGCCGAAACCAAACCCGTCACCGGGCGCGCTGGAGGACCCTCCGGTGTTGGAGAGCGGCACAGGGTCGCCCGGACCTCCCGTTCCGATCTGCTCACTGAGCACCTGGGCCTGCAGACCCGTGGCAATGTTGCGCACCTGGGCCGCGGCGATGCTGATGTCCTTGACCCGCAGATCGAGGCTGGCGCTCTTGGTCAGCTTGGGCCCGACACTGACCACCGCCGACCCGAGCTTGGACGAATCGGCCGGAGCGCCCGGCGCGACGGCTCCCGACTTGGCTTCCGGCGCGCCGTTGACCCGCGTGCCCCCCGCGGCAGGCGCGCCGCCGCCCACGGCCGCGCTGGTGCTGGATGAGCCGCCGGCGCTGCACCCAGAGAGCAACAGGGCGGTGAGTGTGCCCGCGGCGATCATCTTTCCGGTGGGGAAATGCGGCCGCGTGGGATCAGCGTGCCGATCGTGGAAGCGGTACTTGCTGAGGGGGAACGTGATCTTCATGGCAGACCTCCGAAGGACGATCGCTGTTCGTGCGGTATTCCCGTTGGAGCGGCTGACGGTCCCGTTCGTTCCATCCCAGGCGGTGTCGATTCGGTCACGGGGACGAAGAGGGGGCAGCGGGCCGGCGACGGCTCCCTGACCCACGCGCGAGACGGTCAGGTTGTCGGGTAAGAATGACCAGATGAGCCCGAAGCCTTCAGCCAGCGAGGTCCGCGAGATCAACGACAGCATCCGCTACGCGATGTGGTCGGTGTTCAAGGTCACGAGCCCTCTTCCCGATGATCGCCCCAAGGTCGCAGCGGAGGTTGAGGCGCTGTTTGCCGACATAGGCGAGCAGGGTGTCGTGGTGCGCGGGGTCTATGACGTCGCCGGGCTCCGGGCGGATGCCGACTTCATGATCTGGTGGCACGCCGAGGATCTCCGCGCCGTGCAGACGGCCTATCACCGGCTCCGTCGCACCGAGCTCGGCGCCCACCTGGAGCCGGTGTGGTCGGTTGCCGCACTGCACCGTCCGGCCGAGTTCAACAAGGGGCACATCCCGGCCTTCATGGCCGACGAAGACCCGAAAGCCTTCATCTGCGTCTACCCGTTCGTGCGTTCCTACGAGTGGTACCTCCTGGACGACACCGAGCGTCGCAGCCTCCTGTCGGAGCACGGACAGATGGCGCGCGGCTATCCGGANGTGCGCGCGAACACGATCGCGTCCTTCGCGTTGGGCGACTATGAGTGGATCCTGGCGTTCGAGGCTGANGACTTGACCCGGATCGTCGATCTCATGCGCCACCTGAGGGGCTCCGAGACCCGTCGCCACGTGCGCGAGGAGGTGCCCTTCTACACCGGCCCGCGGGTCGAGGTTGCGGCGCTGGTCGACTCCCTGCCCTGATCGGGCTGTGTGCTGAATCCTCAGCCCTATCGCCCAGAGCCCGCTCAGTCGCCGGTGGCGCCGTCGATAAGCTCGCGGAGCAGATCGGCGTGTCCGTTGTGTCGGGCGTACTCCTCGATCATGTGGACATAGACCCACCGCAACGAGATCGAGCCGTTCCTGCCGACGAAGGTGTCGTCGAGGGACTTCGTGCGGACGGCNTCGTCGGCGGCCAGGCACTCGGCCTTGAACGTCGCGAACGCTTCTGTGACATCGGCGTCCGCGACGTTGTCGAAGTCGCCGTCCTCGTCGTCATCGGAGCAGTACAGATCAGGCAGGTTGAGTCCTGCAGCCCGGGTGCGGAACCACACTCGCTCCACCTCGGCCATGTGCCGCAACAGCCCGAGCAGCGTCAGGGCTGACGGGCTGACCGCGGCGCTCTTGAGCTGTGCAGCGGTCAGCCCGGTGCACTTCCACAGCAAGGTCCCGCGATGGAAGTCCAGCCACGCCTGGTACATCGCCCGTTCCTCGGCGACGTGGGGCGGATTGCTGCGAAACTGGTCTGCAGTGCTCATTTCGGCCCCGGCTCGAGCCGCAGGCTGATGCTGTTGATGCAGTAGCGCTGGTCCGTCGGGACGTCGTAGCCCTCGCCCTCGAAGACGTGACCCAGGTGTGATCCGCAGTTGGCACAACGGACTTCGACCCGTTTCGCACCCATGGTGCGGTCCTCGAGGTACTCGACCCGGTCCTCGGCCAGCGGGGCGTAGAACGATGGCCAGCCGCAGTGGCTGTCGAACTTGGTGTCGCTGCGGAACAGCTCAGTGCTGCACGCTCGGCACGAGTACACGCCCTGGGTCTTGGTGTCGGTGTACTCGCCGACGTTGGGCCGCTCTGTGCCGGCCAGCCGGAGCACTTGGTACTCGGCAGGAGTGAGCTCCTCACGCCATTGCTCCTCGGTCTTGCTCAGGGGATAGGTGCGGCCGTCGTCCATCGGGGTCCTCCTGCGTAGGGCTGATAACCAGTGCCGTCGGTGTGGGTCCTTCACGCTCTACACAACAGCGCGGCCCGGGTGGACGTTCCCACCCGGGCCACCCGGGCCACCCGGCATACCCGGGTCTGTCAGATCTGGTTGGTCAGCCGATGCCACCACGGATGGCGAGCCGCACGACCTGGGGGTCGTGGTCGGAGTCCTGGTCATAGAACTCGGTGTTGGTGTGCACGATGTCGTACACGAACGCCTCGTCGTCATGACCGCCCGCCAGCGCCTTGCTGAGCAGGATCTGGTCGAGCACCTGGCTGTTGCCCTCGAAGACGTAGGAGTAGCGCTCCTTCTCCGGCAACGTGCGTGGCAAGTCGACGATCGCGTTGGCGCCGGACCCGACCATGATGTCGACGGTCTGGCTGAACTCGAAGTCGTTGATGTCACCGAGCACGACGACGTTCGCGCGTGCGTCAGCCGTGAGGAGCAGGTCGAGGAACGACCGGATCTCCTGGGCCTGCAGGTGACGCCCGTCCTCTGAGAAACGAAGCTGCTGCTGCCACTTGCCGAACAGCGGGTCGTCCCCGCCCTTGGAGGCGAAGTGGTTGGCGATCGCGAAGATCGTCTGGCCACGGAAGGTGAACTCGCCGACGAGGGGCTTGCGGGAGTCGTTCCAGGCGACGTTGGTAGGCGTGATCCTTCCCGGGTTCAGTGCCAGGTGCGGCTTGCCGTCGACCATGGTCAGGCTCTCGGCCGTGGTCGCGTCGCCTGCGGGAGCGTCGACGAACCCGACCCCGCGGTCTGCCCGGTAGATGAAGACTTGGCGGATGTTGCCGCCGGGCGCTCCGCCGTCAGTGAGGTCCTGGGGGTTGACCCAGCGCGCGCTGTAGGCCGGGCCACCCGCGGCCGTGATGGCGGCGATCAGCTTGTCGCTGGTCACGCTCGAGTCAACCGTGAGATCCTGCACCGCTCCGCTGTTGTCCTGGATCTCCTCCAGCGCCAGAATGTCCGGGCTCTGCAGGTTGTTCACGATCTGTCCGGCGAGCCGGTCGAACTTGATCTGCGGGTCGCCGGGCGCGAGGTTCTCGACGTTGAAGGTCGAGATGGCCAGCTGGTCCCTGGACTGGCGCTTGGTGATCTCGCGCTGCAGTCCGCCCAGCTTCAGCGTCGGCGTCGCGGTCACCTCCAGCTTGGGGTTGTTGAACGAGTAGTCGATGACACCGACGGTGTCGCCGGGGATCGAGTCGCCGACGCTGGCCAGCGGCATCGCGCTCGCGGGCAGAAGTGCGTCGTCGAGCTGCACCCGCATCGCGTTGGGGTGGTCGTAGCCGGAGTAGAGAACCCGACCGCGCCTCGTGGTGATGGCGTCGACATTCTGGCCGGGGATGACGGAGGGTGTTCGCACCAACCCATACCAACGCGTGACCAACTCGCTCCTGGAGGATGGCGGATAGGCTCGCGTTCATGGCGAGCGCCGCGACAGTCCTTCAGGTTCCAGGACCTGATGGGGTCGTGCGTGACGTCCGGATCTCCAACCCGGACCGAGCGATCTGGCCGGCCACCAATGACATCGGCAGCGCCGAGATCACCAAGCTCCAGCTCGCCGAGTACACGGTGGCCGTCGCGGAGCCGATGATGCGGGCCCTGGGCGACCGGCCGATCACGCTGCAGCGCTTCTCGGAGGGCATCGAGGGGGAGGAGTTCTTCTCCAAGAACCCTCCGCGGGGAGTTCCGGAGTGGGCGCGATCGGTGATGTGCACCTATCCCTCGGCCCGTACCCATCCGCAGCTGGTCATCGACGAGATCGCAACGGCCGTCTGGGCCGTGCAGATGAACACGGTGACCTTCCACCCGTGGCCGGTGCGCAGCGCCAACAACGACAACCCTGACGAGCTGCGGATCGACCTCGACCCCCAGCCCGGGACCGGCTTTGCGGACGCCGTGCGGGCGGCATACGCGTTGAATGACCTGCTGGCGGAGATCGGNCTCACCGGTTGGGCCAAGACCTCCGGTAACCGTGGGGTGCACGTCTATGCGCGGGTCCACCCCACGCACGAGTTCCTGGACGTGCGCCACGGAGTCATCGGGATCGCGCGCGAGCTGGAGCGCCGTATGCCGGACGAGGTCACCACGGCCTGGTGGAAGGAAGAACGCGGTCAAAAGGTCTTCGTGGACTTCAACCAGGCCAACCGTGACCGCACGATCGCCTCGGCCTACAGCCCTCGACCTCTGCCTGGTGCCCCGGTGTCCATGCCCGTCCCGTGGGANCANCTGGGTGACGTGTCAGCTCGGGACTTCACGGTGCGGACGGTTCCCGGCATCCTGGCCGCTCAGGGTGACGCCTGGCTTGGCATGGATGGGGCGGTCGGCGACGTTGCCCGCGCGATGGCGTTGTGGGGCGCGGACGTCCACGAACGTGGGCTGGGCGAGATGCCCTTTCCTCCGGACTACCCGAAGATGCCCGGTGAGCCGCCCAGGGTCCAGCCCAGTCGGAAGCGTCGCGATCCCGACCTCCCCTGATCCATGGCGGCTCGAACCGACGG
>JGI24130J36418_10000470_pt1 | contig 13267 bp, 8 predicted proteins | sample BarGraNGADG00212_FD_36418 | JGI IMG/M metagenome (IMG submission 36418)
CTGCCCGGCATCTCCGCGTTCCTCGGGGCCGACATCACGGCGGGACTGCTCACCACGCGGCTGGCCGAGCGCGAATCGCCCACACTGTTCATCGACCTCGGCACCAACGGCGAGATCGTCCTGCGCGCCCATGGCCGGCTCGTCGGCGCATCCACGGCTGCGGGCCCCGCGCTCGAAGGCGCGAACATCGAATACGGGATGCTCGCCGAGAGCGGCGCGATCGAGAGGGTGACGCTCGTCGACTCATCCCTCGTGCTCGGGACGATCGGTGACTGGGAGCCCGTCGGCTTGTGCGGAAGCGGGCTCATCGACCTGATCGGCATCCTGCTGAAGACCGGAGTCGTGGACCGCACCGGACTCATGCATGCGGACGTCCCCCCCCCGCTCGCTGCGCGCGTATCCACCCGTGACGGTGTGCGCGTGTTCGAACTCGCACCCGGCGTGTACCTCACGCAGCGGGACATCAGGCAGGTCCAACTGGCCTCGGCCGCCGTCGCCACGGGGATCGGGCTGCTGCTCGAATCCGCGGGGATCGAGTCCGACGACGTCGCCGAGGTGATCGTCGCTGGCGGGTTCGGCTTCCACGTGCGCGCGGACGCGCTGGCGCGCATGGGGATGGTGCCGCGGACGTGGCACGACCGTGTGACCTACGCCGGCAACTCGTCGATCGCCGGAGCCACGCGGGCGCTGCTCGACCGCGGCCAGCGCCGGCTCGCGGACGCCATCGCCCGTCACGTCGAGACGATCGACCTCGCGGCGCACCCGGAGTTCCAGGAGCGGTTCATCCGCGCGCTCGAGTTCCCGGCGTCCTAGCGCGGCCAGCGAGGGTGCCTGCCTCGCGGCGCCCTCTCACGCTCCCCGAAAATGCCGCTCCGGGCCTAGCCGGCCCCGCCCCCGCCGCCGCCTCCGCCACCGCCTCCGCCACCGGAGAATCCGCCTCCGCCACCGGAGCTCGACATCTGGCTCGTCGCCACCTGCGACGCGGATGCGAAACCGGATTGAACGGCGTTGATCGGAGAGCCAGTCCCGCTGGAGTAGGCCCACCAGTAGGTCGTCTGGAAGGCGGGGTCGGTGACGACCTGCGGCGCCACCATCTGGAGCTGCTTGATCACCTCATCGGCGATCCCGAAGACGACGGCGAGGACCAGGAAGCGGTTCCACAACACGACGCTGAGCGGCGGCGCCTCGTTCAGGCGCGAGAAGTCCTTGAGGTAGTCACGGACGCCGCGGTAGCGGACGTAGAGGTCGTTGCCCTTCTGAGAACGGCGGCGCATGAACACCGCGAACCCGGCTGTCACGATGGCGATCGGGACCGTGTACAGCAGAGGCCATCCGCTCTCGATGAACGCGGATCCCATGATGCCGGCGAGCGCCACCGACCCGGCGATGAGCCCGGCGACGATCTGGAACGTCTTCGAATCGGACTCGATGAGGTTCAGGCGCGTCACCTCGAAGCCGGCCGCCTTCTTCCAGTCCGCGATGGCGGAGGTGTACGACTTCGGGTTGGACTTCGCGTACTCGTGCAGCGCCACGAGGTCGATGCTCGAGCCGCCCCCGGCCTGGTTGAAGATGATGTCCATGAGCTGCGCATCGAGCGGGTGCGGCGGCTGCGCCCCCGGCACGCGCGCAAGCACGTAGCTGTCCTTCTCAGCGCCGAAGAACCCGGTGAGGCCCGGGGACTTCACGCTGACCGGGCTCATCGTGATGACCTTCTTGTCGGCCAGCTGCATGAGCGTGGCTGCGATGTCGCCGTCCTGGGCATCGCCCATGTGCCACAGCGCGCCGACGACCGCCGGGTGGAGCTCCGGCATCGGGTCCTCGCGCAGGTAGCCGCCCGGGAAGTCTGAGCGGTACTCGCGCCCGTGGCGCGCGAAGGCCCACCAGACGAACGCGAGCCCGGCGAAGGAGAACACGGCGAGCGCGATGATGACCGACCAGTAGGTCAGCTGGGCGCTGCGGCGTTCCGCGTTCGCCTGGTCGACCCAGACCTGCTCCTCCGCGATGACCGCGTCCTTGCGCACCTGTGTGCTCATGGGGAGCGCGCTCAGCACGGACGCCGGGCACAGCACCCGCGCCTCGACGAACGTCTCCGACGGCAGGTCGGACACGGTCAGCGTCACGGTGCCACCGCCACCGATCGCGACGTTTCCCGTCAGCGGGCCGTGGGCCCACGCGAGGACGTCCGAACTGCTCAGGGCCACCGGCGGCACGATGTCGACCCGGACCTGGCGCGTCGGCACGCCCCACCCGTCACCGACGAACTGCCAGTAGAGCTCGCCGCAGTCCGCCCAACGCTTGACCACCCCGGCCGCCGTGTAGGTGAGGTGGGCTTGATACAGGGTGTCCGCCGCCGAGATGGACGCGTGNACGGTCACCGAGTCCCCGCCGTCGGTGACCGAGTAGGTGCCGGGCGAATCCGCATAGCCGTCGACCAAGGTCAGAGGCGTCTCGCGGGTCGGGTCGGTGGGGTCCACGACGGCCAGGGCTGTGANGTCGATCCCCTCTGAGCCCTTCTTCTCGANGACCCACTCCACCCAGGAGTACGACCCGGAGAAGTCGAAGGTGCGGTATTCCTCCACGTGGAGGTCGCCTGCCGGGTTGAAGGACGCGGTGATGCGCAGGTCCGCGATCTCGTAGCTCTTCGCGAGCGCCGCGGAAGGCGCCAGCAACATCGCCGCGACCAGCGCACAAGCGACCAGTGCCGCGAGTCCGAGCCGATGCGACCGAGCTCCTCGTTCCATGTGGCGCCCCTCGTGCAGTCCCCTCCGAGACGACACGAGGTTAGCACCGCAGCGCCCCCGCGCGCGCGGGTGGGCGCGGGGGCGGGGGCGTGCGGACGGGCTGCGTGCTTAGTTGCGGCCGGCCTTCTTGCGCTCGTTGGCCGTCAGGAGGCGCTTGCGCAGCCGGATCGACTTCGGCGTGATCTCCACGAGCTCGTCGTCCTCGATATACTCGAGCGCCTCTTCCAGCGTGAAGGTGATCGGCGGTGCGAGCTGTACCTGCTTGTCGGCCGAGGCGGCGCGCATATTCGTGAGCTGCTTCGCCTTCGCGACGTTGACCACCAGGTCGCTGTCCTTGGCGTGCTCTCCGACGATCATGCCCTCGTAGCACATGACGCCGGGACCGACGAACAGCTTGCCGCGCGTCTGGAGCGCGTCGAGGCCGTAGGCCACCGACTTCTCGGTCGCCATGGCGATCATCGAGCCGTTGATACGGCCACCAACCTCGCCCTGGTACGGGCCGTAGGCGTTGAAGTGGTGGAACAGCGTGGCCTCGCCGCGGGTGGCGTTCAGGACGCGCGTGCGCAGGCCCATGACGCCTCGAGACGCGATGTTGAACTCGAGGTGGACGCGCTCGTCGCGCTGGACCATGTCGAGCATGATGCCGCCGCGCGACCCGAAGATCTCGATGACCTTGCCGGCGTACTCGCTCGGCACGTCCACGACGGCGAGCTCGATCGGCTCGAGCGTCTTGCCGCCTTCCTTCTTCAGGATGACCTTCGGGCGGCCGACCTGGAACTCGTAGCCCTCGCGGCGCATCGTCTCCATGAGAACGGAGAGGTGCAGGACGCCGCGGCCGGCGACCTCCATGCCGGACTTGTCCTCGGTCTCTGAGATGTTCATCGAGATATTGGACTCGGCCTCGCGCAGCAGCCGCTCCTTGATCTGGCGGCCGCCGACGATCGTGCCCTCCTTGCCCACGAGCGGGCTGGTGGACGGCTCGAAGACGACCGACATCGTCGGTTCCTCGACATGTATCGGCGCGAGCCGGACCGGGTCGATGCGGCAGGTGAACATGTCCCCGATGTCGCAGTCGTCCACGCCCACGACCGCGCAGATGTCGCCCGCGTGAGCGGATTCGGCCGCCTGGCGCCCCATGCCCTCGAACGTGAAGAGCTGCTTGACCTGCGCCTGGTAGCGGGAGCCGTCGTTCTTCACGACAAGGATCTTCTCGCCGTCATGGATCGTGCCGGAGAACACGCGGCCGATGCCGATACGGCCGACGAAGCTCGAGTAGTCGATCGTGCAGACCTGCATCGCGACAGGACCCTCGGCGTCGACGTCCGGCGCCGGGACCTTGTTCACGATCGTGTCGAGCAGCGGGACCATGTCCATGTTGCCGTCGTCGAACTCGTAGCGGGCGTAGCCGTCCACGGCGCTCGTGTAGACGATCGGGAAGTCGAGCTGATTGTCGTCGGCCCCGAGCTCGACCATGAGGTCGAAGACCTGGTCGATGACCTCGTGGGGGCGCGAGCCGTCACGGTCGATCTTGTTGACGACCAGCACCGGCTTCAGCCCGTGCTCGAGCGCCTTCTTGAGCACGAAACGGGTCTGAGGCATCGGGCCTTCGAACGCGTCGACGATGAGCAGCGCGCCGTCGGCCATCTTGAGGACGCGCTCGACCTCGCCACCGAAGTCGGCGTGGCCTGGGGTGTCGATGACGTTGATCTTCGTGTCGCGATAGCGGATCGAGATGTTCTTGGCGAGGATCGTGATCCCGCGCTCGCGCTCCTGATCGTTGGAGTCGAGGATGCGCTCGCCCATGTTCTGGTTCTCGCGGAACACGTGGGTCGTCTGGAGCAGCCGGTCCACGAGCGTGGTCTTCCCGTGGTCGACGTGGGCGATGATCGCGATGTTGCGGATGTCGTTGGCGCGCATGGGGTGGCATCTCCGGGAGTCATGGTGTGTGAAGTCGAGCGCGGCGCTCGGGCCGCATATGCCCTTCGGGCACGGCCGCATACCTTATCACGATTCGTGCATCGACGCCGGGCGCGCGGCTGGAAGGCGGCCCTTAGACGCGCGAGGTGCGCCCCCTTGCGGGAGCGCACCTCGCTTCGCTTCGAACCGGTCCGGGCGGTCAGTCCCGCTCGATCTGCCGGTTCATGCTGGTGGGAGTTCCGGCCAGACGGACCTGGAAATGGTACGTCCCGCGGACGTTCATCGTATGGGTGTAGGACCAGGTGGCCCCGCCGTTGCCGTTGAGCGCCTTGGCGGTGACCATCGCGACCCGGATCCAGCGGTGTGAGTCCGGCTTCTGCACGTACAGGTAGGCGTGCTCGCCGACCTGACTGGGCGTGATCGTGCCTGTCAAGCGCATGACGCGGTGACCGTGGCTCCTAGCCGACTTCATCGAGTCGATGGTGCAGGTCCGGCTCGTGGGGACGGGGGCGGCGGTCACGTCGAACGAGGCGGCGTTCGCGGCTTCGGCGTTGCCGGCCACGTCGACGGACCAGAACGACAGGGTGTGGCTGCCCATGAGGGATGTGCTGACCGTGAGGCCCTCGGCCTGAGCCGCACCATCGAGGATGTAGTACGTGTGTGCGACCCCCGAGCCACCCGCGTTGTCTACCGCGGTCAGCGTGATCGCGGCCGAGCTCACGTATGTCGCCATCGCGTTCGACGTGGTCGTCGGCGCGGTGGTGTCCGTGACCACAGGGGCGACGGGGCTGACGGTGGTCGATCCGATGCCGTCACTGTTGGTCGGGCCCTGTATCGCGTAGATCGTGTACGTCTTGCCGAACGGGACGGTGACCTGTCCGCTCGTTCCGATGATGCTCGAGCCGACCTTCGTCGTACCGTCGAAGACCGCGATCGCGGTGGCTGATGGACCGCTGAGATTGTAGGTCGCCGCCGTTCCCGAGGTCGACGCCAGCGTGGCGGTGACCGCGACGTTCGGGCTGCTATGGCAGCTGGTGCAGCGGGTCGTCTTCGTCGGGGTGGCCGAAGCCGTCGACGCGGTGGCCGCGATCAGGCCAGCGGTCGCCAGCACGAGCACGGCAGCAAGCAGTCTCTTCTTCAAGTGCGACACCTCCAGCGATCTCGTGCGCCCGACCGGTCCTTGGTGCCGGCCTGTGCGCGCGGATGTTCCCGGAGGAGAGCAGCGAACATGCCACGCATGCCAACGTGAGAGGACCCTCACTCCCGCCTCATGGGCGAGCGCCAGGGCGGCTGCTGGCGTGCAGGAGAAGGGCGACTGGACGCGCGACGAGCGGACTAGCGCCTGTCCGAGCGCCCCGAGAGCGCCAACTGTCGCTCGGGTCGGATCGCCCGGGCGGTGCGCCCGCGGTCCGCTTCGGCGCGGGCGAGCACGCCCTCGTAGACCTCGAGCAGCAGCTGGCCGTGACGGATCGTGTCGAAGTCCGCCGACATCGTGAGTGCCCGGCCCGCGTACTCGCCACGAAGGTCGGCGTCGTCGCGCATGCGGCGCACGAGCTCCCCGAACGTCGCATCGTTGCCGGCCAGATACGCCTCGCCGAACAGCGCGCGGTAGTTCGGGAGGTCCCTCAACACGAGGGGAAGGCCGGCGGCGGCGGCTTCGATGATCGCGAGACCGAACGTCTCCTGCAGCGACGGGAAGAACAGGCAGTCGGCCGCGGCGTAGTACCGGGGCATCTCCTCGTATGGGAGGTCTCCCACGAACAGGCAGTTGGCGGGCGCNTGGGCGACGATGCGCCGCATCTCCCCGTAGTGCGCGGTCAGCCGCTTGAACGGCATCCCGCCCGCCCACACGAAGGTGACGTCGGGCATCGCCTTGGCGGCCTCGACGAACTGCCGGACGCCCTTGCGGGGCTGCACCTGACCGGCGCAGATCACCACGAACGCATCGGCGGCGATGCCGAGCTTCGCGCGGACGGACTCGCGCCATCCCTCTTCAGGACGGAAACGGTCCGTGTCGATCGCGTTGGGGACCAGGCGTATCGGGGCGAGCAGGCCGATGCGCGTCAGTCCGGTCACGACCTCCGGAGAGACAGCGAGCACTTCGTCTGCGAACGAGTAGACGACGTGCATGTACAGCTCGGCGAAATACTTCCACAGCGGCGCCCACATGAAGCTGCCGACCATCGACTCCGGTACGACGTGCGCGGTTATGACGGCGCGCTCGCGGGTCCGCATGAACATCCAGAGCGACTTGAGNCCCATCGTCTCGATGTGGACGATGTCACAGCCCGCGCCACAGTTGACGCGTACCTCCACGCCGGCCTGCTGAAGGGCGCGCTGCGTCTGGAGGAATGCGGTGTGGACGCCGTGGCCCTGGGAGCCACCGACCGTTTCAGATATCAGATTGACGACCAAAGGTCGAATCTCGCCAGTCTTTGCGGTGTGCATCGGTCTCCGAAACAGCTTTCGGGCGCCACGCGGCGCGAGCCCCCGTCGAACATCGGCGAATATCATACCCCGCGATAACGGTCNGCGCTTCCGGGCCCCGGCGACGAACGTNCGAACGGCTCGCGCGTCCGATGCTCACGCGGCAGCGGCGCGACGAGCGGTCGCCCGTCTACGCAGGCACCCCGGCCCTCCACACCTGATGCACGAGCGAGGAGCCCGGCCGATACGCCAGATGGACGTAGGTCGGCGCATCCAAGGCGACGAGGTCCGCGCGAGCGCCGGTGCTCAGGCGACCGATGTCGCCGCGGCGGAGCGCCCGGGCGCCGGCCGCCGTCGCTGCGTGCAGCGCCTCGGCCGGCGTCATGCCGGTCTCTCGCACCGCGAGCGCGATGACGAACGGCATCGAAGTCACGTAGGACGTCCCGGGGTTGCAGTCGGTCGCGAGCGCCACGGCCACGCCCGCGTCGATGAGCCGTCTGGCGTCCGGATAGGGCGAGCGGGTGCCGAAGTCCGCGGTCGGCAACAGGGTGGCCACGGTGGTTGACCCGGCGAGCGCCGCGACGTCGGCGTCGGTCAGGTAGGTGCAGTGGTCGACGCTCGCCGCGCCGAGTTCCACCGCGAGCCGTGCGCCCGGTCCGAAGCCGAGCTGGTTGCCGTGCAGCCGGGGCATGAGCCCGGCGGCGATCCCGGCGGTCAGCACCGCGCGCGCCTCGTCCTCGTCGAACGCGTCTTCGTCGCAGAAGACGTCGATCCAGCGGGCCAGCGGTGCGCAGGCCGCGAGCATCCCACCCGTGACGAGGTCGAGGTAGCCCGAGCGGTCGTCCGCGAACTCGGCAGGGACGGCGTGCGCACCGAGGAACGTCGTCTCGTCCGTGAACTCGCGCGAGATCCTCAGGATCCGGGCCTCATCCACCGTCGTCAGCCCATAGCCGCTCTTCGCCTCGAACGTGGTGGTGCCGGACGCCGTCATCGCATCCGCACGCGCGCGGGCGAGCGCGCGGAGCTCCTCGTCGCTCGCGGCCCGGGTCGCGGCCACGGTGGTGGCGATGCCGCCGCCGGTGTAGCGCTCCCCCGCCATCCGCGCGGCGAACTCCGCCGAGCGCTCCCCGGCGAACACCAGGTGGGTGTGGCTGTCGACAAAGCCGGGCACGACCGCACGACCGCCGAGGTCGACGCGCTCGTCCGCCGCCGGGGCGCCTGCGGCCGGTCCGACCCACGCGACGCCGCCGTCTTCTATCACCAGAGCGGCGTCGCGCAGGGTGCCGAGCGGAGACCCGTCGCCAAGGGCGGCGTCGTTCGTCACGAGCTCGCAGATATTGGTCAGCAGGGTCGTCACGGGCGCGGCGCCCCCGCGGCTCCGGACGCGCCTTCGCGCATCGGCACCCGCACGCCCTTCTCGTCGGCGACCTCGATCGCCCGTTCGTATCCGGCGTCCGCGTGACGGATGACGCCCATCGCCGGGTCGTTCGTCAGCACGCGCGAGATCTTCTCGGCGGCCAGCGCCGTCCCGTCCGCGACCGTCACCTGGCCGGCATGGATCGAGCGGCCGATGCCCACGCCGCCGCCGTGGTGGATCGACACCCACGTGGCGCCGGAAGCGGTGTTGACGAGTGCGTTGAGCAGCGGCCAGTCCGCGATCGCGTCGCTGCCGTCCCTCATCGCCTCGGTCTCGCGGTACGGCGAGGCGACCGACCCGCAGTCGAGGTGGTCCCTCCCGATGACGATCGGCGCGCTCAGCCGTCCGTCCGCCACCATCTCGTTGAACCGGACGCCGGCCTTGTCCCGCTCCCCTTGGCCAAGCCAGCAGATGCGCGCCGGCAGCCCCTGGAACGCGATCTTCTCGCGCGCCTGGCGCATCCAGCGGTGCAGTGGCTCGTCGTCGGGGAACAGCTCGAGGACCGCCTCGTCAGTGGCGTAGATGTCCGCCGGGTCCCCGGACAGCGCGACCCAGCGGAACGGGCCCTTCCCCTCACAGAACAGCGGGCGGATGTAGGCCGGCACGAAGCCCGGGAACTCCCAGGCCCTCGTGTAGCCTCCGAGCTCCGCGCCGGCCCGGATCGAGTTGCCGTAGTCGAAGACCTCGGCGCCGGCGTCCATGAAGCCGACCATCGCCTCGACATGGGTGGCCATCGACGCCTCCGCGCGCTTCGTGAACCCCTCGGGGTCGCGCTCCGCCTCGGCATGCCACTCTTCGAGCGTCACGCCGAGAGGCAGGTAGGAAAGCGGGTCGTGCGCCGAGGTCTGGTCGGTGACGATGTCCACCTCGACACCGCGGCGCAGCAGCTCGGGCAGAACGAACGCGGCGTTGCCGACCAGCCCGACGCTCAGCGGCCGTCTATCGCGCTTCGCCGCCTCGACGCGAGCGATCGCGTCGTCCAGGTCCTCGGTCCACTCGTCGAGGTAACGCTGCTCGACGCGGCGGGCCAGGCGGGACGGGTCGACCTCGACTATGAGGACGACCCCGTCGTTCATCGTCACGCCGAGCGGCTGCGCGCCACCCATTCCGCCGCACCCGCCCGTGACGGTCAGCGTCCCGCGGAGCGTCCCGCCGAACCGCTTGGCGGCGATCGCCGCGAACGTCTCGTAGGTGCCCTGGACGATGCCCTGCGTCCCGATGTAGATCCACGAGCCGGCGGTCATCTGGCCGTACATCGTCAGCCCGAGGTGCTCGAGCCGGCGGAACTCCGGCCAGGTGGCCCAGTCGGGCACGAGGTTGCTGTTCGCGATGAGCACGCGGGGCGCCCACTCGTGGGTGCGCATGACGCCCACGGGGCGGCCCGACTGCACGAGCATCGTCTCGTCCGCCTTGAGCGTCGTCAGCGTGCGGACCAGCGCGTCGAACGACGGCCAGTCGCGAGCGGCCTTGCCGGTGCCGCCGTAGACGACCAAGTCGTCCGGGCGCTCTGCGACCTCGGGGTCGAGGTTGTTCTGCAGCATCCGCAGAGCGGCCTCCTGCGGCCAACCCTTCGCGGTCAGCGTCGCGCCGCGGGGAGCGCGCACCGGACGGGCACCTGAGGTCATGCGAAGTCGCCTCCTGGGGAACGGTTGTCTAANCGAGCTCTCCGACGGCCGCGGACGCCGCAGCCACCACTTCGCCACCGACCACGAGCCGGTGTGCCGCTTCGATCTCCGGCGCGAGGTACCGGTCGGGGCCGGGTCCGGGCACGTGCGATCGGATCAGGTCGCGCACGGCGCCGGTGCCCGGAGCGGGAACGAGCGGCGCGCGCAGGTCCAGGGCACGGGCGGCGGTCAGCAGCTCGATCGCGAGCACGCGGCCGAGGCCGTCGATGCTGCGCCGCAGCTTCCGGGCGCCGCTCCAGCCCATCGAGACGTGGTCCTCCTGCATGGCCGATGACGGGATAGAGTCGACGCTGGCGGGAGCGNCCAGCCGCTTCATCTCGCTGACGATCCCGGCCTGCGTGTACTGGGCGATCATGTGGCCCGAGTCGACGCCGGGGTCGTCGGCCAGGAACGCCGGCAGCCCGTGGGAACGCGCGGGGTCCAGCATCCGGTCGGTCCGGCGCTCGCCGATCGAGGCGAGGTCCGCCGCGACGATGGCGAGGAAGTCGAGCACGTAGGCGAGCGGCGCGCCGTGGAAGTTGCCGTTCGATTCCACCCGCCCGTCCGGCAGGACCGCCGGGTTGTCGATGGCCGAGGCGAGCTCACGCCCGGCGACAGTGGCGGCGTGGTCCAGCGTATCCCTGACCGCTCCGGCCACCTGCGGCGCGCAGCGGAGCGAGTACGCGTCCTGCACGCGGATGTCGTCGGTGAGGTGGGAGGCGACGATCGGCGAACCGGCGAGCAGCCGCGCCATGTTGCGCGCGGACGCCGCCTGCCCGGGGTGCGGCCGCAGCGCCTGCAGGTCCGCCGCGAGCACGCGGTCGGTGCCGAGGAGCGCCTCCGTGCTCATCGCGGCTGCGATGTCCGCGACCTTGACGAGTCCGCGCAGGTCCTCGATCGCGAGCACGAGCATGCCGAGCATGCCGTCGGTGCCGTTGATGAGCGCGAGGCCTTCCTTCTCCTCGAGCTCGACCGGGACCAGGCCCGCAGCGGCGAGCGCTTCGGCAGCAGGTCGGAGGACCCCGTCGGCGGTGCGGACCTCACCCTCGCCGATCAGCGCGAGCGCGCAGTGGGCCAGCGGCGCGAGGTCGCCCGAGCAGCCGAGCGAGCCGAACTCGGGCACGCACGGAGTGATGCCCGCGTTGAGCATCCCCGCGTAGGTGCGCACGGTGGACAGGCGCACGCCGGTGCGGCCGGTGCACAGCGTCGCGAGACGGAGCAGCATGAGCGCGCGGACGACCTCGGTCTCGACCTCCGGGCCGCTTCCTGCCGCGTGCGACCGCACGAGCGAGCGCTGGAGCTGGTGCCGCTTCGCGGGCTCGATGTAGCGGGTCGCNAGGGCCCCGAAGCCGGTGCTCACGCCATACACCGGCACGCCAGANCTCGCGAGCCGGTCTATGTGGGCGCGCGCCGCCTCGATCGCCGCCGAGGCGTTCTCCGAGAGGCACACCTTGGCGCCCTGCCTCGCCACCGCCACGACGTCCGCCACGGACAGGGGGCCGTCGCCGAGCACAACGGGAAGACTCATCGGGTGACTACCACCTTCCGGCTCCCTTCCCGGGAGCCATCCGCACCTGCGCCGCCCGCGACGCCGATGCGTACTAGAGTGTGTATGTGTCCGCGCACACGAACGGACCTAGGCCAGTGTCGCAACTACGGCCCGCCCGTCAAGGCGGCCGCNGAACCGACTGAGGGGACGATCCACGCCATGTCACTTCCGACAGACCCGCTGTGGCCTCGCGCCGGTCACTGGATCGTTCCCGCCGGCGGAGACTCTACGGCACCCGTCGACCTTGCGCTCATCGGGATACCCGCGCACGCCTCATCCATCACGCCCACCGGAGCTCACGCTACCCCATCGGCGGTCCGCGAGGCTCTGATGCGGTACTCGACGTGGGCCGGAAGCCACGCCGTGGACGTCGCGACGCTGCGGGCGTGCGACTACGGCGACGTGCCGGACCCGGACGGTGCCGGTGGTGTCGAACGCGTCGCTGCGGCTGTCGCGCGGACCGCCGGATCGCGTCTGCTCGTCGCGCTCGGCGGGGACAACTCGATCACCTACTCCACGATGCTCGGGCTGGCCGGAGCCGACCTGTCCGGGTGGGGGCTTATCACCGTCGACGCGCACCACGACCTCCGCGATGGAGACAGCAACGGTTCGCCGGTTCGCCGGTTGCTCGACGCCGGCCTCCCGGGACACAACATCGTGCAGATCGGCATCGCCGACTTCTCGAACTCGCCGGCGTACGCCGCCCGGGCGCGCGAGTACGGCATCAGCGTCGTGCACCGCAGCGAGCTCGCTCACCGCGCCCTCAAAGAGGTCGCGGAGTCCGCTCTCAAGGTCGCGGGCGCGGGTGGACGCCCGGTGTTCGTAGACATCGACGCCGACGTGTGCGACCGCGCGGAAGTCCCCGGCTGTCCCTCCTCGGCGCCCGGAGGCATCAGCACGCACGAGCTGCGCTCGCTGACGTTCCTGCTCGCGCGCGACGCGCGAGTCGCCGCCCTCGACATCACCGAGATCGACGCCACGGCGGATGCTGTGGACGGACGCACCGTCCGGCTGGCTGCGCTGCTCGTGCTTGAAGCGGCGGCGGGGCTGGCGATGCGGCCCGGTCCTGCCCGGGCTTGACCCGTCCGTCGCCGCCCCGCTTCGTCGGACCACGCTCGTACCTCGCCGCGCTGGCATTCCGTTTGCTCACAAACCGTTCGTGTGCTAATCTTTCGCACGCTAACGCTATTGCGACATCGGGAAGGACCAGCGCTGCATGAACCCACACCACTTCGGCACTCCCCCGGAACCACCGCACCCTGAGGGCGTCGACCCTTCCTCCGCGGTCGTTCTGAGCTCGTTCCGCAAGGCGATGCACCTCAACCGCCAGCTGTTCATGCGGCTGGCCGGAGGCGCGGGGGGGCACCCCGGGCGCACCGTGGTCCTCGGCATGCTGGCGGGACATGAAGGCATCAGCCAGAAGGACCTCGCCGAGAGGATGCATCTCGCACGACCCACCGTCACGATCATGCTCCAGAAGATGGAGAGCGAGGGCCTCATCGAGCGTTGGGACGATCCCGACGACCAGCGGCTCACGCGGATCCGCCTCACG
>JGI24130J36418_10000476_pt1 | contig 13166 bp, 8 predicted proteins | sample BarGraNGADG00212_FD_36418 | JGI IMG/M metagenome (IMG submission 36418)
GCTCCTTTCTCCGTTTGTGCATCCGTTCCCTTGCCCACAGCAACATACCCCGGGTGACGATCTCATCAACTGACACTCCCGTGACAGAGGGCGCGTCAGCCACCAATCACAGCGTAGTATAGCACCGTGTGCCTCTCCTGTTGTCTCCGAGTTGCATCATCAAGAATCGTAGCGAAATGGTCCGGCGTGTCGTGCCAGCACTACATCCTCACCCCCCTGATGACCAGAGCCAAGACCGACCATCTTGTTGGCATCAACAGAATGGTCGACCCCACTCAGCGAGCCAAGATTGCATCCATGCTATTGAACTCAACCTCTCGAGACGTCCGACGTCATCTTTCAGGTTGAACCATTTCCATTTTGGAAACAGCTGCCGTGCCCTGGACCATGTTATAGGAGACACCCTGCGTTCGACACCTGTCTGTCATTCCCCCCCGAGCCCTTTGGTTCAAGGTGAGGGGTGCTTTCGGCGAAGGCGGGAATCTAGCACTACTGACTTAGCCTCTCCCGGTTGCACCTGACGAGGTGCCTCTGCTGTTGTGTCTATCGAGCAGACACGGTATCATGTGATTGTTGCAAATTCCTGAAGGGGGTGCAAGCATGTTGCTGACGCTTCTCAAACAGTATTGGTGGATCGTCCTGGTTGTCCTGGCTCTTCTCGTACTTCAGTCTACTAAAGGCTCTCGAAACAAGGGAACACCTTCGGAGAAATCTGAGGACCTACCCTACGTCCTCAAGCGGTACCTGATGTCCAAGGCGGAACGCTCGTTCTTCGGCGTCTTGGAGCAAGTGACCGACAGTTCGAAGTACTACATCTTTCCCCAAGTGTCACTGAACAACCTCGTGACAGTCGAGAAGGGCACCGGGTCCTACCAGGCGTTCCACAACAAGGTGGATCGCAAGTCCGTCGATTTCGTGCTCTTCGACAGGAACGCCATCTCACCCGTCCTCGCCATAGAGCTGGACGATTCTTCGCACGACCGCGAAGACCGGCAGGAACTGCCTGGTCCAGGCCACTACCGGTATGCCGTGAAAATGGCAACGGGCTCGGGCAAGACGCTTGTCATGGCCATGGCCATTGTCTGGTCGTTCTTCCACCGTCACTTCGAGGCAAATTCGAGCCTGAGCCGCGCTACCCTCATCCTGGCGCCCAACATCATCGTGTTTGAGCGCCTTCGAGGAGACTTTGAGGATGGCTCCATTTTTCGGGACTGGGACCTCATCCCCCACCAATGGGACGATCAGTGGCAGATGTCGTACATCATGCGTGGTGACTTACGCAAGACGACCACCGAGGGGACGGTCTACCTGACCAACATTGATCAGTTGCATGATCGCTCTGGCTCCGGTATCGCTCAGAACCCAGTGCAGGCAATGGTTGGTCCTACAAATGTCTCTACCACAGGCTCGTGGGAGGAGAGCATGCTGGACAGGGTGCTGCGCCACGACGAACTCCTGCTCATCAACGACGAGGCTCACCACGTGCATGATACCGTACTGAAATGGTATCAAGTGATCCTTCGTTTCCAAGACTCTCTCAAACAACGATGCGGCCATGGCTTGTCCCTCCAGCTCGATTTCACGGCAACTCCCAAGGATCAGAACGGGACATTCTTCCCCTGGATCGTATCTGACTATCCTCTCGCTCAGGCCGTTGAGGACCGCATAGTCAAGGTCCCCCTCATCGTACACCAGACCGATCATGTCGATCCTGAGAGGTACTCGAAAGCCAGTGATGCCTATTTGGAGTGGATCAACATTGCTGTGTCCCGATGGCGCGAACACGCGGAAGCATATGGGAAAATACACACCAAACCAGTGTTGTTCGTGATGGCTGAGGACACCAGGGATGCAAACGACATTGCAGAGTACATGAGAACTATCCCGGACTTCGCGGGCAAGGACCAGGTCTTGCTCATCCACACCGACAAGACCGGCGAAATCACGAAGAGTGAGCTCGAAAAAGCGCGAGTCGCGGCAAAGGCCATCGATTCACCTGGAAGCGCTGTCCGCGCCATTGTTAGCGTCATGATGCTTCGAGAGGGCTGGGATGTCCGCAATGTGTCCGTGATCCTGGGTCTGCGTCCATTCACTGCCAAGGCCAACATTCTTCCCGAGCAGGCAGTTGGGAGAGGACTGCGACTAATGCGGGACATCGGACCAGACTACACACAAATCGTGGAAGTCGTTGGCACACCGCACTTCGAGGAGTTTGTCAAGCAGTTGGAAGTGGAGGGTGTCGGTGTCGGCGTGACCACAGGAAAAGACATCCCACTCGGCGACTGGGTCTACCCTGTCAAGGTGAAAGCGAAGTATGATCTGAAACTGCCTATCCTGTATCCCACCTACACACGACAATACGACGGCATCGATGGAACAGTCCTGAAGGGGCTCCTTGGTAGTCCCCGCGATATTGGCCTTGACCCATCCGCGATCTCGCACGTAGCCCTTGTCGAGACAGTGACGCAGAAGACAGTTGCTCAGAAACAGGTGACTCTGCAGACTCATGTCCCGGAACTCTACGAGATCTTGCCTCGTCTGTGCCAGAGGGTGTGCAAGGAAGCGCATCTCGAGGTCCACTTCGCTGAGCTCTACCCCCTCGTCCAGGAGTACGTCCGTACCGTTTTCTTTGGGAGAGAAGTCGATCTAGGTCATGTGTTCGTAAGGCGTCAGCTCACTGACGCGGGGAATTCTCAGTTCATCGTCTCGACACTGGCCAAGGCAATAGGAGAGCGTACGGCAGCGCACATTGAACCAGAATGGAAGTGCGAGTACCTCAGTCTGCTTGAGCTCGAGGGCTTCTACTGGCGACGATCGTTTGTCGAGCTTGACCACACGGTCTTCAACATCACACCTACCTACAACGACTTCGAGGGCAGTTTCGCCAAGCTGCTGGACCGTGTGGCCGATGTCACTGCTTGGGCAAAACTCGCCGAAACCTTCACGAAGTTCCGAATCGAGTACCTTAACCATAAAGGAGCACTTGGCTTCTACTACCCGGACTTCGTCGCCGCGCAGAAGAAGCCCGACTCTTCCATGCGCATGTGGCTGGTTGAAACCAAGGGGTGGGAGCACGAAGACGTCCCTCTTAAGGATCGCCGGGCCACTGAGTGGTGTTCCGACGCCACAGCACTCACAGGGATTGAGTGGCGCTATATCAAAGTCCCCTATGAACAATACCGTCTTGTGACACGCGACTTCGCCCACCTGCCGTCCACGCTGAATGAACTCGTCAGCCTTATCGATCCTCGTGCGGGAGAATTGTTGTGACGTTTTCGATGGGGTCTCCGATACGTCGGGGCCCCTTCGTTTGTGCGACCCGCACACGTCTGACTCGCATATCAAGAGAAGAGTAGATCATGTGTAGGATGATTGGATTCTTGTCCACAAGGCCCTGTGACGTTGGTCCATACTTCTCTGAGTTGCAGCGGCAAGCAAGGGAAGGGGTCGACTCTCCCCACAAGGATGGCTGGGGCCTTGCGGTATATGAGAGATCGAACTGCCACGTGGTGAAACGCCTTGTCCCAGCGTTTGAGGACTCTCTGACGCCTATGCTCAGCGGTAACGCGGCCGTTCTTCACGCCAGAAAGGCTAGCTTCAGGAGGACTGCTGACAATGTCAACTGTCTGCACCCCTTCCAGTTCACTGTTCACGATAAGCCGTGGTCGTTCTGTCACAACGGTACGATCCATGGGATTCCAAGCTGCCTGACCGAGCGTGCCACGGACTCCAAGGTTTTTGCAGGCCTCATTGAACACAACATGATGACAGGGCAGGAGCCGGACGCATCGTACCGCTCGGCGGTCGAGGAGATATTGCGCCTCTACAGACCAAACTCGCTGAACTCGTTTCTCGTGACAGATCTTGAGTTTCTGGCTGTTGCACACTCCTACGACAAGGAGCACCAGATCTTCTTCAGAGCATCGGCGGAGTTGCTTGAAGTCTCAACTGAGCCTGCAATGCCTGACAAACACAGTGCAGACTGGACTCTATTGGCACAAGACAGCATGCTTCACGCCACTAACGTGGACGGTCACATCGAGCTGGACATGCTTGAATTGTGAGACTTGCGAGGCCAAGTGTGACGAAGCCGCCACACAACCTCGATGTCGGGCGGACCACGGTCTAGGAATGGACTTCTGATTCCCGGTCATCGACTGTACGTGTGCCTACGGAGTCCCATTAGCGTGTTGAATAGCATCAAACCCCAACCACCCTTCTAGCCACTCCATCGGATTCGTAGATAGCGATACGCAGATCGGTTTCTGTTGCAGTCAACTACTACCAACTTCACGCAGGCCCACTCGTTCGTGCCAAAAACGATTGAACAGGCTAGCTCCAAGGAAAGCGACGGAGCGTCCTCACAAGTAACGATCAAGATGGGACCCCCCTCTCTCTCCCGGGCAAGCAGGCTGTGCTATATGCTACTGTTCCCCCTACCATGTATTCCGCCCATACCCTCACGGGTCGCGAAGAGGTAAAGTCTCGAGGAGCCCAGAGATCCTCTGGGACTCGATCACAATGCGCAGAACCTTGTTCCAAGACCGATTTGACGTAACCAGACTCTTCCCGTGAGCGACGGAATTCCTAAGCCGGCGGATGTCACCAAGCTCGGATGACTCGACATCGTCGGGACCATTGATCTGCAGAACCTCAAACAAGGTCTCTGTCTCACCGGCAAGCAGCGACTTGTCATACAGATCCATGCAACCAAAGACGTCTGTCTCGTCATTGCGTGCTTTGGCTTGTCGGAAGGCACCTTCAATGGCCTTCACCTGCTTTGGCGTAAATGAGCCACATTCACGCCATGTGTCACCGGGCCACTCTCGTCGCAGGACTTCAGTCAGGTGCATCTCCAGGACCGTGATCACTCCGAAGATCATCATGCGCACGGGTGCTTTCTGAAGATCAGCCCTTGTGACTATTGACCTAACCTTGTTTCCCTCAAGAACAAACACACGTCTTCTTCTCGCGACGAGCGCCCCGGCTTCAGCGAGGGGCATCGCGTCGGTTACCAGAGTCCCAGGATCAAGAGGAAGCACATGGTTCTTGTCACCACAGACACCGCTCAGCTTCCTCTTGGTATCCACGTAGCCGAGTACCCTGCCACTATGATCGACTACGCCTGCCACGTCGAATTGAGAAGCATTCATGCAGCTGACAACATCCGCGTAGGGAGTCTGCTTGTCGTAGCTGACAAAGGGCTCGCTGATGAAGCGGATCGGAATACTCTCCGCCATCGACATCATCGTCTGTGTTGCTCGGTTGTCCGTTTTCATTGCCATACCCATACCACTCCTCCTTGATTATCTACAGCAACTAGTGCCTCTTTAATGACGACTAGACCGTCTCTCGTACTAGCCGCAGCACCTCGTCCACGCACTGCTGCATGTCGTCCCTCAACTGATAGGACCAGAAGCGCTTGACCGTCCAACCAAGAGCCGCGAGTCTGAGGTCGCGGATGACGTCGTGACGACTGCGCCCTCCATCCCATTCCTTGTGGTACAACTCGCCATCCACTTCGACATCCAACATAAGGCCATCTCGTTTGATAGCCAAGTCCAGCACGTACTGGCCAGCCTTGTACTGGGGCATCGGTCTGAAACCGGCAGCGACCAGCGCATCATAAAATGGCCGTTCCCAGTAGCCGACCCTCGGATCCTGAGGATCCCATGGCCATGGATGTTCTTCTTTCTGCTCCTCCAGCTGTGCGACAAAGTTGGCGAAGCCATCAATATGCTTGATGCCACAAGTGCTGCACGCCTCACGGTCACCCACCACGTGCAGCAATGTTCGTGCCCTTGTAATAGCAACGTTGAAGAGGTTGCCAGTCGCACCCAGGAAGTATTGCGCTCCTTGGGGCATATCAGCTCCAACACATGGCGAGAAGAAGATGACATCACGTTCATCACCCTGAAAGCCATGAGCCGTGTTGACAATGAGCTCAGTACGTGCCTGTACGTCAGCATCGATCGACACATTCAACAGGTCACGAATGCGGCCCGCCTGTGCTTGGAATGGCGTTACGACACCGACCGTCCCTTCAAAGCGGCGATCAATGACGAGCGACTTGACCTGGTCTGCGACAGCGTGAGCCTCCTCAAGGTTCACTGCACCACCTCCGCCAGGTTTGCGCACTGTGCCGTGAACGTCTGTCCACCGAATGCCTGGGGTCTCACCTGGGACCTGCTTGAGCCGACGATAGTCAGTGCAGACACGCAATGTACCCTCATACCATTGCCGGTTGCTGAAAGCAACAATGTCTGCATGAGAACGGAAGTGGTCCCTGAGCGCCACGACATGGCCTGCGCCAGAAACAGTCGCTGCCAGGTCAAACAGCGAATTGATGCTGTAGGCATATGGCTGGTCAGCCGTATGCATGATGTCATGTTTGACTTGAAGCTGCTGATCACGTCGCAGTTCGATCGTGGAGATATGCCGTAGTTGGTTGGGGTCGCCAATGATCATCACGTTCTTGGCTCGGTATAAGAGAGGTAACACTGATGGAATGTCACACTGGCTTGCTTCATCAACAATAAGGATGTCGAAGATACCACTTTCCAAAGGTACTGAGCCACTCGCCGACAGATTGGTGACGCACCACAGCGGCAGCACGCGGGTCACCCGCGAGAAAAGGAGTTCCTGCTCTTTCATGAGATCAGCATAAGCGCGTCCACCCAACACGTCGGAGGACAACCGTTCCAGCGTTGAGCGGTACTCACCCACAGCCTTGCGCTCATCAGATCCTAATCTGTCTGGCAACAGATGCCCTCGCGCTGCGATAAGACGTGCGCCTGATGTCCAGAGCTGTTCTTCAAGTTTGGCCAGACGGGTTGCAAATATCTCTGTTGTCGGGCTACCGCACATGCGTTGATACTCATCACGGTATTTGAGCAGCACCCGTAGAAGTTGCGTCCGCAACTGGACCGTCGTGAAGTACGACTGCCAATCCTCAAGATTCTGCTTTGTGACGTCGTGTGGAGCAAGACCAAGCACGTCTTCGTCAGGTTGAAGGCGCACAGCAGCTAACTTGAGAAGAGCAGTATCAGCACGTCTGCTGAACAGAAGACTCAGGCGCCCAACAAGGCCGCCCTGCTGTTCCAGTTGTGCCTTGGTACGCGCCAACTCCTGCTCCACGTTCCATATAGTAGGTACCTCCGTCCTGTGCTGAAGAACCTGCCAAACTGCGTCAGGGACAGACGCTCTCAGTTCTTGCAGTCGTGCGTCATCCTTATCAGTAGCGTTGCGCAAGTTGCGAACTTGCTCCAGTTTTTGCCACAGAGCCTCGCGGTCAGCGGTCAGCTGTTTCACAGCCTGGCGCGCCTGTGCTTCAGCCGCTCTATCGTCTTCTGTAACAGAGGATGACAATGCCTGCCCAAGGAATTGGAGCAGCTCTGCCCTCAGGTCACGCTCACCACTCCTTCTGCCCACTCGAATCATCAATGGATGATCTGAAAGCTGATTAATGCGTTGTTCCACAACCTCTACGGCTTTGTTGTTCTTGCTGACAAACAGAGCGTTCTTGCCATTCAGGTACGCGTTGGCCAGCACTGACAGGACCACCTGCGACTTCCCTGTTCCTGGTGGCCCAGTGACGACTGTCAATGGTTGTGTAAACGCCGAACGGACAGCAGCACGTTGTTCCTCATTGAGAGGAACAACCTCAACAATGTCTGTCACGTCAGACTTCGGCACAGTACCCCCTGCTTCACCAAAAAAGAGGCGCAGAGCTGAACGTCCCAGTTGCTGCTCGCTTACTGTATCACGGAGGAATGGAAGCTCACGTTCAAGGCCAGCAGTATATCTGGGTGATTCGCCAGTCACCAGGACAGCACGGTTATAGAAACCACCAGCTGCAACGCTACGAAGCTGTGGACTACTTGCCAGATGTTCAGGGTCCAAGACCTCGACAGCATCAGCCCACACACCTTGCTGTGTTGCTCGGCGAATAATGTCAGACAATCCTTCTTCGGGAAGATCTGCCTGCGGGTCGTCCATGCCCAGCGATTCCAGCAGCTGCTTCTGCTCTTCACGAGACATATGCATGGCAGCCACAAATTCGTCGTTAAGGCGCGGCCAGTCCATGACAAGACGTATCGTAACTTGAGCAGCATCACACTCAAACTCTACTTGTTGCAGGAAAACGGGAATGGCAAAACCAAACGAACCTTTTGACGAAGACCGATCCCGCCAGTCAATGTAGAGAGGATATCCATAGAGAAGCAGGCCGCTGGCTCCCAATTGGCGCAATGTGTTTCCGAAAGCTGCATACCGTCCATTCAGCGGAATCTGCACTGATGCCTGTTCAGACATCGACCACTCGGATGACAGAGGAAATGGTACATAGCGCTGTCCTTCATCCCCAAGGAACACGCGAGCATCGAAGCCTTTCTCTTCTTGAATACAGTCCAGATAGTAGTCTAGAAAACGGTTGAACCGTTGCCACGTTCCTGCATACCGCCCGGCTGTAGCTTTAGGCTTTCGTGTTGTACTGCCTGTACCAGACACAACTCTCGTTGCAGCAATCATCCAGTGATAATGGTTGTCCTGACTGACAATCCCCTTGAGTTCGGGACTGGTCAAGGCCCCATTCACGCTGCGTCTGTCGCATTCAATGCCTTGCTCGAACAATGCACTGATGATCTCTGCTATAGACAAGGGGCGATCTGAAACTCGCAGGGTTTCAGTTATATGTTGTCCAAGAATCGTCACACCAATCCCTCCTTCAGAGAAACGGGCCCCATTTCACCGCACCGTGGACAGCCAGCAACCGTTTCGTCTAAGGTGCAAACCAGCATCCGAATCTATCAATCAGCCGAAAACCCATGCTCCGATTCAGGTATCATCGTGTTGACTATCTTAACATAACCAGGCATATGAAAATCAGCAAAACGGTAAAACCCCTTTCTTCATCCTCCGAAGAACGGTGCGGCCGCTTGGCGACACCAGGTGGTTCAAATAGGACTGATCCATGCCCTTATGCTCCCTGAGCGTCTCTATCTTTTTCAACCCATATCAGTCTCTGCTTCAGGTTGTTTAGAATGCTATGCTCTACATGTTCTTCGTGCTGCAGTCGTCCTACTACAATGCCAGGAGCAATCCCCTGTTCACGGGCAAAAGCGGTGACTGCTGAAGACGTGAACTTCCCTCTTTGTACGAAACTGCTGTATGCACGGGCTGGAATGAGCGTGTCACGTGCAAACCTGTCCGCTCCCCGTTCCAGATCGTTCTGCTCGCCGTCCTGTCTGTCGACGAAGACTTGGAGCTTCCCGTGCAGTAACACATGGCCAGCTTCATGAAAGAAACTGAACCAGAGTTGGTCATTGGACTTGTAGCGCAGGTCCAGTTGAATCAGAGCGCGATCGGGTCTCGGCCATCTCGTGGCCCCGCTGACGCGAATCTTGGGTAGTTCTCGAACGAAGACCATGGCAACACCGGCCTGAGCACACATATGAGTCAGTTGTGGTACAAAGACCTCCGGGGTTTCAGTCGTCAACTGCCTAGCGTCCCGTAGTATTTGCCTGAAGGTCGTCGCATTGTACGGGGCACAATCCAGTTGTTGGCCCATGCGTTCGCCTTGGCGGAGCCAAGCGCCAAGCGCATACTCATCAGGCGTAAACTTGGCAGCCTTTCGGTATTGTGCAGCAGTATACTTCAGGTACGAGTCACACTGTGCCGGACTAGAACAGCCAAAGAATCTTAGTACTGCCAGCACCTGCTGTGCCGTGTCCTGACACCGCTCAATCCACTGCCAGTCTAGCATTTCCGCCATTGAGAACTTGCATAACCAGTCTTTCTGGGTTCGCATCTCCACTGCCTGAGCCGCGCGAGCCTTATACTCCTGATATTGCCGCTCAAGGTTGTTCCACAGGGATGCTGGCACGCCCAGGACCGTCTCCAGCTGCAAAGCAGTCTCCTGGCTAAGAGGTTCCTTTCCGTTGACAATTCCGCTGATAGTCTTGGCGGACAAACCAGTACGGCGAGACAGGTCGCTCTGAGTCATCCCTAGGGCATCCAGCGTCTCCTTGAGCGTATCGCCAGGTGCCGAGGCAGCTTCTCCCTCGTATTCGTACAATCTCCTCTTGCTATTCATGTGTATCTCTTACCCCCTCGATGATGACAACCGTCACGCTCTCGTGCACAAGACTTCCATCATCTCGATGCTGGACATCATCGCCAGAAGGCTGTACGATCAGGCGATATGGGCCATCCAGGTCCAACGATATGTGCCCCTTGAGATTCTTCTTCAGCTCATGGCAGCGAGCTGCTGGCAGTTTCCACATGTCAGCCAATGTGTTGGCAGCCTTCAACTCGGACAAGCGTTGTCGTATCAATTTCGCCCGCTGGTCTCCACGCGTCTGTTTCAACTTCTTGTCGTCAGAGAACTCCTTCTGCAATTTGCTGTTCGCAAACAGGATGATCACGCTTGCCCTCCGTCGTCTGTATTATGTTAACCCAAAAGGTAAACACTTTCAAGAGTCCTGTGAAACGACATCATCACATGCGCTTGGGTGGGCGCACCCCCGACCTCGAAGCTACTCGGCAAACCGCTCGCGATTGTGGCTCTTGAGCCTTTCCTCGTTTGGCCATGCGTTCGAGTCCTCCGGCAGCAAGATGCGTGTGCCGTGCAGTTGGTAGTACTCCTTGCCGTTGTCGTAGTCCTCTTTGAGGCGCTTGCTGACCACAAACCGGTAGCCGTCGGGGTCGATGGTGACGTAGCCAGCATCGAACAGCTTGTGGATGTCGGCACGCAGAAGGATACCGTTGGTGACGTCGTTGGTGTGCGTGTCGGACCACTCGATGATATGCGCGGCTTCAAGGACGGGCAGCGAGTGCTCCCTGCTGACGGCACACTGACGATGATAGGCATCGGTCACTTCGACACGGAACGTCCCCTGGCCTTGACGGACCTCACGCAGGGCATACTGCGGCGTGTAGTCAGAACTGTAGAAGGGCAGTGCATGGACCTGCGGCGTCGATGGGGTCCGTTCCAAGTTGCGGAGTACCTGTCGCACGATGGCCTGATCGTCGACACCAGCCATATGCTTGCCACTCACGAGGCTGCCAGTGTGACACGGGATCCATAGCTCCCGCGGCAGATAGACGACCTGATCGAGCACTGCACAGCCTACGTTGATGTTCCACAAATCTGCACCGGGATGCTTGTACCGCATGATGGCAATACGCAACGCGTCCACTGTCGGCACACCGTTACCGATGCCAAATGCATCCCACGCCATCTGCAACGGCAGGACTGAGTAGTGCATGAATACGCCGGCTCCAGCAATGAAGTTCAGAGGTGCCTTGAGCTTGAAGAGCCAGAGTGAACCGGGTTCGACATGTTTGCGTACCGGAGCGCTGGGAATCCAGAAATTCACCTCGTCGGTGATCTGGTTCCTCCGCAGATGGTCAAACCAGCTGTTGTCTGTGATACCCAAGAACGCAGGAAGCATTTTCACCCTCCAACACAGTCGACAGTACTACTGTAGCCGACTGAAGAGTTTGTCAATGTGCTTCGGCCGTGGCAGCTATGTCTCCTTCTGCAACACGCGTCGCAATATGTTGTATTTGTGCCAATTTCTTTTCAGCAAAACCGTCTGCTGGCTATCATTGCAAATTCTTCCATAATGAGTTTACACATGTGTGCTGTTCATATCACAAGGGAGGCAGTTATATGAATACACCATCATTTCTTATCATTGGCATCGCGATAGGAGTTGTTATTGGAATCACTATTGGCTTACTGCTGCGTCACGCGCAAGCAACAAACAATCAGAAAATAATCGATCAAGCAAGAGAAGCGTTCAGCAGTCAAGCTGCCGCATCATTCAAAAGCCTTTCGATGGACGCTCTTGGCCCCGTTACAAACCAATTGTCAATAATCGCCGGCAGTAAGCTGGCAGAGCAACAGGGCCAGGCAGCTCAATACCTGGACAATAAAAAAGCCCTTATAGATCAGACACTGGGAACGATGAACACCGAACTTACTAAGGTCCAGAGCGCCATGCATGAACTCAAGGAAAAGGGAGAAAACCAGTTTGGCGGGCTTACGCAACAACTCACTAATGCGTCTTCGCAAACCAGTAGACTTACCGATATAACTACTGCTCTCAAGGAAGCCCTTGCCAGCGGCAAAACGCGTGGGCAGTGGGGTGAGCGCATGGCTGACGACATTCTCCGCGCCGCTGGGTTTAGGGAAGACGTCAATTATCGGAAACAAAAAGAGGAGCTTTCCGGCAATCGCCCGGATTTCACATTCTTCCTTCCCAAAAGCCTGCGATTGAACATGGATGTCAAATTCCCGCTGGACAACTATATGTGTGTCATCAGTGCTGCCACAGAGGAAGAACGATCCTCGTTCACGAAGAAATTTCTATCAGACGTGCAGCAACGTGTTAAAGAGATCAACTCACGAGGATATATCGATCCAGGAAATGGAACTGTCGATTGCGTCCTCCTCTTTATTCCGGTTGAGTCGGTGTTCGCCTTTGCACAAGAGCAGGACCCACAGCTTCTCGACAAAGCTCTGAACCAACATGTCATCTTGTGCTCACCATCAACGTTGTTCGCTGTGCTTGCCATTATCCATCAAGCAACCGACACGTTCTCCATTCAACAGAACGTTGGCCAAATCCAGGCGAAGTTCACCGAGTTCGATAAACAGTGGGGACAGTTCACGGATAAGTACGAAAAGCTCGAAAAGCACATCCAGAACGTCGAGGAAGATTTCAAAGAACTTACTGGAGTGCGAACACATAAGCTTGACGGGATTCTTGAGAACATCCATGCCCTCGAGGTGCAGCAAAGAGAAGTGGAGGGAGAGATTCCGGAGCAGTCAATCGACGCCTGATATTGACAGAGGCAAATTGTCCTTGCAGACGCTGCTCCCCTTGGTAATAAGCGAGATTCGAGGAACGACTGTCCGTCGGGATCATCGGCTCTTCGTTGCGACATGATTCGCACCCTGGTGAACATATGCTGCCGTTCTGGCCACTTACCACGTTGCTATCTATTTACCAGCTGACCCCAAAGACGAATCCTGCCGAAGGATTCATGTAAAAAGAAACTAAGCATCTACAGTTGTATGGGGCCTGCATCTCCTGTCATCTACGCAGGTACTCGTGATAAGGGAGGAACATTGTCATGGAACCATCTCATTTGCTCGT
>JGI24130J36418_10000478_pt1 | contig 13148 bp, 14 predicted proteins | sample BarGraNGADG00212_FD_36418 | JGI IMG/M metagenome (IMG submission 36418)
CACTAGCGTCCTACCTGCCAGCGAGGCCCGGACTGCGTCGATCGCGGCCTGAGGTAACGGTGTTAGGTTCGCCAGGGTCTCGTGTTTGACCCTGGTGCCGTCGCGGTAGGTCCGGCGCAGCAGGTGGCTGACGTACTCGCGAGGTTGACCGGACTTGTCGACGCGCCTAGTCGTGATTTTGGCTACGTGCATCGCACCCGACGTCTTCGTCATACCCGACATCGTAACGCTGAAACTCCCGTATCGTGATGACGACACGCCGAAAGTACTGGCTACATTTCATGACCCCTAAACAACCAACAGCGCAGGCCAGGGCACAAGTCGAGGCTCAGACGGCTCTTAACTTCGGCCTAGAGGTTCGTTCGCAAGGCCGCCGATCTCACCAGCTCGAGGAGAAACAACGACTTTCGCCCAGAACCGACGCCGATGCCGACTCACCGGACGGCTCATGGTCCCCCTCCCAACGGTTCAGGTATTCGCCTGTTCACCCGGGCACAGGCTCTGTTCTGATCACTTTGGGGTTTGTGGATTCCGCCCATCGGCGCGGGCTCGAATCATGGCCGGGTCACCCGTTGACTTCTTGCGGTCGGCGAGCCGTCGGAGGGCCAGGTCGAGCATCAGCCCGATGAACATACCGCCGACCAGCCCGACGACGATCGCGCCCAGGGGGTGGCCCTTGAACCATTCGCCGGCGCCGATGCCGATCGCTGTGGAGTACATGGCCCAGGTGAGCGAGGCGATCGCATCGATCCCGACGAACCGCCGCCTCGGGTAGCCCACCGCGCCAACGGTCATGTTCATGGCCACCCGCGCGACAGGTATGTAGCGTGCGGCAAGGATCACGGCGGCCCCCCGGCGCGCAAGGGTCCGCTCGGCCCAGCCCAGGGCCTTCTGCCCGCGCGGGCCGCCCATGAAAGGGATCCGTAGTACATCGAGATGTTTGCCGATGGTGTAGGCGATCTGGTCTCCCGTGAAGGCCCCGGCGGCGGCGAACAGGATGATAAGGGCCAGGTTCGGCCTGCCACTGGACATCGACAGAGCTGCCAGGGCAATCGCCAACGACTCGCTCGGGATGGGCGGGAACAACCCGTCGATCGTGGCGAACAGGTACATCCCCAGATAGACCAGGGGCGAGGCCGCAAGCGAGAGTATCCAGCTCTCCACGTCTCATCAGCTCCCGGGTCGAAGGCGTCGTGGTCAACAACGATCGGCGGCCTTTCGACCGATCCCCACTGTATCGCCGAGCGAACTAGCGCCAACGGACCATCATGACTTGCCCACCGGTCGCGAGCCANGTTATGCCGGGCGCTCACACGACGCGGGACACCCCTGGCAACCGCAGGAGGAGTGTGCCGACTGCAAAGGAACCGAACACACCGAGCACGCCGACTGCGACGTACTCGACCTCGGGAGGCCAAGGCACCTGCTGCCCGGCAGCTACATGGTCCCGACCGGCGTACAGGCCGGGACTGGGACGAGGGTCCCGATGTCCCGCACCAGCTCAGCGACCTTCGCCTACCGTCTGATCTTGGAGCTGCCCTGGCGTGATTGAGTGTTCGGTGCCCGGGCTGTGGTCCCGGTTACCATCCGAGCCCGAAGCGAGGAGTGGCCTGACCCAGCACCACTCGCAGTTGCTCGCTGAAGCGCTGTCGGGGAGATGGGTGCGGGTCCGCCCGGGACCTGCCCTGCGAACCCGCACCATCGAGCTCACTCCTTCTCGGTGGTCGGCCACCAGCTCAGTGGTTGGCTACCACGCCATGACGGTGCTCCGAGCGTGTCATCTGCACATCCGCCGCACCTGCCACCAGCGCCACGATTCCCACGGTCCACGCGGTCCACGCCAACGCAGCGAAGCCGGTGCTGAAACCCATGACCCAAGGCGATACGACGAACAGCACGCCCATCAACCCCACGAGTCCCTCGAAAGCGATCCTGCCGGGGCTGGCCAGGGAGAACAGTGCCAAAGCCGCAGTGATGACCCCAAGAGCGATCATCGTGTACGTGGCCTTGTTGGTGTCTGTCGGCGTCGTCGTCCATCTTGGGCATACGGACCAGGAAAGGGCCTTGGATGGCGTCCGATCTCGGACATCAGCCGTCCGGCATCACGTCAGGACCGGCTTGAGCGCGTCGAGCAAGCTCGGCGAGTCCGGTAGCACCTCCAAGTCGTACTGAACGCGCAGCGCGGGCTTGCGGATCTCGATAACGGCACGGAGGTCGATCGGCGTGCCGATGACGACGACGTCGGCATCCACCGCGTCGATAATCTGCTCCATCTCGGCGAGCTGGCCTTCCGAGTAACCCATGGCTGGCAGCACCGGCCCGACGTCGTACTTGAGAAACGTCTCTGCGATCGTGCCGGTCGCCCAGGGCCGCGGGTCGACAATCTCGGCCGCTCCATTCGCCCGGGCGGCGACGACCCCGGCCCCGAACTTCATCTCGCCATGCGTCAGGGTCGGACCGTCCTCGACCACCAGGACGCGTTTGCCCCTGATCGCATCGGGGTCGTCAACGGTCACGCGGCTGTTCGCCTGGATGACCGTCGCCCCTGGGTTCGTCTGGTGGATCGTGTCCATCAGCGCGTTCACCTGTTCGGTCGAGGCCGAGTCCATCTTGTTGACCACGATCACGTCGGCCATGCGCAGGTTGACCTCGCCCGGGTAGTAGCTCGTCTCGTGGCCGGCGCGAAGCGGGTCGGCGACCACGATGTGGATGTCCGGCTTGTAGAAGGGCAGGTCATTGTTCCCTCCATCCCACAGCAGCACATCGCATTCGGCTTGGGCCTGCTCGAGGATCTGGCCGTAGTCGACACCTGCGTAGATGATCGTGCCCGATGTGATGTGGGGCTCGTACTCCTCGCGCTCCTCGATCGTGGTGTTGTGACGGTCGAGGTCCTCGAGCGTCGCGTACCGCTGCACGCGCTGTGCCTCGAGGTCCCCATACGGCATCGGGTGCCGAACCGCGACCACGCGTTTGCCGGCGCCCTTCAGGATGTCGGCGATCGCCCGCGTCGTCTGGGTCTTGCCCGAGCCCGTGCGGACGGCACAGACGGCGACCACGGGGACCGTCGAGGACAACATCGTCGCTCTCGGCCCGAGCAGCACAAAGTTCGCACCGGCCGCCAGCACCTGGCTGGCCTTGTGCATCACGTAGGTGTGGCTGACGTCCGAGTAGCTGAAGATGACGTCGTCGATCCCCTGCTCCGTGATGAGCTGCGTCAGCATGCTCTCGTCGTGAATCGGGATGCCCTCGGGATAGCGCTCCCCCGCGAGGCTTGAAGGGTAGGCCCGCTTGTCGATAAACGGGATCTGCGTCGCCGTGAAGGCGACAACCTCAACCTGGGGATCGTCCCGAAAGGTGACGTTGAAGTTGTGGAAGTCGCGCCCAGCGGCGCCCATGATGAGAACTCGACGCCGCATCCCTGGATCCTCTCGGAGGTTTGATGCGCGGAACCTAGGGCCCGGTACCGCCCTTCGATCCGAACCTACCAGTTGGGTGCATGGACATGATGTGTAGTCGGGCGTTAGCAGAGGAAAGGCGAGTGAGGCGTCGACCTTCAGCGGTAATGTGTCTTGGCAAGGAGGGGTGCCGTGACTGCAAAGGTGCCGCGCCAACGGTCCGGTGGCCCACCGTCACGGTGGGTCGACCTGGGTGGCCCGGTCCACTACGTCGACTATGGCGGCCCGGACGACGGTCCTCTGTTGGTCTGTGTCCATGGGCTGGGTGGCTCACTGGTCAACTGGGCGGCGATCGCCCCGACCTTGTCGAAGACGTGCCGGGTGCTTGCCCTGGATCTTGCCGGGTTCGGGCGAACCCGCAGCCACGGCCGGTCCACGTCGGTGAACGCCAACCAGCAGCTGTTTCACCGGTTCCTGACGGAGATCTGCTTGGATCCGGCCATCCTGGTCGGGAACTCGATGGGGGGGCTGATCTCGATCCTGCAGACGGCGGCCCACCCCGAGACCGTTGCCGGCATCGTGCTGATTGACCCTGCGCTGCCGGTCGGGCTGGCATCACGGCCCGATCCGCGGGTGGCCGGCATGTTCGGCCTGTATGCGGTGCCCGCCGTCGGACGCAGCGTGGTCGCCCGGCGTCGCTCGTCCGGCTCGGCCGAAGAGCTGGCGCTGTCCCTCCTGCGGCTGTGTTGCGCCGACCCCTCGCGGGTCTCGCGCACTATCGTCGAACAGCACCTCGAGCTCGCCCGGGAGCGAAACGACTACCCCGACGTTGACGCCGAGCTGATTGTGGCTGCGCGCTCGCTGCTGTGGGTCCTGGCCCGACGGCGGCTGCTCGCGTCGATGTTGAAGAACATCACTGTGCCGGTGCTGCTGCTGCACGGTGACCAGGACAGGCTGGTCCCCATCGCCTCGGCACGCGTCGCAGCGGCGGCCAACCCGATGTGGCGTTTCGAGGTGGCCACCGGGGTGGGCCACGTGCCGCAGCTCGAGGTGCCGAANTGGACNCTNAACCAGATCCATGGCTGGTTGAAGACCGACGGGTTGGCCGCTGCCTACGCCGCAAGTCCATAGCGTCGACACATCTGACCTGATCCTGTCGGCGCAGGACTACCTCACCAGCGCTACCAGCTCTTCGGTGGCTGACTCGATGCCGTCGCACAGCACCTGCAGGTCGGGAACGGCGTCGAAGTCACCGGTCACCCCGCAGGTGAGGCGCCCGGCATACGAGGCGATCCCGATCGTGATGCGGATATCGGAGCCGAGCGGGATGNAGGGGAACAACTCCGTCATCCGGTGGCCGAGCAGATACATGGGAATCTGAGGCCCGGGCACATTCGTGGTGACCGTGCTGATTGCCCGCTGCGGCAACCGAGCTGCCACGCGGGCGCCAAGCGCNAACAGGGTCCCGGGCACCATTTCGGCCGCGTTGAGCATGCCGCCGACGCCTATGGCCATGCCGCTGCTCTTGAGNGAGGAGAGCTGTCGGGTCACAGCCGCCAGCCGCTCAACAGGGTCTAGNACGCCCACCGGGAGGTCGGCGAAGACGGCCGACACCTGGTTGCCCAGTCGACCGTGCTCCTCGGGGGGGCGCATCGAGACGGGGACCATGGTGCGCACGGTGCGTCCCTCCACATTCTCCCCACGCGCGGTCAGGAACGTTCGGAAGCCGCCGGCGATCGCCGCGAGGATCACGTCGTTGACCGTGCCGCCGAACGAGTTCTTCACTTTCTTGATCTCGGAGAGGTCAGCGCGCGTCCACCCCCAGCGGCGCAGCGGCCCGATCGGGCCGTCGAGCACCGACTCCGGCCAGATCACCTTCTCCCCGACCCGGGCGAGGCCATACAGCTCGGCCGCGGCCTGACGGGTGGAGCGTCGCGGCGCCCTGACCGCTCCGGTGATCACCTGCCCGATCTCCAGGGGGACGCGGAGCAGGTCGCCTATAGCGGATGATGCCAGCCGGACGGGAGAGGGTTCAGCCGCCGGAGTCCAGGGAGCAGCCGGTCTCGCTTTGGCGTGCGGGTCGCGGTCCAGAAGTACATCAATGATGTCGGCTCCCGAGATGCCGTCGATCATGGAGTGATGGGTCTTGTTCACCATGGCCCAGCGGCCGCCCTCGAGGCCGTCGAACAGCCAGCTCTCCCACAGCGGCCGAGACAGGTCCAGGTGCTCCGACATGAGGCAGGCGGCCAGATCCCGCAGCGACTGCTCCGTGCCGGGGCTGGGCAGGGTTGCATGCCTGACGTGGTCTTCGATGCGGAATCGCGGGTCGTCGGCCCAGACGGGGCGCCCGAGCTCGAGGGGCACACGCAGCACTCGTTGCCTGTACCTGGGAACGAGATCGAGCCTGGACTCGATCGCCTCGGCGAGCTCGGCGCGTGAGGGTGCGGGACCCTCGAACAGGAGCGCCGAGCCCACATGCAGCGGCTGGATCTCGCGCTCCAGATGGAGCCACCAGGAGTCGAGGGGGCTCAGCCGGTCCGCGGTGTCCATATCTGCCATTGTCGGCAAAGACGGGGCGCATGCCCCCAGGCCATAAGTCCCCCGTCCCGCTACATCTTCAGGAACATCGACGAGCTGTCCACCGACGGAGTGGAGGAGCTCAAGAAGCCGCCCAACAGTTTGAGCGGTACACAGGGGTCGCCCTCACGCCGGAACAGGTCGCCCGAGCCTCCGCGTTCTCTCGCGAGCAGTAGCACGAGGAGTCGTGTGATCGCCATTCGCCGCAGCACCGGCACGATCGGAAGGCCCGCCCGGCAGCACGAACGGACGGTACGGAACGCGGTAGGCGCGGAGCTGGCTGGACGCGCGCCGTTTCATCAGCGGAACGACGAGCGGACGCATCCGGAGGCATGAGCACTCGCCCAGGGATCCCCGCATGAGGATGGGTGAACCGGGCGGGTATCTCAGTGTCCAACGCACCGGCGGGTGCCTGTGATCGCTGGTCGCGATTATTCGCGGCACGTAGCCGTCGAGGCGTCAGGCGACGCGGCTGCGGTGGATCATGTGGCGGATCTCGTCGGCTGCCTCAGGGTCAGCACGATCGAGGATCGCGTCCAGCTCGATCTGCTCTGCAGGGGTGGAGTAACTGGCCAGTTCACGCACCAGGGTCATACGAGCGGCGCGCGAGGCGCGGCGACTGCGGAGATCGTCGCGGGCGGCGGCCAAAATGGGCGACAACGAGATTCGGTGGGCCATTGCGGGTCCTTTCTGGGCGATGAGTTTCACATGATTGAGTCTCTACGGCATCAACCAATGCGTCCAATGACTGAATCACATGCTAACCATGCGATACCGTCATGTATGTGGATACTGATGCCGTTCGCTGGTTCCAGCAGGTCGCCGACGGTATGACGGTGACGGAGGTGAGCGAGCTCGAACGGGTCACCCAGTCAGGAGTATCGCGCGCCCTGGCCCGTTTGGAGACCGAGGTCGGCACCCCGCTGCTGCGCCGATCCGGCCGAACACTGCGGATGACCCACGCGGGCTCGGCTTTCAAACGCCATGTGGATGCGATGCTGCACCAGCTGGACGACGGGCTTGCGGCCGTGAATCAGCTCATTGAGCCAGAGACCGGAACGGTGTCGCTGGCCTTCCAGCTCTCGCTGGGCACCTGGTTGGTTCCTGACCTTGTCAGCAGCTTCCGCACTGATCATCCCCATGTTCAGTTCGACCTCAAGGTGGTGCCCGGCGAGCTGGCGTCGTCAGTGCCGGGCCGGGAAGAGGTTGACCTCCAGATCTCGACCGTCCGGCCGACGGACCCAACTGTGCAATGGCGACAGCTGCTGGTCGAGCCGTTGCGGCTAGCGGTGCCGAGCGAGCATCCGCTCGCACAGCGAGCGCGGATCCATCTGGCCGAGGTGTCATCGGAACCGTTCATCATGCTGCGGCCGACATCCTTGCTGCGCCAACTGTGTGAGGACTTGTGCGACGGTGCCGGATTCCGGCCAACGTTGGGTTTTGAGGGAGACGACCTGCCAACGGTGCGCGGTTTCGTGGCTGCGGGTCTCGGTGTCGCTGTGGTGCCGGCTCTGCGCGAGGGATCGCCCGATGCCGTGGCTGGGCCGCTGCACTACTTGGAGATAGCTGACAACCTTGCGGTTCGCGGGATCGGCCTGACCTGGTCGACAGAGCGTCGGCTGCTACCCGCCGCGGAGCTTTTTCGTGAGCACGCGATCGCCAGGGCAACCGCCCGACTGCTCCCGGCCGTCGCGAGAGGTGGTTGACGCAAAGGCCCTTCATGACGTGGTCCCGCAGAAGCGAGTCGCCTCAGACGAACGGCGACCGGTGACCCTCCGTCCGCGGCCGACGGACTAACAAGACAAGAGTCAAGAGAATGTAGCGTCACGCCCCATGGTCGTAGTCCTTATGGTCGGTCATGTCATCGGGGCCGCCTCCCATCATTGACAGCATCGCTCGGCCGCCGGTGGTGAAGAACCGCCAGAGGAGCGCGGCGGAGAGCAACAGGAAGACGATGTTTAGCCAAGTGGTGTAGTTCCAGCTTGGGGCGGTCTGCCCGATGTTGGCGTGCCGGGTGGTGGGTACCAGACCGAGCGGCTGGAACGTGAACTCGACGACGTAGCCGGCGGCGACCATGCTCGCGTAGAAGGTCCCGAAGATGAACCAGGCCATTCTTCGACCGTAGTAGCGGCTGTAGATGACCAAGATGGGGATGATCAGCAGGTCGGCGAAGATGAAGGACACCACGCCGCCGAAGCTGATACCGCCCGCCCAGAGCACGGCTGCCAATGGGGCGTTACCGATGCTGCAGACGAAGCTCGCGACGGCGACCAATGGGCCGACCAAAGGGNCCCAGAGTTTCGCGGCGAGGGGATTGCCGCTGAGGAACAGATGCTGCCAGAAGGTGTCCGGTATCCAGGCCGCTGCGGCGCCGGCGATGAGCAAACCGATGATGATGTCGCGGATGACGGCGGCCCACTCCATGACGAAGGTGTGCGCGACGGCGGTGAATCCGCTCGGGCTGGCGAGCCGTCGCCAGAAGCTGTCCGCCTCGGCCGCGGACATGTCCATCGCCGCATGTCCTTCCATGGAGCCCGGCACTGCTCTGTCGGCCTGCTCGCGCGCCGCCTCAACCATCTTTGTGGTCAGGAAGCGCCGGAAGAGCAGGGCGATGACCAGGATCATCACCGGTCCGCCGACGAACTCAGCGAGGGTGAACTGCCAGCCGAGCAGTAGAGCCAAGATCAGGCCCAGCTCGATAACCAGGTTGGTCGAGGCAATCTCAAAGGCCATTGCCGCGGTGAAGTTGGCGCTCTTGCGAAACAGCGCCCGTGCGAGCGCCACGGCAGCGTAGGAGCAAGAAGACGAGGCGGCTCCGAGCCCGGTGGCCGTGGCCAGGCTTTTCGGGCTGTCATCGCTCAGCAGCCCGGCGATGGTGGATTTCTTCACGAGCGCCTGCACAATTGCTGAGAGCGTGAAGCCCAGTATCAGCGACCACGTGACCTGCCATGTCATGGACCCGGCCGCGCCGAGTGCGTCAAGCAACCCGTGCCAGACCCGGGTCATGCCGTCAGCCTCTCGTCAACCTCGTGGGAAGGTCACAATCCACGCGCGACGACGGCAGTGCCGTAGGCACATATCTCCGTCCAGGTACTGCCGAGTTCGCTGGTGTCAAAGCGCATGGCCACGATCGCGTTCCCACCGCGTCGGGTGGCCTCGTCGACCAGTCGCTCGATCGCTTGCTCACGACCTTGCGCCAACATTGTTGTCATTCCCTGTAACTCTCCGCCGACCAGCGATTTCAGGCTCGCCCCGATCTGAGAGCCGAGATTGCGTGACCGCACTGTGAGACCAAAGACCTCACCGAGCACACGCTCGATGTCATGGCCNGGAAGGTCGTTCGCAGTCGTGATCAGCATTTCGTCCTCCGCGTGTCCGGGTGCCACCTCACGCCGGACGTTACTCCAGCGGGTGACGCGGTGTAGGCCATGTCCGCATCCGCAGTTCGCTCAACGATGAATCAAAGAAGCGGCTGGCGGCGGCACGGGCCGCTGCTCAGACGTTCGTCGACACCACGCGACAGCTCGGGGTCGACCCTCTCGATGCGCTGTCGCTACTGAATCCGGAGCCGAACACAGGCCTCTGCTAAACGAGATCAACCAGCCGACCCTCTCTGGACGCACGCTGATCAGCGACAGACAGCCCCGCCCAACGAGCCCTCCGCAACATCCGGAAATGCCGCGATCGCGTGTGTCCTTGTTCGGTGAGGGATGGCTCACCAGCCATTCTTCGGGACAGCGCTGATCTCGATCGATTGAGGGCGCGTGTCGGCGCCATCGCCGGTGCAACAGGTATCGGTGCAGTCCCCTTCGCACCCACATCCGTTGGTGTCGTCAGCGACCGGCGAACCCGGCACGCAGCTGCAGGCCTCTCCGCGCCACGCCTCTCGCCCTTCCTTGACTGCGACCGCGGCAATGACGAGCCCGGCGATCGGGTCGGCCCAGTCCCAGCCCAGAGTCGCGTTGAGCACGAGCCCAACCAGGAGCACGGCAGACAGGTACGTGCACAGCAGCGTCTGGGTCGAGTCGGCCAGCACCGTGCCCGAGCCGAGTGCCTTGCCAGTGCGGCGTTGCGCCCACGACAAGATCGGCATTATGACCAGCGACGCGATCGCAAGNCCGATCCCGATCGGGGACGGGGCCGCCTCGCTNCCGCCGAGCAGCGCACTCACCGACTCGAAGGCAACGTAGGCAGCCAACGCGAAGAACGACCAGGCCATCAGCCGCAGAGCCTGACGCTCCCGGCTCTCAGGCAGGCGGTGTTTGAACTGCCACAGGATGATCAGTCCACTGGAGACCTCCACGACCGAGTCGAGTCCGAACCCGACGAGCGCGACCGAACCTGCTACCAGTCCAGCCGTGATCGCGATGCCGGCTTCGAAGACGTTGTAGCCGACGCTCACGCCCGCGAGGACCTGGGCGCGGCGGCCGAGCCGCGCGCGGTGCTGAACCGAAAGCCCGGACGCCGCGCCTGGTCTGCGGGCGCTCATCGGTTGGCACTTTCGCCGTAGGTCGGACACAAGGCCACCGCATTCCCGGTGGCCGTCAGTAGATGTTCGGCGGCGGCGAGCACATCGAGGATCTCGCGGCTTGCGGCCAGAGACCACAGCGTGGCTCTGCCCTGTGCCCGGAACGTCACCAACCCGCAGTCCCGCAGGCACGCCAGGTGTGCCGACACGGTTGACTGCGCCAGGCAGAGGTGGGCGGTCAGGTCCTTCACGTTGTGCTCACCTACGGCGAGATGACGCAAGATCGCGAGCCTCGCCGGATCGCCAAGACTGCGGAACATGCACGCCGCCGCGGACAGTCCCTGCGCCTCATCGCCCCGGACTCGAGCAGCGGTCTCGAGTATCTTGTTGATCGTCATATCCCGATGTTATCGCTATTCGGAACTTCAATGTCCCGCTTCAACCCCAACTCCAGTCGTGCGAAGTTCGTTGGGAGCTAGGCCGCTTGGGTCTGCAGACCCGCGAGCCGGCAAAGGGCAGCAAACCCATCCGAGGTGCCCGGCCAATGCTCGCGCAAGGGTTCGCGACCGACACGACGGACCGGGAAGGCATCACAGTCCAAGAATCGTGATCAGCTTTCGCGCTTCAACTTTCGCCAGCCGCCGGCGCGATTGTTGGCAATGATGTGTTTGAACATGGTGGTGAGTGCGCGCGCGTTGATGGTTTCGCCCTGGCGCACGGCGACGGTGCGGGCAGTGGCGTTGTCGTGCCCCGCGGTGATGATTCCCTCGGGATCGGGGACGATGGCGCCGTCATACAAGAAGACGTTGACATGATCCTTCGCCGCCATCAGGGCGGCGATGTTGCCCTCGAGAACGAAGTACGGGCGGTTGATGCGCTTGATGGTCTCGGTGACATCCGGGTCGGCACTGTGGACNAGATCGCGGACCTCGCGGCAGATGGCCTGCTGCCAGTCGGGCAGGGCATCGATGTAGGCATCAACGCGGGGGTCAGCGGGGTCAACCATGGATCCACGATAGCTATGGAGCGCCGACCTCACAGGCCCCAGGACGACGACCGCGTCAGTGGCGGCGCGCGCCTCCGAGACGTCGACGGCGTCGGGGAGCACAAGGTCATCGACTACCCCCGGGAGTCCGAACCGGGCGGCGTACAGCTCCCCGGTGAGGGGGACCGGAATAGTTGACGACCACCAGCGCCTCGACCGTCGTACCACCTGTCAGCACCATGCTGGCCGCACCCACCGCNCCCTTGAGTCCCCTCGGCAGTGGCGCCGGGGCGATCACCCCGGCCGCACGTCGCGNCGGGCGAAGCGGCCGAGGCCGGTCCAGACCAGTCCTNCGGCGACGAGCGTCATGACGACGAGCGGCGTCCACGTCAGCGGCACGAGCGGCTGATGGGGGGTCGCAGAGAATGGCAGCAGGTTGAGCAGCCAGCCGGGCAGGTGGAGCGCATCACCGATGAGGACCACGAACCACATCGCAGCAAGAACGCCCCAGGTGAGCGGGATCGCNAGGCGAGGCAGCCAGCCGAAGAGCCCCNCCGCGACACCGACGAGCATCATGACCGCCGGCCAGTACGCCAGGGCGGCGAGCGCTAGCCGGATCGTCTGCCCTGGGTCGTTGATGATCGAGCCATAGCCCGCGCCCATGCAAGCCCCTCCGACGAGGAGCAGGACCGCCGACCCGACAGACGGGATCAGGAGGCGCTGACCGGCCCACCGCCTTCGGGACAGTGCGCCAGCGAGCTGAGGCTCCACGATCCCGGTTGCCTCGTCGACGCGCAGCGCGGTCGCGGACTGGAGCGCGAAGACCGTCGTGAGCATGGCAATCATCACGACGAGCAGGGATAGCAGTGCCTTGACACCCGTGCCTCCGATCATCGCCGTCGCCGTGGACCCGGCGTCAGCAATGAGGTTGGTCATCGCCTCGACCACGGAGCCGAACAGCAGTGCGCACAACACGATCGTGATGCTCCACCCGATGATGGGACCGCGCTGGAGCCGCAGAGCAAGACCGAGCGGCGTGGAGTACCGGGCGGGCGCTCCGGCAGGGCCCGACCGCTCCGGCATCAGGCCAGCACCGAGGTCTCGTCGGGCCTCCAGCCAGGCCGCCACGGCGAGCAGCGCCACAGTGAGCCCGAGGAGGAGTGTGAACGGCCACCACCGGTTCGCCCCCCACGGCTGCATCTCCTGACCCCATCCGATGGGCGAGACCCAGGTCAGACGCCCGTCGCCGAGGTCGCCGACCATCCGCAGCACGTAGAACACGCCGAGGACAACGGCGCCGAACGCGTTCGCGCCGCGCGAGGTGGACGTCAGCTGGCCGGCGACGGAGCCGACCCCTAACGCGACCAGCCCGACGCCGGTCACCGACGCACCGATGATCAGCGAGCCGGTGACGCCTGTGCCGGCCGGGTCGAGCCCGCTGGCGGCCGAGGCGAGCGCGACGCCTACGCCAACGACGAGGCATAGCGCCGCGTTGACCAGCCACGACGCTGCGGAGTAGGCATGGCGTCCGAGCATCCGCGAACGGAGCAGCTCTGTTCGTCCGACCTCCTCGTCGGCGCGCCCGCTGCGCGTGACGAGGAAGACAATGCCGAAAGCGAGGGCGACGGCGCACGTCATCCAGATCTTGGTCCACACCGCGCCGCCGAGCGTGTTCGGGTTCGCCGCCAGGCCGGTGAGCGCCTTGATCGCCGGGGTGTTGCTC
>JGI24130J36418_10000480_pt1 | contig 13127 bp, 12 predicted proteins | sample BarGraNGADG00212_FD_36418 | JGI IMG/M metagenome (IMG submission 36418)
CACCGGCCACCAACGAGGACATCACCATCGTCATGGGCGTCAACGACGACCAGTACGATCCCGCCGCGCACCACATCATCAGCAACGCCTCGTGCACGACGAACTGCCTCGCGCCCTTCGCCAAGGTCCTGCGCGACGAGTTCGGCCTCACGCGCGGCTTCATGAACACGATCCACTCGTACACGAACGACCAGCGGATCCTGGACTACCCGCACAAGGACCTCCGTCGCGCGCGTGCAGCCGCCGTCTCGATCATCCCGACGTCGACCGGCGCCGCCAAGGCCATCGGTCTCGTGCTGCCGGACCTCAAGGGCAAGCTCGACGGCATGTCGATGCGCGTCCCGACCCCGGACGGGTCCGTCGTCGACCTCGTCGCCGAGCTCGGCCGCGACGTCACCCGGGACGAGATCAACGCAGCCATGAAGGCCGCCGCCGAGGGCCCGATGAAGGGCATCCTCGAGTACTGTACCGACCCGATCGTGTCGATCGACGTCGTCGGCAACCCCGCCAGCTCGGTGTTCGACTCGCTCCAGACCATGGTCATGGGCGGCACGGGCAACTTCGTGAAGTGTGTCTCGTGGTACGACAACGAGGTTGGCTACTCGACCCGTGTCGTGGACCTCGTCAAGCTCGTCGGCTAGGCGGCGTCGGTGTTCGACAAGAAGACCGTCAAGGACGTCGACGTCCGCGGGAAGCGCGTGCTCGTGCGCGTCGATTTCAACGTGCCGCTGTCCGAGGGCACGGTCACGGATGACACCCGCGTGCGCGCCGCGCTGCCGACCCTGCGCTACCTGGTCGACCACGGCGCGCGCGTGATAGTGATGAGCCACCTGGGCCGCCCGAAGGGTGCGCCGGACCCGCAGTTCTCGTTGCGACCGGTCCGGCGAGTGCTGCAGCGGCTGCTCGGCCGCAACGTCGTGTTCGTCGACGACATCGTCGGACCGGAGGCGCATGACGCGGTGGACCGCATGGTCGACGGCGAGATCATCATGCTCGAGAACGTCCGGTTCGAACCCGGTGAGAAGACCAACGACCCGGAGTTCGCAAGGGCGCTGGCTTCGCTCGCGGACATCTACGTCAACGACGCGTTCGGGGCCGCGCATCGCGCACACGCCTCGACCGAGGGAGTCGCACACTTCCTTCCGGCCTACGCGGGGCTGCTGCTCGCGCGCGAGGTCGAGACGTTGACGGCGATGCTGACCGAGCCCGAGCGGCCGTTCGTCGCGATCCTCGGCGGTTCCAAGGTCTCCGACAAGTTCGGCGTCATCGACCGGCTGCTCGACTGCGTGGACACGCTCATCATCGGCGGCGGCATGTGCTTCACGCTGCTCGTCGCAAAAGGCGTATCGGTCGGCGACTCGATCGTCGAGACCGAATGGGTCGAGCCGGCCAAGGCCATGCTCACGAAGGCTGCGGAGAAGGGCGTCGAGCTGATGCTTCCCGTCGACTTCGTCATCGCGGAGGCCATCGAGGCCGACGCCGAGACGCGCATCGTGGCCCGGGAGGAGATCCCGGCGGGCCAGATGGGGCTCGACATCGGTCCCACCACCGTCGAGCTGTTCAAGGGTGCGATCTCGACCGCCCGGACGATCTTCTGGAACGGACCGATGGGCGTGTTCGAGATGGCGCCCTTCGAGAACGGCACCAAGCAGATCGCGATCGCCGTGAGTCGCAACAACCGTGCGGCGTCGATCGTGGGCGGCGGCGACTCTGTGGCCGCTCTCAAGAAGTTCGATGTCGAGGACCGCATCACGTTCGTCTCGACCGGCGGAGGCGCCTCGATGAAGCTGCTCGAGGGGTCCGAGCTGCCCGGCTTGGCGGCGCTGCAGGACGCCTGACCGTTCCCATCGGCGCCGACCCCGCGGCGGGTCGCGGCCGAACCACCCAAGGAGCCACCCATGCGAAGCGAACGCACCCCGATGGTCGCGGGCAACTGGAAGATGTACACGACCTCGGGTGAGGGCGCGATCCTCATCGACCGCATCCAGGACCTGGTGTCCGACGTGGCGGACCGCGTCGACGTGGTCGTATGCCCGCCGTTCACGGGACTGAAGGCGGCGTCGACCATCATCGAGGTCGATCGCCTGCCGATCGGACTCGGCGCCCAGGACGTCTTCTGGGAGGACGAGGGCGCCTACACGGGCGCGATCGCGCCGCGGATGCTGGTCGAGCTGCGCTGCGGCTACTGCATCGTCGGCCACTCGGAGCGCCGCGAGTACTTCGGCGAGACGAACGAGACGGTGAACCGCAAGGTCCTTGCGCTGCACGCGCACGGCATCGCGCCGATCGTGTGCTGCGGCGAGTCGCTCGGTACCTACGAGGCGGGCCAGACGGCCGACTTCGTGCGCACGCAGATCCGCGAGGGACTCGCGGGGCTGACGGCCGAGCAGGCGCCGGCGTCATCGTCGCCTACGAGCCCATCTGGGCGATCGGCACCGGGCACACGCCGACTCCCGAGACGGCCAACGACGTAGCCCGCACGATCCGCGCGACCATCGGCGCGATGTACGGCCCTCCGGCCGCCGTGTCCGCCCGCGTGCTGTACGGCGGTTCGGTCAAGCCCGAGAACGCGGCGATGTTCTTCTCCGAGCCCGACATCGACGGCGCGCTCGTTGGCGGTGCGGCGCTGAAGGCCGACGCGTTCTCCGACATCGTGCACGCCGCCTCGTGACCGACGACGCGTTCGTGCCGGCGGGTCCCGCGCGGCTCGCGGAGCTGCGCTTGCCCGCCGTGCTGATCATTCTCGACGGGTACGGCCTGTTGGACCGGGCCGAGGGCAACGCGGTCGCTCTGGCGGACACACCCAACCTCGATGAGCTGTTCGCCACGAGGCCCTGGGCGTCGCTCGAGTGCTCCGGGCTGGCCGTTGGGCTGCCTGAAGGCCAGATGGGCAACTCCGAGGTCGGGCACCTGAACATCGGCGCGGGCCGGGTGGTCTACCAGGAACTCACGCGCATCAACCTCGCCATCAGGGACGGAAGCCTGGACGAGAATCCCGTGCTGTGCGACGCGATCGACGCGGCCGTCGCCGACGGCCGGGCGGTGCATCTGATGGGGCTCGTCTCCGACGGGGGAGTGCACAGCCACATCTCGCACCTCTTCGCGCTACTCGACCTCGCCGCCTCGCGCGGCGCGGACAAGATCTTCGTGCACTGCTTCCTGGACGGACGCGACGTTGCGCCCGAGTCAGGCGCCGGATTCCTGAAGCAGCTCGACAAGAAGCTGGCTGCATCGGGCGTCGGCGCGATCGCGACGGTCTCGGGACGCTACTGGGCCATGGACCGCGACCGGCGGTTCGACCGCGTCGAACGGGCGTGGCGGGCGATGGTCCTCGGCCAGGGAAAGGCGACCCCGTCGGCAGCGAAAGCCATCCAGCGGTCCTACCACGACGGAGTCACCGACGAGTTCGTCGCCCCGGCCGTGGTCGAGGGCGTCGACGGCAGGATGCGCGACGGCGACGCGGTGATCTTCTTCAACTTTCGCCCGGACCGGGCACGCGAGATCACGCGCGCGCTCGTCGATCCCGCGTTCGACCAGTTCAAGCGTCCGGTCATGCCGGCGCTCCGGTTCGTGTGCCTCACGGAGTACGACCCGACGATCCCGGCTGCGGTCGCATTCGCAAAGGACCTTCCGTGCTGCACACTCGCCGATGTGCTGGCGGAGTCGGGCCTGCGCCAATTGCATATCGCGGAGACCGAGAAGTACGCGCACGTCACCTTCTTCCTCAACGGGGGCGCCGAGCCGCCGAGGCCGGGGGAGGAGCGCGTCCTGGTGTCGAGTCCCAAGGTCGCGACCTACGATCTCCAGCCGGAGATGAGCGAGCCCGAAGTGACCGATCGCCTCGTGGAGGCGGTCCTCGAAGGCCGCGCCGACGTCTACGTCGTCAACTACGCCAACTGCGACATGGTGGGCCACACGGGCGTGCTCGAGGCAGCGATCCGAGCGGTCGAGGCGGTCGACGGAGGAGTCGGGCGCGTGCTGGCGGCGGTCGCTCGGCGCGGCGGTGTGGCGATGATCACCGCCGACCATGGCAACGCCGAGCGCATGGTCGCGGACGACGGGAGCCCCTTCACGGCCCACACCACGGACCCCGTTCCCTTGATCGTGGTGGCCGATGGCGTGCGGGGCGTGCGCGCCGGAGGCAAGCTGGCCGACGTGGCGCCCACACTGCTCGACCTGGTCGGTCTGAAGGCTCCCGGAGTGTGGACGGGAGCGAGTCTCCTCGAACGATAGCCGACGCTCGCGTGTTGAGCCCGCAGGGGCATGCGGCTATACTCACTCAGTCGTGCGCCGGACGGCGCGGATGGTTGTCTAAGTAAGGGAGTCTGCGTGGACGCGCTCATCTATCTGCTCATCGCGGTGCACGTTCTGCTTGCGATCGGCCTGATCATCTTCGTGCTGCTGCACTCGGGCAAGGGCACCGGGCTGTCGTCGATGTTCGGCGGGATGTCTTCCGCCGGTGGCGGCACGAGCATCATCGAGAAGAACCTCGACCGGATCACCGTCGGGCTGGCCGTCAGCTGGGCCCTGAGCTCGGTGCTCCTCATGATGTTCTACCGTCCCGTCTAGGGACTGCGCATACTTCGCCGTCGATATCCGAACGCGTGCGGTAGTTTGACACCGCTACGCATTCGCGTTTCCTCCGGTCCCAGACTCCATCCGGTTCGCGCACCGCGCGGGTGTGCTTCCGCACTTGCGCCGGCCCGCTCCGAAGGTGGACACTCATACATGCTATATGCTCGTCGCAAGTCGGTGGGCCGGCTCCTCCCGCAAGCGCGGGGCCCGGTCTCTGTCGTCGCCGGGGAGGGATGAACAGGCGATCGGCACGCGTGAGGGGTTCGGTTGTTCTTGTCGTCAATGCTGGAAGGGGGCTTTCGCATTATGAGGAATCGTTTCCGCACTACGATGGTCGTCATGGCCGCATGCGTGCTCGCCCTGGGCGTTCTGTCCGGATGCGCACCCGCGAAGACCACGACGACCCCGGGCACCGGGGCAGCTGGCACGCCGAAGTCCGGCGGCACGATGTCGTTCTACATCGGCGAGCCTGCGTACATCGATCCGTACAACGCCCAGGAGTCCGAGGGCACGGAAGTCGAGCAGTCTCTGTTCGACAGCCTGACCCGCGTGGACCCGCTGGACCCGACCAAGCTCGGCCCTGCGGCTGCTGACTCTTGGACCGCCAACGCGGACGCCACGGTGTTCACGTTCAAGCTGAACAAGAACGGCAAGTTCGCCGACGGCACGCCGGTCACCGCGAAGGACTTCGTCTACGCGTGGACCCGCATCGTCGACCAGGCCACGGTCAACACGCTGACCAAGAAGGCCGATCCTTCGATCATCAGCTACCACCTGGCCTTCGTTAAGGGCTACGACGAGCTGTTCGCCGGCAAGACCAAGGTGCTGACGGGCGTCAAGGCCGTCGACGACTACACCTTCGAGGTCACGCTGTCGAAGGCATTCGCCGACTTCCCGATCGTCTGCGCCCACCCGGCGCTGGCGCCGGTCCCGCAGGCCCTCGTCGAGGGTGGCGTCGACTTCAACGGCACGAAGGTCGCCTTCGGCGACATGCCGGTCGGCAACGGCCCGTTCATGATGGCGGAGCCCTGGAGCCACAACCAGTACATCAAGGTGAAGGCCAACTCCAACTACTATGGCACCAAGCCGTACCTGGCTGGCATCGACTTCAAGATCTACAAGGACACCGAGGCTGCCTACACGGACTTCGTCGCGGGTAACCTGGACTTCTCGCCGATCGGCGCGGGCCAGATCAAGGCCGCCGAGGCCAAGTACGGCACGTCCGAGAATGGCTACACGGTCAACCCGGGCAAGCAGGTCGTCCTGGGCGCCGAGAACGCCACCTACTACCTGATCTTCAACATGACGGACCCGACCTTCAAGAACCCGGCGATCCGCAAGGCAGTCTCCCTGGGTATCAACCGGCAGGCCATCTGCGACGTCGTCTTCGAAGGCACGCGTGACCCGGCCGACAACATCATCCCGCCGGGCATCGCAGGATACGAGAAGGGCGCATGGGCCGATACGAAGTACGACCTCGCGGGCGCTCAGAAGGTCCTGACCGACGCCGGATTCCCCGGCGGCAAGGGCATCCCGGCCATCAAGCTGTCGTTCAACAGCGGCGCCGGCCATGAGAAGATCATGGAGCTCGTGCAGTCCGACCTGGCCAAGCTCGGCATCAAGGCCACCTTCGACTCCGCCGAGTTCCCCGTGTACCTGAAGCAGCTCGACGCCGGCAAGTTCCAGATCGGCCGTCTCGGCTGGATCGCGGACTACCCGATCGCCGACAACTTCCTGTACCCGCTGTTCCAGTCGAAGGCGGGCGACAACAAGTCGAAGTACGTCAATCCGGCTGTCGACAAGGCCCTGGAAGACGCTCGCAAGATCGTCGACACCGCCGCTCGTATCTCCGCCTACCAGGCGATCAACAAGACCGTCCAAGCGGACAACCCTGTTGCACCGCTCATGTTCTACAAGCACACCCGCGTTGGCTCCGCGCGCCTCCACGGCTTCACGTGGGACGCTTCGGGCCTTGGAGACTTCGCCACGGTCTGGGTCGACTAATCACGGACACGCGCGAATCTCGGATGTGAACGTCACGTAAGGGGTGGCAGGACGCCCATCAGCGTCCTGCCACCCCTTACGTGAAAAGCCCAGACGACTGTGAAGGTTCCGTATGTTCCAGTACATCGTGCGAAGGGTGATCCAGTTCATCCCGGTGTTCCTCGGGGTGACGCTGATCCTCTTCCTGATCGCCACGTATCTCCCGGGCGCCGATGCGGTGCAACTGCGCGCGGGGGAGAAGACGATGTCGCCCGTCCTCAAGGCGAAGATCCGTCACCAGCTCGGCTTGGACCGGGCCTGGTACATACAGTACGGCGACTACCTGTCGTCGCTCTCACCGGTGCACGCCACGTACTACGACGGTTCGACCCCGGCTTCGCCGACCACCTCGCCGAGTGTTCGCGTCCTCGACGGCTCTGTTGCGCTGATAGTCCCGAAGATCAGCGGCTCCGTGCCTGCAGCGGGGGCCGTGTCCTACGATGTCCGTGAGGGTGTGCCGGTCCTACGCGGGCAGGTCGGTCGGTTCGCTATCGGTTCCCTGGCGTTCGAGTTCGATCCGCCCGACCTGGGAGTCTCCCTCTACAACGGTCGGCCCGTGCTCATCATCCTGAGCGAGGCGTATCCGTACACGATGCGGCTCGCCTTCTGCGCCATCTTCCTCGAGATCATAATCGGCATCGGCGCGGGTATCGTGTCGGCCGTCAAGCGCTACTCGATCTGGGACATCCTCGTCACGCTGGGGACCTCCATCTTGGTGTCGGTCCCGGTCTTCTGGCTGGGTCTGATGCTGCAGTACGTGTTCGGCATCTGGATGCAGGACCTGACGCACGGGGCCTTCTATCTGCCCGTGCTGTTCGAGGGCGGGTCAACGGCCCCGTTCCCGGCCTACGTCTACTACATCCTGCCTGCGATCACGCTGGCCAGCGTCTCGACCGCGTACGCGGCCCGCATCATGCGCAGCCAGCTGCTCGAGGTGAACAACCAGGACTACATCCGCACGGCGCACGCCAAGGGCCTGTCGGACAGCCAGGTCCTGTGGTCCCATGCGATCAAGAACGCCATGATCCCGGTCGTCACGTATATCGGACTGGACCTCGGCGCCATGCTCGCCGGCGCGATCCTGACCGAGACGGTCTTCAACCTCCCGGGTATCGGGTACGCGATCTTCAAGGCCATCGTCGGCCGTGACTTCGCGATCGTGTTCGGCGGTGTGACGCTCATCCTGCTGGTCGTGATGGTCGTCAACCTGCTGGTCGACGTTTCGTATGCCTTCCTCGACCCGAGGATCCGCTACGGCGGGCTGGAGGAGTGAGCATGAGCGAGTACGACCGCGAGGAAGATCGCAAGGAAGACCACGGGATCACGGACTCTCACAGCGGCATGCCGGCGACGCCGCCCATGACGGACGCTGAGGCGCACGTCCACGACGAGCAGAGCCGCACGCTGTGGGGCGACGCGTGGAGGCGCCTGCGCAAGAACCGCCTATCACTGATCGCGCTCGTATGGCTGATCCTCGTCATCGTGTCGGCCATCACCGCGGACCTGTGGGTCCCGCGTCTGCTCGGCGACCCGCGCGCGATCGACTCGTCCACCGTGATGGTGAACCAGCTGAAGAACCCGAGCCTTTCGCACCCGCTCGGGACCGACGACCTCGGCCGCGACATCCTCGGGCGGCTGATCTACGGAGCCCGTGCGTCGATGACCGTCGGCGTCGCCGCCGTCGCGATCTCGGTGATCATCGGTCTGCTGCTTGGGGCGCTATCAGGGTTCTACGGAGGCATGGTCGATGCGTTGATCATGCGAATAACGGACGTGTTCCTCGCCTTCCCCTATATCCTGTTCTGCGTGCTGATCTTGGCGATGCTGCCATCGTCGGCGCGCGGCATCGGCCCCGTCATCATCTCGATCGGCCTGCTCGGCTGGCCGAGCTTCGCCCGACTGTTCCGCAGCTCGGTGCTCTCGGTGAAGCAGAACGACTACGTGGACGCCGGTCGCGCCGTGGGCGCGTCCGACTCGAGGCTGATGTTCCGGCACATCATGCCGAACGCCATCGCCCCGATCATCGTGTACGCGACGATGTCCGTCGGCGGAACGATCCTGACCGAGGCGGCGCTGTCGTTCCTCGGACTCGGGGTCCAGCCGCCTGAGATCTCGTGGGGCCGCATGATCAACGACGGCCGCAACTACCTCATCAGCAACCACCCGGGCCTCGTCTTCTGGCCTGGCCTCGCCATCATCCTCACCGTGCTCGCGTTCACGTTGCTCGGCGACGGACTGCGCGACGCCCTCGACGTCAAGATGAAGGACTAGCGCATGGGCGATCACCTGCTGGAGGTCTCCGGCCTCAAGATGTACTTCTACACGCGTGACGGCGTGGTCAAGGCCGTCGACGGCGTGTCGTTCGTGCTCGACAAGGGCGAGACCCTCGGAGTCGTGGGCGAGTCCGGTTCGGGCAAGTCGGTCACGGCGCTGACGATGATGCGACTGACCCCCATGCCTCCGGGCAAGGTGGAGGCCGGCGATGCCAAGTTCAAGGGCCGCTCGCTCATCACCATGAAGGAAGAAGAGATCCGCAAGATCCGCGGCAACGAGATCGCGATGATCTTCCAGGATCCGATGACCTCACTCAACCCCGTGTACAAGATCGGGCGTCAGATCGCCGAGCCGCTGGTCATCCACAAGGGCATGTCGAAGAAGAACGCGCTCCTGAGGGCGATCGAGCTGCTCAGGCTCGTGGGGATCCCGAATCCCGAGCAGCGGGTCAAGGACTATCCGCACCAGTTCTCCGGGGGCATGCGGCAGCGCGCCATGATCGCGATGGCGCTCGCGTGCGATCCGGACGTGCTCATCGCCGACGAGCCGACCACGGCGCTCGACGTGACGATCCAGGCGCAGATCATCGAGTTGATGCAGGAGCTGCAGAAGCGCACCGGGTCCGCGATCATCATGATCACGCACGACCTGGGCGTCGTCGCCGACATGGCCGACCGCATCCTGGTGATGTACGCCGGCCGCCCGGTCGAGTACGGCACGACCGACGAGATCTTCTACAAGCCGCTGCACCCGTACACGTGGGGGCTCATGGACTCGATCCCGACCCACAGCCTCGTGGAGAAGACCGCGTTGAATCCCATCAAGGGACAGCCGCCCAGCCTTATCGACGTGCCGTCGGGCTGCGCCTTCCACCCGCGCTGCCCGTACGCGAAGCAACGCTGCACCGACGAGGTCCCTGAGTACCGCATCGTCGAGGGGACCCACGGCACCGCCTGCCACTTCGCCGGAGATCCCGGCTTCGTTCGGCGACTGCTTGAGAACGCGGGGGTGAAGGCGTAGATGAAGCTCCTCGACGTTCAAGGACTCGTGAAGCACTTCCCGGTCCGCAAGGGCCTGCTCATGCGCGAGGTCGGCCAGGTCAAGGCGGTCGACGGCGTCACGTTCGACCTTGAGAAGGGCGAGACCCTCGGTCTGGTAGGGGAGTCGGGCTGCGGCAAGTCGACGACCGGCCGCTGCATCATGCGGCTCATCGAGCCGACCGCCGGCAGCGTGTCATTCGACGGCCGCGACGTCCGTTCCCTCAAGGGGCCGGACCTCAAGGCGTTCCGGCGCGACGTGCAGATCATCTTCCAGGACCCGTATGCGAGTCTGAACCCCCGCTTCACCATCGGCGAGATCATCGGCGAGCCGCTGCTCGTCCACAACGTGGGCAACACGTCATCGCGGACCTCGCGTGCCAAGGAGCTCCTGGAGATCGTCGGCCTCAACCCGGAGCACATCAACCGCTATCCGCACGAGTTCTCCGGAGGGCAGCGGCAGCGCATCGGCATCGCCCGTGCTCTGGCGCTGCAGCCGAAGCTGATCGTCTGCGACGAGCCGGTCTCCGCGCTCGACGTGTCGATCCAAGCGCAGGTCCTCAACCTGCTCGACAAGCTACAGGACGAGTTCGACCTGACCTATCTGTTCATCGCGCACGACCTGTCGGTCGTGCAGCACATCTCCGACCGAGTCGCGGTCATGTATCTGGGCCAGATCGTCGAGATCAGCGACTGGCGCAGCCTGTACGAGGCGCCGCACCATCCCTACTCGCAGGCGCTGCTTTCGGCGGTCCCGGTCCCAGACCCCGAGGTCCAGCGCACGCGCGAGCGCATCCTGCTCGCGGGCGATCCTCCCAGCCCGGTCGATCCGCCGACCGGCTGCCGCTTCCACACGCGGTGCCCGATCGCGCAGTTCCCGATCTGCGCCGAGAGCCAGCCGGAGCTCCGCGAGGTGCGTCCCAGCCACCGTGCCGCGTGCCACTTCGCCGCGCCGTACCCGATCCCGCTGGACAAGGCCGTGACCACGATCATCGGTGACAAGCCGCGCTCTCCGTACCAGGCGATGATGGCTGAGAAGGCCGCGAAGTCGTAGGGCCGGCCCTGCGTGCGAATGCAGGGGTTGGCGGTCGGCGGAGTGGTTGCTATACTCCGAATCCGCGCCTCACGGGGTGCGAGTACGTCCGAGTGGCGGAATGGCAGACGCGCTAGGTTGAGGGCCTAGTGAGGGCAACCTCATGGGGGTTCAAGTCCCCCCTCGGACACCAGCATCGAAACAGCGGCTCTCCTCGCAAGAGGGGAGCCGCTTTCGTTCGTGTGCCGGGCCCGCTGCGTCCGGATCGTGTCGCGACCTCGAGGACCGCGCCGAGCGTGCGACACAGGATGCCGTACACTGGCCCAGGCCGTGGCCACACGGTCGCGATCGCATCGACCCGCGACGAAGGCAGCCATGACGGGCTTTGGACTCGAGAAGTGGTACCTCGATTGTGTCTCTCCGGACGGAGCCGTGCTCGTCGGCTACGCCGCTCGGCGCTTGCCGTGGCCATCGCCCTCAACGCCTCCCAGGGCGGTCTCGAGCGCCTCGGCTACCTCCTCGTCCTCGCGGTCGTCGCGGGCGCCGTGTCCTTCACCTGGCCGTCGTTCGTCTTCGCCACGGTCTTCCTGCTCGGCTCGTACGTCGGCCTCGGGGCGAGGATGACGATCGTGTTCGACCCGGCGTGGATCGCTCCCGCGACCGCCGGCGGCCATTGCGGGCGCCCTCCTGCTGGTCGTCCGCCGGCGGTCGCTGAGCATCCTCAAGGACGTCGACCGGCTCGAGAACCAGCTCGGCAGCACCGATGTCCTCACCGGAGCACTCACCCGACAGGGGCTGATCACGCTCGGACCTTCCGTGCGGCGGGCCGCTCAGAGAACGAGCCAGTCGGTGTTCGTGATGATCGTCGACATCGACGACCTGGCGTCAGCGAACCGGAACTACGGCATGGGCTACGGAGACGACCTGCTGCGCACCGTCGCCGAGGCGATCCGAACGGCGGCCCGCGACGCCGACCTCCTTGGCCGCTGGTCGGGCGACGAGTTCGCACTGATCGGCATGGGTGCGGAAGAGAGCATCAAGGCCCTCTCCGAGCGCATTCCGCGCATCATCGGTGAGTCGCCGGTCACCCTCGGCAAGGGGCCGCTGCGCGTGAACATCGGCACGGCCATCGGGTCACCCGAGAACCACGTCGAGGTCCTCGTCGAACAGGCTCTCGTAGATCTCGGGCGTGTTACGGGACCAGCTGACGAGGCTGAGACCGCGTAGCGCGTCGGCGTCCTCGAACGCCAGCGTTGGTGACGCGGCCCTTCCCGGAAGTCGGGGAGGGCCGCGTCGCTGTTCTCCGGTCCGCTCGCCGCGGGCACGTTGCTCGGTAGCCACTCAGGCTCAGCAGGGGCTCTTGCCGCCGTCTCCCGTTGCCGTGTAGCCCAGCTCCAGGGCCACCGCGTCAAGCGTGGCCGCTATCGCGTCCTCGACGATCATCGCCACCGGCATGCCGAGGTCGTCGACGAACACGAATCTCGCATACCCATGGCACTCGTCGCACAGGTGTACCCGATGCGCGGGGTCTTCCTCCAGGTGCGTGTAGCGGAGCTTGTCCGGATTCCGGGAGCCGCACCGCACGCACCGGAGGCGTTCATAGCCCCACTCTGCGTGGCACATGCCGCACCACAGCACGCGCTCGGCACCCTGGAGTTGCGTTGACTCGCCCATGCGGCCCATCGAAGCGGCGGCGCCGCATACCGGGCAGCGGCCCGTGCGCCCAGCGTGTCGCTTGGATTCGCCGAGCGCCTCGAGGGCGATACGGGAGGGTCCGGTGAGGAATGGAACGAGCGCGGAAACGAGCACGAAAGCGATGGTCGCGGGTGTGAGCGGGGTGTCGGACCGCGCGCCCAGCTGACTCGCCGCCTCGGCGACGAAGGCTTCCGGCGAGGTGACGGCGGCAGCGAGGCGTTCCTCGTCGATCACGGCGGTGAAGTCCGCGTTCCGAAGGGCTTCAGCCTGCTCGACCTCGAGCCCTGCCATCTCACTGGTATAGCGGGCTATCTGCGCGACGGCGTCAGCGTACTCGGCGACCGAGACTGTGGGGGCGCTGAGGCAGAAGAGAGGTTTCCCTACCGCGAGCGCTTGGCGCGCGTCCTCGACGGAGGGTGCTTGGTAGGGCCTGTCAGTCGAGTCGATGTGCGATTGGATCTCCCAGACCC
>JGI24130J36418_10000481_pt1 | contig 13123 bp, 17 predicted proteins | sample BarGraNGADG00212_FD_36418 | JGI IMG/M metagenome (IMG submission 36418)
GACACCGGCTGGGGGCAGACGTCGGGTCGACCGCTTATGCCGGAGCCCGTCGTCGGCAACCGACTTCCCGGTGGTGTAGGCCACGATGGCGGACGCCAGCAGCAACCCACCCGACGCGGTGAGGGCCATGTCGAGCCCATGGGCAAAGGCCCCATAGGCGGCATCGACCATTCACCGTGTATCCGATGGCCCCGAACCCGAACCCGAAGGTGTCTCTCCGGACGGTTGGCGGCCCTCTCCGGTTACCGTGACGGGGATGACCGACCCCATCCAGATTTCTGAGATCACTGCAGAAGACGCCCACGAGTTGCTGGGTACCGGCGCATTCCTTCTCGATGTCCGGGAGGATGACGAGTGGGAGGCGGGCCACGCCGCCGAGGCCGTCCATATCGCCATGGGGCTGGTCTCCGAGAGGGTGGGAGAGATCCCCACCGACCGGACGGTCATCTGTGTATGCCGGCTGGGCGGGCGTTCGGGCGCTGTCGCCACCGCGTTGGTCGAGGGTGGCTTCGATGTCCATAACCTCAACGGGGGGATGACGGCCTGGGAGATCGCCGGCCTGCCGGTGGTCACCGATGCCGGCGCTACCGGCCGGATCATCTGACGGCGGACGAGAGCGACCCGGATGACCATCTACCTCGACGATTGGTGCCAGCGCGCTCGTCTCGGACCGGTCGACGACCTCTGGTCGCACCTGGTTGCCGACAGCGACGAGGAGCTCCACGCCTTCGCCGTCCGTCTCGGCATGCAACGAGCGTGGTTCCAATGCAGCGAACGCCGACCGTATCAAGCTCACTATGACGTTCCTGAACGCCTGCGGGCCGACGCCCTCGAACAGGGAGCCGTGTCCATCACCTGGCGCCAGATCGGTCGCATGATGCGGGACCGGCGCACCGGCGCACCGGGTTCGGTCGTGCCTCGGGCATACTGACCCGATGGTTGCACCCATGGATCCCCGTACCCCGGTGCTGGTCGGGGTGGGCACGGCATCCGACCATGCCGAGGCAACCGAGCTGATGACCTTGGCGCTGCAGGATGCAGCCCGGGATGCCGGCGCACCCGAGATACTCGAAGCCATCGACCGGATGGCGGTGCCCCAGGGGAGTTGGGCCTATCCCGACCCGGCTCGATTGGTGGCCGAGGCGGTAGGGGCACGGGAGGTGCGCACCCATCTCGTCGAGCTGGGTATCCCGCAGCAGAGCCTCATCAACGAGGCACTCTCGGCCATCCTCGACGGGTCGTCCGACGTGGCGGTGGTGATGGGCGGTGAGGCAAAGAAGTGGGCCCGGAGCGCCGACCCGGTCGAAACCGGTCAACCCGACCTGGTCCCGGACGTAGTCCGCCGCCGCACGGGGGCGCTTCTCGAGCCGGTGGAGGTAGTCACCCGGCTATGGGACCCGGTGCAGCAGTACGCCATGATCGACAACGCACTCCGGGCCGCCGAAGGGCAGTCGATCGGCGAGCACCGCCGGGATGTGGCCGAGTTGTGGGCTCGGTTCAACGGTGTGGCGCAGGGAAACCCGCTGGCCGCCTTTCCCGCCCCGATGACCGCGGGGGAGATCGAACTGGCATCGCCGGCCAACCGACCTTGGCCTTCCCGTACAACAAGTGGCACTCCACCCAGTGGACAGTGGACCAGGCGTCGGCACTACTGCTGTGCTCGCTGCAGGCCGCTCTTCGGTTCGGGATCTCGTCCGACCGTTGGGTCTTTCCGAGGGTGGGCATCGAATCGAGCCACGCGGCGTCCCTGCTCGGTCGCCAGCAGCCCGATACCTGGCCGGCGATGGGCATCCTCGGTCGGGCGGCATCGGCCCGGATCGGGCGCCCGGTGGCCGACGCCGAAGTGATCGAGGTCTACAGCTGCTTTCCGGCCGCGGTCCGGGTACAGCAACGTGAGCTCGGGCTCGATGTGCAGGGAACCCCCACCATTACCGGAGGGATGGCGTTCGCCGGAGGACCGTTCAACAATTTCGTCTTGCAGGCCACTGCCGCGGTGGCTCGTGCTCTCCGGGCCGAACCGGGTTCGTTGGGTGTGGTCACCACGGTGAGTGGCCTCCTCACCAAACCCGGCATCGGCGTATGGTCGACCGAACCGGATGGGCAGGCTCCGTTGCTCGGCGACTTCTGCGGTGAGGCGGAGAGGGCCACCGGCACGCGTGAGGTGGTGGAGACCCTGGCGGGGTACACCGGGGGCGCCACCGTTGTGACCTACACGGTGACCCCCGACGAGGTGGAAGCGGCCCGCACGGTGGTGCTATGCGACACCGACGATGGCAGGCGCTGTGTGGCCATCACCGAGGATTCCGAGCTGGCCGGTTTCGCCACCACCCACGAGCTGATCGGCGAGCGGGTCTCGGTGGAGAATGGCTCTTTTCACCTGGGCTGAGTCGCGTCCAGGTGAATCCAACCGATCAGACGGCGCAGGTTCCGTCGCTGCAGGCCTCACCGGAGTCACCAGCGTCGGTATTGGCACCGCCGGAAGGGGCGCCCACCATGTTGAGCGGGTGCGACTTCGACCATGCCTGTTCGAGGGCCGACAGCAGCACATCGGGAGTCTGGGCGCCGGGCACTCCGATGGCCTGATCGATCACGAAGAACGGAACCGCGCTGATGCCGAGGGTCCCGGCCATCTGCTCGTCGTGNCGGACATCGTCGGCAAAGGCCGCGCCGTCCATGGCGGTGGCTACTTCCTCGGCATCGAGACCGACTTCGGCGGCCACCTTCTCCAGCGTGGCTCGTTCGCCGATTGGCGCGCCGTGGGTGAAGTAGGCGGCCATGAGGGCTTCCTTGGTGGCGTCCCCGAGGCCGTGGGTGGCAGCCAGATGGATGAGGCGGTGGGCGTCGAAGGTGTTACCCGACTTGGCGACGTCCCACCGGAAATCGAGACCGACCTCGGTGGCCACCCCGGTCACCCGGGCGGTGGCGGCCTGAGCCTGCTCCTCGCTCATCCCGTACTTCTTGGCCAGCTGCTGGTTGGTCGACAGTTGGCGCCGGGCCGGAGCATTGGGATCGAGCTCGAAACTCCGCCACTCCACGGTGACGTCATCTCTATGTGCGAACGAGGCCAGCGCCGCTTCGAACTGCCGCTTCCCGATGTAACACCAGGGGCACACCACGTCCGACCAGATCTCCACCAGCATGTTCGACCCCTCAGTTCTCTGGCTGCGCCTCCTCGGGCGTAGCCCCTGTATTGGGAAACGCTCGGCCCGGGCCGGGTATTCCGGATGCCCGGGCAGGTCAACGTGCAAGGATGGTCACACCACCACCACCCGGAGTCACGGAGATCCGCCATGCACGATGACCATGCCGGGCAAAGTGATCATCCTCTCGATGCGGCCATCGATGAGGCGGAGAACGAATCGTTTCCGGCCAGTGACCCGCAATCCTCGTGGGCGGGTGCCGACCCGGCGTCCCCGGCGTCCCCGGCGGCCGGGGCCGGTCGACCCGTCGGTACCGGGTCCGAAGCCACTCCGCCAAGGCGCCGACGTGAGAAGACGACGATGAAGGGCTATGTGCTCTCGGTGGAACGAACCATTCCCGTCGCGCCCGAAGCGGTGTTCGATGTGGTGGCCGATGCTGGTCAACACACTCTGTACGACGGATCGGGCATGCTCCAAGGGGCGCTGGCTGGTCCTTCCCAGCGCCTGGCTTTGGGAATGACGTTCGGCATGAAGATGAAGCTGGGAGTTCGCTATTCGACGGTGAACAAAGTCGTCGAGTTCGAGGAGAACCGAAAGGTTGCCTGGCAGACCGGCCCGGAGGGTACCTGGGGTCGACTCGTCGGTGGAAGGATTTGGCGGTACGAACTCGAGCCGGTAGAGGGTGGCACGCGGGTTCGGGAGAGCTGGGATATCACTTCCGACCACCAGCGGTCATTGCTGAAGTTGGGCGGTATCTATTCGAGCAAGACCCGACGTGACATGGAACGGACGTTGGTCCGGCTCGACCAGCTGTTGACCAGCGACCAGGCTCCGATCGGGTAACCGGTCCTCCGGCTCGCCCAGGATGGGAACCTATCGACCGCGGGCGCTAACGTGCCGCCATGGTTCTCGAACACGCGGTGATCACCATCAAACCAGGAGTCAACCGCGAGTTCGAGGCCGCTCTCACCGAGGCCAGATCGATAGTGGCCGAATCCCACGGGTTTGTCTCCTTGGAGCTGCACCGAGGGATCGAAACACCTGACCAGTACGTCCTGTTGATCCAGTGGGAGACGCTCGAAGACCACACTGTCGGTTTCCGCCAGTCCGAACGCTTCACCCAGTGGAGAGCCCTCATCGGGTCGTACTTCCAGTCACCCCCGGAAGTGACCCACCTCGCACCCGTCGACGGGTTGGCCTGATGGGTCTGCTCGATGGTCACCAGGCGCTGGTCACCGGAGCCGGTTCGGGAATCGGCCGGGCCACCTGCCTGCGATTGCGACAGGAGGGCGCCTTGGTGGCCCTCCTCGACATCGATGGGGAAGCGGCGGCGGCGGTGGCCGAAGAGCTGGGGGGCGGCCCGGTGGTGGTGGCCGATGTCAGTGACGGTGAGGCGATGGATGCGGCCGTGCAACGGGTCGCCGCCGAGCTGGGTGGGCTGACCATTCTGGTCAACAATGCCGGCGTCGGGGCGGTCAAGCCGCTGCATCGCTACCCGAGCTTGGCGAGAGTGCGCCGTCCTTCAGGGCGGCAGTGAATCGCTAGTCAGGCACCCGGCCGATCCTGCTGTTCGATGTACTGCCGCAGGACGTTGATCGGAGCACCGCCAACCGATCCGGCGAAGTAGGAACCCGACCACAGCTTGTTCGCTCGGTAGTAGTGCTGGCGGAGCCAGGGGAACTCCTGACGGAGTCTTCGGGCCGAGACTCCCTTCAGGCTGTTCACGAGCTTGGACACCGACACCTTCGGCGGAAAGTTGACCAGCAGGTGGACGTGTTCCGGCTCACCGTTGAACTCCACCAGCTCGCACTCGAAGTCGGAACACACAGATCGCATGATCTCCTCCATCCGGTTCAGGTGGACATCGCCGAAGACCTTGTGACGGAATTTGGTGACGAAGACCAAATGAACGTGCATTGCAAAAACACAATGCCGTCCTGTACGAATCTCGCCCTTAGTTGCCATAAACCAAGTATACTTGAACCATGAGCGAGACTACCCTCCGATACCGTTTTCGGGCCTACCCCAGCCCTGAAGACACCGTCGCCCTGTCGCGGACTTTCGGCTCATGCCGGGTGGTGTTCAACGACTTCATCGCCGCCCGTGAGTCGGCACACAAAGCAGGTCTCCCCCTCCCGAAGACTGGAGATTTGTCCCGGCACCTCATCACCGACGCCAAGAAGACTCCCGAGCGCCAGTGGTTGGCAGAGGTCAGTGCCGTCGCCCTCCAGCAGGCCATCGCCGATGCCGATGTCGCCTATCGGAACTTTTTTCGGTCGATCAAGGGCCAGCGGAAGGGGAGGAAGGTCGGGCACCCGAGATTCCGGTCCCGGTATGACTCCCGCCACACGGCCAGGTTCACTTCCAACGCCCGGTTCAGGATCAACCAGGTCCACGAGAAGCGGGCGGAGGTGACCCTGCCCAGGATCGGGACCATCCCGTTCGTCCTCTCCCGGCCGCTTCCATCGGACCCAACCAGTGTCACAGTCATCCGGGAGGCGGACGGGAGGACGTACTTGTCCTTCGTGGTCCGGGTCACCGAGTCGGCTGCTGACACCACCGGTCGGGCGTGTGGGATCGACGTAGGACTTTCCCACTTCGCCACGGTGGTGTCGATTGACTCAGCTTCCGGCGAGGTGGTGGAGTCTGCCATCGAGAACCAGCGGTATCTAAAGCGGAAGGAACGGGCACTGGCCCGGTCCCAGAAGTCGCTGTCCCGACGACAGAAGGGGTCGAAGAACCGGGGCAAGCAGAAGGTGAAGGTTGCCAGAGTCCATCGCAAGGTGCGGGAGACTCGACTCAACCACGCCCACCAGCAGGCGGCCAAGATCGTTGCCACCCACGACATCATCTGCGTGGAGGACTTGTCTGTGGCGGGGATGGCTCGAACCACCCTCGCCAAGTCGGTCCACGACACCGGGATGGCCCAGTTCATCCGTCTCTTGGAAGAGAAGGCCGGATGCCAAGGCGAGAAATTTGTGCAAATCGGCAGGTGGTTCCCGTCCACCCAGATGTGTTCTTCCTGCAAAGACCTCACCGGGCCGAAGGGCCGAGCTGAGTTGAAGGTCCGTCACTGGACCTGTCGCACCTGTGGTGTATCCCACGATAGGGATGCCAACGCCGCCCGCAATATCCTCACCGAGGGATTGCGCCTGCTCGCAGTCGAGCAATCTGGTTTGGTCGCCGACGGACGGTCGGAGACTCAAAACGCCTGTGGAGCCAGTGTCAGTCCGCCAGCAGCATCGGTGGCAGTTGGCTGCGAAGCAGGAAGGGCAAGCGAGGACCGGCAATTATGTTCGGCCTGAGTGGACCCGAGAATCCCCGTCCTTCAGGGCGGGGAGATCGTCAAAGTGACCGCGAGTACGACCGCATCGTCGATGTCTCCATGAGGGGGACGTTCAATGGCATCCGGGCGGCGGCGCCGATGATGCTCGAAGCGGGTCGCGGGTCGATCGTCAACGTGTCCTCGATCAGCGGCATGCGACCGACCCGAGGCGAAGCGCCCTATGCCGCTTCGAAGGCGGCGGTCATCGCCCTTACCCAGTCGGCCGCTCTCGAGTACGGTCCGATACTCAGAGTCAACTGCGTATCCCCGGGTCTGATCGAGACACCACTGACCGCACCACTCATGGGTGACGAGAAAACCCGGGCCAGCTTCGACCGCAAGACACCCCTGGGTCGGGTGGGTACCGCGGAGGATGTGGCGTCGGTGATCGCCTTTCTTTGTTCGGACATGGCGGCTTACGTGACAGGCATCAACCTTCCGGTCGACGGCGGGAGCCTGCTCCCGTCTTCACAGGTCGAAGGCGTGCTCACTGCGATCCTCTCGCTCTCTGACTGATCGGACCGGGTTCAACCAACCTTGCGGATCGCATCTGCCAGGACCTGTCGGACCCAGTCGGAACGAGACGTTCCGGCCACCTTGGCGGCCTTTTGGACAGCCTCATTCAAGTCGCGGGACAAGCGGACCCGAAGCAGTGGTGACTCGCCCGACTCCGATAGCGACGGTCTCCCGCGGCCTCGTGCCTGTTGTGGGGCGTCGTCGGACTTCGCGTAACCGAACCTCTCCGGGTCCCTTCACGGCCCGTCGGCCACGGCCATCGCCGCCCGGAGGTGGTCGGCCAGCTGGTCGGGGGAGGTCCGGGCATTGAGCCCACTGGTGGACGGCATCACATAGACCGGACGGCCACCCAGGGACGCATCCTGCAGACCGGCGCGGGCCCGCGACCCGACCACCGCCCTCCATCCACCCAAGCCCACAAAGCACACTGCTTTCGGTTGCAACCACTGGACCAGTCGCTCCAGCCGACCCAGACCCTGGCGGTACTCGTCGGTGGTCACTTCGTCGGCGGCACGGGTGGCCCGTTTGACCTGGTCGGTCATGCCGATGCCTTCGGCTCGGAGAGCGTGGAGGGGGTCACGATCCCGGGAGACCAGGCCGCTGGCCAGCGCCGCCTTCCAGAACCGGTTGCCAGCCCGGAAGTACCCCACTCCGGCATCGGCCGAATGCAGGCTCGGATTCGATCCGCAGATCAGCAGCCGCATGTCCGGCCCGACAGTGTCGGCCAACGTGCGGGATCGTATGGCTGACAGCCGTACCTCGTCGCCCGAGACCACCACAGATCCCGTGTCGATCTCGAAGCCGGCTCCGACGATCACATCCACCAGCCGCTCAGGTGTCCATTTGGCGAAGAAGCGTCCCCCCACCTCATGATCAACGAGGTCACTGCCCTCATCGTCACCCTGGAGGACCTGCAGCTCGAATGGTGACCCCTCAGAGAGAACCCGGTGCAGGTCCCACAGGGCCATCGGCAGTCTGACCCGGGGAATGTGGTGATGGGTCATCCACGACCAAGCTCCCGACAGCGATCCCCGGGCGAAGGGGAGTGCCTCGATGTCGCTTTGGACGTACATCGCTTCGGGGACGAGTGATCGGCTTTCGCCGAGCATCACCCCCGAGGCGTCCAGTCCGACCACCGGGGTTCCGAGAAGGCCCGTGTACCGACCGGCACCACATCCGACATCGAGGCGGAGTGACCCACGAGCCACTTCGCCGGCGAATCTTTCGGCACCGGCCCGGCGGCCCGGCACCCGGTGAGCGGAGGCCCAGTCCAGGCCCCGCTCGTTGTAGATGTCGACGGTGGGCCGATGCACGAACGCCGATGCTACGACGCGGGACCCGCCACCGTGACCAGCGTGCCGATCGGGGTCAGGGGCCACGTTGTGGCGGCATCGGGTATGGCCATCTCCACGCACCCGTTGCTCTGTGGGCTGCCGTAGGTGGCTCGCGGAAATCCATGCAACGCATCGCCGCCGTTGAAATAGGCGGCCCAGGGGACGTTGGGATCGTCGTAGGTGGAGCCGTCGGGATTGGTGCCCTTCATCCGCGACGAGGTGATGTGTTCGAACACCGGATACGTGCCATCGGCGGTATCGGCACCGGGGACCCCGGTGTTGACGGCAATGCAGGCGAACTGCACAGCGCCGTTGTTGTAGAGGGTCAGGTGCTCCGGAAGTGTCTTGGAGACCGAGACGTAGGTGTAGGGATCAGCGTTGGCCTTGCCCGCGGTGATGTCGGCGAACAGCGCTGTCCATACCTGCTTACCGGCCACTCCGTCCACCGTCAGCTTGTGTTGGTTTTCGAAGTTCATCACCGCACCTTTGGTAATGACGTTCTCCGTTCCTTCGCTCCACAGGGAGGTGAGCGACGGAGGAGTGCCGGGCCACTTCCAGGCAAAGGTGCCCGGCTGCGAGGTGAAGGCTTCCACCGGGGAGCTCAACGGAGCGGTGGGTGTGAATGAGAGGGGCAGATAGTTGCCCTGGGCGAGAAGTTGCTGCAACCGCTCGGTACTGGCCTGCGCCACGGTGAAGCTGACGGTGACGGGGGCGGCGAGTGTCCCTCCCGCGGTACCCCGTAACCCGGTCGGTCCGGCCGGGATAGTGAGTGACTCGGTGGAGGTGGGTGTGAAGGCGGCGGTGGCAGCGAAGGTGACGACGGTGGCACTTGTCTTTTTCCAGGCGCCGGGTACGGGTGGATTCAATGGTGGGAGGTCGGCGACGGTGGTGATGGGCGCCGAGAGCTGGACGGTGATGGTGGCATCGGAGGCCACGTTGGTGGCTCCCGTTGCCGGCGTGGTGGAGACGACGCTCAGGGGTGGGGCGGCGATGGTGGTGGAGTGGCCCGAAGGTGGAGTGGCGCGGTGGCCGGAGCCTTGGCTGTGGTGGGTGATCACCACCACGCCGGCCACGATGAGGGCCACGATCACGATGGCGCCGGCGATCCAGGCGGGACCGTGTCGTTTGGGCGGAGGTACCAGTATCTTGTAGTCGCTCATTGTCCCGGCAGATCAGAGAATCCGAAAGGTCATGCCGGCCTCTTCGAGCCGTCTCCGCAACACCCCGCCCATGGCCATGGCCGTGGTGACCTGGCCGCTCGTGGGGGGTAGGTCGTCGTGGGCCAGGCAGAGCGCCGCTTCGCTGATCATCTTGGAGGTCTCGGTATAGCCAGGGTCGCCGCCGGCTACCTCGGTGATCACTTTCTTTCCTCCGCCTTCGCCCACGAACCGGACGGTGAACCAGGCGGCGGCCCGTTGGGCCTCGGTGGGTCCCGAACCGGATGGTCGCCTCCGGAGCAGGGCTTCGCGGGCCACCCGGATATGCGANACCCCGAACAGGGCCCCGGCCCCGAGGGCCATACCGACCCCCACCACCGGGTTTGGGACGGCCATCCGGTGAGAGTAGGAGAAGTCAGGTCCGTAGCGGGGGAGCCCACGGGCGGACTGCACCACGATCTGGGGATCGATGGTGGGCATGGGGAGAACCCAACCCTTGCCTTCCGGGTCTTTGCCGAATCGTGCGGTGATGGTCCGGGCCCGGCGGCCGGCGGCCACCGGCTCGGTTCGCACCCGCTGCGCGTGCACCGACTTTCCCGATCGGTACCGGGACATGGTGATGAGCGCGGAGGCGACGCTTCCCCCCGAGAAGGTGCCCTTGAATCGGACCGTCCCCGAGACGGTGAGAGGAACGTCCTCGGGCAGGTGCTCAACAGTGAATTGGGCCCCGAGGTCATGAGGCATGGAATCGAAGCCGCAGGCGTGGATCAACCGGGCGCCGGTGCCGGCCGCGGTGGCGTGGTACTTCAGGTACATCTGGTCGAGGAACTCGGGCTCACCGGTGAGGTCGAGATAGTCGGTTCCCGCCGCGGCGCAGGCGGCCACCACCGGCTCCCCGTGTTCGATGTACGGCCCCACGGTGGTGATGAGCACCCGGGTTGATTCGGCCAGCTCCCGGACGCTGACCGGATCGGTCACGTCAACCCGGACAACTTCGATCCTTCGGCCCAGTCCGCCGGTCACCGACTCCAACTTGGCCGGGTTGCGACCGGCCAGAACGATGCGGGTGGTGGACGGCGCGTGTTGGTCGAGATAGTGGGCAATCAGCCCCCCCGTAAATCCGGTGGCCCCCAAAAGAGCGATGTCGTAGGTACGGTCGGTAGTCGCCATGGGACTCGATGCTACCGAGTTGCCCGGCGAAGACGGGTTCGCCGAGGATTCCCCCGCTGGCCATATCTCCACGCTTGTCCCGCTACCACCCGGGCATGGTCAGGCCAATCCCCCGGCTTCGAAAGGGAGGCTGAGGTAACGCCGTACGAAGTTCCCCGGCGCAAACGTTCCCCGTTCGGCATCCACACTGAAGTCCGGACACCGAGCCAGCAGTTCCTCCAAGGCCACCTTGGCCTGAAGCCGCGCCGCCGCCGCGCCCAGGCAGTGATGGGGCCCGTAGCCAAAGGACAGGATCGGGCGCGGGGCGCGGGTCACGTTGAGCTCACCGGCGTCATCGCCGAATTGCCTGGGATCCCGGTTGGCCGCGGCGTACATGAGCATCACCTTTCGCCCGCCCGGAATGGTGGTCCCCTCGATCTCCACATCGGCAATGACAGTGCGGGCCAGCCCCTGGACGGGTGAGGTGAGCCGGAGCAGTTCCTCGACCGCGACCGGAATAGCGCCGGGGTCGGCGATGAGGACGGCACGCTGATCCGGTCGCGCCGTCAGCAGCTCGGCGGCTCCACCCAGCAGTCCGGTAGTGGTGTCGTTGCCGCCCACCACCATGGTGAAGGCGAACCCGAGCGCCTGCAGCACCGTCACCGTCTCCTCGCCGGTTGTGGCCATCTGCGAGATGGTGTCCTCGCCGGGGTTGGAGCGACGCTTTTCGATCAGGTCGGAGAAATACGCGAACAGCTGGCCTACTGCATTTGATGCGCCCAGGGGATCACCAAGGGCGCTGGCGGCCACGATGGCTTGGGACCACGTGTCGAATTGCGCCCGGTCCGCCTTCGGGACCCCGAGATAGTGAGCCACCACCATGCTCGGCAGCGGCTTGAACAGCTCTCCGACAACGTCCCCACCTCCTTGCTCCCGGAGCCGCTCGATCCGCTCGATGACAAACGCACGCACGTCGGGCTCGACTTCGCTGACCTGTCTGGGTGTGAAGCCCCGCCCTACCAGCCGCCGAAACGCGGTGTGCTCGGGGGGATCGAGCATCACGATGGGCCGCACCTCGTCGAGCCCGGCCTGCTCCATGTCTCCATAGCCAGGGGTCAGCCCCTGTTCCGAGGAGAACCTCTCGGTATCCCGGACCGCCGCGAAGACGTGGTCAAATCTCGATAGCACCCAGTAGTCCCCGTGCTCAACGTGGTGGACCGGGTCGTGATCCCTGAGTGCGGCATACATCCCGAATGGGTCGCGCCAGGTTTCGCCACTACGCGGCACGAATGCCACCGCAGGCGACATAGCTGTCTTCATGCCCAGATTCTAAAACCAATCAGCGGGTCATGTCAGGAGGCCATGTCAGCAGGTACTGGGGAACTCGCGTTGGAACAGGGTGAGGTGCGGCGCTACTCTGGGGCCTAAGGGAGAACACCTATGACAACCGACGAACTGCTGTCCGACGCCTTCGACCGCATTCACAAGTTGGTGCATCACATTGTCGACGGTCTCACCGTCGATCAGCTGGACTACCGCCCCGACAATGATGCCAACTCCATAGCGTGGCTGATCTGGCACCTGACCCGCATCCAAGATGACCACGTGGCCGGGGTGGCCGGCTTCGAGCAGGCCTGGACCTCCAAGGGTTGGCTCAAACGCTTCGGACTGCCCTTCGACGCCGAGGACACCGGTTACGACCACGGCGCCGATGACGTCGCCAAGGTCACGGTGGCATCGGGGGAGCTCCTGACCGGCTATCACGATGCGGTGTACCAGCAGACGACCCGTTTCCTCTCCACCCTCACCGATAGCTCGCTCGACCGGGTCGTCGACAAGTCGTGGGATCCTCCCGTCACCCTCGGCGTGCGGCTCATCAGTGTGATCTCCGACGACCTGCAGCACGCCGGGCAGGCGGCCTACCTACGCGGCCTGGTCACACAGGAGTAGCGGCGGAGAGATGGCCCGCGCACCTTCGCTCGGCGGTGTCATCCCGCCTGGGTAACCTGGCGAGCATGGCCGACAACGAAACAGCTGCAGCCAAGCCCATCGCCATGGCCACGGTGACCAGTTCCGATGGATATCGGGGCGAGGCTCGCACCGGCACCCACCAATTCGTGGTCGACGAGGGCCCGGCGGCCGGCGGTAACGATGAAGGCCCGAACCCGTATCAACTCCTGATGACCGCCCTGTGCCAGTGCACATCGGCGACGCTGCGCATGTACGGCGACCGGAAAGGGTGGAAGCTGGGGGAGATCCGGGTTGAGGCCCGGTTGGTCCGGATCGGGGATGGGGCATCCAAGACCGAACAGGTCGAGCGGTCCATCCGATTCGGGGCCCAACTCACCGAGGAGCAGATCGATCGGCTGATGGAGATCGCCGAGCGGACACCCGTCACTCGCGCACTGCGTGCCGGTGTGGCCATCGACACCGTTCGCGGGTAACACCGTGAGCGCCTGCCCGACCCTCACCACCGAGCGGTTGATCCTCCGTCCGTTCGAA
>JGI24130J36418_10000485_pt1 | contig 13082 bp, 14 predicted proteins | sample BarGraNGADG00212_FD_36418 | JGI IMG/M metagenome (IMG submission 36418)
TGGCTGGCCATGGGCCTGGGCTACGGCGGCCACGGCCAGTGGCACCTTGACCGTTGACCAGCCGGGGCCCGTCTTCCACGATCCAAGCTCAGCTAACTCTCGCGTGAGCCCTTAGTCAGAAATCGGCGCGCCGACCGTTTCGGGTGAGGGACCAAGCGTCCTCGCCACCGTCGTCCTCNACCTCCTCGGGCGCCATCCTCTCGGGTGACAGCGAGTCGCGAAGCGGACCACCCAGGGGTGCCCCCACTGAGGCGGGAGCTGCGCCGTTCAGGTCAACGTGGCCATCCGGTGGCGGCGCTGTCCGGTCAAAGATCGGTTCGGCGTCGGGGACCTCCTCGCCGCGCATCAGGGCAAGCGTGGTCGGCAGATCGTCAAACCTGACCAGGACGTCGCGTGCCTTCGAGCCCTCGGAGGGACCGACGACGCCACGGGACTCCAGCAGATCCATCAGCCGACCGGCCTTTGCGAAGCCGACACGCAGCTTGCGCTGGAGCATCGAGGTCGAGCCGAACTGCGTGGTGATGACCAGCTCGGTGGCCTGCAACAGCAACTGCAGGTCATCGCCGATGTCGTCCTCGACCACCTGCGTGGCCGCGACCATGGTGACGTCTTCGCGATAGTGCGGCTTGAGCTGACCCTTGACGTGCTTGACGACGGCCTGGATCTCGGACTCGGTGACCCAGGCACCCTGCACCCGCATCGGCTTGGAGGAACCCATCGGCAGGAACAAGGCATCACCTTGACCGATGAGCTTCTCGGCACCGGGCTGGTCCAGAACGACCCTGGAGTCGGTGACCGAGGAGGTCGCGAACGCCATCCGGGACGGGATGTTGGCCTTGATCAGACCGGTAACGACATCGACGGAGGGGCGCTGCGTGGCCAGCACGAGGTGGATGCCGGCCGCCCGCGCAAGCTGAGTGATACGCACGATCGACTCCTCGACGTCACGCGGCGCGACAATCATCAGGTCGGCGAGCTCATCGACGATGATCAAGAGGTACGGGTAGGGAATGATGACCCGCTGGGAGCCGGGCAAAGGCTTGAGCGTGCCCGCCTTGACCGCCTTGTTGAAGTCGTCCACGTGCTTGAACCCGTACGTCGCGAGGTCGTCGTAGCGGGCATCCATCTCGCGAACCACCCACTGCAACGCCTCGGCGGCCTTCTTCGGGCTGGTGATGATGGGCGTGATGAGGTGCGGGATCCCCTCATAACCGGTCAGCTCCACCCGCTTGGGATCCACCAGGACCATGCGCACCTCATCCGGCGTCGAGCGCATCAGGATCGAGGTGATCATCGAGTTGACGAAGCTGGATTTGCCGGAACCGGTGGCGCCCGCCACAAGCAGGTGCGGCATCTTGGCGAGGTTGGCGATGACGTAACCACCCTCGACGTCCTTGCCGACGCCCACGACCATCGGGTGCTCGTTGCTGCGCGCCGTATGGCTGCGCAACACGTCCCCGAGGCTGACCTTCTCGCGGTCGGCGTTAGGGATCTCGATGCCGATCGCCGACTTGCCGGGGATCGGGCTCAGGATGCGAACGTCTGCCGAGGCAACGGCGTATGCGATGTTCCTGGAGAGCGCGGTGACACGTTCGACCTTGATACCCGGACCGAGCTCGACCTCATAGCGAGTGACCGTGGGCCCGCGGCTGAAGCCGGTGACCTGGGCGTCGATATCGAACTGGTCGAGCACCTCCGTCAGGGAGTCGACCACGGCGTCGTTCGCGACGCTGCGAGTCTTGTGTGGCCGACCGAGTTCGAGCAACGTATTCACGGGCAACGTGTAGGTGATGTCCCCGGCGAGCGCGAGCTGTTCCACGCGCTGTGGCATGGGGGTGGTCGGCGGGGGTTCGAGGATGGACTTGCCTCTGAGGGCACCTCCGGTCTGTGACGTCATGCCCGCGGCACTGCCCACACCGAAGTCCCCGGGTGCCCCTGCTTCAGTCGCGGTCGCTCCCGGTCCCAGGACGCCTGGCGCTGTGGGACGCTTCTCGCCGGGTCGGAACGACGCAGCGGCAAGCTTGGCGGCCTTGGCCTTCGCGACGATGGCAGCCTGCCGGAAAGCCTCGTCACCGTCGAACGGACCCGTGCCGATGGGTCCCGGCCGGCGGCGAACTTGCGCTTGGCGCCCGGGACGACTGCCTCCATCTCACCGACCTCATCCGCCACGGTGAGGCCGGCTCGCGGCTTGTGCAGCAACCGGTCGCGCAGCTCACCCAGACGGGTGGGAATCATCCGAACAGGTGTGGCCGTCATGACCAGAACTCCGAAGAACCCGACAAGCAGCAGAAGAGGGACGGCGCCCGCAGTCCTGATGGCGGCAACAATCGGGCTCGAGGCAAGGAACCCGATCATGCCGCCGGCATCATTCATCTTGAGCGCGCCGTCGGGCGGGCTTGGCAGGCCGGCAGAGATGTGAACCAGGCCGGCTGCAGCGAAGGTCAACACAGTCGTGCCGATCGTGATCCGATTCGTCGACGCCTGGTTCTCCGGGGCACGCAACAGCCGGATGCCAAAAAACAGCAATGCGATCGGGGCCNCATAAGCAACCCGACCGAGGGTTCCGGCCACGACAGCATGGACGATGCCGCCAGTCGTACCCNTGAGCCCCCACCACTCGCTGGCTGCTACCAGAACGGCGAGTGCGAGCAGCAACAGGCCGATGCCGTCCCGACGGTGCTCCGGCTCGAGCTCGCCGGCGCTATTCCCGATCCGGCGCACAGTCCCTCCCGCAACGTGCGCAATACCCATCCAGGTGGCACGGATGGCCCTCACGGGCAGGGATGCACGCTTGTCCTTGGCTCGGTTAGGTCGGGGTGCTGGCTTCCGTCGTGCGGGTTTGCGCGGCGCCGGCTGGCCGCTGCGCCCCTTAGCCGGGGTGGACGGTTTGCCGCGTCCCCCGGACTTCGGACGCGGAACAGGGGTAGTCGTGCGAGTCGCCACGCTCGTCACGGTACGCGAAAGAAACCCGGGTATCACGCGTCACACGCGTGCTGGGCAGCCAAACCTGGGTTTGGCCAGTTGGCTATGCGTNAATCACGATGGGGATGATCATCGGCCGACGGCGCAACCGGCCACCGAGCCACGAACCCACTGTCCGGCGAATGATCTGCTGCACCTGGAACGAGTCGGTGACCCCGTTGCTGGCCGCGTCGGCCAGTGCCTGCTCGAGCATGGGAAGCACCTGATCGAAGACCTCCTGGTCCTCGGCAAAGCCGCGCGCCTGGATCTCAGGGCCGGCGGCGACCTTTCCCGTCGCCGCGTCGCGCACGACGATGACCGTCACGAAGCCCTCGTCGCGCAGGATGCGACGGTCTTTCAGCAGGGCCTCGGTGGTCTCGCCCACAGAGGACCCGTCGACGTAGACGTATCCACACGGCACGGCGCCGACGATTCCCGCCACCCCATTGTTGAGGTCAACGACCACACCGTCCTCGGCCAGGACGACATGGTTTCGCGGAACACCGGTCTGGACGGCAAGGGCGGCGTTGGCCACAAGGTGACGCCACTCGCCATGGACCGGCATGACGTTGCGCGGCCTGACGATGTTGTAGCAGTAGAGCAGCTCACCGGCGCTGGCGTGACCAGAGACATGAACCTGGGCATTGCCCTTGTGTACCACCTCGGCGCCCAGGCGCATCAGGCCGTTGATGATGCGGTACACGGCGTTCTCGTTGCCCGGGATCAGCGAGGACGCGAGCAGCACCGTGTCACCGTCACCAACCTCGATCTTGTGGTCCCGGTNGGCCATCCTTGAGAGCGCGGCCATCGGCTCACCCTGGGAGCCGGTGCAGATCAGGACGATCTTGTCGTCCGGGTAGTCAGTGAGCTTCTTGAGGTCGACCAGAACCCCCGGCGGCACCTTGAGATACCCCANCTCCTCGGCGATTCCCATGTTGCGCAGCATCGAGCGGCCGACCATGGCGACCTTGCGACCGTTGGCGTTGGCAGCGTCGAGTACCTGCTGGACGCGGTGAACGTGGGAGGAGAAGCAAGCCACGATGACCCGGCGGCTCGCGTTGCGGAACACGGTCTCGATGGCCGGAGCGATGTCTCGCTCGGCGGTCGTGAAACCCGGCACCTCGGCGTTGGTGGAGTCGGTCATGAAGAGGTCCACGCCCTCCTCGCCGAACCGGGCGAACGCCCGCAGGTCCGTTATTCGACCGTCCAGGGGCAGCTGGTCCATCTTGAAGTCGCCGGTGTGCAGGATCGTGCCACCGGGNGTCCTGACGAACACGGCGAGCGCGTCCGGGATCGAGTGGTTGACCGCCACGAACTCGCAGTCGAAGACACCCAGCCTCTCGCGCTGACCTTCGGTGACAGTCAAGGTGTAGGGCTTGATCTTGTGTTCCTTGAGCTTGGCCTCCACCATCGCCAGAGTCAGCGTCGAACCGATCAACGGGATATCGGCCTTGAGGCGAAGCAGGTAGGGCACAGCCCCGATGTGGTCCTCGTGGCCATGGGTGAGCACTATCGCCTCGACGTCGTCGAGGCGGTCGGTGATGTACTCGAAATCCGGCAGGATCAGGTCCACGCCGGGGTGGTGNTCCTCGGGGAAGAGCACTCCGGCGTCGACGATCAGCAACCGCCCCGCGTACTCGATGACGGTCATGTTGCGACCGACCTCGCCCAGACCCCCGAGCGCCACGATGCGCACAGCGTTCTTTGCCAGCTCCGGCGGGGAGNTCAACTCGGGATGGGGGTGGCTCAATTCAGTCCTGACTGTTCGATACCTTCTCGCACGCGGGCGAGCTGGTCGTTGGTGGCCGAGATCAACGGGAGCCGCAACGTGTCCGAGGAGATGATGCCCCGGTCGTGCAGTGCGGCCTTGACCATGATCGGGCCTTGGGTGATGTGCATGACGGCGTTGACCACGGGAATCAGCTGCCGATGAATCTCGATGGCTCGCGCAAGGTTGCCCTGGCCGACGGCGGCGATCATCTCTGCGTACTGCTTGCCGGCCAGGTGGCCGACGACGCTGACGATGCCCACCGCGCCCTGGGTGAGGTGCGCGAGGTTCAGTGCGTCATCCCCGGAGTACCACAGCAGGTCGGTCTGCGACATGACCTCGCTGGCAGCGAACAGATCGCCCTTGGCGTCTTTGACGGCGACGATCCGGGGATGAAGCGCCATCCGCAACAGCGTCTCGGTGTGGATCGGTGTGCCGGTCCGTCCAGGGATGTCATAGACGATCACCGGCAGGTCGGTGGCATCAGCGACGGTGGTGAAGTGCGCGAGGAGCCCTTCCTGGGGTGGCTTGTTGTAGTACGGCGTCACGATCAGCAGACCGTGGGCGCCGGCCTTCGCGGCGGCCCGGGCACACTCGACCGTGTGGGCGGTGTTGTTGCTCCCGGCGCCGGCGATGATGCGGGCCCGGTGCCCCACGGCTTCAACGACAACCCGGACCAGATCGACCTTCTCGGAGTCCGTCGTGGTCGGCGACTCACCGGTGGTGCCGTTGACGACAAGTCCGTCGTGGCCGTTGTCCACGAGGTGCGCAGCCAGTGCAGCAGCGCCTTCCAGGTCAAGAGAGCCATCGGGTTTCATCGGGGTGACCATGGCAGTGAGGACTCGGCCGAACAGGGGCGCTTCAGACATGTGGCCACGATATCGCCCCCACCCACCAAGGTCCGAAACAAATGAGCGGAATCAGGATCCGGGGCAGTGCTACGTTTCATGTGTGCGCCAGTATCTGGACCTTCTCAGCCACGTCCTGGAGAACGGGACCGCCAAGGGCGACCGTACCGGCACAGGCACGCTGAGCGTCTTCGGCCATCAGATGCGCTTCGACCTCACGGCGGGGTTCCCGGCGACGACGACCAAGAAGCTGCACATGAAGTCGGTCATCGCAGAGCTGGTCTGGTTTCTGCGTGGCGATACCAACGTCGGGTGGCTACAGAAGCGCGGCGTGAAGATCTGGGATGAGTGGGCCGACGAAAACGGTGACCTCGGCCCCGTCTATGGGCACCAGTGGCGTTCCTGGTCCACCCCCGACGGACGCTCTGTCGACCAGATCGCCGCAGTGATCGAGTCGATCCGCACCAACCCGGACTCGCGCCGGCACATCGTCAGCGCCTGGAACGTCGCCGACATCGAGAGCATGGCCCTGCCGCCGTGCCACACCATGTTCCAGTTCTACGTTGCCGATGGCCGGCTCTCCTGTCAGCTCTACCAGCGCTCGGCCGACATATTCCTTGGTCTGCCGTTCAACATCGCGTCCTATGCCCTGCTGACCATGATGGTCGCGCAGGTCTGCGAGCTCGAGCCCGGCGACTTCGTGCACACCCTGGGTGACGCTCACCTCTACCTCAACCACCTTGACCAGGCACGGCTGCAGCTGAGCCGTGAGCCGCGGCCAGTGCCTCGGCTCCTGCTCAACCCCGAGCGCAAGGGAATCGACGAGTTCGTCGAGTCCGACCTCACGCTGGTGGGCTATGACCCCCACCCAGGTATCAAGGCCCCGATCGCCGTATGACGATCACCGTGCTGGCCGCTGTGGGTGCCAATCTCGCTATAGGGCGAGACGGCAAGATGCCGTGGCACCTGCCCGAGGACCTGGCACACTTCAAGGCCACCACGATGGGCCACGTCATGATGATGGGACGCNAGACCTACGAGTCGATCGGTCGTGCGCTGCCAGGTCGGCGCACGATCGTGATCACCCATCAACAGGGCTGGCACGCCCCAAGCGTGGAGGTCGCCCACTCGCTGCCCGAGGCCCTGGCACTGGCCGGGCCGGCGGACGTATTCGTGGTCGGCGGCAGCGACGTCTATCGACAGGCCATGCCCTTCGCCGACCAGATGCTGCTGACCGAGATCGAGCAGTCACCCGAGGGCGACGCGTTCTTCCCCCCCTTCACAGCCGAGGACTGGCGCGAGACCGCACGCGAGGGCCATGACGGCTACGCGTTCGTCACCTACGAACGCATCCTGCGCTCGCCACGGGCACCGACGGGTCATCAGTCCTAGTCTGGCGCTTCGTCGACGTCGAACACCTCATGATGGACGTGGCGGCCCTGCACACCGACATCGGCCAGGAGCTCCCGGGCGCTTTCGACGAGCCCGGATGGACCGCACAGGTACCACTCGTCAACGGTCTGCACCGGAACGAGGGCCACGAGGATGCGTTCTAGGCGCTCGCGGTCGAGACGGCCACTGAACAGCTCGACGTCCGTAGCCTCCCGGGACAGGACGTGGATCAGGCGGAAGCGGTCGGGGTACTCGATCAACAGATCCTCGAGCTCCTGTCGGAACATGATCGAGCTTGTCTGCCGGTTGCCGAAGATGAGCGTCGCCCGTGACGCCGGCTCCTCGGCCAGGGCCGTCGAGAACAGTGACATCACCGGGGTGATACCCGACCCGGCCACGATGGCGACGTGAAGACGCATGCCCTCCGGTTGGGTGGCACAGGTGAACTCGCCCAAGGGAGTCATCACCTCGATCCGGTCACCTGCCCTGAGGTTGTCGTTGATCCAGTTGGACAGCAACCCGCCGCCGACCCGAGCCGCTGCGATTCGCAGCTCCTTGCGTGCCAACGCCTCGGCACGGGAGAGGCAGATCGAGTAGGACCGTCGGACGTCATGGCCGTCAACGTTCGCGCGCAGCGTGAGGTGCTGACCCGGTTCGAATGCGTACTCGGCGGCCAGCTCATCCGGAACAGTGATCGAGACGGCGACTGCGTCGTCCGTAAGTCGATCGACGCGGGCAACCGTCAGGGCGTGGAAGCGGCCGCGGCGCTGGGCCGGTTTGGTTATCAGGGACGCCATCAGATCGACGTGCACCCACCAGAGTCGTCGACATCCCCCGTCTCAGCGGCTTTCAACGGCTCGCCGGGGCCGATCACGTGGCTGCCATCCATCCGAGCAGTCTGCCGACCCGAGAAGCGCTCGCGCAACGTTGGACGCAGAAGTGCCCCCCGTGGATCGGATGGGAGGATAGCCGTGTGCCCCACGATCCCACCATCCCCGACGACCGCCAGGCNTCCGACGCCCACGACCATGCGCACCCCCCCGCGACTGGTCCGGTCGCTGACGCCAGCGCCCGGATAGCCCGCCCGAACGACGCGTCAGCCGTCGGTCTGGTCCAGGCCGCCGTGTGGCGTGCTGCCTTTGGCACAGTCGTGCCGCNGGAGGTGGTCGACCAGTTCGACGCCGCAAGATTCGCACGTGTGTGGCGCGACTCCCTGAAGACTCCCCCGAGCCCTCGGCACGTGCTCCTCGTGGGCTGCGCCGGGGAGCAGGTCGTGGGCTTCGCCGCCGTGGGGCCCAGCATCGACCCGGACGCCAACGAGACCTCGGGCGAGGTGCTGNCCCTGGGCGTCCACCCCGACGCCCGGCGCAGCGGTCACGGCTCGCGACTGCTTAACGCCGCGGTGGACACGTTGCGGGGCAGAGGATTCACGTCGATGGCGGTCTGGCTTCTCGCGCGTGATGAGGAAACCCGGGCGTTCCTGACGTCAGCAGGCCTCTCACCGGACGGTGCGTACCGCGACCGGGTCATCGACGTCGACGGGACCCCCGCCCGCGAGGTACGACTGACCGCCGACCTTTCCCAGCAGTGATCACGGACACCGTGCATGCGCCCCGCCTGGCTGACCAACGCCGAAAAGAAGTCATGCGCCAGTGCTTGTCAGTTGGCATCGCGACAGGGGCCTATGGCATCAGCTTCGGCGCCCTCTCNGTGGCGGCGGGCCTCAACCTCTGGCAGACGATCGCGCTATCGGCCCTGCTCTTCTCGGGCGCTTCGCAGTTCGCCATCGTGGGCGTCATCGCTGCCGGAGGCGCCGGCGCTGCGGCGGTTGCGACCTCAAGCCTGCTCGCTATGCGCAACGGCCTCTACGGTCTGCAGATGTCGCGGCTGCTCGGAGTCAGGGGCCTGCGCCGGGTGCCAGCAGCGCAGCTGACCATCGACGAGTCGACCGCCGTCGCCATCGCCCAGCCCGAGCCNGCCGCGCAGCGACTTGGCTTCTGGGGAACCGGACTCGCGGTGTACGTACTGTGGAATCTCTCGACCATCCTTGGCGCCGTAGTGGGTAACGCGCTCGGGGACCCCAAGCGGTTCGGTCTGGATGCCGCCGCGCCAGCCGCATTCTGCGCGCTGCTGTGGCCGCGGCTGAAGTCCGGTGATACTCGCGCGGTGGCCGCCGTCGCGGCTGTTATCGCCATCGTCGTGGCCCCTCACGCGCCGGCCGGCATACCCGTCCTGGTGGCCGCGCTGGCCGCCATCGTGGCTGGGCTGCTTCCCTCACGCGGGCCACGAGNAGAGGATGACCTCGACGACCCGGGCGCTTCACAGGACGAGGAGACCCTGACATGACACTCTGGACCACCGTCCTGCTTGCCAGCGGGTTGGCGTTCGCTCTGAAGTTCCTCGGCTACGTCGTGCCGCACCAGTTGCTGGACGGCGTGGTCGTATCGCGGGTGACCGCGATGTTGCCTGTCGCGCTGTTGTCAGCGCTCGTGGCGGTGCAGACGTTGACGGCTGCCGGAGGCGGGCTGACCGTGGATGCGCGCGCTGCCGGCCTCGCGGTCGCTGTCACCGCCCTCCTACTGCGGGCCCCGTTCCTGGTCGTCGTGATCCTGGCCGCAGCAACCGCCGCCACACTGAGGGCTCTCGGTTGGGGCTGACCAGCCGCAACTCCCGGGACCGTGCGAACGGACCTCCGGTCAACGGCTCCATAACACCGCAGCCAGGGCCAGCGCCGCCGGAACCGCCTGGATGAAGAAGATCCGCGTGTTGACGGTTTTGGCGCCATACAGCCCGGCGATGATCACACAGCCCAAGAAGAAGACCGAGGCCTGAAAGGCCACCGGGTCGGCCGCGATCAGGCTCCAGAGCAGCCCGGCGGCCAGGAAGCCGTTGTAGAGACCCTGGTTAGCTGCGAGGGCAGCGCTCTGGGCAGCGAACTCCCGGGTGGTCCCGAAGGTGGCGCGCCCGCGCGGGGTGTTCCACGCGAACATCTCCAGGAGGAGAAAGCCGAGGTGCAAGGCGGCCACGATGCCAACCAGGATCTGCGCGAGGAGGGTCATGCCCCGCGAGCATACCCAGTTGCCTCACGTGAGCCGGCGTCCTCTGGCAATGGCGGCGCACGGATCAGGCCAGTCCAAGGTAATTCTCGAGCCCAACGGTGAGTCCGGGGTGCTCGCCAACTTGTCGCACGCCCGCCATGACGCCAGGCATGAAGCTGACCCGGTCAAACGAGTCGTGCCGGATGGTCAGCAGCTCGCCGGCCGCACCGAGCAGGACCTCCTGATGGGCCACGAGACCGCGCAGCCGCAAAGCGTGCACCGGTATGCCGTCCACTCGGGCGCCGCGCGCACCGCCTGGATCAGAGGAGGTCGCATCCGGTACCTCGCCCAGCCCGGCATCCTGGCGGGCCCGGGCGATCAGCGAGGCGGTGCGGGCAGCGGTGCCCGACGGCGCATCGACCTTGTCGGGGTGGTGCAGCTCGACGATCTCGACAGACTCGTAGAACCGGGCGGCCTGCTCGGCAAACGACATCATCAGGATCGCCCCGATGGCGAAGTTCGGCGCGATCAGCACCCCGACCCCGGGCCTGTCCGCCAGCTGTGAGCTCACCCCAGCCAGCGCGTCCTGCGTCCAGCCTGTGGTGCCGACCACCACGTGCGTGCGACGGTCGATGCAGTGAGCGACGTTGGCGGCCGCGGAGCCCGGCACCGAGAACTCGACGACAACGTCCGCGCCACCGAGGTCGCCGAGGTCGTCGCCCAGGTCATATCGGCCCACCAGCTGGGTGTCCGACGCGGCCTCCACCGTGCGGCATACCGTCGACCCCATCCGTCCGGCTGCGCCGATGACAGAGACTTTGATGACATGGACCGTGATCGCTTCGCTCATCCGCACACACTAGTGAGCCAAGGTCAGGAAGCGCTCGACATCGGCGGCCTCGCGGTCAAGGTCAGCCAGAATCGGTGCCGCGATCCGGCCGAATGGCTCCAGGGTGACCCGACCATGAGGCATCCCCCAGGTGGCGACCGCGCGGCCGTCCACCAGGGCAAAGGGTCGAAAGATACCGTTCTTCGTCACGATCCTCTGGTTGTCTCCTAGGACCGGCGTGCGATCGACCCAACCGTGCAGCAACGGGTCGAACCCACCGAGCAGCCTGGGTCGGGGCCGGTCCTGCGGCACGTCTCGTCCAGCCAGGTCAACCAGACCACCTGGGCGCTCCACCAGGTCGGCTCCGGCCGCCCGCAGTCCGCTACGCGCGTCGCCAAGGGTGATACCGGCCCACTTGGCCAGGTCTCTTCCATCGGCGGGGCCGTGACCGGCCAGGAAGCGCCGGGCCAACCCGGATAGGTCGCTCTCGCGGTCGGCCGCCCTGGGTGGGTCGCCCAGCCATTCGCGGACCAGGACGAACGCCTGCTCGCCCCCGATGAGCGGCCGCGGACCGTCAGACCCCGCAGGGCGGACAGGAACAGGATGTGGACCAGCGCCTGTCCCGCGACGGGCACATCAGCCGCTGCCACGATCTCGCGCAGCTGTGCGCGGGTCCTCGGGCCGTCATTGGCTATGGCAGCCTCAATGGCGGCGACACCTCGATCAGCCTGAACAGGCGAAACCCCTTCCTGTGCTAGCCGTCTGGCGTTACCGATAGACAGCTGCGCCGTGGTGAGCCGCTGAAGCCACCAGTAGTCCTGCGACCGGACGAGATGTAGGCTGCCGCGGTTCAGCCAGGTCACCACCAGCGTCCCTTTCTCCAGCTCACAGTCCACGTCAGCCGCGGTGAGCCCGGCAGTGCGTGCCCTGACGGCGAGCCGCGCGGCGCGCATATCCTGCGCCTGAACCGCCAGCAGCCGGTCGACGACCTGGACGACACCGCCCGCTGGCGGGCCGACCAATTGCTGGGCTGCCAAACGCCGGTTGTCACGCTCGCGCTCCACGGACCTCACAATGGATACTCGGACCATGATCGTGACCCTAGCCAAGCTCATGCCCGCGGGCTTCGCACGCCTGGATCTTCTCGCGTGGTTCGGGTGAGCGGCGGCGCCCAGGTTCGGCTGATTCCACCGCTCGTCTACTTGGCTCCGTTCACACTGACGTGGGCACTGCAATGGTGGCGACCGTGGACGATTCCCGGTGACGCCGCGTTGAGCGTGGCGGGGCTCGCCCTGGTCGCCGGCGGCATCGCCCTGATGGCCTGGTCGTTCGTCACGCTCAGGCAGGCGAACACGACCGTCATCCCGTGGGAGCAGGTCTCGGCCATTGTCACCACCGGGCCGTTCCGGTTCAGCCGCAACCCGATCTACCTCGCCGACGCGATCACCTATCTCGGTGGCAGCCTGGCCATCCACAGCGGGTGGCCTCTGCTGGTCCTGCCCGGCATTCTCCTGGTGATCCGGCGCAAGGTCATTGACCGCGAAGAGCGTTACCTCACCGAGCTTTTCGGTGACCCGTACCGCAAGTACCAGCTCCGCGTCCGCCGCTGGGCCTGACCCGGGAGAACGACCGAGGCCCGGCGCACCCTCTCGGGCGCACCGGGCCTCGGTGTCGTTCAGTCAGACTCAGGCGTCAACGGCCTCCGTCGAAGCCGCGTCAGCATTGACCTCGTCGCCAGCCGGGGCAGCATCGCCTGCAGCGCCGTCCTCGGCCAGGACCGCGCCGAGGGAGAGCTTGCCGCGGGGGTCGATCTCCTTGAGCTCGACCTGGATCTTCTGGCCGATCTTGAGGACGTCGTCCACGGAGTCGATCCGCTTGCCCCCGACGAGCTTGCGCACCTCAGAGATGTGCAGCAGACCGTCCTTGCCCGGGAGCAGGGAGACGAAGGCGCCGAAGGTCGTGGTCTTGACCACGGTGCCCATGAAACGCTCGCCCACCTCGGGCATCGTCGGGTTGGCAATGGCGTTGATCATGGCGCGAGCGGCCTCGGCCGACGGGCCATCGGTGGCACCGATGTAGATCGTGCCGTCGTCCTCGATCGAGATCTGGGCGCCGGTCTCGTCCTGGATCTGGTTGATCATCTTGCCCTTCGGCCCGATGACCTCACCGATCTTGTCCACGGGAACGGTCACGCTGATCACGCGCGGAGCGAACTCGCTCATCTCGTCCGGGATGTCGATGGCCTC
>JGI24130J36418_10000486_pt1 | contig 13080 bp, 12 predicted proteins | sample BarGraNGADG00212_FD_36418 | JGI IMG/M metagenome (IMG submission 36418)
CGCACTGCACCCGGAGAAGTCCTGGTTTACCGTCAGCGGACGCGGGTTCGATTCCCGCCACCTCCACCACCATGGGCACGTCGCGCTTAAGACAGTCATGACGAAGGGCCCGATCATCAGATCGGGCCTCTTGTCGTTCGTTGCGATGAAGTGTGCACGCTCTGACGGCGCAGTACGAGCTGAGCTCAGTGAACGCGAAGCTCCTGTTGCCCGACTCGTAGCCAGCGCGCTTCTGCGGACGATCCGGACGAACAGTCTCGCCGAGGCATACGCCCATCCCCGGCAGGAGACGCGCCCGCTCGAACGTCGCGGGCTCCTGCACCGGCTCGCGCACGGCTTCTTGCTGCACGGTGCCACCGGACCACGATCCCGAGTTGGGGCAACCGACGACAGAGGCGGCCCCAGAATCGCCACAGCCATCTACGGAGACCGCGTGCCGGCTGACGGGGCTCATCGCGGCACGGGTGCNGCGAGAGCGCTGCCATGGGCCGTCGGCTGACCTTCGTGGCAGCGCCGACCCAATGTCGGCCGCTCCAGCTCGTGGATCGGATTGGGAAGGTCCGCTTCGCAACCCGCACCGTCACAGACCGGGACACTGGATGCGATCGCCGCCGCCAAGCTGGGCGCCTGGATCGGTCGGGGAGCCTCCCGCGACCAATACGGGCTGTGGGCGATGAGCAGGCGGGGATTGACCGTTCTGTCCCCNATGCGGGTATCCATCGCGCATGGGCCAGGCAGCAAGCCCGCCGCGTGGGTGTTCGGCCAAGAGCCGGATGAAGACGCGTGAGTGCGCGCTGTTGGTCACCAGACCCATCTGCGCGTCAGCGCACGGGTGGCGGTGACGGCNGTGCGTGNGGCCTAGTCGCGATGCAAGCCCTTCGCCGTCGGCCGTGGAAGAGGCCGCGATGAACCGGATCGGCGCGGCATCCGTTTCCCCGGGTAGTCCACTGGGAGGTCTCTCCCAGGTAGCCCATCAGGGAGGTCACCATGTCCGGTTCCACTTTCATCGTCCGCCTGCTCGGAGCCACCGCCACGCTCATGCTCGCGGCCGCTTGCGGCAACAGCACTGCCAGTCCCGTCAGCAGCGTCAGAACGGTCACCTCTGGCGCAGCGACGAGTGCCGCCACATCCGCGCCCGGTGGTGTCCTGGGCGTGGCCACGACCTCACTGGGCCCCGTTCTGGTCGACAGCAAGGGCCTCACGGTCTACATGCTCACGGCTGACACCTCGGGGCACTCGACCTGCTCGGCACAGTGCCTGACGTTCTGGCCCCTCGTGCCTGCCGCCGGGACTGGGGTGCCCCAAGTCCAGGGCATCAGCGCCGCGCTCGCAACCACGAAGGCGACCAGTGCCGCGTCCATGGTGACAGCTGGTGGCTGGCCCCTCTACACATTCGTCAAGGACAAGGGTCCTGGCGACGTCGCGGGGGAGGGAGTCAAGAAGTTCGGCGGGACCTGGTACGCGGTGTCGCCGTCGGGTCACCCCGTCATGGCGCCTGCCACGTCTGCTCCGGCCGCGACCAGCAGCGGTGGCTCGGGCGGCGGGGGCGGCTACGGCTACTGAGCCACATACGGAGGCTCACGACTGAGCGGCCGCTGAGCCGTAAGCGCCATAGCGAAGGATTGTGGGTCTGAGTACCCACAATCCTTCGCTATGACCAGACCCGTTCGCTACTCGCGACCCGAAGTCGTCTGCCTTCGTTTGGGGTGGACTGCTTGCCACGATTCGCGAGCGGCAGGCTCAGGTCGAGAGCCGCAATATCGTCTGCCCGTCCAAGGTTCGTATCTCCACGGCCCCGATGTCCCGGCGAGCCCGTGAGCTTGCACCCATCACCGTCAGCTCGCGGTTGGGCAGCGCGTTCCAGGTCGCAACCTGTTCGGCGGCGCCGTGGCGGTCGATGACGACCATTGCGTAGGGGACCCCGCTGGCCGGGTAGAGCCCCCGGCTGCGGTAGGAGCAGGTCATGTCAATTCGGGTGCCCCAGGCCATGTCGACCAACCGCGCGCTGGCGGCGACCGGCGAGGGAACGACGGCAGTCAGCGCCAGGTTCGCGGTGCCAGACGGGGTTGAGGCGGACGACGCGACCGGTGGTCGGGAGGGGGAGTCCGGCCGGCTTATCCCGACAGCGCCCACCGTGATCAGGCACGCGGCCGCTGCAGCCGCCGCCCCTACGGCCAGGCGATGTCGCGCGCGCTCGCGCCTTACCGCCCGGGCCAATGACGGTAGCAGCGTCTCGGGTACGGGTTCGGGCTCTGCCGTGAGCTGATCGATCGATACCCTGGACATCAGGCCGGGCAGACCCGCCAGCTCNCTGACAGCGCTGGCACACGCCGCACAGACCTTGAGGTGCTCTTCGAACGCGCGTCGATCGGCCGGCGACAAGGCGCCCAGGACGTACGCCGCGTCAAACAGGGCAAATTCGTCCGTGGTCATGGTCCCACCCCCATCTCCTCCAGTGCCAGGCGTAAGGCCCGTAGTGCATAGTGTGTCCGAGATTTGACCGTTCCCTCAGGGATGTCGAGCCGTCGCGCCGCCTCGGCCACCGAGCGCCCCCTGTAGTAGCACTCCATCAGGACCAGCCGGTGGTCCTCGGATAGCCGGCTCAAGGCGTCAGCAACGACCCAGGACTGCAGAAGCTGGTCTGTCNCGTCCCCGACNGGCGCCCGCTCTGGGGGCTCAGCCGTGGTCACCTCGAGCTGCGCGCGGCGCGTGCGCCACTCGTCTATGACCAGGTTCCGCGCGACCGTGAAGAGCCAAGCCCGGGCCGATCCCTCAGTCTGGTCGAGGATCTTGGGGTTGCGCCAGGCGCGCAGCAGCGTCTCCTGGACGACGTCCTGAGCGCGCGGGCGGTCGCCGTTGGTCAGGCGCACGCAGTAGCCCCACAGAGCTGCCGCGTGCTCGTCGTGCAGCTCTTGCATGAGATCAGCCTGGNTGTTGGTCACTAGTCCTCCTGCCGGTAAAACGCAGGTCAGGTGCAGATGGTTCACCCGGCAGNGGTGTCTTCGCAAGGTTGGTCTGGTCGTCGAACCCTGAAGTNCGTCCAGCAGGCAACGCGGTGGTCACCCTATTCGAGGATTGGCTGTGAACAGATGCACATGATGATCAGAACCGGCGAGATCTCTGTCACTGTCTGCCAATGACTTACATCAAGTAGCACTTCCTGTGACGATGCGCCGGGGGATGGCGCGCGCTCGCGGAATGACCCGGCTTCGGATTGCGGGTAGGCACGCGGAAGTATGGGGCCATGAACATTGCTCCCTCCGTTTCGAATTCGATCACCGTCCGGCTCGAACTGCCGGCCCGTGCCACCGCTGTGAGTGAGCTCACTACCGCGATCGAGGGCAGCGGTGGGCTCGTGACCGGTCTGGACGTCACGGCTTCCGGGCCGCGACGGCTGCAGGTGGATGTGACCGTAGCGACACGGGGAAGCGAGCACGTCGATGAGATCGTGGCCGAGATGCGCACGGTCGACGGGGTGGAGATCAGCAAGGTCAGTGACCGTACGTTCCTGATGCACCTGGGCGGAATGCTCAAGATCGAGTCCACCGTGCCGATCCGAACCCGTGACGACCTGTCCATGGTCTACACCCCGGGAGTCGCTCGCGTGTGCATGGCGATCGCCGAGAACCCCCAAGATGCCCGCCGGCTGACCATCAAGCGCAACATGGTCGCGGTGGTGACCGACGGGAGCGCGGTGCTGGGTCTGGGAAACATCGGCCCGCTGGCTGCGCTGCCGGTGATGGAGGGCAAGGCGGCCCTGTTCAAGCGGTTCGGGGACATCGACGCGTTCCCGATCTGTCTGGACACCCAGGACGTCGACGAGATCGTGGCTGCGGTCAAGGCCATTGCGCCCGTCTTTGCCGGCATCAACCTGGAGGACATCTCGGCCCCGCGTTGTTTCGAGGTCGAGGCCCGGCTGCGCGCCGAGCTGGACATCCCGGTCTTCCATGACGACCAGCACGGCACCGCGATCGTGGTGCTTGCCGCGTTACGCAATGCCTTGCGGGTGGTCGGCAAGAAGATGGCCGACGTCAAGATCGTCCAGAGCGGCGCCGGGGCCGCCGGCACCGCCATTCTGAAGCTGCTGATCAAGGCCGGTGCCACTGACATCGTGGTCTCGGATATTCACGGGGCAATTCACGCGGCCCGCGAGGACATCGTCCGTGACGGCGCAGAGAACCTGGTCTGGCTTTCCGAACGCACGAACAAGCGAGGGGTGACCGGCACACTCAAGGAGGCGATCGCCGGGGCGGATGTCTTCATCGGGGTTTCAGCGCCCGATCTCCTCACCGGTGATGACATCGCCACGATGAACCACGACTCGATCGTGTTCGCCCTCGCCAATCCCACCCCCGAGGTGAACATCGCAGCAGCCTCCAAGTACGCGGCCGTGGTGGCGTCCGGGCGTAGTGATGCCGCCAACCAGATCAACAACGTCCTGGTCTTTCCCGGCATTTTTCGGGGACTGCTCGATGCCCAGACCAATGTCGTGACAGACGATGTCCTGGTCGCGGCAGCCAACGCATTGGCGAACATCATCGGTCAGGACGAGCTCAACCCCACCTACATCATCCCCAGCGTATTCAACCCGAATGTCGCCAAGGTGGTTGCCGCGGCAGTTCGGGTTGCGGCGATCGAGGCCAAGAAGACTTCGGTCGAGTGATGAGACTGCCCGAGAGCGCGCCCGGTCGGGCTGTCGGGCCCTTTGACCGTATGCCAAACGTTACGTGGCGAGTGGCCCTCGGGGTTGCCCTGGCCGTGTAGCTGATCGGCCCGTGGGCACTCGGCATACTCGCGATACAGGCACCCGTCGGCGAGCTTATCCAGCGCCGTGGGCTGCCCCGTGTCAGTAGTGACATGTTCGATGTAATGCCCGACTTGGGGGCATCGCGCCCGGTGGGTTGGCCTGTCTGGTCTGGAACCGTCGCCAGTCCTGATAAAGTTTGCCCATACCCGATGGCTACGGCGCGCACTAGCGTCACAGACACAGCAGTTGAGAATCATCGGGCCCTGCCGGATAACGACCGTTATCGTCGGCCCGCCGGGCGCAGTCAGACCATCGCGCCTGAGGTTCGTTCTCATTGTTGCCGTTGGACCGGTGATCCCGAGGCGTTCCTACCTCGAGCACCGAAGTGGATATCTCAGTGAATAAGCACATCAACAACTCCGGCGCGCCTAAGAAGGCTCGCTGGTCCACCGCAAAGAAGATCGACGCCAAGACGGGCCCCAAGAAGGCTCACCGCGGACAGACCCAGGTGCCTCGCGAATCTGACGACCGCGCACCTCGTACCTCCGATCGTCGTGACGACCGGGCACCCCGCACGTATGGGAACGATCGTCCGCCCGGACATATGGCAACGATCGTCCTGCCCGTTCCAATGACAGTCGTGACGACCGGGCACCCCGCACGTATGGGAACGATCGTCCCGCCCGGACATATGGCAACGATCGTCCGGCCCGGACATATGGCAACGATCGTCCTGCCCGTTCCAATGACAGTCGTGATGACCGCGCTCCTCGGACGTTTGGCAACGATCGTCCTGCCCGTTCCAATGACAGTCGTGATGACCGCGCTCCTCGGACGTTTGGCAACGATCGTCCGGCCCGGACATATTGTGCTCGTGATGACCGCCCGCCGCGCTCTTCTGATCGTCGTGACGACCGGGCACCGCGCACCAATAACGACCGCCCGGCGCGCACGTATGAGAAGCGCGAGCCGGGCGCAGCCCGCTCGGACTTCAAGCGTGACGCGAACTACGGCAAGCGCACGGATCGTCCAGCCCGCACCTATGAGAAGCACATCCCTGTGCCGGTCATCGACACGACGCCCGTGATCATTTCCCAGGACAACGGATTCGCGGCTCTCGGGCTGCCCGCTCCACTCGTCGAGCGCCTGGCGCGCGACGGGATCACGGCTCCGTTCGCGATCCAGACGGCGACCATCCCGGACGCACTGGCTGGGCGCGATGTGCTCGGTCGCGGCCAGACCGGCTCGGGCAAGACGTTCGCCTTCGGTCTGCCGACGCTGACCCGACTCGCTGCAGGTGATCGAGCCCTGGCTCGTCGCCCCCGCGCCCTGATCCTGACCCCGACCCGCGAGCTGGCGATGCAGATCAGTGACGCTCTCGAGCCGTTCGTACACGTCATGGGCCTGCGTCACAAACTGGTTGCGGGCGGTATGCCGTACCCGCCCCAGCTGATGGCTCTCGATCGTGGGGTCGATCTGCTGATCGCCACGCCGGGCCGGCTCAACGACCTTATAGACCGCGGAGCTGTCCAGCTCACCGATATCGCGATCATGATCCTCGACGAGGCCGACCACATGGCCGAGATGGGCTTCCTGCCCGAGATCACCGCCATCCTTGATGGCCTCCCCGAGGGCGGTCAGCGACTGCTCTTCTCCGCCACCCTGGACCGCGGCATCGACGTGGTCGTGAAGCGTTATCTCACGGACGCAGTCACCCACTCCACCGATGACGCGACCGCCAGCGTCACGACGATGGACCACCACATCCTGCTGATCGACCCGATGCACAAGAAGTCCATCACCGCAGAGGTCGCCAACCGCGAAGGCCGCACCCTGGTGTTTGTGCGCACCAAGCTGGGTGCCGACCGCGTGGCCGAGCAGCTGCGTGAGCAGGGAGTCTTCGCCGCCGCGCTGCACGGTGGCCTCAACCAGGGCGCTCGCAACCGGGTACTCAGTGCGTTCAAGGACGGCAGCCTGCCCGTTCTGGTCGCCACGGACGTTGCAGCCCGTGGTATCCACGTGGACGACGTGGGCGTTGTTCTGCAAGCCGACCCGCCGGCCGATCACAAGGATTACCTTCACCGTTCGGGCCGTACGGCTCGCGCGGGCGAGAGAGGCTCTGTCATCACGTTGGCTCTCCCGCACCAGAAGAAGGGCATGGAGCGACTGGCCCGTGACGCCGGGGTGGATGTCGTGGCGACCCGGGCAGTCCCGGGGGACGCGCTGCTGACCTCGACCGGTGCCTATCCGCCCAGTGGCGTGCCGATCCCGGCCAGCCAGTCACGTCGTCTGCTCGAGGCTCCGCAGCGGCCAAACCGTCGACCTTTCGGTGGTGGCGGTCGCGGAGGCCAGGGTGGCGGTCCGCGTCGCAACAACGACGGCGCGCGNGGATATCGTGGCTCGCGCGACTGATTGACCAAGCACTACCCAGAAGGTCCGAACGGCACCAGCGGGTCGGACCTTCTGGTTTCTCATGCCGACATGGGGATAGGGGTCATGAGCCACCCCGGGGAAGCCACGTCGATCCGACCTGAGCGAGAATGGCGACGTGAGCACCGACAACGCCACTGGCAAACTGCTGGTTGCGACGCCGCGGACCGGGGGTACGGTCTTCCGGCGAAGTGTGGTGCTCGTACTGCAGCATGATGAGGCAGGCGCGCAGGGCGTCGTCCTCAACCACCCTTTGCATGCTCCCGTCTCGGCGGTGTTGCCTTCGTGGCAGGACTACGTCACCGATCCGCCGAACGTCTTCCAGGGCGGCCCGGTGGCGCTGGACTCGGCCCTCGGGCTGGTGACAGTGCCCGGAGATCAGCAGGAGCCGGTAGGTGTGCGGCGGCTGTTCGGCGGGCTAGGACTGGTCGACCTCGACGTTCCGCCGCAGGTGGTGATGCCCGGGGTGGCCGGGCTGAGGATCTTCGCCGGGTACGCCGGTTGGTCCGATGGTCAGCTTGAGCAGGAGATCCGCGAGGGGGGCTGGTATGTCGTGGAGTCCGAGGCGCGAGACGCGTTCACGTCGGAGCCGCAGACGCTGTGGGCCACCGTTCTGCGTCGACAACGCGGCAATCTCGCATTTGCCGCGACTCTGCCCGAAGACCCCACGATGAACTGAAGGCGGCGGCATACCGGCGTTGGCTAGACTTGATGCATGAGCGACTTGTGGATTCCTGTCAACGGACTCGATGACCCGAACGACCCTCTCGCACCTCAGAGGGAGCCCTCTGGTCCCTCGACATCAACTACGGTGATCGAGCGCGAGCAGGTCGAGGAAGAAACTGAGCCCGGGGACCACGAGCGCTTCTCGCACTACGTTCGCAAGAACAAGATCATGGACAGCGCCATGTCGGGAGAGCCGGTGGTGGCGCTCTGCGGCAAGGTCTGGGTGCCGGGACGCGACCCCAAGAAGTTCCCGGTGTGTCCCACCTGCAAGGAGATCTTCGAGGGCCTGCGCGCCCCGCAGGACGGCCAGAAGTAAGCACGAAGGCACCGTTGCGGCGGGCGCTAGCACATCGCGGCGACGGTTGGACGCCATCGCCTCAGGAACATTGCCCGGGCATGTCGTCGGCCGGATCCCGTTACTGTTAGCGGCCTATGAGCACCGCGGCGGCATCCCATCTCTCACCAGCATTCCCGGAACGAGCCGCATGGGGGACAGCGTCCAAGCTGCGCGCCTGGCAGGCGGACGCCCTGACGCAGTACCTACGTTCCACTCCTCGTGACTTCTTGGCCGTGGCGACCCCAGGGGCAGGCAAGACCACCTACGCACTGCGTCTGGCGACCGAGCTCTTCGCCATGGGCCTGATCAGCCGGGTCACCGTGGTCGCCCCCACGGAGCACCTGAAGACCCAGTGGGCCGATGCGGCCTCCCGGGTCGGCATCCGGATTGACCCGAACTTCACCAACGCGGCAGGCCGTCACGGCGCGGAGTTCCACGGGGTGGCCGTGACCTACGCCCAGGTGGCCAGCAAGCCGCTGTTGCACCGTGCGCGCACCAAGGCCGCGCCCACCCTGGTCATCCTCGACGAGATCCACCACGGTGGCGACAACCTGTCGTGGGGCGATGCGATCCGCGAGGCTTTCGAGCCGGCCACCCATCGCCTCGGGCTGACCGGCACACCTTTTCGTTCCGACACCAGCCCCATCCCATTCGTGCGCTATGAGATGGGAAAGGACTCGATCCGCCGGAGCGAGGCCGACTACACCTACGGTTACGCCGAAGCGTTGCGTGACGGGGTTGTCCGCCCCGTGCTATTCCTCGCCTATGGCGGTTCGATGCGTTGGCGCACCAAGGCTGGCGACGAGGTGTCGGCCCGGCTGGGGGAGCCGATGACCAAGGATGCCAGCGCCCAGGCATGGCGCACCGCACTGGACGTCAAGGGCGAGTGGATCCCGTCGGTCCTGGCGGCAGCTGACAAGCGGCTGACACAGGTGCGGCGCGGAGTGCCGGACGCAGGGGGTCTGGTGATCGCGTCGAACCAGACCCAGGCCCGGGCCTACGCCGCGATCCTGCACGGCATCTCGGGCGAGAATCCCATCGTCGTGCTCTCGGACTATGCCGGTTCCTCGGGCAAGATCGAGGAGTTCGCAGAGGGCAAGCANCGCTGGATGGTTGCGGTCCGGATGGTCTCTGAGGGCGTTGACGTTCCGCGGTTGTGTGTCGGCGTCTACGCCACGTCAACGTCCACGCCGCTCTACTTCGCCCAGGCCGTCGGCCGCTTCGTTCGCGCGCGACGTCGTGGCGAGCTGGCGTCGATCTTCCTACCGAGCGTGCCGCTGATCCTCGAGCATGCAGCTCGNCTGGAGGATGAGCGCGACCACGCTCTGGACCGGGTCACCAAGCCGGGCGACGAAGTCTCCCTCTGGTCAGCCGAGGATGGCCTCATGGCTGCAGCCAACCGGACCGGGTCGACGCCAGACCTGGATGAGCNGTCGTTCGAGGCGCTGGAGTCCGATGCCGAGTTCGACCACGTGCTCTTCGACGCCCAGCAGTTCGGTCTCAACGCCGAGGTGGGCAGCGCTGACGAGCAGGAGTTCCTGGGGCTGCCCGGACTGCTCGAGCTCGACCAAGTGGCCACGTTGTTGCGGGCGCGCCAATCGGCGCAGAAAGGGTCTTCTCGCAGGAAGGCTGATCCCGAAATGGCGACTCACCGTGCCATGGCGGCCTCTCGCAAGGAACTCAACTCGCTGGTGTCCGCGTACGCCCGCAAGTCCGGCGCACCGCACGCCGTCGTCCACGCTGACCTACGTCAGAGCTGTGGCGGGCCGGCGCTGGACCAGGCTAGTGCCGCGCAGGTCGCCCAGCGGGTCGAGATGATCCGGCGTTGGTTCGTCGGCCGTCGCTGAGGCTCTGGGTCCCCGGCCCCTGGGCCCTCTACAAACGTGACCTCTGGCCCTACCCTCTGGCTGCTGCTCGGTGCGAAACTGCATCTGAGAACTAGGTGCTGGGAGTGCGCGATGTCTGAGCGACGATCCATCGGACCGGTGGACATCATGTGGCTGAACAGGGACCAGCCCACCAACCTGATGGTCATCGACGGGGTGATGTGGTTCGACGAGATGATCGACCTCGAACGGCTGGGCCCGGTCATCCAGCGCCGGCTTCTCAACCGCTACCCCGTGTTCTCACAGCGGCCGGTGGCGCCTTCCATCCCGTTCGGGATGCCGCACTGGGAGGATGACCCAGATTTCGACCTCAGCCGGCACCTGAGACGGGCCACCTTGCCCGCGCCCGGAGACCAGGTGGCGCTGCAACGCTTCGTCGAGAATCGGATGAGCGTGCCGTTCGACCGCGCCCACCCGATGTGGGAGTTCTTACTTGTCGATGGNTACCTCGGTGGCTGTGCGCTGGTGTCCCGGTTCCACCACTCACTCGCCGATGGCATCGCTCTTTCGCAGGTGCTGCTCTCGTTGACCGACGCCTCACCCACGGTCGACCTCGAGGAGCTCGAGGCGCATGAGTCATCCNCGCAGCACGCAGGCGGCTTCATGGGCGCGGCACGGGCGCTGCGGGACACGGGAGTGGACACAGTCCGCGGCGGCCTGCACGCGATCTCCCTGCTCCCCGAGCTGGCCAACCCNTCCCGGGCCGCGGACATGCTGGAGCTCGGCTGGCGAACAGGAAAGGTCGTGAACACGCTGTTGTTGGGCCACAACCCCCCGAACCTGTTCTCGGGGGGGAAGCCGGGCGTCGACAAGCGTGCGGTCTGGTCCGGGCCGCGNACGATCAGGGAGGTCAAGGCCGTGAGTCGGCTCACCGGGGCCACCGTCAATGACGTGATCGTTGCGGCGGTCTCGGGAGCCGTCAACACCTATCTGCGCGACCNCGGCGCCGATCCGGTCGATCTCANCACCATGATCCCGGTCAATGTGCGCCCCCCCGACCAGCCACTGCCACGCGAGCTGGGCAACATGTTCGCCCTGGTCTATCTGAAGATGCCGACCGGGGTGAGGGCACCGCTAGAGCGGGTTTCTGAGACCAAGAGACGGATGGACTGGATCAAGGTCTCCCCCGAGGCGATCATCACGTTCGGTCTCAACAGGGTGATCGGGAGCATCGAGCCGCATGTGGCGAACTCCATCGTCGGCTTCTTCTCGGACAAGGCCATCGGGGTGACGACCAATGTCATCGGCCCCCAGAAGCAGCGCTACATCGCCGGCGTGCCGATCGCCGGCGCCGTCGGCTGGGTGCCCGGCTCTGGCCAGCACACCCTGGGAGTCTGCATCTTCAGCTTGGCCGGAGTCGTGCGCGTTGGCTTCAAGGTCGACGCCGCCATGGTGCCGGACGTCGAGAAGCTAGTACACGCCTTCGACGAGGACCTGGACCAGCTCTTACGTATCGCGGCTAACGGCGCCTGACGGGCGGAAAGGAGGAGACCATGCCGACTGACCATGCAGTTTTGACGGTTGTCGTGGCCGCACCGATGAAGCGGGTGCTGACCACCATCCGGGATGTGGAGAGCCAACCGAAATGGGTCAAGGAGATCCTCGAGGCCGAGGTCCTGCAGGAGTACCCCGACGGCACGCCCGCCCTGGCGCACTTCTCGGCCACCTCACCGGTCGGCAAGGACACGTACACGCTGACTTACCAGCACGCCTCCGATGCCATGAGCTGGAGCCTGGTCAAGGGTCGGCTGCAGACTGGTCAGGACGCCACATACACACTCCGGAGCCTCGGCCGCAGCAAGACCGAGGTGACGTTTGACCTGACGATCCACCACAACCTGCCCTTGCCCGGTTTCCTGCGAGGGCGCGTTATCAAGGGCCTCGTCCACAGCACGGTCGATGGTCTCAAAGCGTATGTCGAGGCCTGACCTTCCGGCTGGTTCGGGTGGCGTGGCTTGTTGTCAACTCGTGGCAAGGTTGACCCCATGACGCAGCCAGCCGGATGGTACGACGACCCTCAGGACGCTAGTCAGCTCCGCTACTGGGATGGGGTCGTCTGGTCCGAGCACGTCTCGCCGAAGATCTCGCCGACCGTGGGGCAGTCCACCATTGGTTTGCCGTACGGCGTCATCCCGGCTTCAGCACGTCCGCAGTCCTCCGGCTCACAGGGGGCCCAAGGCGCCCCCACTGTCCAAGACGGCTACGGCTCACCCCAACGGGGCCAGGGAGAACCTGGCGGGCGATCGCCATACGGGCAAAGCCCGGGGCAGCAAGACCTGGGCTGGCAGTCGCACCCTGCGACCACCCCGGACGGTGTTGTGCTATCCGGTTGGTGGAAGCGCGTCCTCGCTCGGATCCTGGACGGCATCATCATCGGGATCGTAGCTCTACCGTTGACGTTTGCCCCGATGAAGCAGGCGGCCAACATCTTCGGCGACTACATCCAGCAAGTGATGACCGCCACACAGGCCGGTAGTACGACGATGCCCGTGCAGCCCACAGCCCAGCTCACCGGCCCGATAATGCAGGCAAGCTTGATCACGCTGGCCCTTTACCTGGTCTATGAGATCACGTTTCTCACCCGGACCGGTGCGACGATCGGCAGGATGGTCGTCGGCATCAGCGTCCGGTTGCGGGACAAGGCCGGCCCGCCGCCGCTGGTCGCCGTCCTGAAGAGGACGTTGGTCAAGGAGGGCGGCAACCTCTTCGGGTCAGTACCGGTTCTTGGCACCTTGGCGTCGTTGTTCGGGATGCTCGACAGCTTGTGGCCTTTGTGGGACGACGAGAAGCAGGCCATCCACGACAAGGTGGCAGCCACCAATGTCGTCGTCGGACCCCAGCCTAAGCGCGACACCTAGACACTCAGGCCAGTGAGAGGAAGAGCTTCTCCATGGTCTTGATGTCCACAGACTCCTGACCGCCGGACTCCGTCAGGCACTGCTTGAGACCGCTGC
>JGI24130J36418_10000490_pt1 | contig 13002 bp, 10 predicted proteins | sample BarGraNGADG00212_FD_36418 | JGI IMG/M metagenome (IMG submission 36418)
AATGGACCCCGCCTGTCTGCGGCCGCGGACCTTGCCAGAGCCGCAGGGGCCGAAGTGGTCGAGACGGTCGCCTTCGATGCGACCGACACCGCGAACCACGTCGCATTCGCCGATGGCGTGTTCGACCGGTTCGGCGATATCGACGTGGTGCTGGTGGCCGCGGGCGTGCTGGGGGATCAGAGCGTCGACGAGCACAATCCGGTAGCCGCAGCCGAGGTGATCGCCACCAACTTCGGCGGATTGGCCTCCGCCATGCTGGCAGTCACTGACCGGCTGAGGCGCCAGGGGCATGGTCGTCTGGTTGTGCTGTCGTCGGTGGCCGGGCAGCGGGCCCGGAAGGCCAACTTCATCTACGGGGCTTCAAAAGCCGGCCTCGACGCCTTCTCCCAGGGTCTGGGTGACTCGTTGGAGGGAAGCGGCGTCCGGGTCATGATTGTCCGTCCGGGGTTTGTGGTCGGCCGGATGACCGAAGGGATGAACCCTGCGCCGTTCTCGACTACTCCCGATGCGGTGGCTGACGCGGTGGCCCATGGGATCGAGTCGGGGACGACGGTGGTCTACGTGCCTTCCGTCCTGCGGTGGGTGTTCGCAGTCATGCGCCATCTGCCTGGCTGGCTCTGGCGACGCATGCCGGGTTGAGGCCGGATGCGCCGCCAGACCTAACCGTCCAGAACCCGACGCCGCTGTCGATCGGCTGATCCAGGGGTGTCTCCCTCAGCGAACCCAAGTTGGGCGCATCGCCGAAGTTGAACACTCCACCATCGGAGCTGAAGAGCCAATAACCGGCACCGCTCTGCGTCGCCGACATGGACACGATGGTGGAATTCAGGAGTTGGACAAACATTCATCACCCCGCTCGGCCTGAGCATCGTGACGCGCCAAGTCATTGGCGGGCGAGGCGATCGGCGACAGAGAGATCCCTTCCTGGCAATGGCGATCGGGCGCGGATCGACCTCAGTTTCCAGGTGCTCCCGGCACGCTCCCGGCACGCCTCAAAGTCAGCCAATGCTGGAGCACCTTCGCGAATCTCCAGGTCACGCGCTCGGACTGGTGATTGTGGCCCTCTTCGGGCCGGTGCTCTGGGGGAGAGGTGAATGGTTGCCAAAGGTGAATATTCAAAGAGTGCCGGTGAGTGTGCCAGGGCTCTCATTCCCAGCTCCCGTCATCGCCCCTCATGGTCGAGTCAGCCACCGAGGGTGGGCAGTGGCTCTACGAACGTGATGGTCGTCGGCACATCACCAACCGAATAGGTCTGCGACAGTCCGGCGGAACCAGGTGGGGTTCCCGGAATCCCGTCGGTCAGCACCAGTTGGGCCCGGGGTGCCGAGCTCGCCACGTACGGCTTGGTGAACATGAACTCCCACTCCCTGGTCACTGTCGGGTGATAGCCGTCTCGGGCGAGCTGAAGGACAAGCCCACTGGCTTCGGGCCATCGGTCGGCGTTTCCCATGACAACCAGGACGCTCCTGTCCGGAACCGACCTCAGGTGGGCGATGGCGAAGGCGCTGAGTTGTCCGATCTCCGTATTCCCGTCCGATTCGATGGCCGCGGAGCCGCGGGCCAACTGCCGACCCACGAAGACGGCGGGAACGATGGAGACGATGGCCATTGCCCACACGAGCGGCGCACGCCACCAGGTCGGTGACGGCGACGTCGTGCGTTCCCGCAGACTCTCTACCGACAACACCCCGATCGCGATTGCTCCGGGTGCGGGCACCAATGCCATCCAATACGTCAGGTAGTCCCCGATCGGCCCCACGATGCGCTCCACCGAAATGACCGACACCACCAGGCCCACGAGAGAGGTGACACTCAGGCCAAGAGCGAACCACCGACGGGAACAACCAGCCCAGATCATTCCCGCCAGGGCCAGACAACCCCAGAACACGAGTGTCTCCTGTCTCCCCATGGCGGCAGTGGTCATCGATGCGGAGGCCGAGAAGTTGCCCCAGGGGACAGCTGTCGTCGAGTTGGCGACTGTCGCCCAGGCGGCCGATAGGCCATGGGTAGATCCGAATTTGGCGGCGGTGACCGACGGCTTGGTGAAGAAATCGTAGAGAGCCGAGAGGTTCCCCGGGTGGCCGGCAAACTCCTGTACCAACGGAGGAATCCAGGCGAAGATCAGAACCACCAGTCCCAGGATGCCCAACATGGCAGGAGTAAGCCCGCGCTCCCGATGGCCCACCTCGCGGTGGTGACGGCGTCGTATCCCTGCCTGCGTCAGATAGCCGATGATGGAACAAACAGCCATCACCCCAACCAGGGGGGCGGTGCCGACGTCCGTCTGAACCACATAGGAGCCCACCACTGCCATCCAGACGACCGAGAGTCCCGACCCCGAGATCGCCCCGGCAGTCAACACCATGACCAGCAGGACGGCGGGAGCCTCGAGGTTGGGATTCCAGAACGTCTCGATGGCATTGGCACCCAGGGCCAGGAGGGCCACGCCCACCACCGCCACCGCCCAGCGTGTCGACCATTCACCGGCGAATCGATGGACCACCATCAACGTGGCCACTATGCAGACCCCGTTGATGAGAAGCGAACCGGCAAGGAGTGAACGCGGGTTGTTGCCCGAGAGGCTGTACACGGGAGCCAGCAGATAGAACAAGGCCGGCCCGGGATGACTCCAGCCAAACCGAGAGTAGGGCCCGACTTCCGCATGAAATCTCATGGCATCACCCACCCGGAGTGCCAGGATGGCCTGATCGCCGTAGTGGTAGTACGGNCGCCCATAGGTCGTCACCACCTTGACCAGACCCACGACGAAAGCCAGCGACGGAACCACGATGCTGAGCGGCCACGCCGTCCACGACGAGCGCCGTCGATGGCTGGCCGGCTGCGCCCCGCTCATCTGACCACTTATTACGCTCGCTTCAGCGGTGCCATGCGGAGGAGCAGCTTCTTGCGACCGACACTCCCGAACTGCACTTCGGCCTCCAGGTCGTCGCCGGTACCCCCGGTGCCGATGACGTTCCCCTCGCCCCAGACGCCATGGACCACCTTTTCCCCGATGTTCAACCCGAGCAGTTCAGCTCCGGTGGTTGCCGATACCCGCCCCTTTCCAGATCCGGACCCCGGATCTGAATGGGCGACCCCGCGGCCGAACACCGAGCGCCCCGGGGTCCCGGCGTCATCAACGCCGCGCCGCTCGCTGCGACCGAAGGATCCCTGCACTCCGCTTCGGGTGCCCCGGTTCGATCCATACTCGGCAGCGCTACTACCGACGTCGCGGATCAGTTCGGGTGGGATCTCATTCAAAAACCGGCTGGGGATGTTGCTGCTCATATTGCCCCACAGCATCCGGCTCCACGCGTGCGAGACGAACAGAAAACGCTCGCCCGGGTGATGCCGACGTAACAAAGCCGTCGTTCCTCCTCGAGTTCGACCGGATCTCCGAGAGACCGGAAGTGAGGGAAGATCCCGTCCTCCATTCCCACCATGAACACGGCCGGGAACTCGAGCCCCTTGGCGATGTGCATGGTCATCAGGGACACCTGGCTCCCGTCATCACCCAGCTCGTCGGAGCCTGCAATCAATGCCGTCGCCTCGAGAAACTCCGCCAACGTGGCGTACTGGGAGGCATTGCCGGCCAACTCGTCGACATTCTCCACCCGTCCGAGTGCCTCGATACTTCCATCGGCGAGGAGCTCATTCCGGTATCCGGTCTGCTCGAGGATGGCCACCACCAGTTCCCCCGGGCCTAGCATGGCACCCGCCTCGACGAGTTCGTCACCCGACGACGCCAGCGCCTCGTCGGGGGAGGCCCCTGGCACTGGCAGCTGGTCTCCGGGGGCGATGATCCCACCGGGGGCGATGGCCTCGCCGTCTTGGTCGGTCAACACGGGAACAAGCATCACCAGGCGCAGCTTCTCGAGCAGGTCAGCCAAGCCCATCAACGCCTTGGCTGCCCTTCCCCCTACTCCGGCTTCAACCGCGTGAGCCACTGCTGTGCCGAATGACTCTCCGTTCTGGTTGGCCCAGATCGCCAACCGGGCGACCGAGGTGTCGCCCACTCCGCGTTTGGGGACGTTGACAATCCGGCGCCAGCTCACTTCGTCGTCGGGATTGACCAACACCCGCAGGTAGGCGAGGACGTCTTTTACCTCGCGCCGGTCGTAGAACTTGGTGCCACCCACCACCTGGTAGGGCACCTCTGACCTGACCATTGCCTCTTCGAGTGCCCGACTCTGTGCGTTCGTGCGGTAGAAGACCGCCACGTCGCCCCAAGCCAGATGGTGCTCACGGTGAAGGCGGCCGATCTCATGGGCCACCCACGAGGCCTCGTCGTATTCGTCCTCGGCCCGATACCGGGTGATTCGCTCGCCGACCCCGCGATCAGTCCATAACGTCTTCGGCTTGCGGGACACGTTGTTGGCAATGACCGAGTTGGCGGCATCGAGGATGGTCTGGGTGGATCGGAAGTTCTGGTCGAGGGTCACTACCGTCGAATCAGGGAAGGCCTCCTCAAAAGCGAGAATGTTGGTGATATCGGCTCCCCTGAACCGGTAGACCGACTGGTCGCTGTCCCCGACGACAACGATATTGCGGTGCTCGTCTGCCAACAGCACCGCCAGGGCATTCTGGACGGCGTTGGTGTCTTGGTACTCATCGATGAGCACATGGGTGAACCGCGCCCGGTAGTGGTCGAGCACATCGGGGTGTTGGCGGAACAGGCGCACGGTGTTGAGCAGCAAATCGTCGAAGTCCATGGCGTTGGCTGCCACCATGCGTTGCTGATAGATGTCGAACACGTCAGCGATGCGGCGGTCGAAAATGGTGGCAGCCGCGGCTCGGTACTCAGCCGGTCCCTGCTGTCGCGACTTGGCTTGGCTGATCTGGCCGAGGATGGAGCGGGGAGGAAGCTTCTTCGTATCAACGTCCAGCTCGCGACAGATGATTTCCACCAATCGACGGGAATCGGCATCGTCATAGATGGTGAACGAGCCTTTGTAGCCGAGGCGGTCGCCGTGGGCCCGAAGAATGCGGACACCGGCGGAGTGGAAGGTGGAAACCCACATTCGTTTCCCACGTTCCCCGACCGACTCGACCACCCGCCGGCGCATTTCGTCCGCGGCTTTGTTGGTAAAGGTGATGGCGAGGATCTGCCAAGGTGCCGCATCGCCGCTGGCGATCAGGTGGGCAATGCGCCGGGTGAGTACCCTCGTCTTCCCGGATCCGGCACCCGCAACTATCAACAGTGGGCCGCCGCGATGCACCACTGAGTCGCGTTGGGGCGGAGTCAACCCGGCCACCAAGGCGTCAGGGTCGATCATCCCATCTATCCGATGGTGGCCGGGTGGCCCCGGATGCGAAGTGTCGTCGTGATCGAAGAGCAATCCGGCGCTCCCGTGCGTCACAGTCACTCCCATTCGATGGTACCGGGAGGCTTGGACGTGATGTCCAGTGCCACCCGGTTGACGCCCTCGACCTCATTGATGATGCGTGAGGAGAGGCGTTCCAACACGTCGTAGGGCAGGCGAGCCCAGTCGGCTGTCATGGCGTCGTCACTGGTGACGGCGCGAATTACAATGGGATAGGCATACGTGCGTCCATCACCCATGACCCCGACGGTGCGCACCGCGGGCATCACCGCGAAGCTCTGCCACAGGTCGCGGTAGAGGCCGGCCCGACGGATCTCCTCGACGACAATGGCGTCGGCGGCCCGGAGTATCTCCGCACGCTCCGGCGTGACTTCACCCACGATCCGGACGGCCAGGCCCGGTCCTGGGAACGGCTGGCGCCACACGATGTCGTGGGGAAGCCCCAGTTCTTCACCGACTGCCCGCACTTCATCCTTGAACAGGAGACGCAATGGCTCTACCAGTTCAAAGGTCAGGTCGTCAGGAAGTCCTCCCACATTGTGATGGGACTTGATTTTGGCGGCGCTGTCCGAGCCCGACTCGATCACGTCGGGATACAGGGTTCCCTGCACCAGGTAGTCCACCGCTCCGGGATCGGTCGTGTCACCTGGCTCTCCGGTGCTGGCTTCGAGGTCGCGCGCCACTTCTTCGAATACCCGGATGAACAATTCCCCGATGATCTTGCGCTTTGCCTCCGGATCGGTCACTCCCGCCAGAGCCCCGAAGAATCGGTCGGATGCTTTGGCGTGCACCAGGTTGACGTGGAACTGGCGACGGAAGGTTTCCTCTACCTGCTCTCCTTCGCCTGACCGCATCAGGCCGGTGTCGACGAACACACAGGTCAGCTGGTCACCGATCGCCTTGTGGACCAGCGCGGCCGCCACCGCTGAGTCCACCCCACCCGAGAGGGCGCAGAGGACTCGTGATGAGCCGACCTGGGCCCGAATCTTCTCCACCTGGGACTCGATGATCGAGGTATGGGTCCATGAAGGCGGACAACCGCAGACATCGTAGAGAAAGCGCTCGAGCAGATCGCGTCCTCGCTCGGTATGCACCACCTCGGGATGGAACTGCACCCCGTAGATCCGACGATTGGCGTCGTGGAGAGCGGCCACCTTGGCATCAGGGCTTTGGGCGGTCGGAACGAAACCCTCGGGCACCACTGTGATGGCGTCGCCGTGACTCATCCACACTTCAGCATCGCCGGGCCAGTCGACGAAGATCGGAGACCGCTCCGTGAGGGTCAGGGGGGTGCGACCGTACTCGCCGCGTCCAGTTCGAGCCACTTCCCCGCCCAGTTGCAGGGCAAGCAGCTGGGCGCCGTAACAGATACCGAGTATCGGAATGCCGGTGCCATAGATAGCCGGGTCGATCTGTGGAGCCGGAGTTTCGTTGACCGACTTGGGCCCTCCCGACAGAATGATGCCCTGCGGTCTCCGGGCCACCATCTCGGCGGCCGAGATCGTGTGCGAGACGATCTCCGAATAGACGTGGGCTTCCCGCACCCGCCGAGCGATGAGCTGCGCATACTGGGCACCGAAGTCGACGACCAGAACCGGTCCGTCGACGAGAGGACCAGCCGCGCTCGGCGGGGAAGGGCTCAATGGCCCATGCCGACACCCTGCGCACGCTGCAGGTCTTTGCCCTCTGTCTGCAAGGCCGGAGCCACCATCACCTCGGCTTTTTGAAACTCCTTGACCGTCTCATACCCGCATGTCGCCATGGCGGTGCTCAACGCTCCGAACAGGTTCATGCGCCCGTCGTTCTCGTGGGCAGGGCCGAGGAGAATTTCACGGAGCGTGCCCCGGGTGGTCGTCTTGACCCGAGCTCCCCGAGGCAGCGTGGGATGGAAGGTTGCCATGCCCCAGTGGTAGCCGCGGGCCGGTGCCTCCACCGCAGAGGACAGGGGCGAACCCAACATCACGGCATCGGCACCGCAAGCGATGGCCTTGGCGATGTCACCACCCTTGGACATACCACCGTCGGCGATCACGTGGCAGTAGACCCCGGTCTCGTCGAGGTGGCGCATCCGGGCACCGGCCACGTCGGCGATGGCGGTGGCCTGCGGAACTCCAATGCCCAGGACACCCCGGGTGGTGCAGGCGTTGCCGGGCCCGACTCCGACCAACACACCCACCGCGCCGGTGCGCATCAGGTGGAGGCCGGCTTGGTACGAGGCGCACCCGCCTACGATCACCGGGATCTCGAACTCGCGGATGAAGCGCTTCAAGTTGAGTGGCTCGACGGTCTTCGAAACGTGCTCCGCCGACACCACCGTGCCTTGGATCACCAACAGGTCCAACTCTGCAGCCAGCAGGGCCGGGGCGAACAGCTCCGTCTTCTGGGGGGTGACCGAGGCAGCGGTGGTGACGCCAGCCGCGCTCATCTCTTTGATCCTCTCGGTGACCAATCCCATCTTCACCGGCTCGGCGTACATCTGTTGCATGCGAGCTGTTGCCTTCTCGGTCGGCAACTCCCGAATCTCATCGAACAGGTTGGTGGGATCCTCGTAGCGGGTCCATAAACCCTCCAGATTCAAGACGCCGAGCCCACCGAGGCGTCCGATCTCAATGGCAGTCGCCGGGCTGACCACGCCGTCCATGGCCGAGGCCATAAGTGGTAGTTCGAAGCGGTAGGCGTCGATCTCCCAACTGATGTCGACATCCTCAGGGTCCCGGGTTCTCCGGCTGGGAACGATGGCGATGTCGTCGAACCCATAGGCCCTCCGCCCTGATTTGAAGATGCCAATCTCTAATTCAGCCACGTCTCTATCCTCCGGCCCATGGGTGCGATTCCTCGAACGACCGCTCGGCAACTCTCCACAAACCTTGCCGATCAGCTTCCCCCTAGGATACCGCTTGGCGTCCCTCCTCCCGGCGAGGGTTGGCGGGAATTCTGCTCACCACGAGAAGGGGCCGGGTAACCCCAGGGTGAGGCAGAGCAACTCCACCAGAACCCTGGCCGTGGCACCCCAGATGATCTCCCCGCCCGAATGGAAAAACCAGACCGGAAACTCACTCCCGGGCGATCCTCCAAAAACCGGCCGACCAGGGACNGACCACCACTCCTCCACAAAAACGCCCTCTTCCAACAACTCGGACAGGGCTACATCGAAGATCCGGGCCACCTCGTCGGGCCCGGCGAACAGGGTCGGGCGCCTGGCGAGAATGGCCACGACCGGTGTCATCATGGTGTTGGATGAAACGGTGGGCATGGCGNCGAGGTGGCCGATGATGTCGACCGAAGTCGGATCGAGCCGAATCTCCTCGTAGGCCTCGCGCCGAGCACCCTCATCCACGGATTCACCGGCGTCGAGGCGACCACCCGGAAACGCCACTTCTCCCTGGTGGGAACGGAGCCGGCTGGATCGCACTGTCAGAATCACCCGTGCCTCACCATCCTCTTCGAACAGACTGACCAGGACGGCCGCCGGATTCGCGCCGATGGCAATTCCCGAGATGGATCGGATGGATTCGGCGATCTCGCGGTCACCGCTCGTACCGACATCGTTCGATGCATGACCCTCGATCACCCCCCTCACCCGATCGAGTGTGAGGTGGCGGCGAGCCTGGTGTGATAATTCCGCCCATGGGGCGGGACCGCCGAGACGAGCGGCCGGCGGGCGGGGAATGACCTGGGGACCCGATGGTGGACCGGAGGGAGATAAGGACATGCGCGCCCAAGGTTACGGGTAGACCATGCGCAGCCGTCCGGATCCCGGTAGCGTGACGACACTGACACCCACCGGGCGCCACGAGTGAACAACCTGCGGGAGGCAACTAATGGCCGAGGATGAACCACAGTACGGGCAGGCCGGGGTGGCGCAGTTCCCGATCACTACTGCGCTCGAGTTTCCCGAGTGGCCCGTCCAGCGGAGCCTGGGCATGGTCTTCGGCGTGGTGGTCCGGTCCATGGGGATGGCCAAAGGTATCACCGCCGGATTCAAGGCCATGGCCGGAGGTGAAGTGAAGCAGTACACCAGGCTCGTCGAAGACAGCCGGCGGCACGCCATGGATCGCATGATCGAAAATGCCCGACTGCTCGGCGCCAATGGCATCATCTCCATGCGATTCGACTCGTCTGAGGTGGGCCAGTCATTGACCGAGATCGTCGCCTACGGCACCGCGGTCATCGTCGGCGCTGGATAAGCCCGGGTAGGGCCAACGTGGTCGTGATCTTCATACTTATCGGGCTCGCCGTCATCGGATTGGTGATCTACAGCATCTTTCTCCGTCGCCATGGCGAGACCGACCAACCTCAACCCGACTGGCGACCGACCGACGAGGTGTTCAACGACCCTTCCACCAATCGGGTCATGCGGGTGTGGTTGGACGGGTCAGGTGAGCGTCGCTATGTGGCGGAAGCAGATCGTCCGGCCACCTGAGCCGGCCACCTGAGCCGGCCACCTGAACCGGCCACCTGAGCGCCCGACCCGTCCGCAGTCCCGGGTCCCCGGTCCGGTATTCCGGCCCGCGTGAGTAGGCGCTGGGACATGTCAAAGGCCGGGCCCACAGGGACCCGGCCTTTGATGAGACACCTGCCGCCGGAGCGGCACCCGTGTCGGGGTGTTACATCATTCCACCCATTCCACCCATTCCNCCCATTCCGCCACCCATGGCAGCGGCAGCGGCTGCCGCGGCAGCCGGGTCGGACTTCTCGGGCTTGTCGGCCACCAGGGCCTCGGTGGTGAGCAACAGACCGGCGATTGATGCCGCGTTCTGCAGAGCCGACCGGGTGACCTTGGCCGGGTCGATGACGCCCGCCTTGACCAAGTCGACCAGCTCGCCGGTGATGGCGTTCAGGCCGATGGAACCAGTTTCGGCCTCCACCTGGCGCACATAGACCGAGCCTTCGAGGCCGGCATTGTTGGCGATGGCCGCCAACGGTGCAGCCAGCGCCTTGGCCACAATCGACGCTCCGGTCGCCTCGTCGCCCTTGAGCGACTCGATGACCGCGTTGACTGCCGAGCGGGAACGAAGCAGTGCCGTCCCTCCTCCGGCCACGATGCCCTCCTCGACCGCAGCGCGAGTGGCCGACAGCGCATCTTCGATGCGGTGCTTCTTCTCTTTCAGCTCGACCTCGGTAGCGGCACCCACCTTCACGACGGCTACGCCACCGGCAAGTTTGGCCAGACGCTCTTGGAGCTTCTCCCGGTCCCAGTCGGAGTCAGTGTCCTCGATCTCACGCTTAATCTGCGCGATGCGACCCTTGACGTCGTCCTCGTTACCGCCACCTTCCACAATGGTGGTGTCGTCCTTGGTGACGATGATCCGCCGGGCGTTGCCCAACAGGTCGACAGTGGTGGTGTCCAGCTTCAAGCCGATCTCCTCGGAGATCACCTGACCACCGGTGAGGACGGCCATGTCCTGCAGCATCGACTTACGCCGTTCGCCGAAGCCCGGGGCCTTCACAGCCACCGACGTGAACGTGCCACGAATCTTGTTGACCACCAGAGTTGCCAGAGCTTCACCCTCGACATCCTCGGCCACGATCAGCAGCGGCTTACCGGCCTGCATGACCTTCTCGAGCACCGGGACCAGATCGTGAACCGAGCTGATCTTCTGGTTGGCGAAGAGGATGACCGGGTCGTCGAGGACGGCCTCTTGGCGCTCGGCATCGGTCACAAAGTACGGAGACAGATAGCCCTTGTCGAACTGCATCCCCTCGGTGAACTCGAGGTCGATGCCGAAGGTATTGGACTCTTCGACGGTGACAGTGCCGTCCTTGCCCACCCGATCGATGGCATCGGCCAGAACCTCGCCGATGGCGGCGTCGGCGGCCGAGATGGCAGCCACCTGGGCGATCTCCGTCTTGGAGTCGATCTCCTTGGCCTGTTCCTTGATGGACTCGACGACAGCCTTCACCGCCTTGTCGATGCCCTTGCGCAGACCCAACGGGTTGGCGCCGGCGGCGACATTGCGGAGTCCCTCGCGGATGAGGGCCTGGGCTAGCACGGTAGCGGTAGTTGTCCCGTCACCGGCGACGTCGTTGGTCTTCGTCGCCACTTCCTTGACCAACTGGGCGCCCATGTTCTCGAACACATCGTCCAGCTCGACTTCGCGAGCGATGGATACACCGTCGTTGGTAATGGTGGGAGCACCGAATTTCTTTTCGATGACCACGTTGCGACCTTTCGGTCCAAGGGTCACCTTGACCGTATCGGCCAGCTTGTTGACACCGGCCTCGAGGCTGCGCCGGGCCGCATCGTCAAACTTGAGGATTTTCGCCATTACTTGACCACCTTGGCCAGCACATCCCGGCTCGAGAGAATCAACAGATCCTCACCATCGGAGCTGATTTCGGTGCCGCCGTACTTGGAATAGACGACGGTGTCACCAACGGCCAGATCCAGAGGGATCAGGTCGCCGGACGACTCGGCGCGCCGACCAGGGCCTACGGCGAGGACTTCGCCCTGCTGGGGCTTTTCTTTGGCGGTATCCGGGATCACCAGGCCTGACGCCGTGGTCTCTTCTGATTCACCGGGACGGACGACGATGCGATCGTCGAGGGGCTGCAGACTCATGTGATCGGGCCTCCTGTGGCACGTATTAGCACTCTAGGGTTGCGAGTGCCAACGATAGCGACCCGCCCGGCCTGAGGCAACATCGCCAGCCGAATTGACACCTACCAGGGAGAATGCCCGATCAGATCAGGCGGTCGGCACCAACCGGAGGTTGGGATCTGCCCCGAGAGTCAGCGGACTGGCCCCGACATTCGCCAGCCGCCACCACCCGGCGGCGGCCACCATTGCCGCGTTGTCGGTGCACAGGGCACGGGTGGGGAGGAACGCTCCGATCCCGTCCTCGGCGCACGCCTGTTCCACTCGTTGGCGTAGCAGCGAGTTGGCGGCCACCCCTCCAGCCAGGCACAGCGCCTTGGCCCCGACATCGCGTGCGGCCCGGCGGGCTTTGGCCACCAAAACGTCTACCACCGCTTGGCGGAATGATGCCGCCACGTCCTCGGTGGCGGCATCGGGATGCTTGCGCACCGTATTCACCACCGATGTCTTCAACCCGCTGAACGAGAAGTCNTATCCCTCGGCCATAAAGGCTCGGGGGAAGGCGAATGCCTGTGGGTCGCCATCTACGGCGATGGCGTCGATGGCCGGTCCACCCGGGTAGCCGAGGCCGAGGAACCTGGCCACCTTGTCGAAGGCCTCACCGGCGGCGTCATCGACAGTGCCCCCGATGAGCCGATAACGACCGGGACCGGACACCTCCACCAACAAGGTGTGGCCACCCGAGACCAGCAATACCACCAACGGCCATCCCAGATCGGGCTGTTCGAGCAACGAGGCGAACAGGTGGGCTTCGAGGTGGTTGACGCCGACGAAGGGCACGTCCCAGGCCAGCGCCAATGCTTTGGCTTCGGCCACCCCCACCAGAAGGGAGCCGATCAAGCCCGGGCCGTAGGTCACGGCGATGGCATCGATTCCGGTCCCCGAGGTGCCGNATCCCGCTGCCTCCAAGGCCTCGGCCAACACCGGCGTCAGGAGTTCCACGTGGGCTCTCCCGGCCAGTTCGGGCACCACACCCCCATAGCGGGCATGGAGGTCGATCTGGCTACTCACGATGGACGAGACGATGACCGCGCCGCCGTCGACCACCGCGGCGGCAGTCTCATCGCACGACGTCTCGAT
>JGI24130J36418_10000495_pt1 | contig 12934 bp, 10 predicted proteins | sample BarGraNGADG00212_FD_36418 | JGI IMG/M metagenome (IMG submission 36418)
TGCGATCGACATCTGGTTTCTCCCCCACCTCTTCGAAGTTGTTACTGCGTCAGGACCTGGGCCTCGCCCATCGTGATGTTCGTGGTCTGCGTAAAGTCCATAGGGATCGTGCCGCTCTGACCGACCCCAGCCCACCGCACGGTCCAATACGACGTGGCGCGAACCGTATAGGTCCCCTGCCGGGTATACAAGTACCCACACGTCGGGCTCGACGTCTTCCCAAACGAGTCCTGGTACGCCGTCCCCGACCCGGCGCAGGCCACCGTCGACCCATCACCCATGGCCCACACCACCCGATCGACCCTCGCCGTCGCCGTCACCGTGAAGGCACCCGCCGAAGCCGACCTCGTAACCGGACCCCACGTGCTCAGGCCTGGATTCTGCGCCCACATCCAGGTCGGCATCCCGATGATGCCGACACTCCCAGCGCGAGGCTCAGGGACGATGCCGATGTTGATCGCGCGAAGCCTCATCAGCGCAATCGCCTGCTGCGCCAACACGCGAGGGTCAGGCGGAGCGACAGGCCCGGCGGGCGGGGTAGCTGACCACAGTGAGTACATGGGGGCTCCAGCAACAATCAGCGGGCTGTAACAGGTGTAGATCGCGCCGTCTGTGTGACCAGCCCAGGATGGATCTGACTTTGGCGGCTGGGGGTCAGCCAAGGCGATGTAGCAGGAGAGGGCATTGCTCCACCACGAGTTACCGTCTCGACATGGGATCGCCGCACCATCGGGCTTGACGCACTTCTGCGGTCCAACGCCGGTCCCGCCCGCGCTACCCCCGGCAGCACTAACGCCACCTCCGCCCTTGCTGCCAACGGGCGGCGCGACAACAACGATGACGCAGGTTCCCTGCATCGGGTCAAACACCTGTCCGGGAGAACAGGAAACCGGACTTGATGCCTGAGCTGGAGTTACAACGCTGAGGGTGGCCACGACGGCCAAGCACCCGGCGACAAACAACCGCCGCCTCAGCATGTCTGAACCACTTTGTCCTCGACAACATAGAACACTCCATCCGAGTCTTTCTCGACGGTGTAGAGGTACTGCACACGGGCAGGACGATTCGCGGCCACGACCGACTTGCCGACCTTGTCCACGAGGTTGACCTTGCTGACGTCGATGCAGGCTGTCACCGCGAACTTGCCGGCCTGACCGGGCTTTGCGTTGGCCGACGCCACCGTCGTGTGCCCGATCTGCTTCAACTGCTTCACACGATGGCTGGTCAGCAACTGGCGCCAGGTGGTGATCGTGGGCTCCCGTGAAACCACAGCCAGCTTGTCCAGGCTCGCTGACGGATCGCTCGAGAGCGCATCAATGACTGCCCAAAACCTCGGGATGGCCCGCTCGGCATCCTTGGCGTCCTGCTCGGCCAGAGACAGGGACGTGGAGGACGGCGTCGGAGTTGCGGTCGTACTGGTCGCCGAGGTGGTTGTGGAGAGACTGGGTTTGGGATCGTTCGTGGCGCAGGCGGACGTGGCTGTGATCGCGGCCAGCGTGAGCATGGCTGCGATACGGCTCCTGGTGTTCGTCATCTGCGGTACTCCTCGTGATCTCTCATTGCCTAAGGCCGTCTGCGGTGTCCAGGCGGTCAACTTAAGCAAAAACGATGCACTTACACTAGTGCATTCACATCGATTTGCTCGGGTTGTCCACACGGTCGCGCACCAAGACGTGGGTCTATCGGACGCCATCCCCCGTCTCCCCTGCTGCATCCGATCTTCTGAGGGAGTCACTACCGCCCGCGGCGGGACATCATCGGAACACATCTGGGCCAGAAATACACCCGCTAACGAGTCATCTTTCGGTGGATCAGTCGGCCTGACTGGCGTTAGCTCTGGCAGTGACGATCGCGGACTCGACGACCTCGACAGTGACGTTGAGGGCCTTGGCCAAGGGCTTGAGTGCCTGCCTCGCGGGAAGTCGCTTGGTGCGCCCGGACTCCCACCGGACGTATGTCGGCACCGACACGTGCGCTCGAGCAGCGAGAGTGGGGGCGCTGAGTCCTGCGGTCCAACGCAGGCGTCTCAGGTCAGCCGGTCCCCCAGTATCGAGGAGGTTTGCCACGTCGACGTTCAGAGCCTTGGCGAGACGGTGGAGTATTTCGGGCCGTGGGGCGGAACTGCCCAGCTCCCAGCGTGAGATTCGCTCGCCCCCGGCGACCTCGATCAGACGGGCCAATTCATGTTGGGTCAGGCCCATACGGAGACGGGCATCACGCAGGGCTACGGGGTCGACACTGGATTCCACTCCCACGAACGACACCCTATGGCGTCGAGGGCCACTGAGCCGGGCGCCAATCTCGTCCAACAACAGGGGCGGCGCGACCCGAACGTCGGCATCTGGTGGTTTCGCACTTGACCGGGCGTGGTACCCGGCCTCACGACGACACATTGCGGTCGCGCTGTCGCTGATAACACCTGGCAGTGTCAGAGACATCGGCGACGCGCTTCTGAAGCTGGTCGGCTGAACGGCCACCTGCTACATATGCCGCCGACGATCGCCCTTGGCAGAACGACATGACTCGGCCAAGGCATGTATGCGCTTGATCGCTCATCGACGTCATTGATTCACCATCGGTGAGTCAATTTCGCTTACTCTGATCCAGCATCCGTAGGGATCATCTCTTTATGATGATTGGGACAAATTGGCTTTCGTGGGGCGTAGATATGCCAATGACAGTCCTTCACCTGACATTTCCATCGCTGCGACCGCATGGACCCAGCGCCGGGCACTCGATCATCACCCACGTTTCGACTCCCTCATCACAATCACTTCTGTTGACCACGGATCGTGCGGAACCTCTACTTTATTTACCTTCATCGGGCATGCCTCCACAACCAAACGAACACGGAGTGCAACCGCGTGCGGATCGGGAGGCACCGGAATCAGGAAACAGCGAACCAATCGTTGACCTGGTTCAAGCGGGTCGCCGCGATCCTCATCCTCCGAAAAGAGGTCGGCGATATGGAACAGGGCAGCATCCCAATTGGGCTCGGTTTGGCTTAGTTCTGCATCGCTCCAGGTCGAGTCGAATGATGCACAGACCTGAAGTTCTTGAGTCGTTCCAACTTTGAACACCAATCGACAAGTTCCAGCATTTGTTACTGTGGTGAAGACGAGCAGCGCTTGGGAGTCATCGATGGAAACGTTCGACGCAGAAACTTCTAGTTCACATTTAGCGTGGAAGCCGCGTCCACGAAGATACCGGCGCCATCCGACTGTTCCACCCACCAGCAAAGCGGCTGTCGTCACCATTTTGGTCCCTGAGTCGATGAAGAAAGACCAGCCAGGAGCATCTGCCATGATCGCCAGAGTGTCCTACGCGGCCCACTCTGGCAAGCATCGCGGCGGCGCCAGCCTGGTCGCTCTGGGTGACGTTCCCCTGGGTCCACCAACCCAGTACATGTCGACTTGACCGCCGTTGGCGATCCAGTCGTCGTGGTCGTTGTCGTCGCTCACTGCTGATCTGCGACGAGCGGCCAAGGCCTCTACGTCATTGGACGAGGTGGGCGTGCACTCATCGATGGTCGGGAGAATCTTCAGCGAGGAGTGCGACGGACTCACCCTGGGCAGCAGCACGAAATGCCATTCGCACCCACAGCCGTAAGTATGCCTGACTGGTTATCCACTGGCGGGCGCGCTGGCATTACACCGAAGCCATCTTCCCCTTTGCTGGGTCTCATGACCATCCACCCCGACAAACAAGACTCGGTCAACGCTCTGAAAAGAGCCACATGCGCTGGCCAACAGAGCAACTTCCCAGCTATGCGCAACCTCCTCACAGACCAGAGATGCGATGATGACGTTGTGCTGCAATCTGTGCCAAACCGTCAGGCTCTCGGGGTCTTCCATGCGATCTCCACTCAAGACGGTGAGAGCAAAGCTCGTGACGGCCAGGCGTTTTACGCGCTTAACCGCCTGAACAGCGAAGCCGGCGAAGCCGTCTTAGAAATCCAGTTCGACGATAGCCTCTGGATGCTTGCTACTCCAAGTGACCTAGAGTGGACCAACCTCAGCGCCTCAGATCGTGCCCTGTAGGTGTCGTGCAATCTCTGGGAGCAAGCGCCTGCTTAAGCGAGGTCTCTTTCTCCCGAACCCATCGAGCACTTGTGCCCAGTAACTCACCAAGATGGCGCCAGGTTCGGAGACCGTGCGGATTCTGGGCTGAGAGCTCCGGCATCACAGCCCTTGTCTCTGCCGACGTCCGGAAGCTCTGCAGCGAGATCACCAGCCAGCCAATCGGTCCAGGTTGCCGCCACCCTGGTTCTAATATTCCGCCCCGGTTGGGCAAGTTGACTCTGGGTCCAAGACTTCGAGCCGAAGCCGGTGCAAAGATCTCCGTTTGCGCAGCCGTGATTTGGTGCTAATTGAGATGCGCGCTTACATGATGTGCAATGGCCGCTGCCAGCCCGACCGGAACGGCATTCCCGATTTGCCGCGCGATTTCGATCTTGGACCCACACCAAAGGAAATCCTCGGGAAAATCTTGTAACAAAGCTGCCTCAAAGTGAGTAATAACGCGATTCACACGCTTGAGGCAGTTACGGGCGTCCCACTGTGGATGCAGGTACTGTCCCTTTTCCGGCTTGAAGAACTCCGTCCGGATTGTGAGAGAAGGCGCGTCCCACCGCATACGTCCCATGACGTCAGTCGTGCCGGTCGGCTTTTCGCGCCAGCACTTGGGCAGCAAATGCTCTGGCAGGTCAAACCGTCCGCCGCCAGGAGGCACGTGGTCATAGCGTTCAAGAGACTTTGGCGTCGGTCTGCGCCCAAAGTGCAGATCGACCGACTTAAACGGACCTGGCATATCCATCCCAAGGACCGTGACTCTGCTACTCGGCAGCTCCGTTGTCCCCGGTCTCTCGGGCAACCCATCGATGCGACTCCGCACGGTCGTCCAGGGAAGGGTGCCTCCAACGCCTTTCTTGGAATGCGTCGGGGCTGGAAGCTCGATCTTGCCCACCCGTGAACCGATGACGATGGTTCGCGGACGCCTCTGGGCGACCCCGAAGTCGGCGGCCAGGAGCACGCCGTAAGAGAGCTCGTAGCCCTTGATGACGCCGTGGTCCGCCTCATCTAGTAGCAGCTGAAATTGGCTGCTCTTAGAGAACCTCTGGACGTTCTCGAGCACAAACACCTTTGGGCGGGCTATGGCGACTACGCGGAGGTAATCCTTCCACAGCCTGTTGCGCGGATCGCTCACGTCCTTGCTGCCCAGGTTGGAAAAGCCCTGGCAGGGGGGGCCCCCGATGACGACGTCCACCTGAGGGATGCAGCAATCCTCGACATTGGCGATGTCACCGTGGAAGACGTGCTTTTGGCCAAAGTTCATCGCATAGGTGGCTGCTCCCTGGTCATTGAGCTCTACCGCCAGCACGGACTCAAACCCCTCAGAGACGAATCCCGCGGTCATCCCCCCGCAACCGGCGAAGAGATCGATCATCGTCAGCGGTTTCTTCACCCGTGTCATCCTAGGATCCTCCCACTCGTGGACAAGACAGACTCGCCATTACTCTCGAATGCGTGACCGAACCGACGTCCTGGGCATCCTCACCGGGGGTGCGCGCGAGCATGCGGGCAAATCGCGGCCGCGACACGGGTCCCGAGCTCGCGCTCCGACGAGCTGTCCACGCCCGAGGGCTCCGTTACTTTGTCAACCGCCGTCCCCTGAAGAATCTTCGACGTACCGCCGACATGCTCTTTCCGAGGGCTCAGGTGGCCGTATTCATGGACGGTTGCTTCTGGCATGGGTGTCCGGATCACCACACAGCCGCGAAAACAAACTCAGACTTCTGGGCAGCGAAGGTGGACGGCAATCGCCGCCGTGACGCCGAGACAAGTACCCTTCTGACCGCTAGCGGTTGGACTGTGATCCGCGTCTGGGAGCATGTACCCGTCCAAGAGGCCGTCAACCTCATCGTTGGCGTGGTCGCGGATGCAAGGGAGCGCCAGCAGAGCGCCGCAAGAACAACACAGACAGCCGAGAACCATTTCCTGTCTGGGTCCATTCCACCGCAGCGGTAGACACTGACAGGGCGATCCCTGAGATTGGGGTCGTCGCCGCGGGATGGACCTGCCGTCGGGACTGGGACGATGTCCAAGCGGACTGCAGACAGCGGAAGTACGTCCCAAGTAAAGGCCGACGCGAATCCATCATGTGACGTCGTTCTACTACGCCTGGCGCTGCTGACGGACCTGTGGCTTTGGGCTAACGTTGATCGCCTGCAAGAGCTCGGCCGAACTCTCGAGCCAGGGCCTCGAACCGCGAGCGCATTCCTTCTGACACGAAGATGTGCAAGGCAATCCTCGCGCGCGAGGCTCCCACGTAGACCGACGCGATGCCCTCTGGAGATACGAGGTCGTCGACATCGACCAAAAGCACGACGTCCGCCTCCAATCCTTTGAATGAGGAGACCGTGGAGAACCCGACACCCTCAGTGTGCGAGTCCCAGCCACCGCCAGACACATCCACGAGTTGCCAGCCGGCCGCGCCGTGCGCCACCGAATTCTCAATCCGGCGCCGAGACAGAATCATGGTCCTCTCCCGAACGAAGCCGTCGCGTCGGAGTTGGCGCAACGTCGCCGAGACAGCGTCTCGCTCCGCCTCGATTGAGCTGTACCAGCGGACCTGGACGGCAGGTCCTTCCGGCGCAAGGACCTCGACGAGTGGAACGCCTGACAAGAGTGCCACTTGTGTCGCGATCGGTGCGGTGTTCCGGCAGTTGACCGTCAGGGGCCATTCAACGGCCCCGGACCCACGTAGCCTTCCAAGGGAGGCAGGTGAGATCCCACCGAATAGGTTCTGATTCGGGTCCCAGAACCATCTCCAGCGCCCTCTAGCGAGGTCACCGCCGACCAGAGCCTCGATCACATCGAGGTACGGCTCACGCAGAAGGTCCTGACCCTCATCAATAACTGCGACATCGTAGGGCATGTCATCGATTGACTCGAGTATCACCTCGAGCGCTAGTTCAGGGAGGAACACGGAGAGCAAATCGTTCTCCTCAACCTCGGGAAGATCAGAGGAGCGCCCCGCGCACGAAACGACCTCTCTCATCAATGAGTGGAGCGTCCTCACGGTCACCTGCGGAACGTCGGCAAGTGCCACCGACACGTAGCTGGCAAGGTTTCGGCTAAAGCATGCGTAGAGGACTCGATGGCCTTCCCCGGCCAGACGTCTGGCTTCCTCTACGGCGATCAGTGTCTTGCCCGTACCAGCTCCTCCGCTAGCGATGACCCTCGGATTCGCAGCGAGCCTCGCGAAGAGAGAGGACTGCTCATCTGTGAGTCGTACGAGCTCACGCACCGCGGTGTGGGCGGTTACCTGAATCGAAGGCACGAGGTGGAAGTCACCACGCACACTCTCTAGAACTTGCTGCTTGTCCTTGCGACCGAGGGTCTCCAGCTTGCGATTCCAACCGCGTCCGATCCGGTCGGTCCATCGCGTCTCAACGCGATCCATGAACTGTGTGAAGGGGCGGATCGCATCCCGTTGGTCATAGACGAGGGCGGGGTCGATGTCCGGTCCCGTGACCGTCCACTCGACGTCTGGGGTTGCCACGGCGTAGCCCGTAATCGACCTGCCCATCTTGGGACAAGCCTTTTCGAGCACGTGAAAGAGCGCGGAGGACGCAGATCCCACCTGCTCGAAGGGCGATTCCTTTAGTCGCACGGCTCGTCGAGCGTTCGGCCCCCGCTGAGGAGTCGTGTACCACAGGCCGTTCGTGCGGCTGACAAGCCCACCCTTGACCTCGAGACAGTAGACCCCAGACGGTCCGATGAGGACGAAGTCAATTTCCGCCCAAGGCTTGGCGCTGTGAATGGCCATCCCGAGCGAGTGCAGCACGATCCATTCATTCGAGAGTTCGTCCCGCATGCGCCGAAAGAGGAGTCGTTCAGCCCCGCTCACCGTGTCGACCGGGATCTCAGGGGGCAGCATCCGCGCCATTCTCGGTCAGCCGTACACGAGTGGCCGAAGGAAGCCAAGGGCCGGGGCACTTGGGGTGCCTACGAGGAGGGCTCTATCCAAGAGCTGATTCATCTCCTCGCAGCTCACCTCAGGCAATAGACAGCAGGAGTGGCAGGCGGCCAGATTCAGGCCGTCAACGCCGTTGGGACCGGACTCGGCGCAAAGAGGATCAGCTGAGCACCACGAGGCTCTGGCCACCAGCTCGCGGAAGGATGACGCAAGCCGCTCTGGTTGCGCCTGCGCCACGACCCCACCGAGACTGCCCGCCGAGTCCGAAGTCGCCGTGTATATCAGGAAGCCGGCCATGTCGTCGTCGACGTAGATCCGCTCACGCAGCGAAGACGCCGGATAGCCCGAGTCGAGTGCCCACTGGTCAATCAAAGCGTGGGCGAGGGTGTGGACAAGAACCAGCCGAGGAGTGACCACCCGGTCAGGCACGCCGCCCATGGACAAGAACCGATTTTGATAGTTCTCGTTGATGGAGGCCACCCGTCCTTCCACGCGCTTGTCCTTCTCCCAGACCTGCAGTGCGTCCGCGGAGAGGCGCAGGAACACACCCTCGCCATTGACCTCTATGGCGGGAAGCCAACCCGGGCTCACGTCGAAGATCGGAGGTCGCGCATCTCCTGAACCTGAGGTGGGTGGGTTGATTCTGGAGAACGACTCGAGAACACGGACCTCTCTGAGCTTCTTGACAATCATCACCAGGTCGACGAACGGAGAAATGAGGGCAGGGACCTCGTCAGCCTTGACACAAACAAACTGCTGGTCTTTTGACCGCTCAGGTCTGCCCTTGAGCAACACGAGGTACTCGTCTCGCTTCAAGGAAGTGGCGAGCTCTTCGTCACCAGAAGCTTCATCGGAGCGTCGCTGCGCGATTGCGTTGACGAGATCCTCGGTCGTGTAGATGGTGCCGCTCGCGAGCTTCATGCCGTCTAGGACCCCCGTCAAGGCGGCCTCGTCGTGCAGGTGGCGCAACATTTCCCAATGCTTGTTCAATACTAGAAAGGCACCCTCCGACCACGGCGGGATTGAGATCGCCGAATGCGTGAGCGAAAACCAGACGTTCGATGCGCCTCGCTGCAGAGCTCTGGGAGTTTCGTCGCAGTCCGGGTCGTTCTCGGACAGCCAAGGGCGTCGTCCACGACACCGCGAGACGTTGCTCATCGCAGTCTTATAGAAGGCTCCTTCAAGTGTCGCCCGCTTCTTGCACGAGCAGGTGATCACGATGTCCCGCAGTGATGCGGTGTTCCCCGCTACGTCCATGGTCATGTGGTGATCGCCGTCCGTGCGCGCCGAACCGGCATGTACCCAGTTGAAGTAGGGGAAGTCGTCAATGTGTCCCCGCCCACAGCAGATGACGAACCGGCTGGGAACAAGCGGCACTCCACAGGCATTGCAGAGGTTCTTGAAGATGCTGCTCAGTCTGGAGTGCTGTTCGAGTCTCTTACAGGACGGACAGTGTGCCCACGATGGGAAGCGGACGACCGGTATGTCGTTGCCGTCCTCCGTAGCAGGGGGCAACCGGAAGCCGTTGACATGAAGGCGACGTTCGAGACGCGGCTCATGCAGGTTGGGCATGCTCGGCTCCCAACGATCGATACCCGCGACCATGAACGACTCGTCCTCGACGGCGATGATGGAGCCGATCCCAAACGTGGTGATGAGCTGGCTCCTTCGGATCTCACCCTTCGATTTCTTCGCCATGTCAGGTCACCTGGTAAATGTTGGACGACAGGTCTACGTCGCGAAGGCTCCAAAGAGTGGGAAACGTGCTTTCGAAATCTTCCCCGGCGAGACCTGCGTCTCCGAGCAGCGCCTTGTCCGGATGTTGCGAGTTCGAATAGACCAGATCCGGCTCGTCCGCGGCTCGGTGGACCCACTCCGTGATGATCTGATCGAGATCCGTCGAGGTCGCGTCGAACTCTTGCGGATCCACGCGTTGGACTCGATCAAGTATCGCAGCCTTGGCAGGTTCCAGGCGGTCGATCAATCGTCCGATGTCACGGGCACTCTTGTTGGCGCGCAGTTCAGGAACCGTCAGCCTCGCCAGCGCTATGAGCACGGCGTGCAGTCCACGTGAGCGAGCGCGCGACGAGAACGGCGTCACACTGCTCGACTCGACCTGTCGGTAAAGCGCTGCGTGGTAGTCCCGGAACGACTCGTAGTGAGAGCGGTCACGGGACTTCGCAGCGTTGAGCATGGTGACGACGAGGCCGGGATACTGTCGCCCCACCCGACTCGTCGCCTGGATGTACTCGGATGTCGACTGCGGCTGGCCCATGACGACCATCAGGCCCAGACGCTGTATATCGACCCCAACCGAGATCATGTTAGTGGCAAGGATGACGTCCACAGCGTCGTCTTCCGTGTGCTTGACGTCCATTCGGCGTAGGTGGTCCGGGATGTCGCCGGACGGTTCTCTGCTCGTGAGTTCGATGCGTCTTTCTATGTCGCGTTTCGACGTCCCATGGGAACGGCTGAGCAGATCGAGGCGGTAATCAACATCGTCCTGAACCTGCATTCTCGCTCCGCCGAGGACTCGCAGGCTGTTGAAGTAGCCAACCAAAGTCCAGTAGGGGTCCCTGATAGCCGATGGGCCATCAAGCTCGGATGCGGCCTGCAGTAGGGCGGCGTAAGTACGAACGAGAAGCGTCGTCTGGCTCGTGCCGGGGGCGGTCACGCCGACGTAGAGCCGCGTCCCTTTCTCTGCGCGTTTCGTGATCTTGGCGAAGAACGAGTCACCCCCATCGATGCCGGCAGGGGGAAACTGTCTGACCTCTCTGTCGAACAAGCCCGTTGTCTGTGCGTCGGCTCGGCGGATCGTAGCCGTCGATGCAATGACCTTTGGTTTGACTCCTTGAGCCGTGCACATGAGGTCGACAGCTGTCTCATACAACCCAGCCAGTGTCCCGAGTGGCCCGGAGATGAGGTGCAGCTCATCCTGGATGATCAGCTCCGGCGGCAGCACACCTGGAAGATCGCCATTGAAGAGGCTTAGGCAAGAATCACGCCACGGCATGCTAGCGAACTTGTCCGAAGTGGCGATGATCAACGTCGGATGTCGCGAGTAGATGTCTTCGTCGACGACACACGTGGGTAGCCCGGTCGCAAACTCGCATCCAGTCGATCGGCAGGCCATGACAAGCCTGGCGGGGCTCTTCGTGATCCACAGGTTCCGTGGCTCGATAGGTGAGGCACACCACGGGCAGCGATGAAGTTGAAGCGGATTGGATTTCTCGAGCCTCACGCCCTGCCTGAGCTTGTCGATAGAGACCTTCGCCTCGGCGAGCGAGTTTGGGGTCGCCCCCCGGCCCACCCACAGGCCAATCTCGATCGGCATGCTGCCGAGCCGGCCGTCGCCGCGTCGGATCGACTCGAGACAGCAGACAAGGAGCGCTGCACGTTCAAACTGTTGGATCGTCAACAGCCGCAACGTGTACCGCATGATGACGGTCACTCCGTGACCGGCTTCCGGGTTACGCAGTCGTCTAAGCAATGTAGTGAACGCGAGCAGCCCGAGGTATGCCTCCGTCTTACCACCACCGGTCGGGAACCAAAGCAAATCCGTCAGCTGACGATCCTCCGAATTCGGCGACGCGATGCCTTCGAAACACAGGAGCATGAAAGCGATCTGAAAGGGCCGCCACTGGTGGCCTTCGGAAAGATCCGGCGGCGAGGCCTTATCCTCCGCCTCCAGCCAATCGCTTCGTGCTCGCTGCATAAGCATCGCCTTATTCGTCAGGCGGAACGCCTCCCAAGCATCGCTGTCACGCGAGAGGAGGTCGATGCCTGATCTCATTCGGGCGAGTGCGTCTCGGCACCGATCAAGGTGACGCTCGGCCGTCGTGTGGAGGGCTTGGTCCAGATCTTCAAGTTGCCCGGACGTGTCGACGATCCAGTTCTCATAGTTGGCGCAGAGATCCTTCAGACCAGACAGCGCCTCACTTCGAGGTGCCCGCATAAGGTGTCGCATCCCCAACGCCGTCGTGGGAATGTCAGGGTTGCTGTCCGACAGAAGCAGTTCGAACCGTGGGATAACGCATGTGCAGATGACGGATGCGCGCCCCGGGTCATCGGGGTCGGCCTTCCAGTCGACTGATGTGCCATGTCCAGTGGCGAGCGAGACGGCATCGCGGTAAAGAAGTCTGTTGGCTTCGACGTCCTCATCCGTCGTCACGAAGTCAGAGCCAGGGCGGGCCACGAATACGGACGCGCCCGTGGGGTCCTCGACTATCATTCGAGTCTGGAAGAAGGAGTCCGCATCGCGAGATCCAGAGGTGGCTTTCCTGCCATTGATGAGGATGACGGTGACTGATGACCGACCAGAGTCATCCGGGGTTCGAACCCGCGTAAATAGCTCTAGGCCGTCACCGATCGATTCGGTCTTTCCTGCATTCCGCGCCGAGACGTCGACGGTGATGGGCGGTAAGTCGACGGGCACACGCTGCCACTGGGGTTGATCACGCGGATTCGCTCTGCGGCCAAGGTAGGCGCGTTGGTCGTCGCCGTCGGCGTCGCCCTCTTGAGGTTGGTACCTTGCAACCTCGACCCTGAGCAGGATCGACTTGGTCAACGTCGTGTCAACCGCAAACGTCAAGCCGACGGAGGATGGGTACCTGATGTAGCTCATTGAGACGGATGGGTCCCATTCGCCAGAATCGTCGGCTCCCTCGGACGTCGCCGGCTCGTCGCTCTGGTCCTGTGCGGGGTCAACCGTGCCTGCGTCCTGAGGGAAGAGAATGCCCGTGATGTACCGGGTGATTGGTGGGTCGGCTATGACTTCGTCAGCGGCTGCCGGGCCTGCCAGGTCCACTTCGAGGGCCTCGACGAGTCGAGCCCGGAAGTCGTAGTAGTCATTTAGCACATCAGCTACCTTCCTGACCAGCGTGAAACCGCAGTGTCCCCAAGCCGAAGACCCTGACCCGCATCCACAAGCCGTTTCCACCGAGCCCGTGTGCCC
>JGI24130J36418_10000497_pt1 | contig 12929 bp, 6 predicted proteins | sample BarGraNGADG00212_FD_36418 | JGI IMG/M metagenome (IMG submission 36418)
AATAGGAGACGCCCGCGAGGCGCCCCTACCTGATGACGAGTTTGGGGTTTGACTTGTTGAACGCGGGCACATCCTTTTCGATCAAGGTCGTGTAGGCTGCCTCGGCCGCGGCCAGATCCTCTTCGATCGTCTCTAGCACTTGCAGCGACGCGTCCGTCGGCCGGTAATCGGCGCCGCCCGCCACGTCGCTGGCGCCGTAGCCGATCACGCCCATCTGCCATAGCAGGTTCATGTAGACCTTGTAGGTCTCCACGTACCACTTGTCGTCGCTGTGCAGGTCGGTCCTCGACAGCAGCTGCAGCTCGACATCCATCATCTTCTTCTCGAGAGCCTGGAGCGCCTGCTCGGCCGGCTTCCTGCCGGCGTTGGTTTTGATCTGGTCCTCGATCTGCTTTCGGATCACCTCGAGCCGGTTGATCATCGCCACGGTCTCGCTGATGTCGTCGCGGATCCGTACTTGTGCCGCGGTGGAGGCGGCAAGATCCAAGGCCGGCGTCAGGATCTTCGGGTTTTTGAGGACGTCCACCGGCCGTTCGTAGGCGGCGCCGCCCAGGGACATCCGGACCGTGTACCGCCCCGGAATCGCCAGCGGGCCCTGGCGCTGGGTGCCCTGGATCCCCCAATGGACGATCGGCCGGGTGTCACGCCCCTTGAACCGCGCCTCTTCCCAGATGTGCGGGTTGTCGGGCGGGATGGTCCGCAGTTCCACCTGGGCGGGGCCATCGTGGCGCATGTCCCAGGCGGCGCGGTTCAATCCCGCGCGGCCCGGGCCGTCGAACCGCCTGATGACCACGCCGGCGGCATCGACGATCTCGAACTTCACCCGGTCGGCCGACGCGGTCTTCAGTGAGTAGAGGAAGTCGGCGCTGCCGCTCCGCGCCTCGCGGAAGCCCGCCCGGGGCACGAACAGGTAGGCTGCCGAGGCCTGGTCCGCCTGGTCCTGCTGTTCCAGCCTCGTGATGTCGCGCAGGATGTAGAGCCCGCGGCCGTAGGTCGAGACGACGACGTCGTGATAGCGCGGCTCCACCTCGATCCAGCTGACAGGCGCCGCGGGGAGGCCGTCCTTGATTGGCGTCCACGTCTTCCCGTCGTTCATCGAGTAGTAGAAGCCGTTGCCGGTGCCGGCGAACAGCATGCCCTTCCGATTCGGGTTCTCGGCGAGCGAGAGGACGTAGGCCAGTGGGTGGCCCTTCGGCAGGCCGTCGCTGAGTTTCGTCCACGTCTGTCCGAAGTCGGTCGTCTTGTAGATGAACGGCTCACGGTTGTCCATCAGGTGGTAGTCCACCGCGACGTACGCCGTGCCGGCGTCGAAGCGCGACGCTTCGATCTTGCGGATGGTGCCCCACCTCATCAGGCCGCTCACGTTCTTCGTCACGTTGTTCCAGTTCCGTCCGCCGTCGCGCGTGAACCAGATCAGGCCGTCGTTGGTGCCGGCCCAGATCAGCCCCTTCTGCAGCTTCGACGGTGCGATGGCGAACACCACCTCGCCGTAGAACTGGCCGAGGTTGTCGCCGACGATGCCGCCCGACGACACGATCCGGCTCGGATCCTGCGTCGAGAGGTCCGGGCTGATGATCTTCCAGGTCTGCCCCTGGTCGTCGGTTTTGAAGATCACCTGGCAGCCGTAATACACGGTCTCTTTCTCGAACGGGTCGAACGCGAGCGGCGGCGTCCAGTGGCAGCGGTACTTCGTCTTGTTCGGCTCCGAGTCGAGCGTGTGGATCCACGGGCTCACCGACCGCGCGCTGCCCAGCCGGTTGTCGAAGCGGGTCACCTCGTTGGCGTAGCACGTCGCCCAGACGACGTCCGGGTTGCCGGGAACAGCGATGGTGAAGCCCGACTCGCAACCGCCGATGCCCGCCTGCCACGCCACGGCCGCGCCGCCGCGACCGCCGCCACCCCCTCCGCCGAATCCGCCGCCGCGCGCCCCCTGCGCCGCCGAGTAGGACGGCACGTTCGTCACCGGCACCGGCGAAGTGCTCGGCCCGCGCATCGTCCCGTCGTCCTGGCGGTTGCTGTAGACCCAGTAGGGCACCTGGTCGTCGATGGCCACGTGGTACATCTGGCCGATCGGCAGCGTGATACTGATGTTGGTCTTCGCGTGGTCGCGTGTAATCGTCATGCCGGCATCGTCGGTCACGATCCAGTGGTCGGGGTTCTTCGGGTCAATCCAGATGTCGTGGCAGTCGCCGCAGCGCGTGGTGTTGGGCGGGAAGGTCAGCCCGCCGTCGGTAGAGCGGTGGAAGCTGCTGTTGGCGACGAACACCTCGTCTGGGTTCTGCGGGTTGACCGCCACACGGATGTAGAAGCCGGCGCGGCCGATGAGCCGCCGGTCCCAGCTGACGGCCTTCCAGGTATCGCCGGCGTCATCCGAGCGCCACAGCGATCCCTGGTTCGGCGTCTGGATCAGGGCGAACATCCGCTTGCCGTTGGACGGCGCGATGGCGACGTCGATCTTGCCCACCGGCGACTTCGGGAGGCCGGGGTGCTCGAGCCGGTGCCAGGTGGCGCCGCCGTCGCGCGAGCGATAGACGCCGCTGCCAGGTCCGCCGCTGAACATCGCCCAGGTGTGCATCACCACTTCCCACGTGCCCGCCAGGAGCACGTTGGGGTCTTTCGGGTCCATGTCGATTCCCGAGCAGCCGGTGTCGGGGTTCACGAAGAGCACGCGCTGCCAGTTCCGGCCGCCGTCGGTCGTCCGGAAGACGCCGCGCTCCTCCTGTGGGCCGGTGGTGCGGCCGAGCGCACAGGCAAAGACAACGTCCGGGTTGGTCGGGTGGATGAGGATCCGCCCGATGCGGCCGGTTTCGCGCAGCCCCATGTTCGTCCACGTCTTGCCCGCGTCGGCCGACTTGTAAACGCCGTCGCCCATGACGTCGGCATCGCGGATGGCCCAGGCCTCGCCGGTGCCGGCCCACACGATACTCGGGTTGGACTGGGCCACCGCCAGGGCGCCGATGGCCTGGGCGGGCTGGTCGTCGAAGACCGGCTCGAAGGTCTGGCCGCTGTCGGTGGTCTTCCAGACGCCGCCCGACGCGGCGCCCGCGTAGTAGGTCTTCTGGTCGCCGGGGATGCCGGCCACCGAGGCGATGCGTCCCGCGCTGGCCGGGCCGATATACCGGAACCGGATCGGTTCGAGGGGTTGGTCGCCCTCCGGCGCTCCGCCCTGCCGCTGCGCGTGCAATCCGATGGCTGCCACTACCGCGAGCAGGGCGCCGAGTCCCATCCGTAGACGCCGGTCAGTCTTCGCATCCATGCGGGGATCCTCCCATGAGGCCAGCAGTATAGGGCCATCGGTGTCCGGAGGCGAGCACCATCCGGCATCCTGGATCGTCCGGGCAGCCAGGCGCGGCGCCGCCCGAGGGTGACGTTCTGAGGCGAAGAAGGAGCCGGCCCCGCCCGTCTATATGGCGTGGGCATCGGCGCTGGCGTCCATCACGCCGTCGATCAACGCATCCGCAATGACCTGTGTCAGCGCCGCGAACGCGGCCGTCCCGAGACCGCGCTCGGTGATGATATGGTGCCGGACCCAGCTCTGCGCTGTGGCGGAATCCTTGGAGAGGGCCCGCATTCTCCACTCAGGCCTGAGCCCGTTGCGTTCGATCCACTCGTCGAGTCGCCGCTGGCTCACCAGCTCATCGCCGGGAGCCATGAGTACGAGCGTCGGGATCTTCACCCGCTTCGGGTCGTCGAGTGCGGACAGCGCGGCCTCGTAGCCGAAGAGCGATTCGTAGGCAGCGATGCTCGTGCCTCCGTGCGAGCGGATCTCTGCCGGCGTAAGTGAGGGCACGATGAACCGCCTGCCTAACGGGCGGAAGAGGAGCACCAAGCGGGTTCGAGGGCGCACGCGGACGGCCGGAGCCAGCAGGACCTGTCGCTGGAACGGATTGGACTCGCGTTCCCCCGTGGCAAGACCGTAGACGTGAATCAGCGCCCCCAGGCTGTACCCCAGGAAAGCCAGCGGTACTCCGCGGCTGGTCGCGAGCTCTTCCGCGACGCGCGCCGACTCCCGCCAGTCTTCGACCCACGCGGTCGCACCGATGCTCTTCCATTCCTCGAGCATCGGCGCGTCTCCCACGGAATCGCTCGCATGACCTCGAAGCCGGAGTACGACAATCGCCGCTCCGCGCTGGCGCAGCGGTTCGTACAGGTCGCGGAGCGCGTGCGCTCGGAGATTCAGGCCGTGGGCAACCAGCACCACGACCTTACACTCTCCGTGTGCTTCGAGCACGTCCATATGAAGTTGGGAGACGTTCGAGGTCAGCAAGGCCGTGGCATGCTCAGAATCTTACCCCAGTGCTGGCCATCCGCCACCGGATCGCTGCTGCCGCGCTGTCCATTGCCCTGGTGATGGGCATGGCTACCTGGGTACGTGGATTCACGTCCGACCTGGGACGACACCGGCGTGACCGCCGGTGTGCCCTTCCTCCGTCTAACCGTGGTCGACAGCGGGCCAGGCCTCGATGGCGACGAGGCGCGCTGCTGGGGGAAAGAGGAAGGGAGACAGGAACCCGAAAAATGGTCGCTGCGATCAGCGTCTGACAATATCAGGTATGATTCGGAAGGTTCGAAGCTGAAGTTCCAAGTCTTCCGAAACATACAGTGACCAAGCAATTACGCGCCAATCTGAGTGCCACGACGCTTTTCCTCCACGAATGGCTGCTTTGTCCCCAACAGATTGGCGCGATTCTGCCCAGCTCGAAGAATCTCGCCGGCGCCATGGCCAACTGGCTTCCGCCCGAACCAGGGGAGTTCGTTCTGGAACTCGGCCCCGGCACGGGAGCGGTCACTCACGCCCTCCTCGAGCGCGGCCTGCGGCAAGACCGGTTGGTGGCCATTGAGAAATCGCCCCGGCTGGCCGGTCTGTTGCGCGAACGCTTCCCCCGCGCCCACATCATCACCGGTGACGCGTTTCAACTTGACCGCCTGCTGAAGAAGCACGTCCGCCAACTCAATTTCGCAGGGGCGGTCATTTCCAGTCTGCCTCTGAGAAACTTCGCACCCGAGGCCGCTGACGCTCTCGCCAGAAAAATCCGCGCTGTTCTTCGCCCCGCCGGGAAGTGGGTTCAATACAGCTATTACCTGGGCAACGGCCGGCCGCACGGCACCTCCCGTTTCGAGCTCCTCGCATCGAATGTCGTGTGGTGGAACCTGCCGCCCGCCCGGGTCAGCGTTTACCAGAAGCCGCGCGAGACACTCCAGCCACAGCCTTCGGCGCTGTGACCCAGCACGTAGAACGTCGTTTCCGTGCTTCCGTAAATCGTGCCGCCACTCCGTGCGGGTGGTGAGACGCGGGCGGGTGCGCCTTGCGTTGACGCGCGTGTTACCGTGGTGACCAGTCGAAACGTCGGTGTGTTCGCGCTGCCATCATGACAGCGTTGGGCCGCACCCGCCTGTTCACATTGGAACAGCGGCGGACGACGCCTGCGCCTCAGAATGGCGTGTGTGAATGGGTGCGTCGGTCCGGGCGGGAGTGGCGCGATTGTGGCGGGCCACACCGGCTGGTGCCGCGAGAGGAGTGTGTACCTTGGATGTCGTTGATTGGCAGCGGCGAGCCCGATCGGTCGTTGACGTCGGCCGCATGCCTCCGTTCTCGTTACAGGGTCGGGGGCGCATGATCGGCAGGATCGCTCTCATCCTGTTCGTCCTCGTCGGCCTCTTCTCGACCTACTATCAGGTGAACGCCGACGAAGTGGGCGTCGTCCAGCGGTTCGGCCGGTACGTGCGAACCACGGATCCCGGGCCCCACGTGAAGATCCCGTTCGTCGAGAAGGTGACGCGCGTGACCGTGCAGCGCCAGCTGAAGACCGAGTTCGGATTCCGCACCACGACGGCGGGGGTGCAGTCCCAGTTCGAGCAGAGCGACGTGACCAAGGCCGAGTCGCTGATGCTGACCGGCGATCTCAACGTCGCGGTGGTCGAGTGGATCGTGCAGTACAAGGTGAAAGACCCCTACAAGTACCTGTTCAAGGTCAGGAACCTCGACAGCGCCGCCCGGCGTGGAGATCCTTCCACCTTCCGCGACATGAACGAGGCGGTGATGCGCCAGGTCGTGGGCGACCACAGCGTCAACGAAGTCCTGACGGTCGGCCGCGAGGAGATCCAGGTCAACGGGAAGGAGCTGCTCCAACGCCTGTGCGATCGGTACGAGACCGGCCTCGAGGTGCTCCAGATCGTCCTGCAGGACGTGAATCCGCCTGACCCGGTCAAGCCGGCGTTCAACGAGGTCAACCAGGCAATCCAGGAGAAGGAACGGCTCATCAACGAGGCGTGGGCGGACTACAACCAGACAGTCCCGAACGCGCGTGGTGAGGCCGAGCGGGTCGTGCGCGCCGCGGAAGGCTACGCGCTCGAGCGCGTCAACAACGCGCGCGGCGATGTCGCCCGCTTCGTCAACATCTACGACGAGTACCGCAAGGCCCCGGACGTCACGCGCAAGCGCCTGTATCTCGAAACGTTGAACGAGGTGCTGCCGAAGACGGGTCGGAAACTCATCATCGATTCGTCGATGAAGGGGATCCTGCCGCTCATCAATCTCGACCCTGCCAAGCAGGAGGTGAAGTAGTGAAGCCCCTCCTCCTCGCCATCGTCATCGTCCTCGGACTGCTCACCTGCTGGATGTCGGTCTACACGATCGCCGAAACCGAGCAGGTCATCATCACCCAGTTCGGCGAGCCGGTCGGGCAGCCGCACACCGACCCCGGCCTCCACATGAAGGTGCCGTTCATCCAGACCGTCCACGCCTTCGACAAGCGGTGGCTCGAGTGGAGCGGCGACCCGAACCAGATTCCGACCCGGGACAAGAAATACATCTGGGTGGACACCTACACGCGCTGGCGCATCAAGGACCCCCTCCTCTTCTTCCAGCGCGTGACCGACGAGCGCAGCGCCCAATCGCGCCTCGACGACATCGTCGATGGCGAGACCCGCAACGTCATTGCCAACAACGATCTCATCGAGGTCGTCCGCAGCACCGACCGGGCGTTCCCAGAGACCGAGGAGAACGCCGACGTGGACATGGGCGCAGCCGCGGTGGCGGGCAAGATCGCGATGGGGCGCGACAAAATCACCCGCGCCATTCTCGACAAGTCGCGCCACATCGTCTCGGAGTTCGGCATCGAGCTGGTTGACGTGCAGATCAGACGCGTCAACTACGTGGCCGAGGTGCAGCAGAAGGTCTACGAGCGCATGATCTCCGAGCGCCGGCGCATCGCCGAGCGGTCGCGATCGGAAGGCCACGGCAAGGCGGCCGAGATCCGCGGCCAGAAGGAACGCGAGTTGAAGGGGATCCAGTCTGAGGCGTACCGCAAGGCCCAGGAGGTGATGGGCAAGGCCGACGGCGAAGCCACGCGCATCTACGCCGAGGCCTACGGCCGCGACCCGGAGCTCTACCAGTTTCTGAAGACGATGGAGACGTACCGGAAGACGTTCGCAGCGGACACCACGCTCATCCTGTCAACCGACGGTGAGTTCTTCAAGTACTTGAAGCAGAGCCGGTAGGCATGACCGGCATGGGTACCGCCAACCCACTGATCTCGTTGCGCGAAGCGATCACTCGCCGACCGTACTTCTCGGCGGCCTTCGTCGGCGAGGAACCGCCGCTGCGCGCGGAGCTGTTCAGCCGCGAGCAGATGGCGCAGCACGGAAAGATCCTGGCCGGCTCACATCGGCTGAGCACGACGCGGGGCTCCGACGCACTGCTGACGCGCCTGGCGGCGAACGAGACCATGCTCGTCGCCGTCCGGACCCTGTTGACGGAGGCGGTGAACGACGGCCGGCGGATCACGCCGGCCGGGGAGTGGCTGCTCGACAACTTCTACCTGATCGAGGAACAGATCCGCACGGCCCGGCGGCACCTCCCGGCGCGTTACAGCCGCGAGCTGCCAAGCCTGGCCGACGGCCCGTCGGCCAGGCTGCCACGGGTCTACGACATCGCCCTCGAGACGATCTCGCACGGCGATGGCCGCCTGGACACCGACGGCCTCGGCGGGTTCGTCTCGACCTACCAGGCGGTGACGCCGCTCACGATCGGCGAACTGTGGGCCATCCCGATCATGCTGCGGCTGGCCCTGCTCGAGAACCTCCGCCGCGTGGCGGCCCGGATCGGGGCCGACCGCGTCGATCGGAATCGCGCCGACTACTGGGCGGACCAGATGACGGCGATCGCAGAGAAGGACCCGAAGAGCCTCATTCTGTCGATCGCCGACATGGCGCGGTCGGAACCGCCGATGGTCGGGTCGTTCGTCGCCGAGTTCGCTCGCCGCCTGCAGGGCAAGAGCCCGGCGCTGGCCCTGCCGCTCACCTGGATCGAACAGCGGCTGTCGGAGGACGGCCTGACGATCGAGCTAGTGGTGCAATCGGAGAACCAGCAGCAGGCCGCCGATCAGGTCTCGATCAGCAACAGCATCAGCAGCCTGAGATTCCTCGGGGCCGCCGACTGGCGCGACTTCGTCGAGGCGAGGAGCAGCATGGAGCGGACCCTGCGAGAGGATCCGGCCGGCGTGTATCCCCTGATGGATTTCGCCACGCGGGACCAGTATCGCCACGTCGTGGAGACGACGGCCAGGCGGAGCGGCCGGACGGAAGGTGAGGTGGCCGGGATCGCGATCCACCTCGCCCGGGAGACAGCCGCGACCGCGGCGCGCGACGCCAGGGCGATGCACGTCGGCTTCTACCTCGTCGACAAGGGACTCTCACAGCTCGAACGAGCGGCGCGTGCGCGCTTCTCCGTCGCCGAAACCGTGCGGCGCGTGTGCCTCAGCCACCCGCTGACGCTCTATCTCGGAAGCATCGTCGCCCTCACGGCGCTGCCCACGGCAGCCCTGATCGTGAGGGTGCGAGGGGAGGGCGCGGATGGCTGGCTCCTCGGCCTGTTCGTGCTGTTCGGGATCCTCCTACTGCTGTGCGCCAGCCAGGTAGCCGTCGCCGTCGTGAACGCCCTGGTGCCCCGGCTGGCGACGCCCCGTGCCCTGCCGAAGATGGATCTGTCGGAAGGCATCCCCCGGGCCTCGCGGACCCTGGTCGTCGTCCCGACGTTGATGACGAGCGCGCAGAACGTCGAGCACCTGGTCGAAGCACTGGAGGTGCGCTTCCTCGGCAACCGGGACGACCACGTCGCCTTCGGCCTCCTGACGGACCTGGCCGATGCTTCCCAGGAAACCCTTCCGGAGGACGACGCCCTCGAGTGTCTCGCCGAGCAGCGGATCAACGAACTCAATGACAAGTACGGCATCTCCGATGGTACGTCGCTTGGCGCGCCCGCTCGCCGCGGCCCGTTCTTCCTCTTCCACCGCCCGCGACGCTGGAACCCAAAAGAGAGCGTCTGGATGGGATACGAGCGCAAGCGCGGGAAGCTGGCCGATTTGAATGCGCTGCTCCGCGGCCGCTCGAACGGCGACTTCTCGCGCGTCGTTGGGGACACCGGGATCCTCCAGCAGGTGAAATACGTCATCACGCTCGACGCGGACACGCAGCTGCCGCGAGACGCCGGCCGCCTCCTGGTCGGCGCCATGATGCACCCGCTCAACCGCGCCCGGTACGACGAGCACGAGCAGCGCGTGACCGAAGGGTACGGCATCCTTCAGCCGCGCGTGGCCGTCAGCCTCCCCGGTGCGAACCGGTCACGGTATGCGCGGCTGTGGGCCAGCGAGCCTGGCATCGACCCCTATACCCGCGTCGTGTCCGACGTCTACCAGGACTTGTTCGGCGAAGGCTCTTTCATCGGCAAGGGAATCTACGATGTGGACGCGTTCGACCTGGCGGTGGGCGGTCGCTTCCCGGAGAACCGGATCCTCAGCCACGACCTGCTCGAAGGATGCTACGCGCGCGCCGGGCTGCTGACCGACGTGCAGGTGTACGAGGAGTACCCGTCCCGCTACGAGGAGGACGTGCGGCGGCGCTACCGCTGGATCCGCGGCGACTGGCAGTTGTGGCGCTGGCTGCTGCCGGCCGTTCCAGGTCGCGATGGGCGGCGCACCAGGAACCCGCTCCCCGCGTTGGGCCGATGGAAGCTTCTCGACAACCTCCGCCGCAGCCTCGCGCCCGCGGCGCTGGTGGGCCTGCTCCTGGTCGCGTGGGCCGTGCTCTCGCCCGCCTGGGGATGGACCCTTGCCGGTGTCGGCTGCCTGTTGCTCCCCGCCCTGGTCGCGTCGCTCCCCGACATCGTCCGAAAACCGGCCGACGTGCGGCTCGCCCGGCATCTCGCGGGCAGCGCGCGCTCGGTTGGGCGTCAGGTTGCGCAGGCGTTGATGACGCTCGCCTGTCTCCCGTACGAAGCGTTCTTCAGCCTCGACGCCGCCGTCCGCACCACGGCGCGGACGCTCATTACACGCAGACGCCTCCTCGAGTGGACGCCGTCGGCTGAACAGGGACGCCCCATAGGCCAGGGGCTCGCCGGTGCGTGGGCGAGGATGTGGATCGCCCCCACCCTTGCCGCCGCCGCGGGCGCGTACTTGTCGCTGGCCCGTCCGTCGGGCCTCGCCGCCGCCGCTCCCATCCTGCTCCTCTGGTTCGCCGCCCCGGTCATCACCTGGCAGGTCAGCCGTCCGCTGACGCGGCGCGAGGCGCGGCTGACCAGGGACCAGCTCCGATTTCTCCGCGGCGTTGGACGCAAGACATGGGGCTTCTTCGACACCTACGTCGGGGCCGACGATCACTGGCTGCCACCGGACAACTACCAGGAGTCGCCCGCTCCAGGGGTGGCGCATCGCACGTCGCCGACCAACATGGGACTGGCGCTCCTCGCCAATCTGTCCGCCTATGACTTCGGCTACATCTCGGCGGGCCGGCTCGTGGACCGCACCACGCGCGCGTTCCAGGCGATGTCGGCGATGGAGCGCTACCGCGGCCACTTCTACAACTGGTACGACACCCAGTCGCTCGCGCCACTCGAGCCGCGGTACATCTCCTCGGTGGACAGCGGCAACCTGGCCGGCCATCTCCTGACGCTCCGGCCGGGGCTGCTCGCGCTTCTGGACGAACCGATCCTGCCGGCGCGCACCTTTCAGGGACTGCGCGACGCGTTCGACCTCGTGGCCGACACCANTCCGGGCGCGCCGACGACCGCCATAACACGGCTGCAAAAGGCGCTCGACGCGGCGTGTGAATCCCCGCCGGCGACGGTCGCGGACGGCAGGCGGGTCCTCGAACGCCTCGCGACGGAGAGCAGCGCCCTGGCCACGGCGCTCGCGACGGCGACCGAGCGCGAGGCAAGAGGCTGGGCCTCGGCGCTGGCCGGCCAATGCCGGGACGTCATGGACGATCTCGCGTGCCTGGCCCCGTGGACGTCGCTCGCGGCCTCCGCCACGCCGCAGTCGCACCTCCCCGGGTTCACCTCGATTCCGACGCTCGGCGAGCTAGCGGCGCTCGACGACGAGTGGGCCGGCCCCGCAAGGGCACGGGTCGCTGCGATCGACCTTCTCGCGCGGCAGTCGATCGACCTCGCGGAGATGGAATGGAGCTTCCTGCTCGACAAGACCCGCCACGTCCTCTCGATCGGCTACAACGTCGCCGAGCGTCGGCGCGATTCCAGCTACTACGATCTGCTCGCCTCAGAGGCGCGTCTCTGCACGTTCGTCGCGATCGCGCAGGGACACCTGCCGCAGGAGAGCTGGTTCGCGCTCGGGCGCCTGCTCACGACCGCCGCGGGCGAGCCGGTGCTGATGTCGTGGAGCGGCTCGATGTTCGAGTACCTGATGCCGCTCATCGTGATGCCGGGCTACGACGACACGCTGCTCGACCAGACGTGCAAGGCGGCGGTCAAGCGCCAGATCGAATACGGCAGGCACCTCGGGGTGCCGTGGGGCATTTCAGAATCAGGGTACAACCTGCTCGACGGGCGGCTCGCCTACCAGTACCGCGCGTTCGGCGTGCCGGGCCTCGGCCTCAAGCGCGGCCTCGCGGATGATCTCGTCGTCGCGCCGTACGCGTCAGCCCTCGCGCTGATGGTGTCGCCCGAGGAGGCGTGCTCGAACCTGCAGCGGCTCGCGGCAGAGGGCTTCGAGGGGGAACTCGGCTTCTACGAGGCGATTGACTACACGCCGGCGCGCCTGCCGCGCGGTCATTCGCACGCCCTCGTTCGCTCCTACATGGCGCATCACCAGGGGATGATGTTCCTGTCGCTGGCGCAGGTGCTCCTCGACGGCCGGATGCAGAAGCGCTTCGCGTCCGACCCGGCGTTCCAGGCGACCGCGCTGCTGCTCCAGGAGCGGATCCCGCGCGCGAGCGCGCTCTATTTGCCGGCCACGCCCGCGTCGGACGCCCGCACGGCGCCGAGCAGCGCCGAAATCCCGATGCGCTCGTTCAGCGGGCCCGACACGCCCACCCCCGAGGTGCAGCTCCTGTCGAACGGCCGGTATCACGTCGTGGTCACCAACGCGGGCGGCGGGTACAGCCGATGGAAGGACCTCGCCGTCACTCGCTGGCGCGAGGATGCGACCTCGGACAACTGGGGGACGTTCTGCTACATCCGGGATGTCGCGAACGGCGCCTTCTGGTCCGCGGCGCACCAGCCGACGCTGCAGCCGGCCGATCGGTTCGAGGCGGTGTTCTCCGAGGCCCGCGCCGAGTTCCGCGGCAGGAAGCACGAGATCGAGAGCTACACGGAGATCGCCGTGTCGCCCGAGGACGATGTCGAGCTGCGCCGGCTGCGCCTGACCAACACCGGCCGCACGCGCCGGACGATTGAGGTGACGACCTACGCGGAGGTGGCGCTCGCCGCCCCCGCCGCCGACGCGTTGCACCCGGCGTTCAGCAACCTCTTCGTCCAGACCGAGATCGTCCCGGACCAGCGCGCCATTCTCTGCACGAGGCGCCCGCGCTCGCGCGGCGAGCCGTCCCCCTGGATGTTCCACCTCATGGCGGCGCATGGCGCGTCGGCTGGCGGCGCCCTCTCGTACGAGACCGATCGGCTGCGCTTCCTCGGCCGCGGG
>JGI24130J36418_10000498_pt1 | contig 12928 bp, 10 predicted proteins | sample BarGraNGADG00212_FD_36418 | JGI IMG/M metagenome (IMG submission 36418)
AGCCCGTTGTCGGTGATCACGGCGGCGATATCGGACAGGTCAGCGAACCGCGCGAAGTGGTCGACGCCGATCTTCGTGTGGTCCGTCAGGACGACGCTGCGGCGCGCGGCGCTGATCATCGCGCGCTTCGCGGCCGCTTCGGACTGGTCGGGTGTGGTCAGGCCGTGCTCCACGGACAGTCCGTTGGTGCCGAGGAAGGCGACGTCGACAAAAACGTCCTGCAGGGCGTTGGTGACCCACGAGCCCACGGCGGCCAGCGTCCGACCGCGCACGCGACCCCCAAGCAGGTAGAGGGAGAGGTTCGGGTGCTGGGCCACCAACGCGGCAATCCCCAGCGAGTTGGTGACGATCGTGAGCTCTCGGTCGTGGGGGAGCTGCTCAGCCAGCCGANGGGTGGTGGTGCCGGCATCGAGCAGCACGGTGCCTTCGTCAGGGAGGTGGGAGAGCGCCACCTTCCCGATGCGCTCCTTCTCTGCGACGAATCGTTCCGAGCGCGCCTCGACGCCCGGCTCGAAGCCAAGGCGCTCGACGGGAATGGCGCCGCCGTGGACGCGACGCAGGACGCCGTGCCGCTCGAGGCTGGTCAGGTCGCGGCGGACCGTCTCGGGGGTGACGTCAAGGTCCTCCGCGAGCGCGTTGACCTCAACNNTCCCGGCGGCACGGGCACGCTCGAGGATGTGCTGCTGGCGTTCCTCTGCGTACATCGTGTCTCCAGCCTCGGTTTGGGTGGTGAGACAGTTATAGACCCATGCGGATGGCGATGTAAAGAGACACAGAAGAAAAACAATGAAAACGGATGTCCGTATGGACCCGTTCAGGATGTAATGGGTCCGTTCTCGTCCGGGTCATGGTGTCCGAAGCGTCCATAGTGCGCGACCTGGCCGAGCCCGCGCCGGCCCCGATCGAGGCTGCCGCTCCTGACGTGTGGCACCGGATAGCCCATGGATACNATGCCGACGAGATTTCGGTCACGAGGGATGTCGAACGCCTTGAACACGTCACCGTGGGTCTCGGGAGGTGCTCCGAAGAAGCAGCAGCCGAGCCCCTCGTCGACCCCGGTCAACAGCATCAGCAGCGCCGCCATGCCCGTGTCGATGTCCCAGTAGGGGACCGGCCAGCGCGCCTCATCCATGTCTGTCCAGCCCTTGTCGGGCTCCGCATAGCGCCGCAGGTAGGTTCCTCGATCGGACAGGCACAGGATCAGTGACGGGGCGCTGTGCATGCCTTCCAGCCAGGCATCGGGCTCGTCGTCGGCGTCTGTGGTTGCGGCCCAATAGGCCGCTCGATCCACGGGTCTGCTGAGCACCAGGAAGTCCCAGCCTTGGCTGAAACCCGCACTCGGGGCCCGAATCGCATTGCGTAGTGCGGTCTTGATGACCTCGGCCGGCACCGGTCGCTCAGGGTCGTATCGCCGGACCATGCGGCGCTTGCGTACGACCTCTGAAAACTCCATGGCGCCACTGTGACATGCAACGGCGCCACCGTGAATGCAACGCGGAACCGCTGCGGGACATTCTGCGTCACAGGCACATGACCCTCACCGTCACTTCCCGCAGGGCAGCACTGGTCGTTGTCGCCGTCCTCGCCCTCACCGTTGTCTATGTCATCGGCGCTGCCCGCTCCGGAGGCGCACCCGCCACTGCTTCGACCTTCATCGGGACGAGCACCTCATTGTCACCTGCCTCCTCGCGCCTCTCTCCTGCCACTCTGTCCGCGACGGCCCCGGTTATCGGGGGTTCGGGCATCACTGTGGGTGGAAGGGCGAACGTCGCGGGCACCCCCGACACCCTGCGGCTCGACCTCTCCGTCGTCGCGACTGCCTCCTCGGTGTCCGAGGCACTCGCGTCGGCGAACCGTTCTGCGGACTCCGTCCAGAAGTCGCTGCTCGCAAGCGGCGTTGGGAGGAAGGACCTGCAGACCTCGGGACTGAGCATCCAGCCCGAGTACGACTACTCGAACGGCGCGGCGCCGCGCCTCAAGGGCTACCAGGTATCGGAGAGCGTGAACGCGAAGCTACGCAACCTCGGCCGCGCCGGTGACGCCATTGGCCAGGCCGTGAGTGCCGGCGGCAACGCCGTGCGGGTGAACGGGATCAGCCTCGACCTGGAGGGGACCAGCGTGCTTGTCTCGAGTGCCCGGGACGCGGCGTTCGCGGACGCCAAGGCCAAGGCTGAGCAGTACGCCAAGGCGGCTGGACGGAGCCTCGGTGAGGTCATGAGCATCACCGAAGACGTCTCGACCCCCTCGCCGATCGACGTGCCGTACGCCGCCAGGGACAGCGCGAAGTCGGCCGGCGTCCCGATCCAGCCGGGTAGTCAGGACGTCAGCGTCAGCGTGACCGTGGTCTTCACGATGCGCTGAGCCTGGCCTCAGTCCTTCAGCCCGGGGAAGTCGGACTCCCAGAACTCCATCGCGCTGGCCCGGCTCGAGTCCTCCATGCCGGCACCGTGTGCGTCGTCCTCGCGTCCACGCAGCTCGACACGGCGGATCTTGCCGGAGATGGTCTTGGGCAGATCGGCGAACTCGATCCGACGCACGCGCTTGTACGGCGCAAGATGCGTCCGCGCATAAGCCAGGATCGACTCAGCGGTCTGCGCCGTCGGTGCGTAACCAGGTGCAAGAACGACAAACGCCTTCGGCACGGCCAGGCGGGTGGGGTCCGGCGAGGGCACCACGGCTGCCTCGGCAACCGCCGGGTGCTCGATCAGCACGGACTCGAGCTCGAAGGGACTGATCCGGTAGTCCGAGGCCTTGAACACGTCATCCGCGCGTCCGACATAGGTGATGTAGCCACGAGCATCACGGGAAGCTATGTCCCCCGTGTGATAGGCGTCGTCCCTCATCGACTCGGCGGATCGCTCTGCGTCGCCCCGGTAGCCGACCATCAGGCCCACCGGGCGCCCCTGAGGGCCGGTCAGACGCAGGCAGAGCTCACCCTCGGCCCCGGCACCGACCCGCTCCTCACCGGTTGCCGGGTCGAGCAGGACCACGTCGTAACCCGGTAGGGTCCGCCCCATCGAGCCGGGTACGACCTCTTGACCGGGGCTGTTGCCCACCTGAGCAGTCGTCTCGGTCTGGCCGAACCCGTCCCGGATCGTGACCCCGAGCCCGTCCTGCACCTGTTGGATGACCTCGGGGTTGAGCGGCTCGCCGGCCCCGACCATCTCCCGAAGGGAGAGTCGCTCTCGCCACGGAGCCAGGTCCTGCTGGATGAGCATCCTATAGACGGTCGGCGGGGCACAGAAGGTGGTGACCGACTCGTCCGCCATGGTCTGGAGCAGTGCCGCAGCGTCGAAACGTGGCTGGTTCACGACCAGGATGGTGGATTCGGCGTTCCACGGAGCGAAGAAGGATGACCACGCGTGTTTGGCCCACCCCGGCGAGGACACGTTCAGATGGACGTCGCCCGGTTGCAGCCCGATCCAGTACATCGTCGACAGATGCCCGACCGGGTAGGACAGGTGGGTGTGCTCGACAAGCTTGGGTTCGGCGGTCGTGCCCGATGTGAAGTAGAGCAGCAGGGTGTCGTCGCCGCCAGCGGACTCCGAAGGCGCGAATCCGGTTGTTGCAGAATATGACTCGCTGTATGCCGTCCAGCCCGGGACAGGCTCGCCGACGGCGATGCGCGTGTAGTCGCCACCCACGTCGTCGAACTTGGCAGCGTCTGTCGAGGCGGTGACGACATGTCTCACGTGACCCCGCCTGATGCGGTCGTCCAGGTCAGCGGAGGTCAGCAGTGTCGTGGCCGGGATCACCACCACGCCGAGCTTGATACAGCCCAGCAGCGTCTCCCAGAGCTCCACCTGGTTGCCCAGCATCAGCAGCAGCCGATCGCCCTTGACCGCACCGAGGGCGGACAGCCACGACGCGATCTGCGAGGAGCGGGCCGACATCTCGGTGTACGTCACCGAATGGCCTGTCCCATCGGCCTCGACGAGCCTCAGGGCGACCCGGGCTCCGGTCGTGGGGTCGGCCGCAACCCGGTCGAACCAGTCGATGGCCCAGTTGAACTCCTGAGGCCGCGGTGGCGCGTATGCACCCACTGCCCGGTCGTAGTCGGTCCTTGTCGAGAGAAGGAGGTCTCGGGCATTGCGGAACTGTGCGTACGCATCGGCCATGACCCGACCTTAGTCACAGCGGGTGGCGGTGTCTCTGGCTGCGACATGCCCGATTCTGGAGCATCGACGCGAGCGCCGAAGCAAGGACCGGGGCGAGTCTGACATCCTGAAGCCATGACCGACACGGCCGCTCTCCCCGACACCTATCCGACACGCTGGGAGGCCGACGTGGTCCTGCGGGACGGGTCAGTGGCCCATGTGCGTCCGATCATGCCTGCCGACGCTGACGCCCTTCGCCGGTTCCATGCGAGACAGTCCGCCGAGTCCATCTATCTGCGCTTCTTCGCCCCGTTGAAGACGCTCAGCGACAAGGACGTGGCTCGGTTCACCGAGGTTGACCACGACTGGAGGGTCGCTCTCGTGGCCACGCTGCGTGGGGAGATCATCGGGGTCGCCCGGTATGACCGGCTGGACTCGACGACGGCCGAGGTCGCCTTCCACATCTCTGACGCCCAGCAGGGCAAGGGAGTGGGGTCGGTCCTGCTCGAGCACCTGGCAGCGATCGGTCAGGAACGGGGGGTCGCCAAGTTCGTGGCTGACGTCCTGCCGCAGAACCGCAAGATGATCCAGGTCTTCACCGAGGCCGGGTACGACGTCAACTACCACTTCGAAGACGGTGTGATCGCGGTGGCCCTTCAGATCGAGCCGACGGCTCAGTCCCAGGCGGTCCGCATGTCGCGCGAGCACCGCGCTGAGGCCCTGAGCGTGCGCTCGATGCTGTTTCCCGACTCGGTCGCCGTTGTCGGTGCGGGCCGCCGNGCCGACTCGATCGGTCACCAGCTCCTGAAGAACATCCTGGCCGCCGGTTTCACCGGCCCGGTCCACGCCGTCAACAACGAGGCCCGGGAGGTGCTGGGACTCAAGGCCTACTCAAGGGTCAGTGATATCCCAGGCCACGTCGACCTGGCCGTTGTCGCAGTCCCTGCCGAGTCGGTGCTGGACGTCGTCGAGGACTGCGCTGCTGCCGGCGTGAAGACCTTGCTTGTGGGGTCCGCCGGTTTCGCCGAGTCGGGGCCGGAAGGTGAGCAGCGCCAGCATGAGCTGTTGAGGACCGCGCACGAGAGCGGCATGCGGGTGATCGGTCCCAACTCCTTCGGCCTGATCAACTCTCACCCCGATGTCCGGCTGAATGCCTCCCTTGCCCCGGTGCTGCCACCGGCGGGGCACCTCGGCCTGTTCTCCCAGAGCGGCGCGCTCGGCATCGCCGTGCTCGCCGACGCCGCCAAACGCAACCTCGGCATCTCGATCTTTGCCTCGGCCGGCAACCGCGTCGATGTCTCGGGCAACGACCTCATGCAGTACTGGATCGACGACGACGACACCCGCGTGGTCGGTCTCTACCTGGAGTCGATGGGCAACCCGCGCAAGTTCTCCCGGATCGGGCGACAGCTTGCCCTGCGCAAGCCGGTCATCGTCGTCAAGTCCGGGATCAGCTCGTACAGCGTCCCGCCCGGTCACGAGGCCCGCGCCACCCGGGTACCGCCGGCCGCATTCGACGCCATGCTGCGTCAGGCCGGCGTGATCCGGGTCGAGAATGTTCACCAGCTCTTCGACGTGGCCCAGCTCTTGGTCCACCAGCCCTTGCCGCGCGGTCCGCGGGTGGCGATCGTGGGCAACTCCACCGCCCTCGGAGCGCTCACTGCCGAGGCGTGCGTCAGCTGGGGCCTGGAGATCACCCATGGCCCGCTCTGTCTGCCCGCTGAGGCCACGACCGCGGAGTTCACGACCGCGCTTGACGCCGCTTTCGAAGATGAGAGTGTCGACAGTGTGCTGACCTGCTTCACCCCCCCGTTGGTCACCCGCGGCGTTGACGTTGCCCATGCCGTCGTCGATTCAGCTGGGCGATCTGAGAAACCATGCGTGTCAACCTTTTTGGGCATGAGGGGTGTCACCGCGGTGCTGTCCGGACAGGACCGGGAGGTGCACGGTCACGTGAGAGCGGTTCCGGCGTACCCGATGCCTGAAGATGCCGTCCGCTCGCTCGTGGCGGCCACGCGATACGGACAGTGGCGCGCTCGCGAACGAGGGGAGCTCGTCAACCCGTCGAACGTGAACCGCGTGGCGGCCGAGAACATCGTCGAGCGCATCTTGGCGGAGACCCCCGCGGGTCGGGCGCTCACGCCGACCGAGGCGCACACGTTGCTGGCTGCCTACGGCATTGAGCTCTGGCCCACGATCCCGGTGGAGACGGCCGATGAGGCCGCCGCCGCCGCGCAGCACCTCGGCTACCCCATCGTGCTCAAGTCCACCTCGCCGACTGTGCGACACCAGCCGGGCCTGGCCGGCATACGTCTTGACCTGGGTACAGAGGCTTCCGTCCGGGAGGCTTTCGACGCGCTGTCCCTACGACTGTCTCCCCTGGACGCCGATACGTTCGTGGTGCAGCGGATGGCGACACCAGGGGTGGCCTGTGTCATCCGCACCGCCGAAGACCCGCTGTTCGGACCNGTGGTCAGCTTCAGCATCGCCGGGCCGCCNACNGACCTCCTCGGTGACATCGGGCACAGGATCCCGCCGCTGACCGACGTGGATGTGANCGATCTGATCTCGTCGGTGAAGGCCTCGCCCCTGCTCGANGGCTACAGAGGCGCCGCACCCACCGACCGCGCCGCGCTGGCGGACCTGCTCGCGCGGGTGTCCGTGCTTGCCGACCANCAGGCCGACGTGGCGTCGCTCGTGATCAACCCGGNGATCGCNCATCCCGGCGGCGTGGACGTGCTCGGGGTCGAGATCGTCGTGGCGCCCGCCAAGACCCGCAAAGACGGAGAACGACGGGCCCTGACGTAGTGAGGTGGGCTTGCGGGCAGGGGACCAAGGGGAGCAGNGCGAGCCCCAGCCAACGGNATGGGCCAAGATATGTCCCATGGGTAACACCGCCGATCAGATCACGACGCAACGACGTCCGCTCCCGAGCTCGCTGACCAAGGACATCGAGGCGGCTGGCTACTACCCGTCCCTGGTGGCTGACGTGGTCGAGTCGGCGCTCGCCGGTGACGAGGTCGTCTCACATCTGGTGCATCAGGAGACGACCTTCGACGCGGACTCCGTGCGGCGCCACATCACGGTTCTGGCCCTGACACCCTCCCGCCTCGTGGTGGCGCACGCCGACGACTACGCCGCCGAGGATGACCATGCCGAGTCCGAGAACGCGGCCCCTCTGGCTACCGCGGCTGCCACGGCGACGGCGACCTCCGAGTGTGTCCCGCTCAGTGCCGTCCGCGGCGTCATGCTGACCCACGTGGTGGCATCCCCTGCGACCTACGAGCCCGGATCCCTGGGACGCGAGCTCACGCTCACCCTTGGCTGGGGCGCGGTCAGCAGGATCGACATGGTTCCAGCGACCTGCGGCGACCCGAACTGCGAAGCCGACCACGGTTACGAAGGCACGATCACCACCGACGACATCGGGCTGCGCATCAGCGCCGACGCCGACGGCGAGCCGGCGCTGGCACAGGCCATGACGTTCGCACGGGCGTTGTCCGAGGCCATTGGACGCTGAGGCCGCGGCTGTGCTCGATCAGAGCCTGCTGCCCACGTACGACGCGACGGGCCTGGCCGGGGTGCTGCCCGCTGTGGCGCGGTCCCTGGGCGTGGCAGAGCCCCTGGACGACCGTGGCGATCCGCGTGAGCTGCTCGACCTCCTGCCCGCGCGGCGCTCGGTCGTCGTGCTCATCGACGGTCTGGGCTTTGAGCTGTTGCACCAGCGCAGCGGGCACGCGCCGTTCCTGCGCACCCTGCTGCCGGCGGCATACCGCCTCTGCGCAGGTTTTCCGTCGACCACCGCGACGAGCATGGGCACGTTCGGGACGGGCCTGCCGCCCGGCGCCCATGGACTCGTCGGCTACGAGGTGCTCGTTCCCGGCGAGGACCGGCTGCTCAACGAGCTGTCCTGGGACAATGGGCCTGACCCGCGTTCGTGGCAGCCGATCCGGACCGAGTTCGAGCGGGCGGTCGCCGACGGTGTGGCTGTCACCCGCATCGGTGCCGGCTTCTTCGACGGCTCGGGACTGACCAACGCCGCGTTGCGTGGCGGCGCTTTCAAGGCGGCGCAGTCCCTTGACGGGCGCGTCGACTCGGCCCTGGCGGCAGTCCGTGCCAGCAAACGGGCCCTCGTCTACCTCTACTGGGGAGACCTCGACAAGATCGGGCACGTTCACGGGTGTCAGTCCCTGCAGTGGGGTGACGAGCTGGAGCTGATCGACCGCGCTATGGCCCGGCTCGTGGCCGGCGTTCCCTCGGACACCTCGGTCCTGATCACTGCCGACCACGGCATGGTCGATGCCCCGCACCATCTGCGGATCGACCTCGCACACGACGCCGACCTCGCCCGTGGCGTCCGGCACGTGGGTGGCGAGTTCCGGTCACCGCAGCTGTACTGCGAGCCGGGTGCAACCCAAGACGTACTCGCCACCTGGCGCGAGCGGGTCGACGCACGGGCATGGGTGCTCAGTCGCGACGAGGCCGTCCGGCAGGGTCTGTTCGGGACCGTCTCCGACCGTGTGCTGCCCCGGATAGGTGATGTCATCGTGGCGATGCGCGACAACTTCGCGATCGTCGACTCCCGGAGCGCCAGGCCGCAGCTGTTGGCGTTGTTGGGTCTTCACGGTTCGCTGAGCCCGGAGGAGGTCGCGATCCCGTTGCTGCAGGTAGCGGCCAGGGACAGCGCTCGGGATCCGCTATCTGATCCCCATTAGACTTCACTCTCGTGGCTGAACTCGTCTTCTTCTCCGGCACGATGGACTGTGGCAAGTCGACCCTGGCGCTTCAGATGGACCACAACCACGCTGCGCGTGGCCGGGCCGGGCTCATCTTCACCAAGCATGACCGGGCTGGTGAGGCGGTGTTGTCCTCGCGCCTGGGTCTCGCGACAAGTGCTTTCGAGGTGGTCGACGACCTCGACTTCTGGGACCTCATGGTCAGTCGGGTCACGAACGGCCAGCGGGTCGACTACCTGATCTGCGACGAGGCCCAGTTCTACAGCGCGCAGCAGGTTGAGCAGCTCGCCCGCCTTGTCGACGAGATGTCCATCGACGTCTACGCCTTCGGGATCACCGCCGACTTCAGGACCGAGCTGTTCCCAGGGTCCCAGCGAATGATCGAGCTGGCTGACCGGGTTCAAGCGCTGCAGGTGGAGGCGTTGTGCTGGTGCGGCCATCGCGCCACCCATAACGCCCGGGTCGTTCGCGGCGCGATGGTCCTGGAGGGTGAGCAGGTCGCCGTGGGGGACATCGCCCGCGACGACGTCGCTGTGGTGGAGTACGAGGTCCTGTGCCGGCGCCACTACATGCGCCGGATGACCTCACATGCCGCGCGGGCCACCGCCCTCTCACCCGATGTGCTGCCGTTCGAGCTCGATTCCGCCAGGTCCCGATCCGCGTTCCCACGATCGACGCCTGAGCCCGACGGATCGTCGCGTCGAACGACCGGTGGCCGGGTCGACCACCGGTAAGGAGGACCACCGGTCAGGAGGACCACCGGTCAGGAGGAGGACCGGTCGGCGCCCGGTCTCGAGCCGAACATGATGTCGCCCCAGGCCGGAACGCTCGGGCGGCCGGTCTTTCGGGCAGACTTCCGGAGGGCCGGCGGCTCCGCCTTGTCATCGACAGCGTCGGCGGCCTCGTTGCCCGGCAGGTTTTCCAGCGTGCCGTGGTGATCAGCCAGCTCGATGAGATAACCGGCCGCTGCGGGTTCGGGACGACCATCGACGCCCGACGGATCGGGGTCCGCGTGCGCGGTCGGGGGAGGGGGCATCGACTCTGGGTCGTACGACAGGTCTTCAAGAGGGAGCGCCTGGTCGGGGGCGTGGTCACCGGCACCGGGCACGTTCGTGGGGACTTTCGGTGAGCCACGGCGGCCGCCCGACCTGCGTCGGCCACGTGCGGAGCTGCGAGCCCGCATCGCGGTCATCAGATCGAGGGGCTCCTCAGGGTCTGCGGCCGGGTCTGTGGTCCGCAAGCCGCCCTCGGCCTCCACGTCATAGACCTTCGTGGCACGCCCTGGCAGTGGTGACAGGTGCGGAGCCGGAATCGGTCCCTCGGCAGGTTGCTCGGCCTCGCTGAGCCACCGGGCCTCGTCATCGACGGCCGTGACCGTCCGGTCGGCCGGGTCAAAGCTCCACGACGCCTGACGCTGGCGGCCACCGGCGGCGAACGTCAGGACGACCGTCCATGGGCCGTCCTCGGCCCGCCACGAGTCCCAGCTGACCCCCGTCGCGTCAACGCCACGACCCGTCAGCCGTTCGGTCACCCGCACAGAGAGCGTGGGTGCGTTGCCGGCGCTGGAGCTGGTCCCGCGTCCGCGCAGACGCGCGCCGCGCGCGAGGCCGGTCACGTGCTCTCGCTCGGCAAGGATCGGGCCCTCGTACCGGTGGACCTTGTCAACCGTCCACCCTGACCGGTCGGCGGCCTCTTCTGCGGAGGCTCCTGCGCGAATCAGCGCCTGGACATCTCGAGGGCGCAGACCACCGTCGATCTCGATCTGTAACTGCCCCAAGCGTGGCCGGTCACGTCGGATCGCAGCCCGCAGAGGCTCGTCGACCCGTATCCGGAAACGTCCGCCATCGCCCCCGCTGAGCAGGAGGTGCTCGCCGTCCTCGTGAACGCCAATGAGTTGCAGGTCTTGCATCGCCTTCTCCTGAGTCGCCCGACAAGAACAGACTCTGCCATCTTCGACGACCGGAGGGGCGCAGGCCACGCCGCAACGGTAGTTTTGGCCAGGACCTTTGTGATCAACGACGACCGATCTCACTGCGAACCGGAGAACTCCCATGACCTCGCCCGCCGATGAGACGAGCACGAGCCCCCTTGCCCCGTACGACGCGATACTGCTGATGTCGTTCGGCGGACCCGAAGGACCCGACGATGTGATGCCCTTCCTGCGCAACGTGACCGCCGGCCGAGGCATCCCTGACGAGCGGCTTGCGGCGGTGGCCGAGCACTATCACTCGTTCGGCGGGAAGAGTCCCATCAACGACCAGAACCGGGCGCTGCTTGGCGCACTTCGCTCGGAGCTGGACCGACGTGGGATCTCGGCGCCTTTGCTGTGGGGCAATCGCAACTTCGACCCGTTCGTCACCGAAACCCTGCGTGAGGCCCACGACGCGGGTATGCGCCGCGTGGTCACCATCGTGACCAGCGCCTACTCCTCCTACTCCTCATGCCGCCAGTACCGCGAAGACCTCGCGGCTGCCGCCCTGACCCTGGCCGATGAGGGCAGAATGATCGAGATCGACAAGGTGCGGCCCTACTTCAACCACCCGGGGTTCTCACACGTCAACTCGCGGCAGGTGACCGAAGCCGTGCGCGCTCTTGGGGAGCGCCCGGACGCTGAGGTCCGACTGGTCTTCGTCACCCACTCGATCTCCGAGGGTATGGACGCCACATCGGGTCCCGGCGATGGCGAGGGCAACGCGTACCGACGCCAGCACCTGGAGCTGGCGGCGGCCATCACCGAAGAGGTCAACGCAACGCTGAGTCGACGTCTGGAGCACGAGCTGGTCTACTGCTCGCGCTCGGGCCCGACCACGCAGCCCTGGCTCGAGCCGGATATCAACGACACGTTGCGAGCCCTGGCCGCCGATGGGGTCAAAACCGTGGTCGTGGCCCCGATCGGTTTCATCTCGGACCACATGGAGGTCCGCTTCGACCTCGACACCGAGGCCGCGCAGAACGCAGCAGCCGCCGGCCTGGAGATGGTGCGGGTCCCGACGGTGGGCACTGACCCCGAGTTCGTGTCCGGTCTTGTCGACCTTGCCCTCGAACGAGCCGCCCAGGCGCGCGGTGGCGCGGCGGTCGCCGGTCCTACCTGGCCGGGCAACGAGGCGTTCCCATCGGTATGCCGTCCGGGTTGTTGTCCCAACCTGAAGGCGGCCAAGCCTGCGCTGTGCGGGTCCGACTGATGTCACCGAACGTGGGCCCCTGGGGCAACGGACCCTCTGACGAGGCGCTGTCGGAGTCGCTGCTCCGCGAGCTCGAGGACCTCGCAGTCTCTGCCGCCCGCGCGGCAGGACGGTTCATCGTCGATGACCGCCCGCACGTTCTCGGCGTTGTTGACACCAAGAGCAGCATCAACGACATCGTGACGGTGATGGACCAGCAGTCCGAGGCGCTGCTGCGTCGCCACCTTCTGGGCGCCCGCCCCGACGATGCGATCCTTGGCGAGGAGGACGGCCCCTCCGACGGAACCTCGGGCATCACCTGGGTCATCGACCCGATCGACGGCACCGTGAACTACCTCTACGAGATTCCCGCCTACTGCGTCTCGGTGGCCGCTGTCATCGGTGACACCGCGACGCCGGGGAAGTGGCAACCGGTTGCCGGTGCGATCTGCAACCCGCTCACGGGCGAGATCTTCCATGCTCGCCTGGGCAGCGGGGCACACCTTCTGGTCGGTGACGCCGATCGGGCGATCAGCGTCAACGGGGTCGAGGTGCTCCTGCAGTCACTGGTGGCCACCGGTTTCGGCTACCTGCCGCAGGTGCGCGCCCGACAGGGCCAGGTGGTCGCCGCGATCCTGCCCGAGATCCGCGACATCCGGCGGGCTGGAAGCGCGGCACTGGACCTGTGCGCGGTAGCCCGTGGCACGGTCGACGCATACTACGAGTCGGGCCTGAACCCGTGGGATCTGGCGGCCGGCTGGATCATCGCCACCGAGGCCGGGGCACTGGTGACGGGGCTGGACGAGAGGGGGCCGGGCGAGGCCGCCGTGGTGGCTGCCGGACCCGGCATACATGCGTCTTTGGTGTCCTTGTTGGAGGCCCTGGCACCGCTGCGTTGACCGCGGAGTCGACGTAGGCCTTCAAATAGGGCACA
>JGI24130J36418_10000500_pt1 | contig 12877 bp, 9 predicted proteins | sample BarGraNGADG00212_FD_36418 | JGI IMG/M metagenome (IMG submission 36418)
CCTGGGCCTTGCCCCTGCCTTCCGCCATCGCCTCTGCGAAGTTGGCGAACAGGACCGTGAACCAGAGCCAGAACGCGATCGCGAACAGGAACGGTACGTGGTTCTCAGCGAGGAAGGTGTGCGTCACCGACACGAGCAGTTCGGAGAACAGGTAGAACGTGACGATCGCGGCCCCGATCTCAACGACGAACATGACCGGGTTGTGCCATAGCTTCATCGGNTTGAGCTTGACGAACGACTCACCGATAGCCTGCTGGATGAGCGCGCGGGAGTTCGCCACTCCCTCGCGCTTGCGAGGTGCCGACCCTCCGGCGGGCGCTTCGACGTGCATCTCCATGTTTGCGTCGGACATGTCTACACCTCCTCCTAGAAGAGTTTGCGGGCTGTCATGAGAAGCTGTTCGAGGATCGGACCCAGTGCGTATGCGGGGAAGAACGTGAGTGCACCCACGATCACCACCACGCCCACCAGAAGGCCGGTGAACAGCGGCGTGTCTGTCGGGAACGTGCCCGCTGACGGCGGGACCTGCTTCTTGAGACCCATCGAGCCTGCGATCGCCAGCACTGGAACGATGAACAGGTAGCGGCCCACGAGCATCGCGATGCCCACCGTTGTCGTGTAGAAGAGCGAGCCCGCGCCCAGGCCGGCGAAGGCCGAGCCGTTGTTGCCGACACCCGACGTGTACGCGTACAGGATCTCGGACAGACCATGCGGTCCAGCCGATAGGCGTGCTGCAAGCCCAGCGGGAGTGACCACAGCGATGGCGGAGAGAACAAGGATGCCCGCTTCCAGCGCAAGCACCGCGAACATCGCGAGCTTCATCTCCTTCGGCCCGATCTTCTTGCCGAGGAACTCGGGTGTGCGGCCGACCATGAGGCCGGCGATGAAGACGGCCAAGATCGCGAAGATNAGCATGCCGTANAGNCCGGCGCCGACACCTCCGAAGACCACCTCNCCCAGCGCNATATTGAGCATCGCCATGCCACCCGAAAGGGGCGTCATGCTCGACATCGAGCCGTTGACCGCACCGCAGGACGCGACGGTGGTGACGCTGCCGTAGAGCGCGGAGGACTCGATGCCGAAGCGGACCTCCTTGCCTTCCATGTTGCCGCCCGCCTGCGTGGCGGAGGCGACCTGGTCGGCTCCCGCACGCGTCAGGTTGGGGTTCCCCGCCTGCTCGCAGCCGTACATCACCGCGACACTGGTCGCGAACAGCAGGGCCATCGCCGCGAAGATGACGACCCCCTGCTTCATGTTCCCGGCCATCTTCCCGAAGGTGAAGGTGAGCCCGGCGGGGATCGCGAGGACGGAGAGGACCTGCAGGAAGTCGGTGAAGGGTGTCGGGTTCTCGAACGGGTGGGCGGAGTTCGCGTTGAAGAAGCCGCCGCCGTTGGTTCCGAAGAGCTTGATTGCCTCTTGGGACGCCACCGGGCCGACGCCTATGGTCTGGGTCGCCCCCTGGACCGTGGTGGCGTTCACCTGCCCGGTAAGGGTCTGCGGAACACCCTGCGACACGTATACGAGGGCGAGCACGATGCAGACCGGGACCAGGACGTACAGCCACGTCCGGGTCAGGTCGACCCAGAAGTTGCCGACGGCGCGGACCTCTTTGCGGGTCAGTCCGCGGATCAGCGCGATGGCGACCGCGATGCCGGTAGCGCCGGAGACGAAGTTCTGCCATGTGAGACCAGCCATCTGGATCAGATGGCTGGCGCCTGTATCGCCCGCGTAGGCCTGCCAGTTGGTGTTGCTCACGAAGCTGACCGCCGTGTTGAAAGCAACCTCCGGGGACATACCTGCGGCCTGTGTAGGATTGAGCGGCAGGANGCCCTGGAACCGCAGCATCAGGTACAGGATCGTGAAGCACGCGAAGTTGAAGAGCAGCAGCGACACGGCGTAGACGGTCCACGGCATCTCGTTGTTCGGGTCGATCCCGGCGACGCGGTACACGACCCTTTCGACCGGCGCCAGTACCGGAGTGAGCCACGTCTTCTCTCCGGAGAACACCCTGGCCATGTAGAGCCCGAGGGGGTACGCGATCCCGACCAGGACGACGCCGTAGCCGACCAGCCGTGCGATATCGAGGAACATGAGCGGCGCGCCTCCTTCTAGAACTTCTCGGGGAACAGGAGGGCGTAACCGAGGTAGAGCAGGATGCCCACCGCGATGATCCCGACGACGATGTACTCAGCCACTTGGGTCGCCTCCCTCTACAGCCGGTCCGCGGCGCGCACATACAGAAGACACAAGCCCAGGAACACGAAGGCTATCCCGTAGAAAACGACGTCCGCCATATAGGTCAGCTCCCGCTCTTCTCGATCCAGCATGACCCGCCGCTTTCACGGCAAAGGCCGTCTGAACCGACGGCCTGTCCGAGCATGGTATCCCCCGTCGCGTTCATCGTGTGTGAATCCCGTGAAGTCGCCTGTGAAGAATCCGCTAAGAAGAAGCGGGCTCTTCATCGCCGACGAACCGGAATCCGACCCCGGGCTCGGTGAGGATGTATCGGGGCACGCCGCCCGCAGGCTCGATCTTGTGGCGCAGGTGCGACATGTGGACGCGGAGCGTCTGCGTGTCCGAGACGTAGTCCGGCCCCCAGACCTGTTCGAGCATCATNCGGGACGTCACGACCCTGTCTGCGTTGCGCGCGAGCAGCGCCAGGATGTCGAACTCCGTGCGGGTCAGGTGCGCAACCTCGCCGGCAACGGTCACCTTGCGCCTGGCGAGATCGATGATGAGATCACCGGCGCGGACCTCGCGCAGGGAGGAATCGCCTGGGGAGTTGCGGCGCAGGTGGGCGCGTATCCGTGCCAGCAGCTCACCGGCCGAGAACGGCTTCGTGAGGTAGTCGTCCGCACCGAGGTCGAGTGCCGCTATCTTGTCCGCGTCGCCGTCACGCACGGACAGGACCACGATCGGCCCCGCGTACCAGGTGCGCAGCTCCTCGGCGACCCTCAGGCCGCTCATGTCCGGGAGAGAGAGATCGAGGACGACAAGGTCCGGCGTCGTGTCGATCGCCATCTCGAGTCCTTCCCCACCCGTGGCGGCAAGGTCGACGGTGTAGTGATGGACCTGCAGCACCGACCGCAGGGCACGCCTGATCTGCTCCTCGTCATCTATGACGAGTATGCGAACGCTGCGCTCGGGGGCGCCGGGGCCTGGCTCGTTCATCTAGACGGTCCCTTCAAGCGGTAGGGATATCACGAAACGTGCTCCGTGCGGATCGACGTCCTCGACCCAGACCCGTCCCCTGTGGTGACGGACGATCTCCCTCACGATGGCGAGGCCGAGCCCTGTACCAGCCGGCGATGCGCCGGAAGCGCTTCCCCGGAAGAACTTCTCGAAGACCTGCTGCTTCTCCTGGTCAGGCACTCCCGGACCCCGGTCCTCTACCCATACGAGCATCTCATACCCGAGCACGCGAGCACCCACGTCGACGGGCGCGTCCGCGGGTGAGTACTCCAAGGCGTTCTCGACGAGGCTCGACACGACGCGTGCTATCTGGTTGAAGTCGACCCGGACTTGAGGCAGATCGTCGGGGACGCTGAATACGACCCTCGCGCGCTGCGCGACCGGGATGCGCCGAGCGACCGTCCCGAGTACCTCGCCCAGCTCATACACATCGGGGCGGGGCCTCCAGGCATCCGACTCCAGTCGCGAGAGGTCGAGCAGGTCGCGGATCGACGCATCCAGCCGTCCGAGGTCCTCCGAGACCGCAGCGAGCTCGGACCTCACCCGCTCAGGACCNCAGTTCTCGCCCTCCTCCAGGAGGCCGGTGACGCGAGCCGTCACCGCCGCGAGCGGGGTCTTCAACTCATGTGACACCGAAGACACGAGGGTCGCCTTCAGACGGTCCGACTCGCGCAGCGCGCTCGCGTGCGCAGTCGCCACTTCGAGGCGATGACGCTCAAGGAACGCCGCNGCGACGTTGGCGACGGCCAACAGCTGTCTCGCGCCGGCGAGGGCGGGTGCCGACCCCACCAGCGGACGCGCGTACAGCACACCCTCGAGGCCGTCGCTGGTCTGCAGGGGCACGTATGCGCCGTCCGCCACGACACCCGGGATCGCCTCGCCTGCACCGACCGACACGGGGCGCAGCGCCGAGGGAACCTCATCGGAGACGGTGAGAGCGACCGCCTTGTCGTTCCGGATGACCCAATCCGCCAATGCCCGTTCGGCCAAACCGGCGGGACCAGCGCCCGCCTCTGCGACGATCTGTGCGGCGCCGTCGTCGCTGCGCACGAACATCGCCGCCCGACCGGCGCCGAGCACCGCGACCACCTCGTTCACGATGAAGGATCCCATCGCCTGCACCGACTTCTCGGAAACGAGCCTCGAAGACAGGCGGTTCAGGAGGGCGATCTCCCTCTGGCGCTGGAGGGCCGCGTTCTCGCGCTCTCTCATGTGTCCGGTCTGCAGACCGGCCGCCAGAGCCACACCCAGAAAGAGGATCAACGTCACCCAGTCCGCCGGGGATGACACCGTGATGCGGTAGTACGGCGGGACGAACAAGAGATCGACCGCAAGAAAGGTGAGCAGCGCCGAGGTGACCGACGCTTGCATGCCGCTGGTGCGCGCGACCCAAACGACGGTCGGGACGAACAGCAGCATCACTTGGCCGGGTTCCAAGGTCGAGCGGAACGGGAGGAGGATCGCGGTCGTCACGCCGACGGCGACGAGCACGAGCGGAAGCCCCCAGCANGCTGTGAGGAATCGCGGCAGTCTCATGAGCGGCAGCGTAGCACGCCCGCGCGGACGGTCACGGGCCCACATGGGCGCNCGCGCACGCAGACGCACGCGCAGCCGCCTACGCCAGCGGGTCGCCTTCCTTNACCATCGCCACGAGCTCTTCGATCGAGCGCGCGCCGATGTCGCCCGCGGTGCGCTCGCGGACGCCCACCTGGCCCGACTCGGCCTCCTTGTCCCCCACCACGAGCATGTAGGGGACCTTCTGCTGCTGTGCCTTCGCGATCTTGATGCGCATCGGCTCGTTGTCCGCGTACACCTCGACGCGCACGTCGGCCTTCTCGAGCTGCTTGCGCACGTCGGCCGCGTAGTCCAGGTGGCGGTCGGCGATGGGGACGATGATGACCTGGACCGGCGCGAGCCACGTCGGGAATGCACCCGCGTAGTGCTCGATCAGGATGCCGAAGAAGCGCTCCATCGAGCCGAGGATCGTGCGGTGCAGCATGATCGGCTGGGCCTCGGTGTTGTCCGCCGTGCGGTACGTCAGCCCGAACCGCTGCGGCATGTTGTAGTCGACCTGGATCGTGGAGGTCTGCCACGTGCGCCCGATCGCGTCGCGCAGCTTGATGTCGATCTTGGGCCCGTAGAAGGCGCCGTCGCCCTCGTTGATCTCGTAGGGGACGCCCTTCTCGTCGAGCGCGTCGAACAGCGCCTGGGTCGCGTTGGCCCAGAACTCGTCTCCGCCGATCGACTTCTCAGGCCGCGTCGAGACCTCGGCGGAGTACTCGAAGCCGAAGATGCCGTTCACGTAGGCGACCAGGTCGAGCATGCCCATGACCTCGGCGTGGACCTGCTCCGGAGTGCAGAAGATGTGCGCGTCGTCCTGCGTGAAGCAGCGGGCGCGCATGAGTCCGTGCACGACGCCCGACATCTCGTGCCGGTAGACGGTGCCGAACTCCGACATGCGGATCGGCAGGTCGCGGTACGACTTCATACTGTCGCCGTAGATCATGAGATGGCCCGGGCAGTTCATCGGCTTGATCCCGTACTCGCTGACCTTGCCATCGCCCTCGTCGATCTCGAAGAAGTACATGTTCTCGCGGTAGTTCTCGTAGTGGCCCGAGATCTTCCACACGTCCGACTTGAAGATGTGCGGTGTGATGACCTCGACGTAGCCGCGCTCGTAGAGCACGCCGCGGAGCCACTGCTGGAGCAGGCGCAGGACGCGCGCGCCCTTCGGGTGGTAGAGCGGCAGACCGGCTCCGGCCTCCTCGTGGAAGCTGAACAGGTCGAGCTCCTTGCCGATCTTGCGGTGGTCGCGCTTCTCGGCTTCCTCGATGCGGGTGAGGTACGCCTCGAGGTCCTTCTCCGAGTACCAGGCGGTGCCGTAGATGCGCTGGAGCATCGGGCGGGTGGAGTCCCCGCGCCAGTACGCACCGGCGATCTTGGTCAACTTGAACGCGCGGATGCGGCTCGTGTCGGGCACGTGCGGTCCGCGGCACAGGTCGGTGAAGTTGCCCTGCGTGTAGATCGAGATCGTCTCGCCCTCGGGCAGCGCCTCGATGAGCTCCTGCTTCAGCGGCTGGCCTTCGAACCGCTCCAACGCCTCGAAGCGGTCGAGCTCTCCACGCTTGAAGGGGACCGACTCGGCGACGATCTGCCGCATGCGGGTCTCGATCGAGACGAGGTCCTCGGGGGTGAACGGACGCTCCACGCCGAAGTCGTAGTAGAAGCCGTCTTCGATGGAAGGCCCGATGCCGAACGTCGCGGCCGGGAAGAGGTCCTTGACCGCCTCGGCCATGACGTGGGCAGTCGAGTGCCGCAGCACATCGAGGCCCTCCGGGCTCGTCTCGGTCACGATCGCGATGGTCTGGCCGTCCGACACGACGGTCCCCAGGTCGGTCAGCTTCCCATCGACCCGTCCGGCCACCGCGGCCGCCGCAAGGCGGGCGCCGATCGAGGCGGCGACGTCCAGGACCGTCGCGCCTTCGGGAACGGACTTGGAGCTGCCGTCGGGCAGAAGCACCGAGATGTCGGGCACGTCAGGTTCCTTACGCTGGGTGGAGACGGTTACTGGACCTCGTCGTTCGACATTTCGATGTCCGAGAAGGTCGGGCGGGGCTCCGGCGCGGTCTTCGACTTCGCCTTGACCTTGGCTTCGGTCTGCGCCAGCGCATCGGCGAGCGGGTCAGCCGACCACGTCGCCTTCTCGGGCCGCGGCAGGTTCGCTGCCGCCTCGCCGGGAGACTGCTTCGCCTTGCAGTACGGGCACACGGACCACGTGAGCTTGATCGGCCGACCGCACGAGTCGCACGGCTTCTTGAGCTTCTTCAGGCAGGTGGGGCACATGAGGAAGTCGCGCTCGACCGGCTTGAGGCAGTTCGGGCAGACCGCGCCGTTCATCTGGAGCTCGGCCTCGCGCGCCGCGATCTCGGTGTCGCGCTCGCGCACGTCGTCGAGAGTCTCGGGCGGACGGACGATCATGTAGATCATCCAGGTGAACACGCTGAAGGGGATCGTCGCGATCGCCCAGAACACGGACATCGCGCCCCTGCGCCGGGCATCCCGCCAGATCCAGAACGCGAGCGCGACGACAAAGACCACGTAGAAGACCAGACACAGCTGCGTGCCGAGGTTGATCCACGGCATGATCGGTCCGAACAGGTCGCTCATGGCTCCCCTTGCACAGTCGGGACGGCCTGCGCGCGGGCGGACCCGTGCGCGAATGCAAGGATTCTAGCAGAGTAACCAAGACGCACCCTTGGGCGCGGCGGCGAGATGTCACGCGACTGACATCAGGCGCGGGCCGCGAAGATGGCCTACGGAGTGCCAGCGCCGACGTTCTCGGCAGGCTTCGACTCGCCGTCGGCTTTGGACGACGCCCCAGCCGCTGATCCGCTGCTCGAATCGCTTGACGTCGGAGGCGCGGCCGGGGAACCGGCCTGCGAGTCGGACTCGATCGTCTCAGCGGCGGATGAGGATCCGGCCGCATGCGTCGGCTCGGTGGAAGTCGAGTCCCCCGCCTGGTCCTTCGCGCACGCCACCGTCCTGCTCGTCTCCTCGCTCGGATGGGAGTCTGCGATCGGGGCGCGCTTGTTCCCCTCGGAGCCCTTGCGGGGGGTGCAGCCCTTCGGGTCTGCCTCATGGTCGGGGTGAGCCTTGGTCCACTTTGCGTGGAGCGTGAGATCCGAGTCCGGCATCGTCGTGAACACGTACGGCGTCTTCCAAGACCCGGTCGTGTACCAACCGGCGAAGGTTTGCCCCGACTTCACCGGCGCGACCGGGGTGGCAACGACGCTGCCGTATGGCTGCGTGATGGGGGCCACCGCCGAACCACCTTCGCTCTTGAATGAGATCGTGTGGTTCTCGATCCACTTGCCGTAGAGCGTGATGTCATCAGTGACGGGATTCGAGAAGGTCCAGGGGACGACGCAGCACGTGTCCTGGTACCAGCCGTCGAACGTGCAGCCAGCCTTGACCGGCGCGGTGGGCGTTGCGACCGTGCTGCCGCAGTCGGCGACCCTGGAGCACCAGACGGCGCCCGGCTCCTTGTGATCGGTCAACCGGAACGTGACGGTGCACGTCATGAGCACCCACTTCGCGAAGACCGTGACGCTGCTGGTCACCGGAGTCGTGCCGCCGAGCAGTGCCCGATCCGTCCGCTGCTGTATTCCAGCCGCAGAAGGTGTAGCCGGTCCTCATGGGATTCGGGATGTTCCCGCCCAGTACGCCACCCTCCAGCGCGCCGCGCACGCCCGCACGCATNGCCGGATGGTCCTCGACCAGAACGACTCGTGTCATCGGTCCACGTCCCTTCATCCCTGCCACACCGGNATCCTGACTTGAACCCGCGTGCCGTGACCCGGCGCACTGTCGACGACGCACTCCCCGTCCAGCATCCGGGCGCGCTCGGTCATGCCACGCAGGCCGAACGGCTCGCGCCGGCTGTGGGACGTGCGCGCTTCCTCCGGCTCGAACCCCTTGCCGTCGTCGGACACCTCGCACCGCATCTCCTGCGGGGAGAGCCAGAGATCGACCCGCACGCGTGTCGCTCCGGCGTGCCGGCCGATGTTGGACAGCGCCTCCTGAATGATGCGGAACGTGGCTATCTGCAGAGACGACGACACGGTTCCGCATTCGCCCTCGATGTTGAGCTCGACCTCNATGCCGTACCGCTCGGTGAAGGCGGCCACGCATGCGCGGACACGTGAGACCACCCGGACTGACATCGGTGTCCATCGGAACATCCGTTCGTCCGGCCGGCTATGCATCCCGGCCCGGCGGCGATGCGTTCAGGCCCGCAGCAGGCCCCGCGCCCCACCCACGGTGTACAGGCTGCCGGTGACCACGACCCCGTGCGCGCCCGCGTGGGCGCACGCGTGGCCGACCGCCTCCTCGAGGTCCGGCACGATCTCGGGCCACGCGCCGGTCGCACGCTCCACGATCGCGGCGAGGTCGCCGGCTTCCCGGGCGCGCGAGTTGCGTGATTGCGTCACCACGAACCGGTCCACCACCGGCGCGAGAGCGGTCACGATGCCCTCGGCGTCCTTGTCCTTCAGGACGCCGAGCACGCACCACGGACGCGCGTTCGGGTCCGGCCAGGCCTCAGCGATGGCCCCCGCCAGCACGGCGGCCGCCTGCGGATTGTGAGCGCCGTCGATGACCACCGGCGGCTCCTCGCAGACAAGCTCGAACCTCCCCGGGAATCTCATCCCCGCCAGCGCCGACCTGACCTTCTCGAGCGTGAGCGCGCGCCCCAGGACGCACTCTGCTGCGGCTACCGCCACCGCCACGTTCGACGCCTGGTACGAGGGCGCTGCCAACTCGAGGCCGCGGTAGTCGGCATGGATGCCTCGAACGTCCACGAGGACCGACCCGCCGGGCCGGTCGGGACGCTGACGCACAGAGAAGCGCACCGTGCTCGCTTCGGGTACCGCGGAGTCGTGCCCGGTCTCGGCAACGAACCGCGGATGCAGGCTCAGGCTCGCGCACCGCTCGAGGAACACGTCCACGACCGGCCAGGTTCCGGGACCGAGGACGACCGACGATCCGGGCTTGATGACGTACGACTTGTCGTGGGCGATCGCATCCACGGTGGAGCCCAGACGCTCGGTGTGGTCGAGGCCCACCCCGGTGATGACCGCGACCGCCGGGTCGACGACACTCGTCGCGTCCCACCGGCCTCCCATCCCGACTTCCAGACACGCCACGTCGACGTGCTTCTCCCGCATGAGCGACATCGCGGCGGCGGTGAGCAGCTCGAACTCGGTGAACGCGCCGGCGGTGTCGCTCGCCTCGGCGACCCGTGTCTCGTCGCCGAACCGGTGGGCCGCCTCCATCGCCTCGGAGACCGCCGTTGCGAAGTCGGACTCGCTCACCGGCGCACCGTCGATCTCGACGCGCTCGGTGTAGGACTCCAGGTGCGGCGAGGTGTACGCGCCGGTCCGCAGCCCTTCGGCAGTCACCATCGCCGCAATCAGGCGCGTCGTGGACGACTTCCCGTTCGTGCCGGTGACCTGCACCGAGGCGAAGCTGTCCTGAGGACGGCCCATGGAGAAGGTCAGCGCGCGGATCCCGTCGAGCGACGGGTGGATGCCGAACTGCAGCGTGCTCTCGAGCGCTGCCTTCGTCGTCTTGAAGTCCACGGTGTGATCGGCCTTGATCGACTAGTCGGAGAGTTCGGCGAACTGACCCTCGAGCTTCCCGGCCTGCTCCGCCAGTGCGGCGGCGCGGGCGCGGTCCTTCTCCACGATGTCTACGGCGGCCTTCGCGAGGAAGCCGGGGTTGCCCAGCTTCGCGGCGAGACGTTCCATCTCCATCACGACAGCGGCCAGCTCCTTCTCCACGCGGGCACGCTCGTGCGCGAAGTCGACCAGCCCCTCCAGCGGGATGAAGATGTCCGCGCCCAGTGCCACGGCGACCGCGGCGTGCGGCGGCTTGGCCGCGTCGGCGGCGACCGTGAGCGTGCCGACGCCTGCGAGCGCACGGATGATGTCGGCCTCGGCCTCGACGAGGCGCGCCAGGCGCCAGTCGGCCTTGACCAGCACGTCGACCGACGCGCGCGGCGCCACGCTGTAGCGGGAGCGCACCGCACGCACCGCGGTCACAACCGCCTGCACCGCCATGATCGCCTGCTCGCCGTGCTTGCCGCGCTCATCGCGCCAGTGCGCGAGCCCGGCCGGGTCCGGCCACGCGGCGATCATCAGCGACGCCGCGGAGTCCTCGGGCGCCAACGGCAGCTGCCGCCAGATCTCCTCGGTCACGAACGGCATCATCGGGTGCAGCAGCCGCAGCGCCTTGTCGAGCACGAACACCAGGTTGCGCTGCACGGCGAGGCGCGCTGCGCCGCCCTCTGCGAGACGGCTCTTGGCAAGCTCGATGTACCAGTCGCAGAACTCGTTCCAGAAGAAGTCGTAGAGGGCGCGGGCGGTCTCCCCGAACTCGTAGGTGAGGATGCCTTCGTCCACGCGGGCGGCGAGATCGGCCAGCCGCGAGAGGATCCACGCGTCCGCGACGGTGTCCGCGGTCGGCTCGCCCTGCTCGTAGCCCTCGAGGTTCATGAGCACGAACCGGCTGGCGTTCCAGATCTTGTTCGCGAACTTGCGTGACGAGAGCAGCTTGTCCTCGGCGAACTTGATGTCCTGGTTGCCGGTGACCTGCAGCATCAACCCGAAGCGCATGCCGTCGGCGCCGTAGTGGTCCATCAGGTCGAGCGGGTCCACGCCAGTGCCGAGCGACTTGCTCATGCGACGGCCTTCGGCGTTGAACACCGTGGGATGGATGATGACGTCGCGGAACGGCACCTCACCGAGGAAGTGGATGCCGTTCATGATCATGCGCGCCACCCAGAGGAACAGGATGTCACGGGCGGTCGAGAGCACCGTGCCCGGGTAGAAGTACGCCACCTCGGGCGTCTCCTTCGGCCAACCCAGCGTGGCGAACGGCCACAGCGCGGAGGAGAACCAGGTGTCGAGGACGTCCGGGTCCTGCCGCGTCGGCGCGCCGCAGTCCGGGCACACCGTCATGTCCTCCTCCGTCACGTGCATCGACCCGCACGCGTCGCAGTAGAAGACCGGGATCTGGTGCCCCCACCACAGCTGGCGCGAGACGCACCAGTCACGGATGTTCTCCATCCAGTGGAAGTAGACGTTCTCCCAGCGCTTCGGGTAGAACTTCACGCTGCCGTCGCGCACCGCCTCGATGGCGGGGGCGGCCAGCGGCTTCATGTCGACGAACCACTGATCCGACAGCCACGGCTCGACGACCGTCTGGCACCGGTAGCAGTGCCCCACCGCGTGCTTGTGGTCCTCGACCTTGTCGAGCAGGCCGGCGGCGTCCATGTCCTCGACGATGCGCTTGCGGGCCTCATAGCGGTCGAGCCCCTCGTAGGGGCCGCCCTCGGCTGTGATCGTCGCGTCGGCCGCGAGGATGTTGATCTTGGCGCAGCCGTGCCGCTCCCCGATCTCGAAGTCGTTCGGATCGTGGGCGGGCGTGACCTTGACCGCCCCGGTCCCGAACGCCGCGTCCACGTAGTCGTCGGCGACGATGGGGATCTCGCGACCCAGTAGCGGCAGCACGACCGTTGCGCCGACCAGCGCGGTGTAGCGCGTGTCGGCCGGGTTCACGGCGACGCAGGTGTCGCCGAGCATCGTCTCGGGGCGCGTGGTGGCGACCACGATCGAGTCGACGCCGCCGACCGCCTCCTTCAGCGGATAGCGGAAGTGCCACAGGTGGCTGTCGAGGTCCTCGTGCTCCACCTCGATGTCGGAAAGGGCCGTCGCGCAGCGCGGGCACCAGTTGATGATCCGGTTGCCCCGGTAGATGAGGCCCTCGTCGTACCACTTCACGAAGACGCGCTTGACCGCCTTCTGGTAGTCCGGGTCCATCGTGAAGTGCTCGTCGGAGTAATCGCAGGAGCAGCCCATCGCCTTGAGCTGCGTGATGATCGTGTTGCCGTGCTCGCCGCGCCACGCCCAGCACAGCTCGATGAACTTCTCGCGGCCCACGTCGTCGCGGGACAGCCCCTGCGCCGCGAGCTTCTGCTCGACCTTGTTCTGTGTGGCGATGCCGGCGTGGTCGGTGCCGAGCACCCAGCGGGTGGGGCGGCCGGTCATCCGCGAGCGGCGGATGACGACGTCCTGGATGGTGTTGTTGAGGGCGTGCCCCATGTGGAGCGAGCCGGTGACGTTCG
>JGI24130J36418_10000501_pt1 | contig 12873 bp, 12 predicted proteins | sample BarGraNGADG00212_FD_36418 | JGI IMG/M metagenome (IMG submission 36418)
CAGGGCAGGGTGGCCCGCAGGTTGCCCAGCATCCTGACCGTCTCGCAGTCCTCGGCGCGCGACATCGTGACCGAGTTCGGGGTCGACCCAGGGCGGGTCGAGGTGATTCCGCTGGGCGTGGACCCCGAGGTGTTCCGGCTCCCAACCCTGCCGCGGGTGCCCGGACGCGTGATGGCCATGGCCAGCGCTGACACTCCGATGAAAGGCATCTCCACCTTGTTGCAGGCCTTTGCCAAGCTCGCTACGGAACGTGATCTCGAGCTCGTTCTGGTCACCAAGCCGATCCCGGGCGGCGTGACCGAGACCCTGGTTGCGGACCTGGCCATCACCGACTCTGTCCGTTTCGTCAACGGCATCAGCGACGTTGAGCTGGCCGAGCTGATCGGTTCCGCCGAGATTGCGTGTGTTCCGTCGCTCTACGAAGGCTTTTCGCTGCCTGCCGTCGAGGCAATGGCGTGCGGTACCCCTTTGGTGGTCAGTCGAGGAGGTGCTATTCCCGAGGTCGTTGGTGAGGACGGTCTCTGCGCTGACTTCGTGACCCCCGGTGATGTGGGCGAGCTGACCACGGCGCTCGAAGCGTTGCTCGATGACCCCGCGCGACGACATGCGATGAGCCGGGCCGGACGCCGTCGGGCGCTCGAGCGGTACAGCTGGCATTCCGTCGCGGTGGCGACCGCGATCGCCTACGAACGCGTCATGGCAAACGCACGCATCGATACAGGCGCGCCCACCGACACCCGAAGGGGTACCACCCTTGCTCACCGTTGACTTTGACCGAATGGGTGTACAACCCGGCGACCGGGTGCTGGATCTCGGCTGTGGCGCCGGGCGTCACGCGTTCGAGCTCTATCGCCGTGGCACACAGGTGGTTGCCCTCGACCAGGACGAGACGGAGCTGTCCGCCGTCGCCGCGATGTTCCAAGCCATGCGGGAGGCGGGGGAGGCCGGCGAGTCGGGCGCGGGAGGCAGCGCAGAGTCCGTGCCCGGTGATGCGTTACAGCTGCCGTTCCCCGATGGTCACTTCGATCGCGTGCTGGCCGCGGAGATTCTGGAGCACATCCCCGATGACGAGCTGGCGATGGCCGAGCTGGCACGGGTCCTGCGGCCGGGGGGCACAGCGGCGGTGACCGTGCCGCGATACCTCCCGGAGAAGATCTGCTGGGCGCTGTCCGACGCCTACCACGAGGTCGAGGGTGGCCACGTGCGGATCTATACCGGGCATGAGCTCGTCGACAAGCTCGCGAGGGTAGGCCTGGTGGCGGTCGGTACGGACCACGTTCACGGGCTGCACGCGCCGTACTGGTGGCTGAAATGCGCTGTCGGCGTTGACAATCAGGACCACCCGTTGCCAAACCTGTACCACCGGATGCTGGTGTGGGACATCGTGTCCAAGCCCTGGCTGACCCGCACTGCCGACCGGCTGCTGAATCCCCTGATCGGCAAGAGCCTCGTGGTCTACCTGCGCAAGCCTGAGAGTGCCAGTGTCGTTGCCTGACGTGCCGTCGCTGGCAGGGGTGCTGACCAGCGACCAGGTCGCGTGCACCGCGTCGGCGATCGCTGCGGTTCAGGAACCGAACGGCGCCATCCCGTGGTTCGCGGGCGGACATACGGACGTGTGGGACCACGTCGAGTCTGCGATGGCGCTGACGGCGGCCGGTCGCCCCGTCGAGGCCGATCGGGCATACGGCTGGATGCTGAATACCCAGCGCCCCGACGGTTCCTGGCCCATCCGGTTCGATCAGGGGAGGGTGACCGACGATGGGTCGGACACCAACTACTGCGCCTACCTCGCGACCGGTATCTGGCATCGCTGGCTGGTCACTGGCGACTACCGCGCGATGGCTCAGGCATGGCGGGCCGTCAAGGCTGCCCTGGACTTCGTCGTTGAGCTCCAGCTCCCGCGCGGCGAGATTGTCTGGGCCCGAGGGGNGGGCGGCGAGCCGGTCGGCACNGCGCTCCTGGCCGGTTCCTCGAGCATCTACCTGAGCCTGCGTTGCGGGCTGGCGCTGGCCGAGCTGATGGGGGAGTCGCAACCGGACTGGGAGCTGGCCGCGGGCCTGCTGGGCCACGCCTTGCGGCTCCATCCCGAAGCATTCGAGCGCAAGGACCGCTTCTCGATGGACTGGTACTACCCCGTTCTCGCAGGCCCACTGGCCGGCGGCAGGGCGATGGCGCGGCTCGACCATCGCTGGGACGAGTTTGTGGTTCCCGGTCTGGGCGCCCGCTGCGTGGAGGACGAGCCGTGGGTGACCGGTGCGGAGACCTGCGAGCTCGCGCTTGCGCTCGACGTCGTGGGCGACCGGGATCGCGCCGTCGCGATGGTGTCCTCGATGCACCACCTGCGCGAGGGCGACGGTGCCTACTGGACCGGGTACGTCTATGCCGATGGCGTCCGCTGGCCCGTCGAGCAGAGCAGCTGGACCGCGGCCGCAGTGATCCTGGCCGTCGACGCCCTCAGCAACGCCACTGGCGGCGCAGGTCTCTTCCGAGGTGAGGGTCTGCCACAGATCCAGGACATCGTCGGAGATGACTGCGGTTGCCGTGACGCAGGGCCATCAGCCGACCGGGTCGCCAGCCTCGCCACGTACACGCGCCAGAACACGGAGTGACCCCACGACCCCTCGTTCCTCGAAGGCGCCGCTGTCCAGCGCCCGTCTGAAGATCCGGTATGGCGCCTGGCCGCCGTCCGCTGGATCGGGGAACACGTCATGAATAAGTAGCCGACCACCGGCCCGGACCCACGGGGCCCACCCGCTGTAGTCGTTCTGCGCCGCCTCGTCGGAATGCCCGCCGTCGATGAAAAGCATTGCCAATGCAGTGTTCCAGAGTGCTGCGACGGTTGTTGAACGCCCGATGATCGCGACGACATACTCTTCGAGCCCGGCGCCGGCCAGCGTCTCCCGGAAGCGACCAAGAGTGTCAAACCGGTTGAGCCGGGGGTCGACCAACGTGGCGTCGTGGTACTCCCAGCCGGGCTGGTGCTCCTCGGAGCCGAGGTGATGATCGACTGTGAGGACGGTGCCGCCGACGAGTGAGGCTGCAGCGCCGAGGTAGATCGCCGACTTGCCGCAGTAGGTGCCGATCTCCAGGGCTGGGCCGTGGAGCAACGCAACGCAGGCCTGGTTGAACAGCTCGGTTCCCTCGTCGGCAGGCATGAATCCGGTTGCCTCGTCGGCGGCCCTCCGGAGCGGGGCAGGCATCGTGAAGCTGGAGGTCATGGCATCTTCCCTGGTATCGGCGGGCCGTTTCACGGCTTACCGTATCCGTCGAAAAGGAGCACGTGAGAATTCATCCAAGTGACTGGCTGACTGAGTTGCAGACGAGTGGCAGGATGGCGCGCATGGCGATGACGGCGAAGGTCAAGGACGAGCTGAGTCGGCTCACGGTGACGAAGCCTTGCTGTCGCAAGGCTGAGGTGGCGGCAACGTTGCGGTTCGCCGGGGGGCTGCACATCGTCGGGGGTCGGATCGTGGTCGAGGCAGAGCTCGATACCGCTTCGGCCGCACGCAGACTGCGCAAGGACATCGCCGACATCTACGGCCACCGAAGTGAGATCCTGGTGCTGGCCGCCGGGGGACTTCGTCGCGGCAGTCGCTATGTCGTCCGCGTCGTTCAGGACGGTGAGGCGCTGGCTCGTCAGACAGGGCTGATCGACAGCCGCGGTCGCCCGGTCCGTGGCCTGCCACCTCGGGTGGTCAGCGGTTCGGTCTGCGACGCCGAGTCCGCTTGGCGCGGTGCGTTTCTCGCACACGGATCCCTGACCGAGCCCGGACGGTCCTCAGCCCTCGAGATCACCTGTCCCGGCCCCGAAGCCGCACTCGCACTGGTGGGCGCGGCACGGCGAATGGGTACACAGGCCAAGGCCCGCGAGGTGCGCGGGGTGGACCGCGTCGTCATCCGCGATGGAGACGCGATCGGCGCCATGTTGACCAGGCTCGGCGCCCACGACGCGGTGATGGCATGGGAGGAGCGCCGCATGAGGCGCGAGGTGCGGGCGACCGCCAACCGGCTGGCGAACTTCGACGACGCCAACCTTCGCCGTTCCGCGCGTGCAGCCGTTGCGGCCGGATCCCGGGTCGAGCGTGCGTTGGAGATCCTGGGTGATGGTGTCCCGGACCACCTGCTCGAGGCCGGCCGGCTCCGCCTGAAGCACAAGGAGGCCAGCCTCGAAGAGCTCGGCCAGCTTGCCGAGCCCCAGATGACCAAGGACGCCGTGGCTGGCCGGATCCGTCGGTTGCTGGCCATGGCCGACAAGCGGGCGAGCAGCCTGGGCATCGCCGGCACGGATGCCAACCTCACCGCCGACATGCTCGACGCGTAGGCCTGCCAGCGGTTTCTCGTCTCTTTGAGGTGGCTTTTCTCGTCACTTTCGCGTCCCGTCATGGGGCCCGTTTTCGCCTACCTCCCGCTATCCCTTAGGCTCATGTTGACGTACCCGGCGTGCGGTCAGGCCGCACCGACATCCCTGTAAAAAACAGGCGAGACAGTGCTGCTTCGGCAGACGAAGAAGGGCAAGAACATGACTGTTCGCGTTGGAATCAATGGCTTTGGCCGCATCGGCCGCAACTTCTACCGTGCCGTGCAGGCCTCCGGCGCNGACATCGAGATCGTCGGCGTCAACGACCTGACGGACACGAAGACTCTCGCGCACCTGCTGAAGTACGACAGCATCCTCGGTCGTCTCGGCAAGGACGTCGTCGCCGGCGATGGTGAGATCACCGTCGAGGGCAAGGCAAGCTTNCCCGTCTTCGCAGAGCGCGACCCGGCCAACCTGCCCTGGGCCAAGCTCGGCGCCGACGTCGTCCTCGAGTCCACGGGCTTNTTCAAGGACGCCGAGAGCTGTGGCAAGCACATCACCGCAGGCGCCAAGAAGGTCATCATCTCGGCGCCTGCCAAGGGCGAGGACATCACCATCGTGATGGGCGTCAACCACCAGGACTACGACCCGGCGACGGACCACATCATCTCCAACGCCTCGTGCACGACGAACTGCCTCGCGCCGATGGCCAAGGTCATCGATGACGCGTTCGGCATCGAGCGTGGCCTGATGACGACCATCCACGCCTACACCAACGACCAGAACGTTCTCGACTACCCGCACAAGGACCTGCGTCGCGCTCGCGCCGCTGCCCTGAACATGATCCCGACCACCACCGGTGCGGCCAAGGCGATCGCCCTGGTCATGCCCCAGCTCAAGGGCAAGCTCGACGGCTACGCCATGCGCGTGCCGCTGCCCACGGGTTCGGCCACCGACCTGACCGTCCAGCTGAAGACCCCGGCCACCAAGGAAGAGATCAACGCCGCGATCAAGGCCGCATCCGAGGGTGCGTTCAAGGGGATCTTGTCCTACACCGAGGACCCGATCGTCTCGACGGACATCGTCACCGACCCGGCATCGTGCATCTTCGACTCCGGACTTACCTACGTCAACGGCAACATGGCCAAGGTCGTCGGCTGGTACGACAACGAGTGGGGCTACTCATGCCGCCTCGTCGACCTGATCACGTACGTCGGCAAGACGCTCTGAGCGCACGATGAAGACCGCACTCGACCTGATCGCGGCCGGTGACCTGCGCGGCAAGCGGGTCTTGGTCCGTTGTGACCTGAACGTCCCTCAGGACGCCGACACCACCATCACCGACGACGGTCGGGTGCGGGCTTCGTTGCCCACCATCAAGGCTCTGAGCGAGGCGGGCGCACGCGTTGTCGTGTGCGCCCACCTCGGCAGACCCAAAGGGGCACCCGAGGCGAGGTACTCCCTTGCGCCCGTGGCCAAGCGGCTCGAGGAGCTGCTCGGCGCCCCTGTCGCCTTCGCCACCGACACGGTGGGGGAGTCCGCCCGGGCCGTTGTCGCCGCGCTGACCGACGGGCAGGTTGCTCTGTTGGAGAACCTCCGTTTCAACGTCGGCGAGACATCCAAGGATGACGCCGTGCGTGGTGCCTTCGCTGATGAGCTTGCGTCTCTTGCGGACGTGTTCGTCAGCGACGGGTTCGGCGTCGTGCACCGCAAACATGCCAGCGTGTATGACGTCGCGCAGCGACTGCCGCACGCCATCGGGGGGCTCGTCCAGGCCGAGATCGAGGTGCTCAAGCGCCTCACCGAGTCGCCTGAACGGCCGTTCGTGGTGGTGCTCGGTGGTGCCAAGGTCGCCGACAAGCTGGGCGTGATCGAGAGCTTGCTCAAGCTCGCCGACACCGTGCTCATCGGCGGCGGGATGAGCTACACATTCCTGGCGGCGCAGGGGTACGAGGTTGGCAAGAGCCTCCTCGACGCGGATCGGCTGGACATGGTGAAGGGCTATCTGGCTCAGGCGAAGGAACGCGGAGTCGAGATCGTCCTGCCGACCGACGTGGTGGTCGCCTCGGAGTTCTCCCCGGACGCAGCGCACAAGACCGTGCCGGCCGACCAGATCCCGCCCGACATGGAGGGCATGGACATCGGCCCGGTGACGTGCGAGACCTTTGCGGCCAAGATCGCCGGCGCTCGAACGGTGTTCTGGAACGGCCCCGTGGGCGTCTTCGAGATGGCGGCGTTTGCCGAGGGCAACATGGCAGTCGCGCGGGCGGTGGTAGCGGTGACCAAGACCGGTGCGCTGACGGTCATCGGCGGCGGCGACTCGGCAGCGGCAGTGCGCCAGTTCGGTTTTTCGGACGATCAGTTCGGGCACATCTCGACCGGTGGAGGTGCCAGCCTTGAGTATGTCGAGGGCAAGGTTCTCCCCGGTCTTACAGTTCTGGAGGACTGAACCCTCATGGCAACCAGCAACCGCACCCCGCTGATGGCGGGCAACTGGAAGATGAACCTCGACCATCTCCAGGCCACGCACCTGGTCCAGAAGCTTGACTGGACCCTGCGCGATGCCAAGCACGACTACAGCGCGGTCGAGGTGGCGGTTCTGGTGCCGTTCACCGACCTGCGCAGCGTCCAGACGCTCATCGAGGGNGACAAGCTCTTTCTGAAGCATGGGGCGCAGGATCTGTCGGTGCATGATTCCGGCGCCTATACGGGCGAGATCTCGGGNGCGTTCCTCTCCAAGCTTGGCTGCACCTATGTCGCGGTCGGCCACAGCGAACGCCGCCAGCACCACGCCGAGAATGACGCCGTGGTGGCTGCGAAGGTCAAGGCGGCATACAGGCACGAGCTGACCCCGATCCTGTGTTGCGGCGAGGGCCTTGAGGTACGCAAAGAGGGACGTCAGGTTGAGCACGTGCTTGCACAGATCGACGCGGCCCTGGACGGTGTCACCCCCGAGCAGGTGCGCTCGATCGTCATCGCCTATGAGCCGATCTGGGCCATCGGCACGGGCGAGGTGGCGACCCCGGCGGACGCGCAGGAGGTCTGTGCGGCGATCCGCACGAGGTTGGCCGAGCTCTACTCCGGTGACACCGCGGATGGCATTCGCATCCTGTACGGGGGCTCGGTCAAGGCAAGCAATGTGGCCGCCATCATGGCCCAGACCGACGTCGACGGAGCACTGGTGGGTGGCGCCTCGATCGTGGCCGAAGAGTTCGTGTCGATCTGCCGTTACCGCGACCACATCACCGCCAGCTGAACGAGTAACGTGCGCAGCCCACGCCGGTGATCATGAGTCGGGGCGTGGGGGGAAGGTCGTCAGGTAGTGTTTGTCCTTGGCCGTGCTACGTGCGACCGACTGATGCCGAACGAGATTGGGTCTTACTTTCGTGAATGCCGTGAAGATCGGGCTGCAGGTGCTGTTGGTCGTTGGCGGTCTGCTGCTGACCCTGTTGGTTCTGCTGCACAAGGGCAAGGGCGGTGGCCTCTCCGAGATGTTCGGCGGCGGCATGTCCAGCACGATGAGCGGTTCGTCGGTCGCCGAACGCAACCTTGACCGGTTCACCGTTGCACTGGGCCTGGTCTGGGGCGCCGCCATCGTCGGACTTCAGCTGATCGAGCGGTTCGGCAGCTAGCCCACCCCCTGCCCGCCTGTCCGGGCTGTCGTGAACTCCAAGGAGCAACATCGTGGCAAGTGGCAACGCGATCAGGGGTAGCCGAGTCGGCGCCGGCCCGATGGGTGAGGCCGAGCGTGGCGATGCCGCCCCTCGCGTCCACATCTCATACTGGTGCAGCAACGGTCACGAGACATCTCCCAGTTTTGCCGAGGAGGCCGGTCTGGCCGTTCCCGAGATCTGGGACTGTCCACGCTGTGGTCTGCCTGCCGGCCAGGACCAGGCCAACCCGCCGGCCGCGAANCACAACGCGCCGTACAAGACCCATCTGGCCTATGTGAAGGAACGCCGCAGCGAGACCGATGGTCAGGCCATCCTCGACGAGGCGCTTCAGTCGCTACGAGACCGCGGACTGATCACCTAGCAGCCGCGGTCGGGTCAGCGGCTGGCCTGACGGATCAGCGGCTTGGGCACGTGTGTGGCTGCGTCGTGATCGAGAAGCCATGTGGTGGACCGTATGCCGGTCACGCCGGCTGCCGGCGCCTGCAGCTCGCCGGCCCCCGAGAGGGCGAGACCGACGGCGCCGGCCTTATCCGCGCCGGCGACCAGGAACCAGACGTCGCGGGCGGCACACAGGCTCGGGAANGTCATGGACACCCTCAGGAGTGGCGGTTTGGGCGCCCCATGAACGCCGATCACTGACGCTTCGCGCTCATGCAGGGCGGGGTGCTCGGGGAACAACGAGGCCACATGGGCATCTGGTCCAACGCCGAGCATCAGAACGTCGAACTTGGGGACGTCGTGTCCGCGAGGTGCGGCTGCGGCGAGCTCCTCGGCGTAGTGGGCAGCTGCCTTGTCAACGTCAAGGCCGTTCGGCCCGTCGGCGGCGGGCATCGCGTGCACCCGGGCAGGATCCAGGGGCACGGTGTCGAGCAGGGCCAGACGCGACTGGGTCTCGTTGCGCTCGGGGTCCCCGGCCGGCAGAAAGCGTTCGTCACCCCACCAGACGTTCAGGCGCCGCCAGTCGATGGCGTCCTTGACCGCGGAATGACCCAGCGAGACCAACACCGCCGACCCCATGGAGCCGCCGGTCAGGACCACGTCGGCCTCTCCCCGAGAGGACTGTGCGTCCACGATGGCCGTGACCAGCCGAGCCGCTGCCGCGTCGGCCAGGACGCGCCTGTCGTGATGGACAACGACCATGGGTGCGCGGCTCACGAGGGACTGCCCGCCTTTCGGGGTGGAGAGGGTGTTGTCTTCTTCGTGTTGCCGGCCAGCCGGGCCAGCCCCTTGGTCAGGGTCTCTTCATAGATCTCGTCGGGGTCCAGCCGACGCAGCTCGTCCGCCAGACACTCGGCCAGCTCTCGGCGCCCCAAGGTGACCCGGCGGACCGGTTGGCCCGGCTGAGCCATCGTTGCCACGGAGCCATGAGGGCGGATGATCTCGATGTTGCCGCTGCGGCGCTCGAGCCGGACGCTCGTCAGACCTGTGCCGGCCTTGGTGCGTTCGCGCGTCACCGGACACCTGAGCGCCTCGGCCAGCCATCCGGCCATCAGGTCGACGGAGGGGGAGTCGCTGGCTCCGGTGACGGTTGCGGCGATGACAGGCTCGTATGGCGCCTGGTCCAGAGCCGCGGCGAGTAGGCCACGCCACAGTGTGATGCGGGTCCAGGCAAGGTCAGTGTCACCGGGCTGGTAGCTGTCCGCACGTCGCTGCAGCTCCTTGTGCGGTTGGCTGACCTCAGCGGCATCGGTGATCCGCCGCTGCGCCATCTGCCCGATCGCCGAAGCNGAGACATCAGGGGGGGCTGANTTNGGCCACCAGGCGACCACTGGGGAGTCAGGAAGCAGCAACGGGACCACGACGCTGTTGCCGTGTGCGACGAGCGCTCCATGGGTTCGAAGGACGATCACCTCGCTGGCTCCCGCGTCGCCTCCGACGCGGATCTGGGCATCGAGCCGGCTGGCGCCGACTTTGGCGCCGCTGACCAGGGCGACGATGCGGCAGGGGTGTTGGCGGCTGGCGTCATTGGCTGCCTCGATTGCCTCGTTGGCCGCGTTGGTCTCTTCGGCCACGATGATCAGGGTGAGCACCCGTCCCAGTGCCACGGCGCCGACGTCGTTGCGCAGCTTGACGAGCTTCCGGCTGACGGCCGAGGTCGTGGTCCTGGGAAGGTCGACGATCATGGCTTCCTCCAGGTGCGTCCGTCGCGGCGCATCATGTCGTCGGCGGTGTCCGGACCCCAGCCACCGGCAGGGTAGGGCTCGGGGCGTCCATGTTTGGCCCAGAAGGCCTCGATCGGGTCAAGGATCTTCCACGCCAGCTCTACCTCTTCGTGGCGAGGGAACAGCGGTGGGTCGCCGAGCAGAACGTCGAGGATGAGCCGCTCGTAGGCCTCGGGGCTGGATTCAGTGAAAGCGATGCCGTAGCCGAAGTCCATGTTGACGTCGCGCACCTCCATGGCTGATCCGGGCACCTTGGAGCCGAAACGCATCGTGATGCCCTCGTCCGGCTGGATGCGGATCACGATCGCGTTCTGGCCGAGCTCCTCGGTGGCGGTCTCCGTGAACGGCAGGTGCGGCGCGCGCTTGAAGACCACCGCGATCTCGGTGACGCGCTTGCCCAGTCGCTTGCCGGTGCGCAGGTAGAACGGGACGCCAGCCCAACGACGGGTGTCGATCTCGAGCTTGAGCGCGGCATACGTCTCGGTGGTGGAGCGCGCTTTGACGCCGTCCTCGCCGACGTAACCAACGACCAGCTCGCCGCCCTGCCAACCCTCGACGTACTGACCNCGAGCGGTGGACTTTGACAGATCGGGGGGAAGCCGCACCGCCGAGAGGACCTTTTCTTTCTCGGCGCGCAGGTCGTGCGCCTGGAAGGAGACCGGCTCCTCCATGGCAGTCAGCGCCAGCAGCTGGAGGAGGTGGTTCTGGATGACGTCACGCGCAGCGCCGATGCCGTCGTAGTATCCCGCGCGGCTGGCGATCCCGATGTCCTCGGCCATCGTGATCTGCACATGGTCGACGTAGTTGGCGTTCCACAAGGGCTCGAAGATCTGGTTGGCAAAGCGCAACGCCAGAAGGTTCTGGACCGTCTCCTTGCCCAGGTAGTGGTCGATCCGGAAGATCGAGTCCGGGCCGAAGACCGCCCCGACGATCGCGTTGAGCTCGCGGGCGCTCGTGAGGTCGTGACCGAACGGCTTCTCGATGACGACTCGACGCCACGCGCCCTCGTCGGTATGGCTCAGCCCGCTGCGGTGCAGCTGCTCGCACACGGTGGGGAAGAACTCCGGTGGGATCGACAGGTAGAANGCGTGGTTGCCACTGGTCCCGCGCTCCGAGTCGAGCTCTTCNACGGTCTCGCGAAGGAGGTCGAATGCCTTCGGGTCGTCGAACGTGCCTGGTACGAAACGGATTCCCTTGGCCAGGTTGAGCCACACCTCTTCGCGGAAGGGGGTGCGGGCATGCGCACGAACCGACTCTTGCACGGTCTTGCGGAAGTCCTCATGCACCCAGTTGCGGCGTGCGAACCCGACCAGGCTGAAGCCCGGGGGCAGCAGTCCGCGGTTGGCCAGGTCGTAGATGGCCGGCATGATCTTCTTGGTCGCGAGATCTCCGGTGACGCCGAAGAGCACCAAGGCACAGGGGCCGGCGATCCGTGGCAGACGCTTGTCCCGGGGGTCGCGCAGTGGGTTTATGCCGTCGGCAACCCGGGTGGGGCTCACGGAGACTCTTCCCCAAACATGGCGAGCAGCTGGGCGAGGCCGGCATCGTGGTCGATCAGGTGGAGCCGCAGGACGGGGCGACCGTGGTCGGCCAAAACCTGTGCGTCGCCGCCGGCCTGTGCCGAGATGAAGTCGCCGAAGGTGAACTCGCGGCCGGGGATCGCCAGATCCTCCTGAGGGGCGGTGGTGATCTGCACGTACACGCCCGTGGCCGGACCACCCTTGTGGTACTGCCCGGTGGAGTGCAGGAAGCGTGGGCCCCACCCGAACGTGGTAGGGCGTGTGGTTCGGCCGGCAATCGCTCGTCGAGCTCCTGCCAGCGGCGCGTCGGCAAGTCTGTCGAGATAGGCCATGATCGCCACGTAGCCATGCTGCGGGTCCAGGACGGCGAGCAGCGAGTCCAGCGCGCCGGCGACGGTCGTGGCCTCGTTGAGCCAGTCGCCGCCAAGCGTGCGCACCTCGATGGCGCCGTCCGTGAAGGCGGCCGGGTCGGGCTTCACGCTGGTGGCTTCGAGCAGCCCGCGGGCAGCATTCTTGGCACTCTCGACATCGGGCTGGTCGAACGGGTTGATCCCGAGAATCCGGCCCGCAACGGTCGTGGCGACCTCCCACAGCAAGAGCTGAGCCCCAAGCGAACCGCTGACCCTGACCTCAGAACGCGACGGGTCGGTGGTGGTATTGGCGACGTCGGCGACGTCGTCGACGAGCCGGGCCACCGTGATGTCGCTGGCCGGAGAGAGGACCTCAGGGTCGGGGTTGTCAGAGTCACCCTGCACGACGACCGGCAGGACCCCGGTGCCGTTCTTGCCGGTGCTCTCCGCGATGAGCTGCTCAGCCCAGTCGGCGAATCCCGTGATCCAGGAACGGTCGTCGACCAGGACGAGCTTGTCGCGCAGCGGCTCGGTGCCAGCCATGACGGCACCCAGCCGCAGGGCGGGGTTTGCCTCGTCGTCGTCGGACAGCAGGTCGGCGACGGACTCGGCCTCGTCCAGCAGCTGCTCGAGGTCGGCGCCGGCCAGACCGCTGGGGACGAGGCCGAATGCGGTCAGGGCCGAGTAGCGCCCGCCGACGTTCGGGTCGGCGTTGATCACGCGGTATCCGGCAGCGCGCGCGTTCTTGTCCAGGGGGCTGTCCGGGTCGGTCACGATCACGATGCGCTGGGTCGGGTCGATCCCGGCGCGGGTGAACGCAGCCTCGTAGGCACGACGCTGGGAGTCGGTCTCGATCGTGGACCCGGACTT
>JGI24130J36418_10000504_pt1 | contig 12842 bp, 6 predicted proteins | sample BarGraNGADG00212_FD_36418 | JGI IMG/M metagenome (IMG submission 36418)
CGGGCCGTCGCGGAACGGTATGCGCTGCTCTTCGCCGGCCGGAAGGCGCGCCGCGATTCCGTCGCCACTTCGGCGTTCTTCCTGGAGCTGCAGCACCACCTCCTGCCCGACGACGACTGGCTCGTGTCGGAGACCGCGCTTCTCGCCGAAGAGCTCGGGCTGCCGGTCGTGGTCACGAATGACGTCCACTACGCTCACCCCGAAGGCCGGGAACTCCAGGACGTCCTGACGGCGATCCGCCACGGCCGCTCGCTCGACGAGTTGCGCGACCTCCGCCGACCGGACGGCGAATCGTTCCTGAAGTCGGCAGACCAGCTGATGGCATTGCCGCCCGGTGGCGGCGCTTCGTACGCCGAGGGCGTGGCGTCGTACGCCGGTGGCGTGAGGCCGGGAGGTGAGTCCACGCCCGCCGGCGGGGCGGCGTCTGCTGGCGGCGCGCGGCCTGAGTTTGTCGCAACGATCGCCGGCCGCGCCACGTTCGGGAACTCGGAGGCGGACNCCCGGACCGCGGCTGCCTGGGCTGAGGGAATCGGCAACGCCGGCGAGCTGGCCGCCAGCTGCTCAGTTGACCTCGGCTTCGAGCGCTATCGCTTTCCGGGCTATCCGATCCCGAAGGGGCACACGCCGTTTTCGTACCTGGAGGAGCTGTGCCACGAGGGCGCCCGCCGCCGGTATCACCCGATGACGGCGGCGGTNGTGAAGCAGCTCGCCCACGAGATGGANGTCATCGAACGGACCGGCCTGGCCGAGTTCTTCCTGATCTGCTGGGACATCATTCGCTTCGCCAGGTCGCGTGGGATCCCGGCGCAGGGTCGGGGCAGCGCAGCGGATTCGATCGTGTCCTACGTCCTGGGGATCACGCGGGTCGATCCGATCCGGCACAACCTGCTGTTCGAGCGGTTCATAAACGAGGGTCGGACGAGCTATCCGGACGTCGACATCGACTTCTCCGCCGCGCGCCGGGAGGAGGTCATCCAGTACGTCTACGGTCGATACGGGCCCGAGCACACCGGCATGGTCTGCAACCTGGTCACGTATCGGGCGCGGTCGGCCGTGCGGGAAGTGGGGTATGCGCTGGGATTTCCGCGGCCGCTGGTCGATCGGGTCGCCAAGGCGCTCGAAACCTACGACTCGGTCATGGTCCGGCGCGACCTCGAGGCGGACGGCGGCTTCGGCCAGTTCTTCGCGCAGACGGTCGAACGGGAGGCCGAGGCGGACGAGGTTTCGCTGCGGCGCGCGGCCGAAGCGTCGGGCCGGCGCGGCCTCACCGACGGGATGGGCGAACTAAACCTGCCGCGCGAGACTCGCGGCGGCGCGGACGGCAGTGGGGGTGTTGGCGGGCCACGTTTTCCCCTCAATGCCAGCCCCGGAAGCACTACGCGCGAAACCGGCCCTGAAACGGCATCGGATGGCCGGTCCAGAGCGGCGGAAACGCCGGATCCACGCTCAGAGGGGAGGGTTCAGAGCCGGCCGGTTGCCCTCGAAGCCACGTTGCGCTTCCCCCAGAAGCATTACGGGGAAACGGCGCAAGGGGTCTCGGACATTGGAGGCGGCTCGGCGATCGAGCAGCTGAGGCTGGCCCGGCGGCACTCGGGCGGGTCGGATGACGAGGGCGGCCCGGGCGACTCCCCGGCGAGCATCGCCTGGCTCGCCGCCGAGCGCGCCACCGCCGCCGAGCGCGCCACCGCCGCCGAGCGCGCCACCGCCGCCGAGCGCGCCACCGCGCGCGCCGCCGAGCGTGCCACCGAACCAGCCGCCGAGCGCGCTGTCGCCAGCCATGCGCCGCATTCGAGCGTGGCAAGGGTCGAGCCACGGCCCGAAATCGCCGCCGAGATCCGCCGCGGCTCCACCGTGGGGATGCCCGATTGGGAGCGCTGGCTCGCGTTCTGCGGCCGCATCGACGGCTTCCCGCGCCATCTCTCGATCCATTCCGGCGGCATGCTCGTGACGGCGGCGCCGCTGATCGACATCGCGCCGCTGGAGCGCGCCGCGATGCCGGACCGGGTCGTGGTTCAGTTCGACAAGCGCGACGTCGAGACGCTGAAGCTGATCAAGCTCGACCTGCTGGGCCTCGGGATGCTGGCGGCGATCGACGAAACGCTCCAGCTCATCGAGCACGACTGCGGCGCCTGCGTCGACCTCGACCGCCTGCCGGAGGACCTGCCCGAGGTCTTCGAGATGCTCCGTGCGGCCGACACGGTGGGCGTATTCCAGGTCGAGAGTCGAGCCCAGATGCAGACGCTGCCCAAGTCGAAGCCGGCCAACCTGGATGACCTGGTGGTCGAGGTCGCGATCATCCGGCCGGGCCCGATCCAGGGCAACGCGGTTCATCCGTACCTGCGCCGACGCCAGGGCCTCGAGCCGGTCGCCTATCTCCATCCCAGCCTCGAGCCGGTGCTGCGCGAAACCCTCGGCGTGATCCTGTACCAGGAGCAGGTGATGCAGATCGCCATAACAGTGGCGGGCTTCTCGGCGGGGGAGTCGGACGGGTTCCGCCGGGCGATGGGCACGTGGCGCTCGAGCCACGAGATGGAGAAGCTGCACGCCCGGTTCGTCGATGGCTGCCGCGCCACCAACGGCCTGACTGGCGAGCAGGCCGAGGAGTTGTTCCGGCAGGTCGCGGCCTTCGCGAGCTTCGGCTTCGCCAAGAGCCATGCCGCCGCGTTCGCCCGAACCGCCTACGAGTCGGCCTTCCTCAAGCTCTTCTACCAGGCCCAGTTCACCGTCGGGCTGATCAACGCCCAGCCGATGGGCTTCTACCCGGTGGAAGTGCTGATCAACGACGCCAAGCGACACGGCGTCGCAGTCCTGCCGGTGGACGTCAACGCTTCCACGTACAAGACCGCGACGGAGTGGGTGGGCCGGGAGGGAGAGCCGCTCCCCGAGGGGACGGGTATTGCGCGGCGGCCGGCCGCGGTCCGATCGTCCGGCTGCATCGTGCCGACGGTCGAGTCGCGCCGGACATGGACGTCGGACGAGGCCACGGGTTACGGGATCCGGCTGGGGCTGGCGCTCGTGAAGGGGATCGGCGACGAGCACGCCGAGCGCCTGGACTCGGAGCTGGCGCGCGGCCCTTACCACTCTCTGGCGGACGTCGTGGCCCGGACGGAGCTGCCGGAGGAGGTGATCGAGCGACTGATCCGAGCCGGCGCCCTCGACTCGCTGGCTCGGCCTCGACGGGAGCTGCTGTGGCAACTCCGGGAAGTCATGGGTGCGACTCGGGGTCGAGTGGGTGCGACGCGGTCGGCGGCGGGGGCCGCGCGCGGGGCGAAGCGTGGCCGCGCCGCCGGTCAGCCGATGGACCTGCGGCTGCCGCCGACGCCGGCGCCGGAGCTGCCCGCGCTGACCGAGCGCGAACGGCTCGGCGACTCGTACTCGGTGCTATCGCTCGACGCCAACCGGCAGGCGATCTCGCTGTTCCGCCCCGCGCTCGAGCGGCTCGGTGCCGTGACCAACGCCTCGCTCGCGGATCGGGGTCCCGGTCCGGTTCGGCTGGGAGGCCTGGTCGTGACCCGCCAGCATCCGATGACGGCGCGCGGCACGGTCTTCCTGGCGCTGGAAGACGAGACGGGCATGGTCAACGTCACGCTCTGGCCGGACACGTGGGCGCGTCTCCGGGGAGTGGTCAGGCGCCACGCGCTGCTCTACGTGGAGGGGATGCTTCAGCGTGAGGCGAGCGTCGTGAACGTCGTGGCGCGCGAGATCAAACCGCTCCCGGTTGTGGCGGAGGCTGTCGGTGGGCCGGAGCGCCCGGAAGGCGTTCGGGCTCTCGGCTATTCGGGCATGCGCCGCGGCTAGTTCGCCCGGCGGCTACTCGCCCGGCAGCTACTTGGCCTTGCGGCGCTGTGCCTGGCGCGGACCCGCACCGGGCATCGCGGACAGGAACCGCTTGTACCAGCCGGTGCCGGCCGCCAGCAGGGCGCCGAACGGAAGGGCCGACGAAAAGATCGAGACCGATACGGCGAAGACTTGATCGGGCGGGACCTTGTTGAAGCCCAACTGACTGACTCCGGCCAGGACGACCAACACGAGCAGGCCTATCCCGACGATGAAGCCGTCGATCAGCCCGGCAAGCCAGGTCGCGCGGGGGGCGAGGAACCCGGCGATCATCGCCGGCACGATCGGCATCGGGCTGAGGAAGAACAGTACGACGCTCAGGATCGGGTCGTCCTTGACGTTCGGACGCGACAGCGCCAGCGGCACCGCCACGATCGTGAGCACCAGCACCGGCCACACAGCGTGCGTACGGGTGATGAGCGGGACGATGTAGCGCACGTCCTCGCGATAGTGGACCGGCCGGTAGGCTGCTCTTGCCGCCCCGAAGAAGCCAGGTCTTTGGGCGACCTGCGGCTGCGGCAGCGGCTTGAGAGCCTGAGAGCCGCGGCCTCGGTTCCTGGTAGGGACGACAGCCACGGCCTCCTGGCCCTCGGAGCCGGCCTCGGCCTCTTCCTGCGCCTTGACGATGGCGCGATAGCGACGGCGCGCCTCAGCTCGATCGGTTCCCTTGGCGCGAGCCACTGTGTCTCCTCGGGTGGTCATGCATGGCAGGTCTGGGCGCTTCGTGCCCACGGCAACGGCGCGGTCGGAATGGTAGTCGATGGCGAACTAGGCCACAGGACGCGCCGGGTCGATGCCCTGCAATCGAGGGCGTCCAGATAAGCCGCGGATAAGTGCACGCCAATCCGCAAGGCGTACAAATGAGCCGCTAACTCCCGCCGGAGAGGCTTCGAGAGGTGCTCCATGCCTGCTCCCAGGCGGGTCTTCCTTCCTTGTGCGTCGATTCTCGTCGCCGTGGCGATGCTGGCGGGCACCAGCCGGCTGGGCTATGCGGGCACGCCGACTTCATGGCCGCCGTCGTCCCAGTTGCTGCTCGCAGAAGTCGTGACGGGCGGAGCGTCTGCTTCCGACGAGTACATCGAGATCACGAATGCCGGTTCGACCTCTGTCGACCTTGGCGGCTGCGACCTCGCGTACGTAACGGCAACAGGAGCCACGATCACGCGAAAGGCGCTTTTTGCCTCACCCCTGCTGCTCGATCCCGGCCGGCATCTGCTCGTCGCCAACTCGGCCGGCATCTACGGTCCGCTCGCCGATGCCACGTACGCCGGGGGTTTGGCGGCCGACGGCGGCTCTCTGGCTCTCCGCCGCGGGGACGGAACGGTCATCGACGCGGTTGGGTGGGGGACCGCGACCAGCGCCTATCGCGAAGGTTCGGTGGCTCCTGCCCCGCCCGCGCGCTCGAGCATCGAACGCCGACCCGGAGGCGCCGGCGGAAACATCCAGGACACGAACGACAACGCCGCCGATTGGCTGGTCCAATCGAGTCCAATCCCGCAGTCGCTCGTCTCGGCCCCCGTGCCGGCTCCCACGGAGATGCCCTCGCCTTCGGCGAGTGGTACGGCGGAAGGGACTTCCACGCCTTCGAGCGTTTTCGAGACGGCATCGCCGGAGGAACCGAGCCCGACGCTCCCCACTCCCACGGCCTCGCCATCGCTGGAGCCGTCCGCGTCCCAGGAGCCCACAACCGAACCTACCACTGAGCCCACGACCGAGCCGAGTGCCGATCCTACGGTCGAGCCGAGCCCTTCGATCCAGGTGACGCCAACCCCGGCCGAGACGTGGACACCATCACCGACCGCGACGCCTTCCCCAACCGCGTCCCCTTCCCCAACCCCTTCGCCAATGGTGACCGCGACACTCCCCCCAACAGCCACGCTGACGCCCTCGCCTTCGGGGTCGCAGCAGCCGGCCGTGTCACCGATCGCGTCGGTTCGCACGTTCGAAGACGGCAGCTACGTCGCCGTCGAGGGCGTGCTGACGACCCGGCTGGGCGTCCTGGACGGCGGCCGTGGCGGATTCGTGCAAGACGGCTCGGCCGGCATCGCTCTGTACCTGCCGGAAGTCCCGACTTCGCCCCTCGCTGCCGGAACTGTGATAGTCGTGACGGGCACGGTTTACGACCGCTACGGTCAGCGCACGATTCGAGTCGACGAAGATGGGCTCGCTTCACTGGGCGACGCACCGCTGCCTGGCGCCCCGGACCGCCTTACGGGCTCCATCGGCGAGCTCGACGAAGGATCGAGGATCGCGGCAGCGGGTGTCCTCACCGCCACTCCCGATGCTCTGGCGGACGGGACCGGACTCTGGATCGACGACGGCAGCGGACCACTGCGAGTGGTCGCCACTGCGGCCGCGCTGGAGGGGATATCGCTACGCAAAGGCCTCTCATACCTGGTCACCGGTCCCATCGGGCAGCACGCCTCGGGCAGCTCGTCGGGCTACAGGATCGAGGCTACCGAGCCGGGATCGGTCGTAGCTCTCGTGGAGGACATTCCCTCGCCCTCGCCCTCGCCCACGACATCGCCGTCGCCGACCAAGACCGCGTCGCCCTCGCCCTCGCCCACGACATCGCCGTCGCCGACCAAGACCGCGTCGCAGTCGCCCTCGCCCACGACATCGCCGTCGCCGACCAAGACCGCGTCGCAGTCGCCCTCGCCCACGACATCGCCGTCGCCGACCAAGACCGCGTCGCCCTCGCCCTCAGGGACGAAAACCCTGACGGCGTCCCCGACGAGCGCTCCGAGCGGCTCGCCGACGGACACGGAGGTCGATCTGGAGTCCATCGCCGCGACGCGTCAACAGCCCCTGGGTGCCCGGGTGCGGCTGGCGGGAGTCGTGACCCTCGGGCCCGGGCTGGTTGGAACTGACGACCTGGTCGCAATCCAGGATTCGTCCGGCGCCATATTAGTCCGTCTGGCAACGGCCCTGGACGGCCTGCAGGTGGGCCGGTCGATCGAGGTGGTCGGCGTTCTCTCGGCGCCATACGGCCAGCTCGAAGTCCGGCAGCTCCAGGAGGTCGAGATCGGCTCGCTCGGTCCCAAGCCGACTCCGACTGTGGTTGCGCTGAATGACATCGGCGAAGGGCTTGAAGGAGCCCTCGTCGCCGTGCGCGCAACGGTCGACTCCGTCCAGATCGATTCGGGGCGCCTGAGCCTCGTGGTCGGAGATGGTCAATCTGTCTTGCGCGTTCTCGCGGATCCGCATACGGGCTTGACGACGGGCGACGTCAAGCGGGGCTCGAAAGTCGTCCTGGCGGGCGTCGTAGGCCAGCGGGCGACGGCTTCGGGGCGGCAGGACGGCTACCGGCTGTGGCTCCGGACCCGCGCTGACCTCGCGATCGAGGCGGGGTCCGGACCGGGCTCGAGCTCGGGTCCGTCGCCTTCCCCCACACCTTCGGCGACGGCTGTTCATCACGATCTTGCGAGCGCTCTGGCGGCCCGAGGCAGCGTCGTCGACATGACGGCGACTGTGACCGCCTCGGTCGGCTTGATCGATTGGGGAGGCCCGACGATCGTCGTCGACGATGGCTCGGCCGCTTGCGCAGTCGTGGTCCCCGCCGGGACGAACGCCATCAGCGTCGGTTCTCGAGTTCACGTCGTGGGCAAGGTCGGCGCTTATCAGAGCGGACCGCGAGTTGTGGCGACGCTCGTCCAGGCGCTGGGCGAGCTGCAGGCCGTCCAGGTGCGCCAGGTCGGCGGGGCGCTGACGTCCCAGCAGGAGTGGCAGCTCGTACAGGCGAGCGGTCGGATCGACCGCGTGACGCGAGTCGGGGTTCGGTGGCGGGCCGATCTCCTGGTCGCTGGCAGGTCGGTCGCCGTCCTGGGCGAGCCCACGTCTGGAATTTCCGCCTCGCAAGTAATGGCGGGTCATATGGCGGTCGTCGTCGGTATCGTTCGCCGTTCGACTTCGAATTCGGGCGAGTTCGAGTTACTTCCGAGGTCGCCACTCGACCTCCGTCTCGGCCCCTCGCTGAGCTCGCCTGCCGTCCAGCGCGACGCCACCACTGCGTGGCCTTCCGCCGCTACGGCCATGGCGGCACGCGAGAACATCTCGACTCTGCCGACGCGCCTCGGTCAGCCGGTTATCGTTTCGGGCCTCGTCGTGGACTCGGAGAGTGGCAGCGCCACGGTGGACGACGGCACCGGCAGGGTTCGCATCGGGGGAAGCGCCGCCGCCGAAGCCATATCGCTTCTCGAGCCCGGGGATGCCATCGAGGTCGGTGGACTGGTGCGGCAAGACGCCCAAGGGTGTCTGATCGATGCGGATCCCGCCAGTATCGTGGCCCTGTCTGCCGTCGGGGACGCCTCGACCACCGCCGGGGGAGCCTCGACCACACCTGCCTCGGCAATCGCGAGCCGGCCTGCGGATCGTGCCGCAACGCTGGCGCCGGGGCCGCTCGCCTCGTCTTCCACAGGGTTGGCAGCGGGTCTGGTCTTGGCTGTGCTCCTGCTCGCAGCAGGGTTCGCCGGCGCGTACTCGATCCGACGCCGAGGCGGGCGTCTCCCCCTGCCGACAGGCTTCCGAGGACCCAGGCTGGGCGGTAGAAAGGCCTCAGACGACCCCAGAGACGCACTCTGAGCACTCCAATCCGCGCGCCACGCCCCCTGTCGGATGCCTCCACGCTTGACGCTCAACTTTGGTGCCGTCTATGCTCCTGCGAGGTGCCCAGTTGTTGAGCACCAGGAGCGAGGGCTGGGTATTGCCGAACGCGGACCTTCGCGTGCGTTTCCAAGACGCCCGGCAACGCAGAGCACGCTCGACCTCGATCGTGCGGTCGGGGTACATTCCCCACCGGTCGCTCTCACTGATCTCCGCTATCCTCAGTGTTCGTCATGTCGCGCCCAGGTGGCGGGACGGTCGGGCGACCTCTGAGGTCAGAGCGAACGCAACGTCTTGGGGCGCCTAGGCCCCTTCTGGCATCGAGTATTGGGAGACTGAACATGGCCGAGGGTTACTGCGTCAAGGACAAGAAGAAGGTTGAGATCCAGAACCCCGAGAAGATCACGATGAAGAACGGCAAGCCGGCCGTTCAGGGCACGTGCCCCACTTGCGGTGGCAAGGTATTCCGCATCGGGGCGTAGTCGCTCGTCGATCACTTGATCGCGACCCCCGCTTCGGCGGGGGTCGCGGCATTCCCGGCGGGGGTCGCGGCATTCTCACCGGGTCGAGCGGCTCAAGGCGCCCCGCCGGTGGCCTCGATATTGCCGTCCCCGGCCGAAAGCATCGCCGGCACGTGCGCGCGGTCACCCCGGCTCGGTCGGAGCAGACGCTCTGAACGAGCCGACCGGCCCGCTGGGGGCCAGAATTCGCTTTGCTAGAATTGGCACGCACCCCACCAGACTCAAGCCGATGAGGTTTCACTCTGCCAGCAAGACCGATTCTCGCGCTCGATGTCGGCGGCACGCAGATTCGCGCGGCCGTAGTTGTCGATGACGGCACGCGGATTGCCCGGGCTCACGGCACCACGCCCGTGGCCGAAGGCCCCGCGGCGATTCTGAGTGCCTGCGCCACGGCGCTGAAAGCCGCTCGGGACAGCGTTCCGTCCGAGACTCGCGACGCGATCGAGGGCGTTGGGATCTCGTGCCCGGGCCCGGTCGATCCGTGGCGCGGTGTGGTCCTCCAGACCCCGAACATGGGCTCCACCTTCGTCGACGTCCCGATCGCCGACGAGATGGGCTCGGCGTTGGGTTTGCCGGCATTCCTGGAGCGCGACACCAACGTAGCCGCTTTGGGCGAAATGGCCTTTGGTGCGGCGCGCGGTTGCGCGGACTTCATCTACCTGACCGTCTCGACGGGTGTGGGCGGCGCCATAGTGTCGGAGGGTCGCATCTTCCACGGCCCCGACGGGACAGCCGGAGAACTGGGCCACACGCCCGTCTCCATGGACGGTATCTGCGGTTGCGGCGCCGTCGGCCACCTCGAGGCTTTCATCGGCGGAGCCGCAATCGCCCGGGCCGCCCGCCAGCTGATCGCCGGAGGCGCGACCGGCTACCTGGCCGACTGCGCCGCGAACGAGGGCCTGGAAGCCATCGACGCCCGTGACATCGCCGAAGGCGAGGATGCCGGCGACGCAATCTGCCACACCCTGATGGAACGCGGCAGACGCGCCTTCGCGGTCGCCTGCGTCGGTTTCGTCGACGGCCTCAACCCAACGCGGATCGTGGTCGGCGGCTCCATCTCGGACGCCCAGGGCGAGCGGCTGCTCGGTCCTGCCCGAGCGGAAGTTGCCGCAACGGCGTTCAGAACGCCCCGCAGCCGGGTCCAGATCGTCCACGCCGAGCTCGGCGCGGATGTGGGCCTGGCCGGTTGTCACCCACTCGTGATCGCGCGCCTGGGCGACCCTGCCTGGCGTGGCGGTCGACCATCGTCAATCTCCGCGCCGAACGGTTGATCCGCGCGCGGCTCTCGCTCCTGGAGGAATAGAAATGGCAGTTCGCGTCGGCATCAACGGTTTCGGCCGCATCGGCCGGCAGTCGCTCAAGGCAATCCTCGAGCGCGCCCCCGAGTTGGAGGTCGTCGCCGTCAACGACATCGTCGACGTCCCGATGAATGCGCTCCTCTTCGCCCACGACTCGACCTACGGCAACTTCGACGGCACCGTCACACATACCGACGACTCCATAGTCGTCAACGGCAAGGCCATCAAGGTCTTCCAGCTGACCGATCCGTCCCAGCTTCCCTGGAAGGACCTCGGCGTCGACATCGTCATCGAGTCGACGGGCCGCTTCACGGAGGCCGACAAGGCCCGCGCCCACATCGCCGCCGGCGCCAAGAAGGTCCTGATCAGCGCCCCGGCCAAGGGTGAGGACATCACCATCGTCCTCGGCGTAAACGAGGGCAGGTACGACTCTTCCAAGCACACGATCATCAGCAACGCCAGCTGCACTACGAACTGCCTGGCACCGTTCGCGAAGGTCCTCAACGATGCGTTCGGCATCGAAAAGGGCGTCATGAACACGATCCACAGCTACACCAACGACCAGAAGATCCTGGACGTGGCCCACAAGGATCCGCGCCGCGCCCGCTCGGCCGGCCTGAACATGATCCCGACCACGACCGGCGCCGCCAAGGCGCTCGCGCTCGTCATCCCCGAGCTCAAGGGCAAGGTCGACGGCTTCAGCCTGCGCGTCCCGACCCCGACCGTCAGCATCGTCGACTTCGCCGTAATCCTCCGCGGCGAGACGACCGCTCAGGGGATCAACGACGCGTTCCGCGCCGCGGCCGCCGGCCCGCTCAAGGGCATCCTCGGCGTCAGCGACGAGCCCCTNGTCTCGATGGACTTCAAGGGCGACACNCGCTCNTCGATCGTCGACTCCGCACTGACCATGGTCATCGGCGGCACCGGCAACTTCGCCAAGGTGCTGTCGTGGTACGACAACGAGTGGGGCTACAGCTCCCGCGTCGCCGACCTGACCAAGTTCATCGCCGAGCGCCTGTAACCAGCACCATCGCCGGGAGCCGGGTGGCCGTTGAGGCTGCCCGGTTGTCCGGCCGGCCCCCAGCCACGACCGAGGTAACGATGAACAAACTCACCATCCGGGACCTGGACGCGGCAGGAAAGCGCGTCTTCGTCCGTGTCGACTTCAACGTGCCGCTCGAAGACGGCAAGATCACCGACGACAGCCGCATCCAGGCCGCACTGCCGACCATCCGCGCGCTCCTCTCACAGGGCGCCATCGTGATCCTGGCCAGCCACCTGGGCCGGCCCGACGGCAAGGTCCAGGACAGCATGCGGCTGCGCCCCGTTGCCGAGCGCCTCTCGCAGCTGCTCAAGATGCCGGTCGCAGTCACCGGCGACGCCCTCGGCGTCGGCACAGAGGACGCCATCAAGCGCCTTAAGCCCGGCGAGTGCATCCTCCTCGAGAACCTCCGCTTCCATGCCGAGGAAGAGAAGAACGACCCGGCCTTCGCGAAGGCTCTGGCCAGCTACGCCGACGTTTACGTCAACGACGCCTTCGGCACCGCCCACCGCGCGCACGCCTCCACGGAAGGCATCGCCCGGCTGCTGCCGGCTTACGCGGGCCTGCTCATGGAGAAGGAGATCGAGTTCCTCGGGAAGCTGATGTCGAACCCCGAGCGACCGTTCGCCGCGATCATCGGCGGGGCCAAGGTATCGGGCAAGATCAAGGTCCTGCGCAACCTCGTCGACAAGGTCGACATGCTCGTCATCGGCGGCGGCATGGCCAACACCTTCCTGCTCGCCCAGGGCAAGCCGGTGGGCAAGAGCCTGGTCGAGCCGGACCGGGTCGAAGACGCCCGCGCGATCATCGAATCGGCCGCGCAGCACGGAACCAAGATCGTCCTGCCGACCGACGTGGTCGTGGCCAAGGAAGTCACCCGCGGCAGCGAGCACAAGACGGTTGCCGCGGACAAAGTGCCGAGCTCCTGGAGCATCGTGGATATAGGCCCGGTCAGCCTCGAAGCCATGTGCAAGGCTCTCGAGCCGGCCAAGACCGTCTTCTGGAACGGCCCGCTCGGCGTCTTCGAGATCCCCGTCTTCGCGAACGGAACCAGGGAAGTCGCCCGCTTCCTGGCCGGCCGGACTCAGGCCGGGGCGACGGTCGTGGTCGGCGGCGGCGACTCTGTGGCCGCAGTCGAGCAGCAGGGCCTGGCCGACAAGATGACCCACATCTCGACGGGCGGCGGCGCCTCGCTCGAGTTCCTCGAAGGAAAGACTCTGCCCGGCGTCGCCGTGCTGCAGGATCGAGTGCCGGCCGCAGCCGGCGACGGGAGCAACGCATGACCACTATCGACCTCATCGAAGCCCGCCAGATCCTCGACTCGCGCGGCAATCCGACCATCGAGGTCGACGTCATCCTCACCGACGGCTCGGTCGGCCGGGCGGGCGTGCCCTCCGGTGCCTCCACAGGTGCGAACGAGGCCGTCGAGCTGCGCGACGGCGACAAGACCAAGTTCGGCGGCAAGGGCGTGCTCAAGGCCGTCGCCAACGTCCGCGACATCATCGCGCCCGAGCTGCTCGGCACCGATGCGGCCGACCAGGC
>JGI24130J36418_10000507_pt1 | contig 12801 bp, 15 predicted proteins | sample BarGraNGADG00212_FD_36418 | JGI IMG/M metagenome (IMG submission 36418)
AATGTGCATCTCAGGACTCCCGATACTTATTGCAAAGGCTCTGCAATAAGCGAGTATAGGATCCGTTCGTATCTCACGAGGCTGTTCCGGCACCCGGATCGCCTCGGAATCGCTCCCGCGCGCGGCGGGGTCAGAAGCGATGCGGGGCCGTCACCCCGCGGCACGGCACCCGGCGCAGATCCCGATCACCGACACGTGCAAGGTCTCGGGAACGAAACGATGGCGCTCCGCCAGCTCCCTCAACGCCGCGCGCACGTCCGCCGCCGGCAGGTCCTCGGTGCGGCCGCAGATCTCGCAGACCAAGTGGTGGTGCCCGCCGTCCTGCACCAGGTGGACGACGGCAGGTCCGTGGCCGAGGTGGGCGGAGCGCACCAGAGAGAGAACCTGCAGCACCTCGATGGTGCGATAGACCGTCGAGGCGTTGATCGGGACACCGGAACGCGCCACCGCGCGCTGATGGATCGCGGCAGCCGTCAGGTGCTCACCGCGCGACTCGGCCAGCACCGCGCAGATCGCCCGACGTGCACCCGTGATTCGAAGACCCTCGGAGCGAAGGCCGTCGACGAGCTCGTCCACGCCGACCCGCGCAACCGCCTCCGTCACGACGACACCCGTGCCGCAACCGAGAAGGGCAGGCCGTTGATCACCCGCAGCTGGCGGAGCGTGTAGGTCTGCAGTGCGCGGAGCTGCCGCGCCGTGATCCGGTCGCAGACCAAGCCCCCGTGCAGCGAGCACCAGTCACCGACCCCGAGGCCGGTGACGAGCGCGAGACCGTCGCGGGCGACCACCACCTCTTCGAGTCGCGGCTCGCCGAGCTCGAGCGAGCGGCCGTCCCACCGGAGCGGCCGTGAGCGGACCACCGCCTGTTCCCCGGAGAGCTCGACCAGTTGGCTCCAGCGGATGCGACACCGGTCGAGGACGTTCATCGTCTCCGCCGCCCCCGCCGAGTGCGCTGAGTCGAGCAACGGGCCGACCCCGAGCGCCTGGAAGCTGTGATGCGGGAGCGCGCCCGCCGACACGGCGTCCATGACCGTCGGCCAGGTGCGACCGGCGCGAGTCCGGAACCGCTGCTCCATCGAGCGGGCCAGAGCGCTCGCGCCGACCTTGTCCAGCATCGGGTTGCCGATCCAGTACGCCTCGACGACGCGCGCATCGAGCGGGTCGTCGACGCCGTTGGACCGCGCGATGAGCTCTAGATACGACCAGTCGTCCTCGAACGTCTTCGCGAGGTGCCTGAGCTCGCGGTCGTCCACACCGGCCGCTACCCGCTCGAACAGCTCAGCCTGCTTCTCCGGGCCGCAATGCCCGAGGGCATGGGCCGGGTACGCGTAACGCGCGAACAACAACGCGCCCCCGGTCATCGACCCCACCCGGCCGCATCACGCATCGAGTCCGGCCGATGCCTCGGTGAGCACCGCGCGTACCTGGGCCACGGCTGGGCCGACGGCGGCTTCCACGGCCGGGCTGAGCGGGGCTCCGTGGTCGAAGCTCGCCGCTTCGATGCCGACCAGGACCACGCGCGGAGGAAGGTGCCCGAGAGCCCGGGACAGCTCGACCGCAGCAGCGAGCCCAAAGGCGTGCGTCCCGCCGCGTCCGGTCTTCGCCCAGCACGACTCCGGCAGCGGGCCCTCGCCTCGTCCCACCTCGCAGAGAACGATCTCGCCCGGCGCGTGACCGGACATCACCGCGTCGACCACGACTGCCACGTCAACGCCCTCCCACAGGTGGATCAGGTCAGTCGGGTCTTCGTGGGCCGAGACGCGCACCCCGGCGAGGCCGAGGCCGGCAATCGCGCCTGCCACCGTCGGNCCGACACCGTCGTCACCGCGGTCGGGGCTTCCCAGCCCGACCACCAGCGGCTCGGCGCCGGCCGCGCGGGTCATGACCGGTCTACTCGCAGGTCGAGGAAGTGGGTGGCGCACGAGATGCACGGGTCGTAGTTGCGGATCGCGTGCTCGCACCGGTGGGTGAGGTCGTGGTCGTCCATGTCCACCCAGCTCTGCGCCGCTTCGCGCAGGTCCGCCTCGATGGCCGGCTGGTTCTGCGACGTCGGCGGCACGATCTGCGCGTCCTGGATCACGCCCTCGGCGTCCAGCACATAGCGGTGGAAGATGGTGCCGCGCGGCGCCTCGGAGGCGCCACAGCCCTCACCCGCGCGGGGCGTGACGGTGACCGACGGAGCGGCGCCGTCCTTCCACTCGTCGATGATCCGCAGCGCCTCCTCGAACGCGTAGGCCAGCTCGACCGCGCGCACGATGATCGACTTGAACGGGTTGCGGCACGTCTCGCCGAGTCCGGCTTCCTTCGCGGCAGCCTTGCAGCGCTCGCTCAGCTGAGCGAAGTTCAGGGTGTAGCGCGCGAGCGGGCCCACCATGTACATCGCACCGTCGAGCTGGGCGTGCAGCGCGTTCGAGTGCGCGACGTGGAACTCCTTGACATGGTCGGGGAACTCCCGCACCGGGAAGGCGGTACCGGAGGTCGAGACGACAGTCCCGCGCTCGATCGCGTAGTAGTCGGGGTGACGCAGCGCCACGTACTCGTAGGCCTGCTCCATCTCGGGGAAGTCGAAGGTCGAGACGAGCTTGATGGTGGCGAACGCCTCTTCCAGACCGCTCGCGATCGCCGGGCGAAGGGCGAGCATCTCAAGCTTGGTGGGCATCCGGTAGAAGCCGCCGACCTTGACATTGACGGGGTGGATCGCACGGCCACCGACGAGCGTCATCAGGTCGTTGCCGGCCTTCTTCAGCCGGAGCGCCATCTCGACGACGTCGCCGTAGTCGGCCGCCATCTCGATCACGCTGTCGAAGCCCAGGAAGTCCGGGGCGTGGAGCATGAAGATGTGCAGCGAGTGGCTCTCGATCCACTCTCCGCAGTACAGGAGGCGACGCATCGCCTGGATCTCGGGGGTCGTCTCCGCACCGCAGATCTGCTCGATCGCCTCGACCGAAGCGGTCTGGTACGCCACCGGGCAGATGCCGCAGATGCGGGCCGTGATGTCCGGCGGCTCGGTGTACTTGCGGCCCCGCAGGAAGGCCTCGTAGAAGCGCGGCGGCTCGAAGATGTTCAGCTTGACCGACTGCACGACGTTGTTGTGGATCTCGATGTGCATGCCGCCCTCGCCCTCGACCCGGGCGAGCATCCCGACGTGCAGTACCTGACCGCCGTCGCTCAGCTTGTGCGTCATCGGGCCGCGTCCTCCTTCGAGGGGGAGATTCGTTCGCTCTCGGCCCGGAACGCCTCGGCGCCGGCATTGAAGGTGCGGTAGATCCGGACGGCGTCCTCGTCGCTCATCCCGAGCCCACGCAGGCGCTCGGTGAAGCCGGCCATGTTCGGGCTGTCCTGCGGTCCGAAGCAGCCGTAGCAGCCGCGGGCGAAGGACGGGCAGAGGGCGCCGCAGCCGGCCTGGGTGACCGGGCCCAAGCACGGCGTGCCGTTGGCCACCGTGACGCAGATGTTGCCGCGCCGCTTGCACTCCACGCACACGCTGTACGTCGGGATCCGAGGCTTGCGGGACTGGAGCGCCGAGGCGAGCACCTCGAGCAGCTGGTTCTTGTCGACCGGGCAGCCTCGGAGCTCGAAGTCCACGTTCACGTGTGCCGAGATGGGGGTGGACCGGTCGAGGGTGCTCAGGTACTCGGGGTGGGCATAGACGATCGAGCGGAACTCGGCCACGCTGCCGAAGTTGCGCAGCGCCTGGATGCCGCCCGCGGTGGCGCAGGCCCCGATGGTCACGAGCGAACGCGACATGCTCCGGATCTCGTGGATCCGCTCAGCGTCCTCCGGCGTGGTGATCGAGCCCTCAACCAGTGACACGTCGTACGGACCGGCGACGACCGCCCGGGTCGCCTCCGGGAAGTAGGCGATGTTCACGGCGCCGACAATCGTCAGGAGCTCGTCCTCGCAGTTCAGCAGGGTGAGCTGACAGCCGTCGCACGAGGCGAACTTCCAGACCGCGAGCTTCGGCAAGGCAGGTGCCTCGGTCATCTCAGAGCTCCCATCGCGACATCAGGGGCGCAAGGCGCTCGTAGGTGAGCACCGGGCCGTCGACGCAGATGAAGAGCTCGCGGAGCTGGCAGTGCCCGCACAGTCCTACGCCGCACTTCATGTTGCGTTCCATCGAGAGCCGGATGCTGGCCGCCGGCACGCCGCGACCGCGCAGCGCCGTAGCGCAGGCTCGCATCATCACCTCAGGTCCGCAGACCAGGGCAACGGTGTTGGCCGGGTCGAAGGCGATGCGCGGGATCAGCTGAGTGACCAGGCCGACCCGACCGCGCCAGCTGTGCGGGCCGCTGTCCACCGTGACCTCGACCACGATGCCGAGGAGGTCCGCCCACTTGCGCAGCTCGTCCCCGAACAGGATGTCCTCGGGGGTGCGGGCGCCGTACAGCAGCAGCCACCCGGTTGTACTTCTCGCGGTTCGCGAGCAGCTCGAGNATGGCGGGCCGCAGCGGNGCCAGGCCGATGCCACCGGTGATGAAGACGACGTCGCCGCCCATTCCGTCCGAGACGTCCCAGCCGGTGCCGAACGGACCACGGACAGCCAGGATGGTGCCAGGCGCGGCAGCCACGAGCGCGCCGGACACACTCCCGACGTTGCGGATGGTGTGCTCGAGCAGACCCTCCTTGGTCGGGTCACCGCTGATCGAGATCGGCACCTCGCCGACGCCGAACGCGTGCAGCATCGTGAACTGTCCCGCCGAGAACTTCAGCGGCACGCCGTCCACCGGCTCGAGCTGGAGCGTTACCGTGTCACGCGTGTCCTGGCGGGTGCGCACGACGCGGTAGGGCCGGGGAAGCATCGCATCGCCGGCGGCCAGTGCGTGCGCCGCGGCGTCGGCGTGGTCGTGCTCGGCAAGACTGGTCACGAGGAGCTCCCGTACATGTCGATCAGGCGGAGCCGNGCNGCCTCGAGGCGGTCGAACATGACCTGCGCAACACGCTGCATGAGCGCGTAGCCGACNNCCGGGTCGCTCTCGCACTTGCCGCGCAAGCAGGCCCCGTCGAAGGCGACCGCGCTGGTGGGCTCCGACGCTCGCGCGTCGAACATCCAGCGGTACGGGGGCACCAGCCACGACCAGCCGACCACGCCGCCCGCCTCAGCGGTGTCGACGACGACCCCGCCGGCCGACGGGCTCTGGACCTGGATCGCGATGAGCCCCTTGCGCACGATGTAGAACGTGTCCGCCTGGTCACCCTCGTGGAACAGCACCTCGTTCACGTTGAAGTGCACATTCGTGGCGCAGCCCGCCAGCAGCTCGAGCGTCGGCTGGTCGAGCCCGGCGAAGAACGGGTGCTCCGGCAGGTATTCCTCGATGGTCTGCATCTCGGTGCCCTCTAGCTCCTCTGACTCGTCTTCGACNGGGTGCCGCGGAGCGCCGCCGCCTCAACCGTGATGTCGATCCCGGCGGGGCACCAGGTGATGCACCGNCCGCAGCCGACACACCCGAAGGACCCGAACTGGTCCTCCCAGGCGGCGAGCTTGTGCGTGATCCACTGGCGGTACCGAGATCGGGTCGATTCCCGAACGCTCCCGCCGTGGATGTAGGAGAACTCCTCGGAGAAGCACGAGTCCCAGACCCGGTGCCGCTCCGCATTGACACCCGTCAGGTCGGTGACGTCCTCCACCGACGTGCAGAAGCAGGTCGGGCAGACGAGGGTGCAGTTCGTGCACGCCAGGCAGCGGGAGGCGACCTCGTCCCAGTGCGGGGACTCGACGTTCGCGTACAGCAGGTACTTGAGCCCGTCCGTCTGGAGCGCGCGGCCCATCCGGCCCGACGCCTCGGTGATGACCCGCTCGGCGACGGCCACGTCGTCGGCCGTGGCCGTGGTGGCCGCCACCTCGGCGAGCACCTCGGCGCCGCGATCGGTGCCGACGGCGACGACGAACCGATGCTCGCCATCCGCATACAGCTCGGTCAGCGCGAGGTCGTAGCCGCCGCGCGGGCTGGGTCCGGTGTCCATCGAGACGCAGAAGCAGGTCCCCGCGGGGTCGGTGCACGCCACCGCGACGACGAACGACTCGGCCCGGCGGGCCGCGTAGTGGACGTCGGCGGCAGTCCGCTCGAGCAGGATCTGGTCGTGCATCAAGATGGCGCGCAGGTCGCACGACCGCACGCCGATGAGCGCATAGGGCGGTCCCGGCGGGGGCTCCACCTCGCGATCGATCACGGTGACGTCCGCCCGTCCGGCGGCTGCGCCAGAGCAGCTCGTCGGACGGGAAGAGGACCGGCTTCGCCGACTGAGCACCCGCGGCGAAGCCGAACAGCGCCTCGTCCCCGCGGTCCCGCAACCGGTAGTGCGCCGCGTCCTGCTCGTCGCCGATGCCGCGCGGCAGGTCGTCGAGACTGGAGATGGGGGCATTGACGATCGCGCCGTCACGAACGGTCGGTCCGATCACCGTGTAGCCCCGGAGGCCGAGGGCGTCGATCAACGCTTGGAGCCCGGCCAGGCCCAGTACTCGTGTGTCGTCTGTCATAGACGCCTCCCTCGGGTGGCTCAACGCTAGTGAAGCGAAGGGCTACCGAGGATGGGACCTAGGTCATGACTCTGCCAAGGAGTGACCAAATCTCGCGATGACTCGTCGAAATGGCCCTAGCGCCGCGCGTCGCGATACAGGACGGCGATCCAGCCGAGGGTGGTCACGGCCATCAGGACGCCGACAAGCCAAGCGAGACTGTGCAGTGCGGGGATGAGCAGACACACCGCGAGAACGAGGTAGGTGCCCCAGAGCGGACGCGTCGAGCGTTGCGCCACGGGGGTCGAGGTTCTCGCCACGGTGAATCCTCCCGGCTCCGCGGGTGTTCCGACGACCGATCGCCGGACCGATGAAGCCGGATCATCTCGCAACTGTCCCCGCCGCAAGGGCATTTCGGGAACCGATGTCCGGCCAAGCGTTCCGAGCGACGGTTCTCAGTCCGGCGGCGTGGGGTCGACCGGCACCTCGAGAGCAGCGGGACGTGCCTTGCCGTCGCCCGGGGAGTCGCCCGCGACGGCGGCGTTCCGGAGCTCGACCCGCGGCGGCAGGCCTCCGTGGTAGTGGACCGTGACATCCCAGCGACGGCGCGCCCACAGCGCGGCGCCGGCGGAGACCAGCAGCGCAGTGATGGCACCGACCCCGAGCGACCAGCGCGGCCCGAACACCTCCGCGATCCAGCCGACGATCGGCGAGCCGACCGGCGTCGCACCGAGGAAGACGATCATGTAGAGGGCCATCACCCGGCCGCGCATCGTCGGCTCGGTCGTCATCTGGATCGCGGTGTTGGCCGCCGTCATCATCGTCAGAGAGGCAAACCCGACCGGGATGCACGCAACGGCGAACCAGGCGTAGTTCGGCATCAGGGCCAGGACACCCTCCGCGATCCCGAAGCCGAAGGCCGCACCGACGACCAGGCGCACCCGCGGGCGTTCCCGCCGGGCCGCGAGGAGCGCTCCGGCCACCGACCCGATCGCCATCACCGACCCGAGCAGCCCGTACTCCCCCGGGCCACGACCGAACTCGACCCGCGCCATCATCGCCGAGGTCAGCTGGAAGTTGAGTCCGAAGGTGCTCACCACACTCACCACGCAGAAGATCACGATGATGTCGCTCCGGTTCCGGACGTAGCGCAGACCCTCGCGGATCTGGCCCGACGCCCGCGGCGCCCGCGGCAGCCGGTGCATCAGCTGAGGGCGCATCAGGAACAGCACGACGATGGTGGCGACGAACGACGCACCGTTGATGATGAAGACCCAACCGGTGCCCACCGCCGCGATCAGCAGACCGGCCAGCCCAGGCCCGATCATCCGGGACGCGTGGAACGAGGCACTGTTCAGCCCGACCGCGTTCGACAGCTTCTCCATCGGGACCAGCTCGGCGACGAAGATCTGTCGCACCGGTGCGTCGATCGCCGAGACACAGCCGAGCAGAGTGGCGAAGATCGCGACGTGCCACAGCTGGACGTGCCCGCCCAGCACGAGGATGCCGAGGCCGACGGCAAGCAGGCCCTGGGCCGCCTGGGTGCCGAACATCAGCGCTCGGCGGGGTACCCGGTCCGCCAGCAGGCCGGCCCACGCGGACAGCAGCAGGATCGGCGCGAACTGCAGCGCCGTGATGACGCCGACGGCGACACCGGAGTCGTGCGAGAGCACGGTGAGGACGAGCCAGTCCTGCGCCACCCGTTGCATCCAGGTGCCGACGTTGCTGACGAGCGCGCCGGAGAACCACAACCGGTAGTTGTGGTACTGCAGAGAGCCGAAGGTGGGACTCACTTGCCGGCCACCTCGCGCAAGATGTCGGAAGCCCGGGCCAGCGTGGCGCGATCCTCGGTGGTGAGCTCCGCGAGCCGATGGGACAGCCACGCGTCACGGCGCCGCCTCGTCTCGCGCACCTCCGCGATCCCCGCCTCGGTCACCGAGACCATGACCTGACGTCCGTCGCTCGGGTGAGCGGCACGTGTGACGAGCCCGGCGTCGGCCAGGACGTTGACGGTCCGGGTCATCGACGGCGGCTTGACCTGCTCTCGCTCGGCGATCTCGCCCGGCGTCATCGGACCGTTGTTCGCGAGGCCCGCGAGGACCGAGTACTGCCCGTCGGTGATGTGCTCGCTGCTGCGTTCGAGCCGGATCCGCCGGACCGCATGGATGAGCGAGACGCGCAGCTCCGCGGCCAAGGCGGTCGGGCGGCACTGCGACGGCGTGGCGGCTGCCGCCGATGACGCGGACGAGGGTCCGGAAGTGGGGCTCTTGCTCATATCGTTAGCATACGTCATTACTGCAAGTAAATATTTCACGGTGGTCGGGCCACGCCGCCAGGTCCGCTCCATCCAGTGGCGCTCTCAGCCCACTCACAGCCGCGTCGTCTAGAGTACGGGGGCCTGATCACCCTGCGGCGCTCCGCNCGCAGGTCGACACCGTTGATCAGGCCGATGACGAGAGGTACGACTGTGCGCCGATTGACCGTGGTGGCCTTGGCCGCCTTGCTCCTTCTCACGGGCTGCGCCGGCAGCGGTACGGCGGCGAAGAGCACGGGCTCGACACCCGGCAGCTCCGCGACCGCCGCCCCCAGCGCAGCCGTCACGGCGTCCGCTGCTGACATCGCGGCCCTCGCCGCGGTCAAGGTGGACGGGCCGTTCGGCTCCGCGCCGACGATCACCCTCACCCAGCCCTTCACCGTCTCCACGACGATCGCCCGGGTGGTCGCACCGGGCACGGGTGAGGATCTGAAGAAGGGCCAGGCCCTGCAGATCAACTACGTCGGCGTCAACGNCAAGGACGGCAGCGCGGTCGGCAACAACTACANGACGAAGCCAGACGTCTTCGTGCTCGGCGAGGCCGACCTGATGACTGCCATCAACNACGTGCTCGTCGGTCAGAAGGTCGGCGTGCGGGCCCTCGTGGCGGTCGTCGACACCACGAACCAGACCACGACGGTTCTCTCCATGGACGTCATCTCGGCCAAGACGATCCTGAGCCGCGCCGAAGGCACGACGGTCGCTCCCGTCAACGGACTCCCGGCGGTCACCCTGGCCTCGAACGGAGCGCCGAGCGTCACGCTCCCGGCTGCCGTCAAGCCGGCCGCTCTCGTCGCCCAGGACCTGATCACGGGCGCGGGCCAGGCGGTCCAGTCCGGACAGACCATCACGGTGCACTACACCGGCTGGACCTGGGACGGCAACAAGTTCGACTCGTCATGGGACAAGGGCTCGACGTTCTCGACCACGATCGGCTCGGGCGAGGTCATCAAGGGCTGGGAGACCGGGCTCATCGGGAAGGCGGTCGGCAGCCAGGTCCTGCTCGTGGTGCCGCCGGACCAGGGCTACGGAACCACCGCGAACGGTCCGATCCCGGGCGGCTCGACCCTCGTCTTCGTGGTGGACATCCTCAACGCGAGCTGACGCTGGTGCTGTGCTGCGCTGATCCGGGCTACGGCGCAGCCCGGATCACCAGCATCGCGAACGACGCCACCGCTCCGCCGACAAGGAAGAAGACCGGCTGCAGCCAGGTCGAGAAGCCGATCATCGTCACCTGGACGACGATCCAGCACATCAGCGCGAGACCGGCGAGCAGGGCAACCATCAGCCCCCACGGGTGGTTCGCCCAGACCATCACGCCCGCGACCGCCATCGGCAGCGCGACGCCCAGCGCCAGGAGCACACCTCCCGGCGCCCAGCTGGTGAAGCCGAGNGCNCCGAGACGGGTGTCCGTCACCAGCCAGTCGCCCAGGCCCTTCGTGATGAGCATGGCGGCCCCACCGGCGGCGCCGACCGCGGTCAGCAGCGAAAGGGCGATGAGAACGACCCGCACCCACGAGGGAGCGAGACCAACCGCAGTGTCCGACATGGCGCGAAGGTAGCGCGGCCGTAGNCCCATCTGCAGGCGAATCCGAGCAGTCTTCTGCCGGCAACAGAGACGTTGGTCCCGTTCGCGCTGGACCAGTTCACTAGCATGATCGAAACGCCCGCTCCGACGAAGGAGACGCAGATGGACACGGCAACGACGCCGAAGATCCGCAACGTGGCTGTGGTCGGTCACGCCGGCTGTGGGAAGACGACGCTGACGGAGGCCCTGCTGTTCCGGGCCGGAGTCATCTCGCGCCCCGGCCGGGTCGAGGACGGCACCACGGTGTCCGACCATGAGCCCGAGGAGATCGCCCGCGGGATGTCTCTCGCGCTCGCCGTCGCCCCGTTCACCTGGACGGCCCCCGACGGTGAGAAGTACCAGGTCAACCTGATCGACACACCCGGATACGCCGACTTCGCGGGGGGTGTCGACGCCGCACTGAGCGTCGCGGACCTGGCGCTCGTCGTCGTGAGCGCGGTCGATGGCATCGAAGTGGGGACCGAGCTCGTCTGGGAGCAGTGCCAAGCCGCGCGGATCCCGCGGTTGATCTTTGTCACCAAGGAGGACCGGCCTCGCGCCGACTTCCACCGCGTACTCAGTCAGCTCCGCGAGCGCTTCGGCTCGGCCGTGGTACCGCTCGAGCTGCCGCTCGGCGAGGAGGAGGCTCTGCACGGCCTCGCCGACGTCCTTGCGGACGAGGGCCTGGACTACGCCGCCGACGGATCCCACCACGCTCAGGCACTGCCCNCGGATGTCGAGGACGAGGAGCACCGGCTGCACGAGGAGGTCACCGAGGAGATCGTCTCCGGCGACGTCGAGCAGCTCGAGCGGTACCTCTCCGGGGACGTCCCGACCGCGGCCGAGCTGGAGCGGACGCTGGCGCACGAGGTCCTCGACGGCGTCGAGTACCCGGTCCTGCTCGGTTCGGCGCTGACCGGCGTCGGCGTCGACCGACTGGCCGACTACCTCTGCGAGATCGGTCCCTCACCGGCGGACCGCCCGACGCCGGCGCGTCTGGGCAAGGAACCGACCGAGATCGTGGCGGACCCGGCGGGAGCGGCCGCGGCGTACATCTTCTCCACCGTGGCGGACCCCTTCGTCGGTCAGCTCTCGTTGTTCAAGGTGCTCTCCGGCACGATCAAGGCCGAGGACCACCTGGTGAACGCGACCAGTGGGGCCGAGGAGCGTCTGCACGGTCTGTTCCACCTGCGCGGCAAGGAGCACCTGCCCACGGACGCTGTCGTCGCAGGCGACATCGCCGCCGTCGCGAAGCTCAGCGGGAGTCCCACCGGGTCGGTGCTGTGTGCTCGAGCGATCCCGGTGTTCGTGGACGGTCCCGCGCCGCGGCCCACCACCTACGCGCTCGCTCTGCTCCCGGTCAGCCAGGCCGACGACGACAAGCTCTCCGGCGCGCTCCAGCGCCTCGCGGCGGAAGACCCGGCGCTCATCGTCGACCGCACCGGCGAAGGCGGTCAGACCGGCCAGACGCTCTTGCGCGGCATCGGTGACACGCATCTCGCGGTCGCGCTCGAGCGACTCGCGCGCAAGTTCGGCGTCAACGTCAGGACCGAGCCGGTGCACATCGCGTACCGCGAGACGATCGCGGGCCCGGCCGAGGCCGAGGGTCGGGTCAAGAAGCAGTCGGGCGGCCACGGTCAGTTCGCGGTGGCTCAGCTACGGGTGAGCCCGGTCGCACGGGGCGAGGGCAGCGCGTTCGTCGACTCGATCGTCGGCGGTTCGATCCCGCGCAACTACATCCCGGCGGTCGAGCGCGGGATCCACGAGGCGATGGCCGCGGGGGGACTGCACGGCTTCCCGGTGGTCGACGTGCGGGTTGAGTGCTACGACGGCAAGTACCACACCGTCGACTCCTCGGACATGGCGTTCCGGACGGCCGCGGCGCACGGCTTGCGTGAGGCGCTGACCAAGGCGGGCACGAGCGTTCTCGAACCGGTCTGCCGGCTCACCGTCAACGTCCCAGCCGGCTTCCAGGGAGACGTCCTCGGAGACCTCAGCTCACGACGAGGCCGGATCACCAGCACCACCGCGCTCGAGGGCGGTCGGCACGAGATCCAGGCCATCGTGCCCGAGGCCGAGCTGGCCCGGTACACCCTCGACCTCCGTTCGATGACGGGTGGCCGGGGCGTGTTCCGGGTGGTGCCGGATCACTACGAGGTGCTGCCCGGACACCTCGTCTCGAAGATCACCGGGAAGGGCGACTGACCGGCCCCGGACACGTGCAGCGGCGGTCCTCGGGGACGTCGGCCAGTACTTGTTCGACGTGCAGTCCGCAGCCTGGGTAGGTGACCTTGCCCCAGGTTGGACAGATGGCGGGGCTGCACATGGGGACTCCCTTCCGAGCGCGATCATCGGATGCAATGCCCTGAAAGGGGACCACGGTACCGCCGGTGGTGCGGTCCTGGTCCATAGCACCGGCTACCGCGACGCGCTTGCGGCAGGGCTCCTGCCTCGCTCCTCGTCGAG